>ERZ808240.120-NODE-120-length-104605-cov-6.745060_pt1 | contig 104605 bp, 73 predicted proteins | sample MGYA00521084_ERZ808240 | MGnify/ENA primary metagenome ERZ808240 (study PRJEB31516, sample SAMN03275571) | gut metagenome | biome: mammalia-associated habitat; material: feces | host: Papio cynocephalus | place: Kenya | collected 2012-08-06 ...
TTCCATTTACAATTTGGCTATTGCCATTTTGCCTACAAAGATAATGCAAGGCTCAGCAGAAAGTCAAGCTTGCTTGAACTTTTTGCTGAGCCGCAGCTTATCTTCTGCAAAGATAACTGATTTTGATGAGAAAACACAACTATAGGGTTGTTTCCTATTTTATATGTGAAAATAATATTTTGAAATTGAAATTATGACACTTTTGCCGAGGCTTATACAGGTAAGCTCTTAATAACTCGGCAAAAACTCGGAAATTTTATAAATGCAAAAATCCTAGCCGCTCATTATCAAGTAGTTAGGATTCCTTAGGGTGCGCCTGATAGGCTCTTGCCGTTTGATGGCACAAAAGCGGAGCAATGGCTGCAATAAAGAGAAATATTGAAGCTGTGCAGACTGTGTGCGCATACAGTCTGCACAGCAGTGCAGAAAAGATAAATTGTCAAATGTTTTTATGCAGAAAACATTAATAAAGTCTAAAAATATAGTTTGTAAAATGATTTTTCAACCTGTAAATTTGATAATATTGGCAGTTTTAAGTATATTTGCAAGTACTTCAGAGCTATTTTGACGTCTTTTCAAAAACAACTTTTACTCTTGGCAAAAGTGTATATTCCAGTGATAATAAAATAACAGTAGCTTTGGAGTGGATGATGTTTTTATACTAAGACAAATGAAAATATTGATAGAGAAAGCAGGCAAGCACCAAGCCCTTACCATAGCACGGCTTATCATGCAAGCCATGAATTATGACTGCTGCAAAAACTTCTTGGGGCCAGATTATACTCTTGACGACTTTGAGCGCGTCATGACTCAGCTTGTGTTGGCAGACGACTCGCAGTATAGCTACCGCAATACCTTGGTGGCTTTGGGCGAGAATGGCTGTTTTTTGGGTATGTGCGTGTCTTACGATGGTGCTCAGTTGCATGCGTTGCGTAGGGCATTTGTCGATGCCATGCAGTCCAACTTCCACCACGACTTTAGCCAGATGGCAGATGAAACCGCTGCTGGCGAACTGTATATAGACAGTTTGGCGGTGCCGGAGGAATACCGTGGAAAAGGTGTTGCATCGGCTCTGCTAAAGGCTATGATAGAGAAGGGACGCCAAATGGGTTTGCCTGCCGCAGGCCTGTTGGTGGACAAGGGCAACCCTATGGCGGAGAAGCTCTATACCAAGTTGGGCTTTGAATACATAAATGATGCCACATGGGGTGGACATGACATGCGGCACATGCAGTATGTCTTTAGCCGTAAATAGCCGATAGCACAGTTGATAGAATGGAACAATTTTCCTGTTACAGCAGCTCTTTTGGCATATAGGGACAGAGCGTTACACAGGATTTGCTGGGGTGTTGCAAGCAACTGGAAAATCATACAGCTTATATGCACAGGCACTTGATAATGAATATATTTAGTTTAGTAATGCAAGACAGTAAATATTTAGTGGCAACAGAGCGGGATGCCCAATGGGGCTTGGTAGTCAACACGGTTGGCTATGATGAGGTGTTGCCCAATGCTCCATACCCCACCAAGGGACATGGAGACGGCTATTATTTTGACCCCAACAAGGGGCGCATATTGGATGAATACCAGATGCTTTACTTGGTAGAAGGCGAAGGCTTGTTCTCTTCAGACCATGTGAAAGACGCACATATCAAGGCAGGAGACCTCTTCTTGCTCTTCCCTGGCGAGTGGCACACTTACCATCCGTTGCCTGGCAAGGCATGGAAAAGCTATTGGATAGGTTATAAGGGGCGCAATATAGACGACCGCGTGCATTATGGTTTCCTGTCGCCAGAGAAGCCCATCTATCATATCGGGTACAGTAGTGAGATCGTACATCTGTACACCTCGGCGCTGAAGACCTCAAAAGAAGAGGTGGCTTACTCTCAGCAGATATTGGCTGGCATTGTCAACAATCTGCTCGGACAGATGTATGCCTTGGAACGTAACATAGAGTTTAGTCGCCGTGGCGGCTATGTAGACATGATAGGCAAGGCCCGGCTGATGATACGTGAGGGCGTGGAGACCAAGATAACGGTACAGGATATAGCCACCGAGTTGGGGTCAAGCTACTCCAACTTCCGCAAGCTGTTTAAGGAATACACGGGTGTTTCGCCAGCGCTTTACCAGCAAGAGCTGCGCTTGCAGCGCGCCAAGGAGCTACTCTCTACTACCGACATGAGTATCAAAGAGATAGCCTATCGGCTCAATTTTGACTCACCAGACTATTTTTCCAGCAAGTTTAAGGTGAAAATAGGGTGCAAACCCAGCGAATACCGAAGTAGAACGAGGTAATGGAAAGGCTATTTTTTCATCAAACATAAAGTTTGAATATTCCCCTGAAAGGTCATCAGCAGTGATGCTCATGGCCTTTTTTCATGCTTGTATGCCTGCTTCAATCTTTTTATGAGCAGGTGTTCAAAACATGAAAAAGAAAAGGAGCACAAACTGCTTTACGGCAATTTGTGCTCCTTGGTAATATAATCTATTCAAAAGCAAGTAGGCCACAGGGGGCTACTTGTATCTGTGCTCATGCTTATTTTAGCTTTGTATAGCCATATTTAGCGCAGCCACCCAACTCTTCTTCAATGCGGATTAGCTGGTTGTACTTGGCCATACGGTCGGTACGGCTCATAGAACCGGTCTTGATTTGACCAGAGTTGGTAGCCACAGCAATGTCTGCAATGGTGGTGTCTTCAGTTTCGCCGGATCGGTGAGAGGTAACAGTGGTGTAGCCATGGCGGTGAGCCATCTCTATGGCATCCAGTGTTTCGCTGAGTGAACCGATCTGATTTACCTTGATTAGGATAGAGTTGGCAGCACCCATCTTGATGCCTTTTTCCAAGAATTTAACGTTGGTTACAAACAAGTCGTCGCCTACCAACTGGCAACGGTCGCCGATAGCAGCGGTCAGTTTTACCCAGTTGTCCCAGTCGTTTTCGTCCAAACCGTCTTCGATAGAGTCGATAGGATATTTGGTAATCAGCTCTTCCAAATACTTGATTTGCTCTTCAGCGGTCAGCTTCTTTCCGTTAGGATCTTTCTTTTTTCCGTCTTTCAACTGGCGGTAGTCGTAGAACCATTCACCGTTTTCACAAACGGCAAACTCGCTGGCTGCACAGTCCATGGCAATCTTCACGTCTTTTCCCGGTTCATATCCAGCATTCTTGATAGCCTGACAGATGCTGTCGAGGGCATCTTCTATGCCGTTCAGCGCAGGAGCAAAGCCACCCTCATCGCCTACTGCGGTAGAGAGACCACGACTCTTGAGCAGTTTTGCCAACGCATGGAACACCTCAGCACCCATTCTGATGGCTTCTTTTTCTGAAGGAGCGCCTACAGGACGAATCATAAACTCTTGGAAAGCGATAGGTGCGTCAGAGTGTGCACCGCCATTGATGATATTCATCATAGGTACAGGCAGCACGTAAGTGTTGCAGCCACCAATGTAGCGGTAGAGTGGTATGTGCAGATAAGCGGCAGCAGCATGGGCTACAGCCAACGATACACCGAGGATAGCGTTGGCACCCAAGTTTGATTTGGTCTTTGTGCCGTCCAGTTCCAACATCTTGTTGTCAATGTGGCGCTGTTCCAAGGCAGACATGCCTACCAAGGCAGGAGCTATGATTTTGTTGACATTCTCAACGGCTTTCAGCACACCTTTGCCGGCATAGCGGCTCTTGTCGCCATCGCGAAGTTCCAATGCTTCGTTCTCACCGGTAGATGCTCCTGATGGAACAGAAGCGCGACCTACAACGCCAGACTTCAGTGTTACTTCAACTTCAACTGTTGGATTGCCTCTTGAATCCAATATCTCTCTTGCATGTACTTTTTCAATCGTCATGATACTTTATTTATTTAAAAATGAGTTATGAAATATAATCTTGCTTTTTGCTTGCAAATTTACGCAAAAGGCATAGTGCTGCAAAATATTGTTTATCCCTAAAAATAGGTATTTTGCCGCTACTTATTTATGGGGATACCTATATTGTAGGATGATATACGAGAGCGATAAAAGCAAAGAAAAAGGCTGCGAGCATCTTCTTGACATGTTCTCAGCCTTGATGAATGATAAAATACAGTATTTATTGGTTGTATACGATGACGGTTGACTACTTGTAGCTGTCTTTGAACACCGCTTTTACTGCATAGCGATAGCTCCAGTCGTCTGAGTCATTGATGTTAAACTCAAAGAGGTAATTCTGGTCTTTGGTGTAGAAATTGTATATATAGCAGAAAGGATAGTGGTTCTCAATGTAGTCATTATAGTTGCCATAATAATAGTCACTGGTCATATAGATGCATGTTTCTCTGAGGTTAGGATAGCTATTGTATTTGTCAAAATAACCTCTGGTGGGAAAGAATACACCGTTTTTATTGACGAAATCCTCTGAAAGTACGGCTTTTGTTCTTAAAGCTACCACCCTTTTAGCTTTGGGACCCATGAAGAACAAGCCTTCCACGATGCCATTGCTTTCGGTGGATACTTGTGTATATATGGCACTTGCCTTGGTCATCATTGTAATAAAATCTTTTTTGCAGGGCAGTTGCCATGCGTTGCCCATACGACAAGTAGCTACATCGTAGGCGGCATCGCCTCTGAAATAGTAGTCTTTTGAAGGAAGTTTTATCTTGGTGTTATAGTTTGGTGCTGATACATTGATATTGCCCACTTGGAAAAATTCGGTGTTGTTGCTGTCCCATTTGCTTACACCAAGTGTTTCAAATTGTGTTTTGCCCGTGGTCCGTGATCCGTTTTTATACATCAGATTCCCCTTGGCCCAGCCTATTCCGCACCCCTCTATGTAGTCTGTCTTGACGCCGTCACCGCCATATTGCTCTGTATTGTTGGTGATACTGAGGAATGTTTTGGTTGTGCGTGTGTTCTGTCCGCAGGTGTTGCTCGCCTTTACCGTGGCACTCTGGTATTCTCCTTCCTGCCATTCTTGCGGGTCAAAGGTCATGGTGGCGAGCTTGTAACCATTGCCAGAATCGGTTACGGTCATGTCGTAGCTGTGGTTGCCAATGGTTACTTGGGCGGTTAACGGCAGTTTGCTGTCTCGCTGGTAGATGAGTTTGCTGTACTGGTATTCGCCCTTTTTGTTGATATAAAGGGTAAGATCTTCAACAGGGTTCGGTGCAAACTCCTCTTTGCTCCATTGCCAAGTTTGGGTCTGGGATACTAACTCGTTGCCTTCGTTGCGGCAATACATGGCCACGGTGTGCGGCTCGTCTAATGTTATTTGGCTTATTTGGGCGGTCATGTGGTCGCCCGTTATATTGCCGGGTATTTCTTTCCCGTCTACTATAAAGCCGCATTCGGCACCGTTCAGTTCGCTGTTTTCATTCCAATAGCCCGTCAGGTCTATCGTCAGCGTATTGGTGTTGGCGTCAAACTGCTTAGCTCTGTCTATGCCTCTGTATTCTATATAAAAGCCGTATTCGTCTCTTTCGTCCATGCATGAGACCAATGTCAGTGCGATAAAGGCTATTATGCAACTGTAAATTCTGTTCATTTTCATCTCTTTTTATTTTTGTGTATGGTGAAACCTACGCCAATGTTAAACTCTTTGAGGGCACCTCCGTTGTTGTCGCCGAACACTGTTGAAAAGCCGGCAGACACCAACAGGGCTTTCCATTTCAGTATGGCACCCACATCGGCTGCCACTCCTTTGGAGCCGTAAGGTTGTCTTGACTCGTTGAGAGAGCTGCTTTCAGGTCTGTCAAGCTTCATGACTTGCGAGTATTTGCCGTAGCCGGAGCCACCGTAAAGATAGAGCCACTTGTTCATTCGCAGCATAACACCGGCGCAAGCCATAAGGTAGGTGTGGCTGTCTTTTTTGTAAATGCCTATGCCCTTGTCGCCAGAGGTAGTGTATCTTTTACTGGTTGACTCTTCGTTAAAGCTGCCGGGGTCGCTCTGGGTTACACGCATGTAGATGCCCCAGCGCTTCACAATGGCCAACATGCCACCGTAGCCGTTGGGCGTATAGTTGGCCATTACCATGCCATAGGTGCGTGGAGGACGCTTTTTCAGGTTGTAGTTGCGGGTTACACTTTCAAAGGGATTGACAGTAACGTGGTCAGATTCGTCAAAGTAAGTGGCAAAGTCGCCCTCTATTTTTATGTTGTGTGTACCGAGAATATTGAGCTGTTGAGGGGCTTTGCCTCTGTTGATGCCGTCTACCATGATATTGGCTGGTTGCTTGCAGCTGATCTGCAGCGTACCCTCAATGGGAAAGTCAAAGGAGGTCTGCCCGCCTTCGGCTATGTTGATGTCGTAAGTTTTTGTAAAAGAATTGCCGTATTTCACGGTTACTTGGTGCGTACTGGGTGTGAGCTGTGTGCTCATGATGTTGGTAGAAGAAGCCTTTCCGTCTACCAAGAGGTCGGCTCCTGCCGATGTGCTCACCTTGACCTTGATGCCTTTCGCAGGGCTTTGCGTCATGGCAGTGGCTATGGTCAAGCTGAGCATCACCACGATGTTGAATAGTCTTTTCATGTTGTTGTCGGTATTGCATGGGCACTGCCATGGCAGATACCCACTAAATGAGTTACGTTTGTTAATCAATAAAAAAACAGTCTGCTGTGCCCGCTAAGGTTGGCTAAAACATAGCTTCAATACATATTTATATGCTTAGACATGATAATCAGTATGTTTGAACAGTGTTTCAACGCTGTTCGAAAGCTGTTCGAACGGTGCTTAAATGCAATTTGAAGCATGTTCAAGCGGATCATCAGCAGACTGTAGTTACAGTTTAGTATGTGCTGTACTGTTGTTTTATTCAAGATTGAAGTTCATTTTCCATATATTGTAGCTCATATTCTTGTTGGCACGGCTGGAGATGAAAAAGATGCTGCGACCGTCTTTAGCCCAGACAGGGCACAGGTCGGCATTGGGGTTGTAAGTTAATAGGGTCAGTTGGGTGCCGTCTGTGCGCACAACGAAGATATCGAGATTGGCTTTCTTGTCGATAGACGAGATTGCATTTCCTTGCACTGCCAGCCATTTGCCGTCAGGAGAGAGGGCAGGATTGGTAAAACTGTGTTCTGTATCGCTCAGGATAAGCGATTCCTGACCTTTTACATAGTTGACATACCAAATTTCACTGCGGCCGTTAGATGTATTTCTTACGCAGTAGAAAGCCTCTGGGTCGTTAGGTATCAAGCAGGGGTTGTAGCCTTTGGCGCATGAGGTAAGGGTGCCATTGGAGCGGTCGAGCGACCAAATTGATGGTCCAAAGTTGCCCGAACGGGTAAAGTAGACCATTTTTCCGTCAAGTGTTACGGGATCCATGTCATACACGGCACTGTTGGTCAATTGGTTCATCATGCTGCCTTGTTCGGCATTGATGGAAGAAATGTAGCAGTTGGTGCTGTTGGCATCGCTGAAATAAAGTTTGTTGTCGCCGCCCCAGCAGAAGCTTTGCACATCGCGGAAAGTACGTTGAGTAGATGTGCAAAGCGACTTGGTACTTCGTATCATGATATTGTTTTGTCCGTTCATGTGTGTAGCGTATGCCAATTTTGTGCCGTCTGGCGATATGTCGAGTAGTTTGTTGGGAATCCAATTGAATTTGTATTTGTCTGAATAGCCCTTTCTTACGTTTTGGGATTGTAGGTCCAACCTTTTCCTTGTGCGCCAGCCAATACACTGATGCTGCTTTCATCGGATATTTTTATGAGGTTAAGCCCACTCTCTTCAGGTGTAAACGATTCGAGGTAAAGCTGTTGTCCTCCACTGCACGAGCATAGTGAGAGCACGGTAGCCGTGCAGATAATAAATGATTTGATTTTCATAATAATATAGTTTTTGTTGAAAATAGGGTTATTAAGTAATGTTTAGTTACCCAACAAGCCACGTTTAGCATTATTGTAAGCATTGCCATAAGCACTCTGACTCTGATTGCCGCTGCCAGAGTGGCTACTGTTGCTTGTACTGGGGTCATCTGTTGTCGTTGGGCTCAGTGTTCTTGCTACGTTTCCAGCACCATACATGAGTGAGCCACATGAAGATAATGAAAGAGAAAGGCCTAATACGGCTAAAATGATTTTAATATGCATGACATTACGCTTTAGTGTGAACGAAATAAGGAGAGTTTCAAGTCTAAACAGCTATTGTTCAAAGGTATGAGAGTATGCAAAACTCCATGAATGGACATGAAACGTTACACTTGTGGAAACTGGAGTTCCTATGGGATGTCCTGTAAAAGAAAAGTGTTGGGGTGTGCAGAAAAATAAAAAAGGCGAGAACCGTTCCTTACTTGTATCTCATTCGGTTACCGCCAAGTTACCTGTTACACACAAGCGACAGAACGGTTCACGCCACTATGGACGTGAACCTTTAATACACCTGTTCCCGTGTAACGAATATTGGCGGTATTCAATGAGATGAGAACAAGAGCTAAAAGCTCAATTCTATAAAGTTAAAAAACGAAAACGCCTGTTTCAACATTGCTGTTTCTGGCTATCAAAACAATGTATGATGCCAAAATTGTGAGCTGTAATTATACTGCTGTGAAACTTCTTTTATAGGGCGTTTCTTGATTGCTGGACTATCTGTTTCTTGTTTTATTATTTGAAGTTATACACTATTGTTAAATCTCTAATGTGCTACACAATTGAGCTTTTATGAAGAACAAAGGCGAACGCTGTGTTCTTGTATGGGCAAAAGTAGTAATTATATTTGAAAACAGCAACTGTTTTGTGTAAAATTTATTGCTTGTATCGTTTTTTTATATGCTATAAGTGTCTTATTTTTAGTAATTTACATTTAGAGTTTACACAACTGTTCACCCTGTGTGGCAGAAGCGTAAATCATTTGTTAACCGTTAATCGGGGGGGGTAACAGAAGCTGTTATAGCGAAATGTGTAAACAATATGTTTGCAATATACGAGATAAGGCAGGAAAGCATTGCTCACGAAGAGGAGATGCTTACCTGCCTTATATATTAAAATATGTATCTAAGTAGGGAGGGGTTAGACTTAGAGTCCGATTACGCTTTTTTCGACCCAATAGACAAGTATACCGGCTATGTAGCCCACAAAGGCCAGCCAAGAGATATGTTTCATGTACCAACCGAAAGTAATCTTTTCAAGACCCATAACCACAACACCTGCTGCACTGCCGATGATGAGCATAGAACCACCTACGCCGGCGCAATAAGCCAAGAGCTGCCAGAAAATACCGTCAACAGCCATATCGCCTACGGCAGCTACAGGATACATGCCCATGCAGCCAGCTACAAGTGGCACATTGTCAACAATACTTGACATGACGCCTATGATGCCTGTAATCATGTAGTGGTTGCCGTTGAAGGCGGTGTTGAGACCCTGTCCTGCAGCAACAAGTACGCCAATGGTTTCCAAACAAGCCACAGCCATGAGAATGCCGAGGAAGAAGAGGATTGTGCCGATATCTATTCTTGACAAGATATTGCTGACACGCTTTTGCACGCTCTCGTCTTCAACGGTATGCACACGGCGGTAAAAGATTTCGGTAACAGTCCATAATGCACCCAAAACGAGCAGAATGCCCACGAAAGGAGGTAGATGGGTAATAGACTTGAAGATAGGTACGAAGACAAGACCGCCCACACCCACGGCAAAAATGGCTTTGCGCTGGACTGCTGTAAAATCACCTGTGGCTGCAACAGCTTCGTCGTCGGTTACTTCGCCTAATGTGCCTTTGAGCTTAAACGACAGGATATAGGCAGGCACTACCATGGAAATGAGGCTCGGAACAAGTATCTCTTTGATTACTCCGGCTGCGGTAATCAAGCCCTTGTTCCACAGCATGATGGTGGTAACATCGCCGATAGGTGAGGCGGCACCGCCTGAGTTGGCTGCTATAATAACCAATGAGGCATAGAGAATGCGGTCTTTGTGGTCGGCTACCAATTTGCGCAGAATCATAATCATGACGATACTGGTGGTAAGGTTGTCAAGAATGGCAGAAAGGAAAAAGGTCATGAAGGCGATTTTCCACATGAGAGATTTCTTGCTTTTGGTCTTCAAAGCGTCTTTTACAAATGAGAAGCCTCCGTTTTGGTCCACCACTTCTACAATAGTCATGGCACCCATGAGAAAGAACAGGGTAGTAGAGGTGCTGCCCAAGTGCTTTTCTATCACTTCGCTTACAGCGTTGGCCATGTTGCCGTCGGCAATACCTGTGAGATAGCTGCCTGGGTCAATCATAAAGAGTGTCCAGCAGGCTACGAACATGAGCAGTGCTATGGCTGCCTTGTTAATCTTTGTAAAGCTCTCAAGGGCTATGCAGAGATAGCCGAAAATGAAAGCTACAATAATGCAAATTGTTAATGTAGACATTTACTTGTTTTGATTATAAGTTTTTATTTTTTAGTGTTTTAAGTGATTGCAAAGGTAATTCAAGAACTTTGAAGTGCAAAACAAAATGTATGAATTTATCATTTAATGTAGTTATTATATGGAATTTCGCTGATATCTGTGTCTCATTTAAAAAATTGCACGCTTTCTTGTTTGTTCAAAAGACAAGAAAGCGTGCAAATCCTTGTTGGTTAATTCTTCTTGTACAAAAGGCTGTCATTCTGCCACTGCCACTTTGTGTGCATGCTTGCCAGCCAAGTGCAAGTCTACTAATTTGTTGTAAATCTTCTTGCCAAGCAGTTCTGCTCCTTGGGCGTCAAAGTGCATGTTGTCATCTTGCAAAGATGCGTTGGGAACGGGTATAAAATAGAAATGCTTGTCCTCTTTCTGCAGTTGTTCCTGCGCGGCTTCCACTCCTTTGGAAAAGCCATTGCTCTTATGTGCTATGCCACCTACTATCACTGGCAGATGTGCATACTTCTTGTTACCGGTTTTCTTCACCAAATGGGCACGTACGTAAGCTACTACCGCCTTCAGATTTTCATAATAGCTGGTATCATCTTTGCGGTCACTCTCGCCTTGATGCCAGATGAGAGCCTTGATGTCATACTTGCCTTTGGGAGCAATAGACTGTTCCAAACAGAGGTCTATGTTCTCGCAGAGAGCTTTCAGCAGACTTTTGCCACCTTTATCGGCTGCTGCCGTAGAAGCCAGATAAGCTGGTGATGCGCTCCAGTACATGTCGTGGTCGCTTGGGCACTTTGTGCTGATAGCTGTACCGCCACGTGTCTCCTTTATTACATAGTAGTCCTGATTCAAGCTTTTGTCCAAGAAATAATAGGTTACGGCATCGTATGCCCACTTGTTTGCATCATCACCGTTATAGATACGAGGCGAAAAGATCGAGAACTTGCCTTTCTCGCTATACCATCCGTTATTGTAGCACCAATAGGTGTGTCGGTAGCCATTCTGCTTGATATAGTCTGGCAGTTGACTGTTCTTTACTCTACCGTCTGAGTTGGATTGCCCTGCGGTAATGAATACAGGAATAGTACCATGCTGTGCAGATGCAGTCAAAGATAAAAACATCATGGCAAAGAATAAAAGCTTTTTCATTATTGATTGTAATTTGATTGCGATAAAATACACCGTTCTTCATGGTTGTCAGCCATCACGGTTGCCGTTGGTTTTATAGTCGCGACAAAATTACAGTATCATGGCAAAATGTATGGAAACAATCAATTCAAATACAGACACAAATCAAGCCAAATTACAAGTTGTCACATTGCATGAACACAATTCGGTCAATAACTGTTCTTTGCTTGAACAATCATTGACCGAACATCTGTTTATTGCTTTGTCTTCAACACTTCTGATGGCGTAATGCCATACTCTTTCTTAAAGCTGCGGCGGAAATAGCCTATATTGTTGAAGCCAGTCATCATTGCCACCTCATTTACATTGTACTGTCCCGACTGCAACAGCCTCATGCTGTGCTGCAATTTTAGCTTGCGCATGTATTCATTGGCACTAAGTCCTGTCAGCGCCTTTACCTTTCGGTAGAAGGTGGAATGGCTCATGGCAAACTTGTCTGTCATAAAGGCTATGTCCAAATCCTCGGTTGAAATGTTCTCTCTGATAATCGCATCCAACTTGTCAAGGAACTTGCGGTCCAGCTCACTCAAATGGGTGGTGGCAGCAGGTGCATTATCGTTGGTATCCTCGTTGTTGACTATTACCACTGCATCTTCTGTATTGTCTGCTGCCGCAGCATCAGCATCTACCGCAGTATTTTTGTTCAGGATGAGTTCTGCCAACCGGCGTCGGGCGGACAATATGTTTCTGATACGGCTGTGAAGCAGGTGAGCACTGAACGGTTTCATCAAATAAGAGTCTGCCCCGCTGTCATAACCCGTCTCTTGGTCTGCAGAAGAGGTCTTGGCAGTCAATATAACAATAGGTATATGTGAAGTGCGCACATCGCTCTTGAGTAGCTTGGTCATCTCTATACCATCCATCTCCGGCATCATGATGTCACTGACTATCAAGTCTGGAGTTTGCTCAAAGGCCATATCACAACCTTGTTTGCCGTTACGTGCCTGTATGATGCGGTAATCCTCATCCAGCGACTCCAGTATGTATTGTCTGATGTCGTCGTTGTCTTCTACCACCAATATCAGAGGACGAACGTCTTTTACTTCAGATTCCATGCTACTGCCTGTAACTCCAGCTTTTAGCTGTCTGTCAACAGTTTGCTTCTCATCATCTTTATGAAGAGCATGGGGATAGGTATTGTCTATCTTCAGGGCAAAGGTAAACTTGCTGCCTTTGCCTTCCACACTATCTACGAAAAGTTGTGCTTCATGCAGTTGTGCCAGTGACTTGACCAATGCAAGTCCTATGCCCGTGCCAGAGACTTGATGCATGCCTTTTGCCTGATAATAGCGGTCGTAGATATGTGGCAGGGCGGTTTTACTGATGCCATAGCCTGTATCCGACACACAGATGTTGCACCATCCGTCCTTTAGCTGGAGATCTAACTGGATGATACCTTTGGGCGTATACTTCATGGCGTTGGACATCAGATTGCTGATGACCGTATTGATAACCTCCGAATCGAAATATACTTCTATCTTTTGATTGGGCACTGTTACCACGATCTCTACATTAGGATTGTGATTCAAATCACGGAAGCGGGTGCCTATTTCTTTTACTACTGTGGCCAAATCTGATTTGGCCACAGACAAGCGTCTGTTCTGGGTTTCGGTTTTTCGGAACTCCAATATCTCGTTAATAAGATTCAGCAGACGTTCCGAGCTGGCATGTATACTCTTCACCTTACGCTGCAACACCTCCGGCAGACGGCTGTCTGCCAGTAAATCTTCCAACGGTCCCATAATCAGTGTGAGCGGTGTGCGCAGCTCGTGCGTAATATTTGTAAAGAAGCGCAATCGCTCTTCATTGAGTTCCTGTTTCTGCTGGCTTTCCCATCGTGTCTTCTCAAGTGAGTTGCGAAGCATCATCTGCTTCTTGTAGGAACACAGAATAACATAGACAATGCCTATGCCCACGGCAATATAAAAAAGCTTGGCCCACCAAGTGAGCCAAAAAGGCGGCTGTACAGTAATCTGCATCTCTGCCATAGACGCCTGCTTCCAGTCTTGATTCTTTAGCTTGGCACGCACGGTAAAGATATAGGTGCCCGGGTCTAAATTGCGGAATATCACCTCATTGTCGCCATTGGTGTTATACCACTCGTCATCAAGCCCCTTCATTTTGTAAGAATATTCCACAATGCCGTCTTGCGCATAGTTCTTTACCGTAAAAGCCACCTTAAAGGTATTTTCGTCATATCTCAGGATAGATTGCCCTTCATTATCTGCGGGAATGATCAGTTTTTTTATTTTACTTGCCTGGCTGATTAACTGCTCACAGCCTATAATCTCTACTGGCGACACCGCCTCCTGCTGCTGAATAATCTGTGGGTTAAAGCAGCAAATTCCACTTGGCGAGCCGAAATAGACCAGCCCGGTAGAAGATACAGCAGCGGCAGCCACTGAGAAATTGCCCATGGGAATGCCACTCTGATAATCAAAATTGTAGAACCGCTGTTTGCCTTGCTCAAAACAAGCTATGCCAGAGAAGGTGCTCACCCATATATCACCCTGTCTGTCTTGGACCAATGCCCTTATTTGGCTTTCACTGATACCGTTCTTCTCGTCATACACATTATATCTATTGGGTTGTGTTACATCTGGAATATATACCAATCCATTATGTGTGGCAGCCCAGATGCCTCCGTCCTCGTCTTTTATAAGTTGGTTGATGGAAGAAGAGGGGAATGAATCCCTTTCGCCCAAATGGGCTATTAGCTGCTGTTGCTTGTTGAACACGAAGATACCGCGTGCCAAGGTGCCAATCCATAAGTTGCCCTTATTGTCGGAAACGATGGAAAAAGGAATGGATGACTGCCCTATTATACCATTAATTTTGTTCTCTTTCTGTTCAATGCCTTCTTGTACTGAGAATACGCCATCCTCACTGCCAATCCATAGCTTGTCGGCATTGTCTACATAAAGTGCATTGACATCCAGATTCTTCGTACATGCCACTGTCGACAACTTGCCTGTGGCTGGATTGAGCTTTATCACGCCGTTGTCGGTAGTGCCGAACCAAATGTTTCCTTGATGGTCTTCGCAGAACAGGTAGACCGATGAAGATGAATTATTCAGACATCCCGAGAAGTCATAAGTATGCACTATCTCACCTTCATGATACATCGTGACTTTATTGTCTTCACCTATCCACAGATTGTCGTTATGGTCAATATAAAGGGCTGATATGTTTGTAATGGCTTTGTCGTCTGACATAAGCGTTTGGAAAGGAGATCCAAAACTCGGAATAAAATCCACACCAGTGCTGTAGTTGGCTATCCACATATTACCATACGCATCCTCCTGCATTCTGCGTATATTGTTGGACGACAGTCCGGCATTGTCTCGTGTCATCTGTTGGAATACAACATTGCCATAGTAAGGATGTGTGTACAGGTTAAGGTTCAATTTGCTGATACCTCCAATGTCTGACGCAATCCACAACATGTGGTCTTTTGTTTCCATGATTTGCTGTATATTGTCCCCTGCCAAAGAACCACTGTCAGTAGTTATATGCTTAAACACTCTAAATGTACCTTTCATTTGGTCAAACAGTGCCAAGCCCATATTGGTGCCTACCCATATATTCTGCAAATGGTCAACGAACACGGAGCGTACATTATTGCCAGGCAAGCTGTTGGAATCGCCAGGACGGTTGCAATAGAAGCGGCTTCTCTGGGTGCGGATATTGTACACGATAAGTCCGTCCATCCTCAGTCCTATGTATAGGTTGCCATTGCCGTCATCCATGATACTGCGCACTCCATTCTTTATTTGTGGAAACCTCAGCTTGCTTATTTCATAGCTTTTTTTTGTAACGGGATCATAATGCGTAATGCTCCCGTCATAATGAGCCAGCCAAAGAGCAGAGTCGGCAGCCATCGCTATGTCTGCCACACTTACCATATTGTTGCCCTTGGCATCTATATAATGCGAAATCTGCTGTGTACGGCAATTGTAGATGTCCACCCTTCCGTCTTTAGAATGTATCCAAAGTGTCTGGGTCTTGGCATGATACAGCAGCCCTACATGCTCGTTGTTGGAAATGTCAGAGTTGTCTGTCGTGAACACAGTGGTTTTGTTGCCGGCAATCCTGCTCAAGCCGTGTTCCGTAGCAGCCCAGACAAAGCCTTTTCCGTCAATGGCTATATCTACCACAAAGCCATTGGACAAGCCTTCGCGTAAACCAATGTTTTTTATGTTACATGTAGGCAGTGCATGCAACATAATCGTAGAAAAAGAGAGTAACAGCAGTAACAATACTTTTTTCATATACGTTATAGTTTGTTTAGGTTCGCATCAAAGGTACAAAATTTAACGGAAAAACTTTTATCCTTTTAGCTCATAATCAATACTTTGCTCGTTTTGTATCTTATTTATGACCTGTTTGTATCTCTTTGTACAAGGTTGACGGAATAGTATCTGTTGATGACAGAAAAAAGATGTTACTATTTGTCTACAATTATTAAATTTGCAACGCATTCTACAAGATGCAGCAATGTTCAATTGTAAAACAATATGAAGCCATTGCAAAACTACTAATGAAAGTTTACCCGCAAAAGTTGACAATTTTTATATCACGCAAAAGAATTGACAATGAATGAACTTAACCAAAAGATGAAAACTAAAAGAGTGTTACCTTAATATATAAAACATATAACAAGAACACTTTTCATATTCACCTTATTGAATTAATACAAGCAAATTATACTAACATTTAACACAATAGAAAACCTATGATTCTAAAAAGCAAAAAGATGGATGGTAGGATACTTACAGTACCTCTGTTTAGTATCGCCCTTGCCAGCTTCCCTATGATGGGTGTCATGGCAAACGAGAGTCAGTTGAACAGTGTGCAGATGCAACAGCAGCAAGCCTCCAAGGTTTCTGGTGTCATCACTGATACTGAAGGTGCTGTCATCGGTGCCAGCATTACAGAAAAAGGCAACAAAAGCAATGGTGTCGTTTCTGACTTAAACGGTAACTTTGTCATTTCTGTAAAGCCGGGTGCCACACTTGTCATTTCTTACTTGGGTTACAAGACAGTAGAAGTAAAGGCTGTGCCAGGCAAGAAACTCAATATCACACTCAGTCAAGAAGCCAGTGCCCTCAACGAGGTTGTCGTAGTAGGTTTCGGTACACAGAAAAAGGTCAACTTGACCGGTGCTGTAGACATGGTAGACAGCAAACAATTGGCAGAACGTCCGGTAGCCAATGCCGTACAGGCCTTGCAAGGTGCCGCTCCAGGTTTGCAGATTACACAGACAAGCGGTAGCGTATCTTCCCGTCCGAGCATCAATGTACGTGGCGGTACCACCATTGGTCAAGGAACCTCTGGCGAACCTCTTATTTTGATTGACGGCATGGAGGGCGACCTCAACTCTATCAACCCACAGGATATTGAAAGCGTATCAGTATTGAAAGATGCTGCCGCAAGCTCCATTTACGGTTCACGTGCGCCATTTGGCGTTATCCTCGTTACCACGAAAAAGGGTAAAGAAGGCAAACCTTCCATTAACTATAACAACAGTTTCCGCATCAGCACTCCTAACAAGACCAACCACTTGATGCATTCTGTGCAGTTCGCATCTTGGATGAACGATGCCTTTGTAAACAATGGACAGAACCCTTACTTTGCTACCAATGCTGACGGTACAGGTCGCTTTGACAAGATTGTAGAGTATGCCAATGCTACTCCTGTAAGTCCCGGTGTTCGCCAGACAGCTGACGGAAAGCTTGTTTATGAAGTGTTGGGCTACAACTCTTCAGGCCAATGGCTGGGAGGTTATTCCAATGGTGTGGCAGATACAGACTGGTACGATATACTCTACAAGACCAGCAGTTTCTCACAGCAGCACAATGTCAGCGCCAGTGGTGGTACAGACCGCTTGAGATACTATGTATCAGGCAGTTTCTTTGACCAAAACGGCTTGTTGAAAGTGGGCAACGAAGACTTGAAACGTTACACCGGTACTGCCAAGATAGAATCACAACTGACCAATTGGTTGAAGTTGAACTATACCATGCGCTTCACCCGTGAAGACAATGACCAGCCTACCAAGGGCGGATGGTATGAAGCAGTGGCACTGCGTGGATGGCCAGTATTGCCTGCTTACGATTGGAACGGTAACCACTTCTATTCAGATACTTCTTGCCTGTGGTCATGGGCTGACGGTGGTCAGAACCAGACTGAAACAGATAACCTGTATCACCAGATAGGCCTTGTTATTGAGCCTATCAAGAACTGGAAGACTTATGTAGATTTCAGCTATCGCATCAAGAATTCAAACAACCATACATGGACTTTGCCTTTGATGGCATACGACAAGAATGGTGCTGTTTATTACAAGGATTCCAACTCAAGCGTTAAAGAAACAAACTATCGCGAGAATTACTACAACTTCAGCGCACACACTGACTACGACTTCTCTTTAGCCAAATCCCACAACTTCCATGTAATGGCAGGTATGCAGGTAGAAGACTTGAAGCAGAGCCAGTTTGGCGTTACCCGTCAAGGTATGATTGACTATACAAAGCCTGAAATAGACATGACCAATGGCTTGAAGAACGGCGAATCAACCATACCGAGCGTTTACGGTTCTCGCAACGAGTGGGCAGTAGTAGGCTTCTTCGGTCGCTTGAACTACAACTACAAGAGTCGTTACCTCTTGGAAGCCAACGTTCGTTCTGACGGTTCATCCCGTTTCCGCAAGGGACATCAGTGGAAGACATTCCCTTCTTTCTCTTTAGGTTGGAACATTTCTGAAGAGAACTTCATGAAGTCTACCCGCAATTGGCTGGACATGTTGAAAGTCAGACTGTCTTACGGTTCTTTGGGTAACCAAAACACTAACAACTGGTACTATACCTATCTTACAATGAGTGCCAATCCTACAGGTGGTCCATGGTTGCAGAACGGTCAGAAAGTATCTACTGCTTCTTCACCTGGCATTATCTCAGAGAGCTTGACTTGGGAAAGAGTGGAAACCTACAATATCGGTCTTGACTGGGCATTGCTCAACAACCGCTTGACAGGTTCGTTCAACTGGTACACACGTAATACACATGATATGGTAGGTGCAGGACAGGCTTTGCCAGCTATCTTGGGTACCAGTGTTCCAAGCACCAATAATACCGACCTTCAGGCTCGCGGTTGGGAGTTGAGCCTCGGTTGGCAAGACCGCTTGGCCAATGGCTTGAGCTATGGTGCAAAATTCTCTCTCTATGATTCACGTACCAAGATTACAAAGTACAAGAACAACCCTACCAACTCTATCGGTTCATACATGGAAGGCCATTACACCGGTGAGATTTGGGGCTTTGAAACAATAGGCATTGCCAAGACAGAACAAGAAATGGCAGACCATTTGGCTTCACTGCCTGAGGGTGGACAAGATGCTATAGGTTCCAAGTGGGGTGCAGGTGATATCATGTACAAGGATATCAACAATGACGGTAAGGTATCTTGGGGCAGCAGCACGCTTGCTGATCCGGGCGACCGCAAGGTTATCGGTAATACTACTCCACGTTATCAGTTCGGTCTTGACCTCAACGCTTCTTGGAAAGGCTTTGATTTCCGCATGTTCTTCCAGGGTGTCATGAAGCGCGACTATTGGCAGGGTAGCCAGTTCATGTTCGGTTACACAGGTGACCAATGGAACTGTGCCGGTCTTACCCAGATGGAAGACTACTTCCGCGATGAGAATACATGGTCTGTCAAGCAAGGTACTATGACTGTAAACACTGACTCTTATCTGCCACGCCCTGTTCAAGGCAGCAGCAAGAACCTCCAGTGCCAGACAAGATATTTGCAGAATGCTGCGTACATCCGTTTGAAGAACCTTACTTTAGGATACACCATTCCTGCAACAATTACCAACAGATTGGGTATCAGCAACCTGCGCTTTTACTTCTCAGGTGAAAACCTCCTGACAGGTACAAGCCTGAACAAGCAGTTTGACCCTGAGACCATCTCAAGCAATGGCGGTGCAGCTTATCCATTGTCAAGAACATATTCATTCGGTTTAAGTGTAACATTCTAAACATTCGACAATTATGAAACTCAATTATATATCAAAGGCTTTGATGTTGCTCGCATTAGGCGGCACATTCGTATCTTGCGACGATTTGCTCGACCAAGAGCCTCCTTCATATCTTACACCTGAGTCTTACTTCAAGACCGAAGACCAGGTAATGGCTTGCGCCAACAGCTTCTACGGCAATCTGCCTTCTCATGGCTACGGCTATGGATTGTACAGCAGCGACTCCAATACCGACAACCAAGCCGGTAGCGGTTCTGACGGGAAATACCTGGATGGCCAGTGGAAAGTAGGACTGACCAACGGTAACTGGTCGTTCTCTACCATCCGTGATATCAATTACAAGTTGAACACTTGCCTGACCAACTACAAGAACGGCAAGATTACGGGCAACGACAAGAATATCCGTCAATACCTTGGTGAACTCTACTTCTTCAGAGCATGGGAATACTTTGGCAAACTCAAGACTTGGGGAGACTATCCTATCCTTACAGAAGTGCAGACCGACAGTGAGCAAAAACTGATTGAAAACGACAAGCGTCAGCCCCGCAATGAGGTAGCCCGCTTTATCATTGCCAACCTTGATACAGCCATGACTTATATGTCAGACAATTTCGAGAAGCGCCATACCCGTTTGTCAAAAGATGTGGCTATGCTCGTCAAATCACGTGTAGCACTGTATGAAGGAACTTTCCTCAACTATTTCAAGGGCACTCCATTTGTGCCTAACGGTGAAGGATGGCCAGGCAAGGAAAAGAGCTACAATGCCAACTACCAATATCCAAGTGGCAACATTGACAATGAAATCAAGTACTTCTTGCAGATAGCAGCCGAGTCTGCAGAGACTGTGGCAGAGAAATATAAAGGCGAGTTAACCCAAAACAATGGTGTTGTTCCTCAGAAAGAAGGCGACAGCAACCCATATTTCGAGATGTTCGGTACCACCGATATGTCCAAGTACAATGAGGTACTGCTCTGGCGCGAATACAGCGCAAGCCAGGGACACACCAACATTATAGAAGATGCTGTTCAGCGCAACAACTACGGTACAGGCGTAACACGCAGCATGGTAGAGAGCTTCTTGATGGAAGACGGAAAGCCTGTCTACGCTCAGCATGACGGTTATACTTACGATGACAACAGTGTAACAAAGGTAGCCGAGCACCGCGATCCACGCTTGAAGATTTTCCTCAAGACCCCAGGTCAGATCAACTGCTACAAAAACATGGATTATGCACAGGGCGACCGCTATATTGATGTAGAGCCTGCTTATCCTGACATAACCAACGGTGATGCACAAAACTGGTTGTATGTTACAGGTTATTGCTTGCGCAAGGGTGGTACCTTTGACCGTAAGCAATGCGAAAAAGACAAGTCTGCCAATGCTGCTTGCTCTTTCCGTGCCCGCGAAGCACTGCTCAACTATATGGAAGCTGAATACATGCTTACCCACAGCTTGAGCGGAAAGGTACTTGAATACTGGAAGATTATCCGCGAGAAAGCTGGCTTTACCGGTGCTGCCATTGACCCAAACACTACTATCAACGCTACCGTTATGGAGAAAGAAAAGCTTGATTGGGGTGCTTACAGTGCAGGCAAATTGCTTACCGACCCTATTCTTTACAACATTCGTCGTGAGCGTCGTGACGAGTTGATGGGTGAGGCATTGCGCTGGATGGACTTGCAACGCTGGAGAGCGCTGGATCAGATGATGACCGAACGCTACCACATTGAGGGTATGAAGCTTTGGAACTCTGACATGACTCAGTATTACAACTTCACGGCAGCTGACTACGACGGCAGCAACACAGCCAAGACTTCAAGTCCTGACCTGAGCGACTACCTCCGTCCTTATGAGAAGAACATGACCAGCACCAACCTCTATCGCAATGGTTACACCTGGCATTTGGCTCACTACTTGCAGCCTGTTCCTATCAAGGAAATGCAGCTTTCAGCTCCTGACTATACTACCGTAAGTGAGTCTCCACTCTATCAGAATCCTTACTGGCCTTCAGAAACTGACAAGCCAGCGTTGAAATAAAAAAGGAAAACTGTTGGACAGGTGTTCTGGTGCATTCAGAACACCTGTTTACAGCAATGATATTTTACATGGTGTGCAAGCAGATTTTTTTACAATGCAAAATTGCAAAATAGGTAAGAAAAAGATGCTTTGGCAGTATTCAGGACTGCTTTGCACAGCTGTTAACTTGTATTTTCAGTGCAATTGGAGGGCGAAAACGCTACTATCACCCTCTAATTGTACTGTTTTTCATTTATAAAACTATGGTTTTATGAAGCTAAAGCAGTGCTTTATTTTTGTAAAGCACTGCTTTTTGACTTTCAAAAGCTGCACACATTCCTTTAATATGATGCGAAGATATTGAATAACAACTGTTTGTATTTGCACAATAAAACTGCAAGAATGTTGCTCCATTCTTCATTTGGCGCAGAGCAAAGGCAGTTTTGGCGCATTAAAAATCTTGATTTTGTAAATAAACAAGAAAGTGTGCAATGTGTATTTCTTGAAGTTTTCTACTTATCATCCAGTATTGGTCGTATCCAGTTTCTTCGAAAAGCAACTGTTTATGTGTGCTTACATGGCAGTAAATCATTATTTTTAGGTATTGTAGACCCAAACTGAAACCTTTACTTTTGCACCCTCAAAAAAGGTAAAAAGAAAAATAATTATTTGTAAAAGGATGAACATGCAAAACAAAATGTATCTTTTCCTGTTGGCAGGAATGGCATATTGTGTCAATACCGATGCCTAGGTAGGAAAAGATACCATCAATTTGGAGGAAGTGCAAATCGTAGGAAAGTCGAAAGCGCGACGTATGCAAGAACAGGCATACGCCATTTCTGTGCTGGATTTGAGGAAACAATACCAGACAGCTGCTCCACTCAACAAAATTCTCAATGCCGTAACGTCTGTTAAAATAAGGGAAAACGGAGGACTGGGTTCAGACTACAGTTTTTCGATGAACGGATTTTCCGGCAATCAGGTAAAGTTCTTCATGGACGGAATACCGATGGACAACTTCGGTTCCTCGTTTAATCTCACCAACATCTCAGCCAATATGGCAGACCGTATAGAGGTGTACAAGGGTGTTTTGCCCGTGTATTTGGGTAGCGATGCTTTAGGTGGAGCAGTCAATATCGTAACGCGTAACAATGCCAACTACTTGGATGCTACTTACTCCATAGGTTCTTACAATACCCATCGCTTTGCCCTCAATGGAGCTTACACGTCAAAGAACGGTTTCACCTTTCGTTCCAATCTGTTTGCCAACTATTCAGACAACGATTATAAAGTGTGGGCGCCTATTGTCAATTTGGAAACCAACAAGCAAGAAGGTTACGAATGGGTCAAGCGCTTTCATGACGGATACCATTCTTTTGGCATAAAGGTGGAAACGGGCGTTGTAAGAAAATCATGGGCAGACTATCTGCTCTTTGGCATGATAGCATCTACCGACAAGAAAAACGTGCAGACAGGTGCTACTATGGATGCCGTCTATGGCGGTGTAAAGACAAAGAGCTGGTCGCTCATTCCAAGTATTCGTTATAAGAAAGACGACATCTTTACACCAGGTCTGTCTCTCTCGCTTTATGCAACATACAACATGGTGAATGTGGAGAACGTGGATACTCTTGCCCGCAAATACAATTGGAAAGGCGACTATGTAACCAGTACCTCTGCCGGAGAAGGCTATCTTACAGACGCTACCATCAAGGAGCGCCAATGGCAGGCTACTGCCAATGTCAACTATGTAATTGACGACCATCAAAATGTAACGCTGAACAATGTGTTCTCTGCCCTTCGCCGAAAGAGCGATGACAAGATGTATCCCGATGATGAAATGAACAATGTGCCACAGCAGCTCACAAAGAATATAACAGGCTTGGGTTATCAAGTGCGGTTCAATCGCTGGAATGCCAACATATTTGGCAAGATGTACCGCTTGTACAGCTCTACTTATAAGTTGCTTGACCAGTTTACCGAAAACCAGCGATGGGAAAAGCTCTCAGACAGAAAACACAAGTTTGGCTATGGTGCAGCTGCCACCTATTATATATTGCCCGTCTTACAGGCAAAGGTTTCTTTTGAACGTGCGTTCCGTATGCCTGAAGCAGTAGAGATGTTTGGCGACGGTATGGTACAGAAGAGTAATCCTGACTTGCAGCCAGAGAGCAGCAACAATTTCAATGCAGGTTTGCTTTACGATCAAAATTTTGGTCCTCACCGCATACAGGCAGAGGTAAACTACATCTATCGCGATACCAAAGACTTTATTCTCAAGGGCGTGAGCCTCACCAACAATCCAACCACCAGCTATGACAATATAAAAGGTGCATACAAGAGGCATAGAAGCATCGCTTGGTTATGCTTACAAGAGCATTCTTCATGTAAACGGCAATCTTACATTCCAAGACATCAAGGACAAGATGAAGTTTGAGAAATCGCAGAATACCTATGTAGGTGACGGCATTACAGAAAACATCACTTACGGGCAGCGACTGCCAAATATTCCGTATTTCTTCATGAACGGGCATGCAGACTATAACTTCCTTGACTTTGGATGGAAGGGAAATACCCTTTCGCTCAATTATGACTTGCAGTATATACATGACTACTACCTGTCGTTTACAGGATTGGGAGCCAAGGCTACAAAGAAGGTAATACCTGAGCAGTTGTGCCACAATATATCGTTGGGCTACAGCATGAAGGGTGGCAGATATAGTGTAGCATTGGAATGTACTGACTTGACCAACGAGAAACTCTACGACAATTATCGCTTGCAGAAGCCTGGACGTTCATTCAACTTGAAGTTCAGATACTATATGGGCAAGTAAAATATATACACGAAACAAAAGAAAATATAAAATGGAAAGAACAATATTTGGCAGACTGGTTTCAAAAAGCAGGATGCTGTCTGTCACAGCAATAACAGCAATCTCGGTTATGGTATTCTTTTCTTCTTGCGAAGATGATTTGGATGCAGAACAAGAGATACCCAATGCGCCCTATGTATTAAGCTTGGGCATTACATCAAGCGGCAATACCACTTATTATGTGGTGTCGACAGACAACCTGATGGAAGGCACCGTCAATGCCGTTAAAAGGTATTGAACAGAACGGATATCACGACTACCAGCAAGGGGGCAGCACTATTTTCTGCATCGGCGGACTGGGTGTTACCAATGCAACAGGTATTGTAAGAGGTGAAGACGGACTGTTGAAAGAAAAAGGGGAGTTTGTATTCAACAATAAGATAAGCGGCTTCTGTCAGGTGGATGACAATACAATGGTGGCGCTGGAGATTCCAGACTCAAAGGAAAGTGGCGATAAGTTTACATTCTACACAGTAGATGCCAAGACAGCTGCCATCGTTTCAAAGAATATGGACACTCCAGTATCGCCTACAGACCTCTTGGACTGGCCCAGCATAACAGGCATGGAATATAGCGGTGGCAATCTCTATGTAACATATACGCCGATGAATACCAAGACCTTTGAGACTGCCTATACGGACACTTGTTATGTGGCAGTGTATCAATATCCGGGCATGAAGTTCAAAAAACTGATGAAAGACACTCGCATGGGACCTGGCGGTTCATGGAATGCTTTCAATGGTATTGTGAAAGACGAAGATGACAATCTTTATATCATGAGCAACTCCTCTTTGGCCAATGGCTATTCTCAGAGTACCAAGCATGCTGGCTTTTTGAAAATCAACAAAGGTGAGACTGATTTCGACACAGATTACTTCTTTGACTTTGAGGCTGCCACAGGTGGCATGAAACCTGCCCATATCCAATATATCGGCAATGGGCTTATATTTGCAGAGGTGAGTACTATTACTCAGCAGACCGTGTCGGACAGATGGGGAGACAAAAATTTGAAATGTTGCATCATTGACCTGAAGAACAAGAAAGTAACAGATGTGGAAGGCATACCTGTACATAACGGAAATGGTGGAAGAAGATTTGCCTGCCTCAAGGAGGGAAACTATGTTTATCTGCCAGTCTCTACCAATGACGGCATCTATATATATCGTACCGATATATCAACATGTAGTGCAGAACGGGAAGCACGCGTGTCAACATCATTTGTTGGAGGCTTTTTCAAGCTCTGACCGTAATTGAAATAATGATGCGTGTAAAAAATATATGTTATAGGTTACACCTTTGGATTGGACTTCTTGTAGGCATTATTGTCTTCATTGTAAGTATTACGGGGGCCATCTATCTTTTCAAAGACGAGATTGTTTCCATGTCTGAACCATGGAGAAAAGTAAATGTAGAGAACAGAAGATTTCTACCCACATCCCAATTGTTGGAGATAGCCAATCAAAAAGTACACAACTCTCATCCCTCTGCCATTACCATCGGTGGCAGGGATGAGAGTGTTAAGGTGGATTACTTTGGCGAGGGCAATCAGACTGCCGTCTATTTAAATCCATACTCAGGAAAGGTGATAAAAGAATGTAAGGAAAATGGCTGCTTCGACTTTTTCAAGTTCATTCTTGAAGGTCACCTGCGTCTATGGCTGCCGCAGGAGATAGGCAAGCCATTGGTGAGCTATACGGTACTTTTGTTTTTCTTCACGCTGATTACAGGCATGGTTGTATGGTGGCCCAGACGGCTGACTAAGAAAAGCATAAAGGCTCGCATTGCATTCCATAGGCCATTAAAGTCGAAAAGGTTTATCATGGATTTGCACAATGTAATGGGATTTTACATGTTGTTGCCAATGATAGCGGTGAGTCTCACAGGGCTTATATTTGGTCTTGACTGGTTTAGCAATACCATTTACAAAATGGCATCGGGAGGCAAGGATATGGCGGTTTATACATTGCCGCTGTCTGATACGACCTTGTCTGGCCGTTCTTCTGCAAGTATTGATTTGTTGGAAGCAAAAGTGAAACAGGAAACACCGTCTGCCGTGCAATATTATTATGCATTGCCGACAGACAGCACAGGAAGTTATAGGGTAAGTGTGGTTCATGAGAAAGGTTCTTACTATAAGCAAGACAATCTTTTCTTTGACCAATATACATTGAAGGAACTGAAAGGCAGCGGTCCGTATGCAGGAAGATACCAAAGCGGTTCGTTTGCAGATAAACTGATACATTCTGCCTTAGACTTGCATGAAGGCATCATATTGGGATGGTTGGGCAAATTAATTATGCTTTTGGCTGCCCTGACATCGGCATCACTTCCCATAACAGGTTATCTGATGTGGAAAAGAAAATAAACTAATGATGGCAAAGCTCATCAGTTACTTGAAAAGCTGCAGCCTATGAGCAGGTGTTCAAAATTGACCGTATATACCCACTTTCATTATTTAATGGGATGCTCTTTTGAATCGAGTACAATATTGTTTAAATTAATTCTGAACACCTACTTAATAGGCATAATCAGTCTATTGTCCATTATAGCCATAAAACCGTTTCTTCAAAAAAATAGGATGATAAAGGGGCTAAAATAGAGTGGCGCAAGCGAAATTTCAAAGAGAATGATGGAATAAAAGCGCAGCTGTATAGCGAAAGACGTAGAAAGGGGAGGGTTTTAGAAACAAATTATGGGAAACATTCTCAAATCTTATTGTCTAAAAATCAAAATGTTATGAACTCTTACCTGTAAAAATTAATATCTTTGCAGCCATAAGCAACAAATAACGTGAAAACAGTAGCAGTGCCATCATTGTAGAAAGAGAACATAATAAATGGCACAATCATCTGTTAAGGCATAGCTTTAAAATATAGTAATACCTTGCTGATATTACGAATTTAATACGAAAAAAACATACTAAAATGAACAGTAACCAATGTTTCTTTGCTGTCGATTTGGGTGCTACCAGCGGCAGAACCATAGTGGGCACACTGTGCGATAACAAGATAAAACTGGAAGAACTTACGCGCTTTCCTAACCACTTGATACAGACAGGCGGTCATTTTTATTGGGATATCTATGCCCTTTACTTTGAAATGATTAAAGGCTTGAAGGTGGCAGCCTGTCGGCAACTCAACATTACCAGTATAGGCATAGACACCTGGGGAGTTGACTTTGTGTGTGTAGGCGAAGACGGTGCCTTGCTGCGTAATCCCCTTTCATATCGCGACCCTCATACCTTCGGCATGATGGAGAAATACTTTGAACAAGTGGTGCCTAAAGAAAAGGTGTATAAAGCCACAGGCATACAGTTTATGAATTTCAACTCACTGTTTCAGCTTTATGCTATGCTGCAGGCAAACAACAGTGCTTTAGTCAATGCAGAGAAGATACTCTTTGTGCCTGATGCGCTTAGTTATATGCTTACAGGCGAGGAAGTGTGCGAGTATACCATAGCATCTACCAGCCAAATGCTGAACCCTATAACCAAAGACTTGGACTTGATGCTGCTGAAGAGCTTAGGGCTGGACCGTGAGAAGTTTGGAAAGATGGTGTTCCCTGGTTATAAGATAGGTACACTTACTCCTGAGGTACAGAAAATGACAGGTCTGGGTGCAGTGCCCGTAATAGCAGTGGCTGGTCATGATACAGGCAGTGCCGTAGCTGCGGTGCCTGCTGCTAATGAGCATTTTGCTTATTTGAGCAGTGGCACATGGAGCTTGATGGGTATCGAGACCAAAGATGCCATTATCAACGATTTGAGCTATGAGCGCAATTTTACCAATGAGGGTGGTGTGGAAGGTACCACACGCTTTTTGAAAAACATCTGTGGCATGTGGCTGCTGGAGCGTTGTAGAAAAGAGTGGGGCGATGAGGCTCCGGCTGATTATGGCGAACTGATAGCGCAAGCTATGAAGGTGAAGCCTTTTGAAAGCTTGATTAATCCTGATGATGCGATGTTTGCCAATCCTGCCAACATGCAGGATGCTATACGCGAATATTGTCGCAAGACCGGTCAACACGTGCCGGAAGGTTATGCAGAGATATGTCGTTGCATATTTGAAAGCCTTGCTTTGCGCTATCGACAGGTGTTTGGCTATTTGAAGGAAATGGCTTCTTTCTCTATCGATACGCTGCATATCATTGGCGGAGGTTCGCGCAATGCTTATCTTAACCAGTTTACAGCCAACTCCACTGGCGTTACGGTGCTGGCAGGTCCGCAGGAGTGTACAGCCTTGGGTAATATCATGTTGCAGGCAAAGTCTGCGGGTGTGGTGAATGACATATTTGAAATGCGCAAGATTATAGCTGACAGCATTGACTTGAAGCGCTTTGACCCGCAAGACAAAGCAGAATGGGATGCTGCCTACGAAAAGTATCTGAAGGTTACGGCAGAGTAGGCTGTGGCAGGCAATGAGGATTACACAATCAAAACAAATGATAATATTATAATGAGTATAAAAACTACTCTAAAAATAGAATACAATCAAATCATTAACAAGAATCTATATGAAAGCAGAATTAATCGACAAGGCTTATGAAATAGCCAAAGCCCGTTATGCTGAACTGGGCATTGATACAGAGAAGGTGTTGAACCAAATGCAAGATTTTCATCTTAGTCTTCACTGCTGGCAGGCAGATGATGTAACAGGCTTTGAGGTACAGGCAGGACAACTTACAGGTGGTATCCAAGCTACCGGCAATTATCCCGGTAAGGCTCGCAATATAGACGAAGTGCGTGCTGATATACTGAAAGCAAAGTCTTACATACCAGGTACTCACCGTTTGAACCTGCACGAAATCTATGGCGACTTCCAAGGCAAGATAGTTGACCGCGATGAGGTTACACCCGAATACTTCCAAAGCTGGATAGAGTGGGGTAAGGAAAACAGCATGAAGCTCGACTTCAACTCGACTTCTTTCTCTCATCCTAAGAGTGGCAATCTTTCACTGGCTAACCCCGACAAGAGCATCCGCGACTTCTGGATTGAGCACACCAAGCGTTGCCGTGCTATTGCAGAAGAGATGGGTAAGGCACAGGGCGACCCTTGTATCATGAATGTTTGGGTGCATGACGGTAGCAAGGATATCACTGTAAACCGCATGAAATACCGCGAACTCCTGAAGGATTCGCTCGATCAGATATTTGAGACTAAATACGACAACATGAAAGACTGTATTGAGTCTAAGGTGTTTGGTATCGGTCTTGAGAGCTATACCGTAGGCTCCAATGATTTCTATATCGGCTATGGCGTATCTCGCCAAAAGATGATAACATTGGATACAGGCCACTTCCACCCAACAGAGAGTGTAGCCGACAAGGTATCTTCTCTTTTACTTTATGTTCCTGAGTTGATGCTCCACGTAAGTCGTCCTATCCGTTGGGACTCAGACCATGTAACCATTATGGACGACCCTACCACAGAGCTGTTTCAGGAGATTGTTCGTTGCAATGCACTCAATCGTGTACACTATGGTCTTGACTATTTTGATGCATCCATCAATCGTATCGGTGCTTATGTAGTAGGTAGCCGTGCTGCACAGAAGAGTATGCTCCGTGCATTGTTGGAGCCATTGGATACCTTGCGTAAATATGAGGCTGAAGGCAAGAATTTTGAGCGTCTTGCACTGCTTGAAGAGGCTAAGGCAATGCCTTGGAACGCAGTATATGACGAGTTCTGTTTGCGTAACAATGTACCTGTAGGCAACGAGTTTATTGCAGATATCGAGAAATATGAAGCTGACGTGCTGAGCAAGCGCGCTTAAAGACAGCTGATAAACGAGGGCAAACCGCCACCGCAAAGTTTGGCTTTGGTGGCGGTTTGCCTTCTTCTTTTTTATGCCTATCGGTGGTATACAGAGGCTTGGCATGTATCAAGCGGGGTGTGACAACTAAGAACAGCACACCTTATACCAGACCGATGAGTTTTGAGAGAAGTGTGTATAATAAAGAAAAAGAAAGAATATTTGATTTATGGAAATAATTATCGGACTACTTATCATAGCCATAGGTGCATTCTGCCAGTCAAGCTGTTATGTACCTATTAACAAGATTAAGCAATGGAGTTGGGAGAGTTACTGGTTGGTGCAAGGCGTGTTTGCCTGGTTGGTGTTCCCGTTGTTGGGTGCTCTCTTGGCAGTGCCAGAGGGTCATTGCCTGACAGAAGTTTATGCAGAAGACCCTGCTGCCACCCTATGGACTGTCTTCTTCGGTGTATTATGGGGCATTGGAGGCCTTACCTTCGGGTTGTCTATGCGTTATCTGGGTGTAGCTCTGGGGCAGAGTATAGCTCTTGGCACTTGCGCTGGCTTGGGAACTATTCTTACACCTGTATTTACTGGAAAGACAGGCGACTTGACCATGCCTGTTATCATCGGTGTGGTGGTAACTTTGGCGGGCATTGCTGTGATAGGTGTTGCCGGCAATATGAAGGCACAATCGCTCAGTGAGGAAGAGAAAAAGAAAGCCGTAAAAGATTTCAATTTTACCAAAGGTATTATCGTTGCCTTATTGGCAGGTTTCATGAGTGCATGCTTTAGTATAGGATTAGGTTTTGGTGAAAACCTCAATTTCGGTTCTGCCACTGACCCTATGTTCCGTACATTGCCTGCCACGTTTTTGGTAACGCTTGGTGGTTTTATCACAAATATGGTATATTGCTTCTACCAGAATCGCAAAAACAGCACATGGAGCGACTATGGCAAGACCAGCCTTTATGTAAATAACATTATCTTCTGCGCCTTGGCGGGTCTGTTGTGGTATAGCCAGTTCTTTGGCTTGAGCTTGGGTAAGGGATTCTTGACTGATTCACCAGTATTGCTTACTTTCTCATGGTGTATTTTAATGGCTCTCAACGTTACATTTAGTAATGTGTGGGGTATTATTCTAAAGGAGTGGAAAGGTTGCTCAAGCAAAACCATTACAGTGCTTGTTGCTGGCATCTTTGTACTCATTATTTCATCATTCCTACCGCAATTGCTCAAATAGGCAGTAGCAATTTGGAGTTGAAAGCAATGGTCGTCTGTTTTGTGTTGTGTCAAGATAGATGGCCATTTTTGCCTGTTGAAACCAATTTGTTTTGTTGGTTAGCACCAAGTAAAGTCTGATAAGGCTGCATCGTGACAATAAGAAGCAGAGATTGAAGTATGTTAGTCTGCTGTATAAGTTTATGGAAAATGAACCTGTCCGTCAACAGTAGGCAAGAATACAAGGGGTATATAAAAACTAAATCCTAATGTTTCACAACATTAGGATTTAGTTGTCTAAATAGACTTTAAACTAATATTATCTGAGAATGATAAGATACTGCAAATATACACCATATTTTATTATACGGCAAAAGATAGTGCAATTTGCTTTGTAAATTAACATTATTTAGGCAAGTTGAATGCTTTAGTCATTTCAGCCATCTGTTCATCGCTCATGCCTTCAGGCTCTTCACCCATATTCTTGGCTGCGATGTAGATAAGTGCGCTCTTGTTAAGCACGTCTACCTGGTCGAAAGCTTGCATAATATCATTGTCGATGGCAAACACACCGTGCTTCTCCCACATGGCTACATCATATTCATCAAGCTGTTGTACGGTCTCTTCTGCTAACGTTACGCTGCTTGGCAACTGATAAGGAATAATGCCAAGACCCTTAGGGCAGAAAGCTTTGGTCTCAGGAATCATGCTCCAAAGCAACTTGGTAAGCACATCTTTGCCCAAGAACTTGCGTATATGTGTCATGGCAACTAACTCAATTGGATGTGTGTGCAATGATGCACGGTAAGGAGAGCCTTTTTCTATAAGGTGATTGTGCACCATTAAGTGAGAAGGTAACTCGCTGGTAGGATTTACCGGATTGTCGGCTATGATGACATAGCTGGCGCAATCATCGAGGATACGAATGACACTGCCGTTTTCCATTGGCCAACGAGCTAAGTCGCGCATACGACGGTTCGTACCTTTACAGAAAAAGTAAGTGCCTTTCAGATGGGGCTGTGTTACTCCTATTTGCTTTACTTCGCTGATGGCAGGCATGGCCTTTATTTCATCATCAACCAAGTCTGTTATATTCACTGTGATATTTCCGCCGTTGCGTTCTGCCCATCCCTTTTGCCAGAGATAGCCTGCTACTTCGGCAACCTTGTCCACTTCTTTCTTGAGAGCGGGGCGTCCGTCTAATATACTTTTCATATGATTTAATGTTTTTCTTCGTTGCAAAGGTACGTAAATAATACCTTATAATAAAGTAAAAAATGTTTTTCAGTCTATGTTTTTTGACCTATTGGTCAGGTATTCAGCACTGTGTATTGTTCCAATTCATTATGTGTCGGGCATTTTCTTCATTTGCAAATGAAGTATTCCTGTTGTGGTGAGGGAAAAACTGGTAAAGGAAGCATTGGCATTCACGATTTTTTATGATGATTTTAACGGCTTAATCGGAATTTTACACTATCTTTGCAGATATGAATGAAGATGTGTTGCAACATGAAAAGTGGAGCGAGAATGTGATTCTTGCAGACGCTGACTATATAGATAATGTAGCTTTTGACCTGATTGTTAACTTTGAACGCATGATAGGGCGGAGAATCCAGCCGGCAGATATGGCACGCTGGATAGACTGTATTGCCCTTGACGGTGGATTGAGAGAAGGTGAACATCAGACACAAGTGATATTCATACACGATAAAAGCAGTGAAAAGCTAAATAACTTTGTGCCTGGAAAATTTGCTGAAGACCTGGATGGAAAAGCCTTTAAAGACCATTTGGGCGAGTTTGTCATTAGTTCTTTTCCTGTGGAAAATATAGTGAGCAAGGAGGATTTCTTTATGGATGTGCTTGCTGTGGTCAGCAATCAAAAGGATGTAAAACGTGTCATGGTGATACCCGATGCGGAGGTGATGTATGATGCGGTAAGGAAGACACTGCATTATGCGGATAACGAGAAGCGCATAACAGTATTTGCCATGCAGCCAATGGTAGGAGGAAACTTCAGACAAGAGATATTGGGCTACTCTTTGATGAATGCCTTAGGTATCAAGGCTGATGAAATAAAGGGATAATTATCTACTAAAAGAAATAACAATTAACAACAAGATAAAATGGGAAGAGTACTTATGATTGGCGCCGGTGGCGTCGCTACAGTAGCAGCATTCAAGATTGCGCAGAATGCTGACGTGTTTACCGAATTCATGATTGCCAGCAGACGCAAGGAGAAGTGCGACAAAATAGTAAAGGCTATAGGCAATCCTAACATAAAGACTGCTCAAGTTGATGCAGATGATGTGGAGCAGCTAAAGGCTTTGTTTAATGATTATAAACCGGAGTTGGTTATTAATTTGGCTCTGCCTTACCAAGACTTGACTATTATGGATGCTTGTTTGGCTTGTGGATGCAATTATCTTGATACCGCTAATTATGAGCCGAAGGATGAGGCCCATTTTGAATACAGCTGGCAATGGGCTTATAAAGACCGTTTTGAAAAAGCTGGATTGACAGCTATATTAGGCTGTGGATTTGACCCTGGCGTAAGTGGTGTGTACACAGCTTATGCAGCAAAGCATTATTTTGACGAGATACAGTATTTGGATATTGTGGACTGCAATGCAGGAAATCACCATAAAGCTTTTGCCACTAACTTCAATCCTGAAATCAATATACGTGAAATAACCCAAAAGGGACTTTACTATAAGGATGGAAAATGGATAGAGACAGAACCTCTTGAAGTGCATAAAGCACTTACCTATCCTAATATTGGTCCTCGTGAAAGTTATCTGATGCATCATGAAGAGTTGGAAAGCTTGGTAAAGAACTATCCTACGATTAAGCAAGCACGCTTCTGGATGACTTTTGGACAACAGTATCTTACCTATCTTGACTGTATACAGAACTTGGGCATGTCGCGTATTGATGAAGTGGAATATGAAGCTCCATTAGCTGATGGCTCAGGAAAAAAAGTAAAAGTGAATATCGTGCCATTACAGTTCTTGAAGGCTGTATTGCCTAATCCACAGGATTTGGGAGAGAACTATGAGGGTGAAACAAGTATCGGTTGTCGTATTCGTGGATTGAAAGACGGTAAAGAGCATACCTATTATGTATATAATAACTGTTCACACCAAGAGGCTTATAAAGAGACTGGTATGCAGGGCGTAAGCTATACTACCGGTGTACCTGCCATGATTGGTGCAATGATGTTCTTTAAGGGTATATGGCGTAAACCTGGAGTATGGAATGTTGAAGACTTTGACCCGGATCCATTCATGGAACAGCTTAACAAACAAGGTTTGCCTTGGCACGAAGTGTTTGATGGAGACTTGGAATTATAAGCATGAAGTTTTCTGTTTTAAGTAATAGTATTCGATTGAATTATGGCAAAAAACGAAGAAAGTGAAGGAATGGAACCACAGGAAGGAAAATTAAAAGCATTGCAAGCTGCCATGGCAAAAATAGAGAAAGACTTTGGAAAAGGCTCTATCATGAAGCTTGGCGATGAGAATATAGAACATGTAGACGTTATACCTACAGGAAGCATAGGACTGAATGCTGCGCTTGGTGTAGGTGGTTACCCACGTGGTCGCATCATAGAGATATACGGACCTGAAAGTAGTGGTAAGACAACATTGGCAATTCATGCCATAGCAGAGGCACAGAAAACAGGCGGTATAGCTGCATTTATTGATGCGGAACATGCTTTTGACCGATTCTATGCAGCTAAATTAGGGGTTGATATAGATAATCTTATTATATCACAACCTGATAATGGCGAGCAGGCTCTTGAGATAGCAGACCAATTGATACGCTCATCGGCTATTGATATATTGGTAGTTGACTCTGTGGCAGCATTGACTCCAAAGGCAGAGATAGAAGGTGATATGGGCGATAACAAGGTAGGCTTGCAGGCAAGATTGATGAGTCAGGCGCTTAGAAAGCTTACTTCTACAATCAGCAAGACCAACACTACTTGTATCTTTATTAACCAGTTGCGTGAGAAGATAGGTGTGATGTTTGGCAACCCAGAGACAACAACGGGTGGAAATGCACTGAAATTCTATGCGAGTGTGCGCCTGGATATACGCCGTACAAGTAGTATTAAGGATGGAGACAATATAGTAGGTAATCAAGTTCGTGTCAAAGTAGTGAAGAACAAGGTTGCTCCTCCATTTAGAAAGGCAGAATTTGAGATAACCTTTGGTGAGGGTATCTCAAAGGTTGGAGAGTTGGTAGACCTTGGAGTGGAGTATGGAATCATACAGAAAAGTGGATCTTGGTACTCTTATCAAGGCAGCAAGTTAGCACAAGGGCGTGATGCTACAAAAACATTGCTGAAGGACAATCCTGAGGTTTGTGAGGAGATAGAGACACAGATTATGCAAGCTATCTCAGACAAGGCTGCCAACGAAAAAATGTAATGAAATGTCTAATGGTTGCTAAGATGAGGAATAGTATTAAGAAGTAGCATCAATCAATTAGTAGCCTTGTAGGATTTGTAGTAATGAAAGTGGGTTGCGATGCTGTTTCATCATAGGAACATAGCGACCCACTTTGTTTTTGGCGGTAGGCAAACAGTAGAGGTATCGTATGGATAGATGGTATTCTAAGTAGATATATCTTGAAGAATACTGCCATAGATACGGTATAAGAAGGGGTGGAAACAAAGGTTTGTTTCATCATAAGATTAATAGGTATATTAGCAGATGCAAGTAACAGTTTCTTCATTGCAGCAATGGTTTGCAGCATATAATCAGCAATACTTTGATAATGAACTGCCTATTCCGATGATAGAAGTAGGGAAATCGCGCACACGTTTAGGCACTATGTCGTGGAAAAAGAAGCGTACGTTATTCGGCATGGGGCAAGAAGACTATGTAATAAGATTGAGCAATTACTATGACTTGCCTGAAAACAACTATCAAGATACCTTGCTTCATGAGATGATACATCTCTATATAGTGTTTAAGAAAATAAAAGATACATCATCTCATGGCCGTATCTTCAGGATGTGGATGGCACGACTGAACAGTATGGGGCGGCATATTACAGTGTCTGCTAATATGAAAAACATGCCTGCTTCTGTGGCAAGACCGCGTAAGGGGCGTGTTTATATTGTATTGGCTGTATGCACAACAAGCAAGAAATATATGCTTTCAGTGGTTAACAAGGCTTATGTTCATCGTATACATAGGGTATTGAAAGCGAGTGCAGATGTAGAATGGCATGCATGGTATGCATCAGCAGACAGCTATTTTGACAATTATCCTGTGGTGAGAACTCCTAAAGCGCGCTATGTAGATGTTGAACTTTTTAAGAAGATGACAGCTCTTATGCAACCGATAAAGCTGTAACCGGAAGCGCATTTTTTAGTATAATAATATTTATGACAATAGAACCAATAGCTTATTTTCATTCGCCTTTTACCGGAAAATTTGGCGTTCCAAAGCAGAGTGGCTTGGTAACTACTTTAGAAGGCACTATCGAATTTGTGCCAGCTTTTCGTAATGTAGATGTACTTCGAGGGCTTGATGAGTTTGATTATATATGGTTGATATGGGAGTTTTCTGCCAACAAGCATGCGGCAAATAGTTTTTTGGTACGTCCACCGCTGTTAGGTGGCAACGAGAAAAAAGGTGTTTTTGCTACTCGTTCACCTTTTCGCCCCAATCATTTAGGCCTTTCTTCTGTCCGCATTGAAAAGATAGAATGGGATAGCAATCGTGGTCCGTTGATACATGTGTTGGGGGCAGATTTGATGGAGGGAACTCCTATTTATGATATTAAGCCGTATGTGAGCTTGGCAGATTGCCATCCTGAAGCTCGGTGTGGTTTTGTAGATACGCATCAATTGAAGCGATTGAAAGTAGAGTATGCAGATTATGTGACAGAAAAGCTCACAAAAAGTCAGCAGGAAACATTGAAAAAAATACTTGAGCTTGACCCTCGGCCACATTATCATGATGATGCGAGCAAGGTGTATGGCATGTATTATGGTAACTATAATGTTCGTTTTAAGGTAGATGGGCTACTGTTGACAGTGATAGATTGTGAGTTAACAGATAGCAAAGTCAACCCATAAACTATCTTCAGGCACAGTTTTATAATACTTTTAAAAGGCGAATGTTTTTGAGAAACATTTGGCAATTTATGACTTTTTTTATAATTTTGCTCCCCAATAGACGTAAGGTATAAATACTCATACAGTTACGTTATGAAGCAGTAGAAAAACTTGTAATGAGTGTTATGGTAAAAGCACTGCTTCCATTGCTATAAGAATAGAGAAAGAACAAAGATTAAGAAAATTATAAAAATGATGACAGCTAACGAAATTCGTGAATCTTTCAAGAAATTTTTTGAGTCAAAAGGACATACCATTGTGCCTTCTGCACCAATGGTTATCAAGGATGACCCAACCTTGATGTTCACAAATGCCGGTATGAACCAGTGGAAAGACATTATTCTTGGTACAAGAGATCCTGAGCCACGACGCCGTGCCGACTCACAGAAATGCTTGCGTGTAAGCGGTAAACACAATGACTTGGAAGAGGTGGGACACGATACTTATCACCATACCATGTTTGAGATGTTGGGCAACTGGAGCTTTGGCGACTATTTTAAAGAGGGTGCAATAGACTATGCCTGGGAATATTTGGTAGACGTCTTGCATCTTAATCCCGCCGACCTTTATGTTACTGTGTTTGAAGGTTCTGAAGAAGAAGGACTGAAGCGTGATGATGAAGCTGCTTCATATTGGGCTAAGCATGTGCCAGCCGATCACATTATCAATGGCAATAAGCATGACAACTTTTGGGAGATGGGCGATACAGGTCCTTGTGGCCCTTGCTCTGAGATACACCTTGACTCGCGTACACCAGAGGAAAAGGCTAAAGTGCCGGGCAGAGAATTAGTAAATAAAGATGATCCACAGGTAATAGAGATATGGAACATTGTGTTTATGCAGTTCAATCGCAAGGCTGATGGTTCACTGGAACCGCTTCCAATGCACGTAATTGATACAGGTATGGGCTTTGAGCGTCTTGTCCGTGCATTGCAAGACAAACATTCTAATTATGATACTGATATATTCCAGCCTATTATTAAGGAGATTTCTCGTCTTTCAGGTTTGGAATATGGAAAGGACGAAAAGGTGGATGTGGCTATGCGTGTCATTGCAGACCACTTGCGTGCTGTCGCTTTTTCTATTGCTGACGGCCAGTTGCCAAGCAATGCCAAGGCTGGATACGTAATCCGAAGAATACTTCGCCGTGCCGTGCGTTATGCTTATACTTTCCTCAACCAGAAGGAAGGTTTCCTTTACAAGTTAGTGCCTGTATTGATTAATGAGATGGGCGGTGCTTATCCAGAGCTTCCTGCACAGCGCGAACTCATTATGCGCGTGATGAAAGAAGAGGAGGATTCTTTCTTGAGAACATTGTCTAATGGTATCAATATGCTGTCTGACGCTATCGAAGAGGTAAAGAAGAATGGCAAGAAAGAGTTGGATGGTGTTCAAGCTTTCCGCCTGTTTGATACCTATGGTTTCCCTCTTGACCTTACAGAGTTAATATGCCGTGAGCATGGCATTACGGTAGACGAGAAGCAGTTTGACGAGGAAATGGCCAAGCAAAAGGCCCGTGCCCGTAATGCTGCGGCTGTAGAGAACAGCGACTGGGTAGAGTTGAAGGCCGGTGACCAAAAGTTTGTAGGTTATGACTATACCGAGTATGAGTGCCACATCTTGCGTTATCGCAAGGTAACCCAAAAGAAGAACAGTTTCTATGAGTTGGTATTAGACAATACTCCTTTCTATGGTGAGATGGGCGGACAAGTAGGCGATACCGGTGTGCTGGTAAGTGAGAACGAGACAGTAAACATAATCGATACCAAACGTGAGAATAACCAATCCATACATATTGTAAAAGAATTGCCAAAAGACCCTGAAGCAGATTTCATGGCTTGCGTAGATACAGACAAGCGTGAGGCCAGTGCAGCTAACCACTCGGCCACTCACTTGCTCGATTACGCTTTGAAGCAAGTATTGGGTGGCCATGTAGAGCAGAAGGGTTCATACGTATCGCCAGACACGCTGCGCTTTGACTTCTCTCATTTCCAAAAAGTTACGGATGAGGAGATACGCAAAGTAGAGCGTCTGGTCAATGATATGATACGTCAGGATATACCACTTCAAGACCATAGAGACGTGCCATTGGAAGAAGCCAAGAAGCTTGGGGCTGTCGCTTTGTTTGGAGAGAAATATGGCGACAAGGTACGTGTGGTGCAGTTTGGACCAAGTATAGAGTTCTGTGGCGGTATCCATGTGAAGTCAACAGGTCATATCGGTATGCTGAAGATTGTTTCTGAGAGCAGTGTTGCAGCGGGAATACGCCGTATAGAGGCCAAGACCGGTAAGGAATGTGAGGAAATGCTTTATACACTTGAGGATGGCATGAAGGCTATCAGAGCGTTGTTTAACAATGCGAAAGACCTGAAGGGTGTGATAGCCAAATACATTGACGAGCACGAAGCTATGAAGAAGAACATAGAAAAGTTCCAGGCGGAAGTGGTAGAGCGCACCAAAGACAAGTTGATAGAAAAGGCCAAACACATCAATGGCGTAACTGTTATTTCAGCAGTAGTGCCTATGGATGGCGCTTCTGCTAAAGACTTGGTGTTCAAGATACGTGCTGCTGTTCCCGAAAACTTGCTTTGTGTAGTGGGTAGTGTACATGAAGACCGTCCTACTTTGAATGTAATGCTGAGCGATGATATGGTCAAAGACCATGGCCTTAATGCAGGCAAGATGGTCAGAGAGGCTGCTAAATTGATGCAAGGCGGTGGCGGCGGACAACCCCATTTTGCCACTGCTGGCGGTAAAAACGTTGATGGCTTGTCAGCAGCGGTAGACAAAGTGATAGCACTTGCTAATCTTTAGAAGTTTTATTCTTGTCGTAGTGAAAGGCATAGTGCACTTTTAAAGCTGCGATAAATATAGATATAAAGGATGGGTTGAATGGACCATAAGTTGTTCAACCCATCCTTTTTTTGTTTTTCATCAGTTAAAGTAGGCATCCACAATGAATATTACAATGTTACGAACACCTGCTTACAAATTGTGAGTTGTTACTTGAGGATTGTATGGATGAAGCAACTTTTCATACTTCATAAGCCTTTATTGCCCCTATTTGTGCCATGAAGATGGCTGTTTGTGGTAGGAGCAATAATATTTATATGGATTATTTTATACCAGTCAGGCACATTTTTTTACCAGTTAAGCACGTAAACTCTCCGTTTGTTCCATTTGAAGAAAAATGCTGTTTGCATTGATTGAAAGAAAGCATTAAATTTGCGTATGGTTAAAGACCGGTATGTACAGTAAAAAAACAACTATTTGTTGAAGCAACTAAAGCATATAGAATGGAGAATAAAGAGAAATTAATCATACAGAATATTCATATAGGCAATGCTATCAAAGAGCGTCTGAAGAAGCAAAACCGTTCGGTAGTTTGGTTTGCCTCACAGTTGAAGTGTAGCCGTACCAATGTTTATAAGATATTTAAAAGGGAGTCTATAGATACGCAAGAACTACTGCTTGTTTCACAACTGTTGAACTTTAACTTTTTCAAGTTGTATGCTGATGAGATAGCCAAAGTTTTAAAGAGCAAGAAATAAATTTAAGAACCAATCAAAAAACTAATATAATAAAGTAGGCTTTAATACCAGAAACACAGTTCTGTATTAAAGCCTTTCTGCATTTTAAGCAAGCGTTTAAAGAGCGTGTTTGGCGCGTTTATTGGTAGCAAGCAACCCCTTCTTTATTTTGCACACTTTCTTTTTGTTTTACATATTTCCGTACATTTGAAGCAAATAAGTGGTTTTTTTCGTTGCCTTGTTCCTTTGTCTACTTTTGATTCGGTTTTCTGTGTGCAATGATATATAGCTCATGGATAGGCGGTTATACATATTTTTGCTATACTGTGCAATAGTTTCATTGCAAAAACAACCTTTTTCCCCTCTAAAAGCCATGCTTTCAGCACCCAAAAGCATAGCTTTTGGCACACAATCCCTATGCTTTTGATGTAAGAAAACATAGGATACGCCAGCCTATTCATGCCGTTTAGCTTTAGTAGCCCGTGTTTTTTAGGAAAATGTATGTTTATTTTTATAATAGGCAAGGATACAAAGGCTTTTCTATTTGCTATTTTGAGGAAAACAAATGTCAATATTTTTACTTGCACACTGCTTTGTTTTTCAGCATGGAAAGAAAGTGATGTATGGAGTATTTTTAAAGCCAATTATGTAACGGATATGTAATATACTGTAATAAAAAATAGCTTTTTTTAGCAATACATAAATCTGATTGCAATAAATTTGGACCATCAGAGAATTGGATATATTTTTGCATTGGGTAACGAAAGCGTAAACTTTTGTAATATAACATGTAAAATACAAGTATTGATTTGACCATTAATGGTATCGAATATATATTATAATCATATATTAAAAAATTATAAACGATGAAGAATTGTGTTTACATTATGATGTATTTTTTCTGTAGCTTATTGTTTAGTTGCTCAGATGAAAACAAACTTACAGGAAGTACATTTGACAAGACATTTATCACTGGTTATCTAACACCGGAAAATATTGTTGCTGAGAATATAGATTCAGAAGTAAGGATGACCTTTAAAGGCAAAATAGATACTTCGGGCGAGACATTTGATGCATTGTCTCAATATTATCATGACCTGTCTTACAATCGGTATACGGTGTGTGGACCACGCATTGCTGTCAATGACAGTATCAGCAAGATAGAAATCAAGACCGTTGCAGACTTTGATGCCACACATCCGGCAGGAAGCGATATTACGGATTTAGTAGCATGCGAATATGTTTCTTACTATAATTATATTCAAGATGGTTACAAATTATCTGGTGCAAAGCGCGATTGGCCGCAGGAATGGCATGAGTATTCAGAGATAGAAGGGGCAGAGATGAATAAAAAGAATCTTGCAGATATCAGTTATGACAATACAAAATTGCTTGCGCCCAATCTAATGCTAAAATTCAAAAAGCATCCAAGTAAAAGTGGCGAATATTCTTTTAATATGATTATCCGTTTTAAAGAGAGAGAACTATCCAAAACTTTTAAGTGCGTATTTTAATTCAAACCCGTTACAAAACCAAACATGCCAAATAATGTCGTAGCGTAAAACTGCAATATTATTTGGCATGTTTTATTTTGATGAGCAAGTTTGGCACATTTATGTTTAATTCGTATATTTGCGGCTGTAAACCAATATATCTTTTTAGGCGATGCGATATCTTATAGTCTCTGACATTCATGGCTCTTTGCCAGCTTTGCAGCAAGTGCTTCATTTCTATCATGCCCACTATTGCGACATGCTTTGTCTGTTGGGCGATATACTTAACTATGGTCCACGCAATTCATTGCCCGAAGGGCTGAATCCGAAAGCCATAGCCGATAGTCTTAATGCCATGTCAGAACGCATTATAGCTGTACGTGGCAATTGTGAGTCAGAGGTAGACCAGATGTTGTTGCAGTTTCCTGTCATGACAGATTATGCCATTATAGTAGACAATGGCCGTAAGCTTTTCTTGACCCATGGACACCGATACAACGATCAGCAGTTGCCTTGGGCACAGTGCGATGCTCTCTTCTTTGGGCATACCCATTTGTGGAAGTTAGAGTGCAAAGAAGGCCTTGCTGTGTGCAATACAGGGTCGCCCACTTTTCCAAAAGGGGGCAACCAACCTACATTTGCAGAGTATGCAGATGGCGTTATCACGGTGTACAATTTAAAAGGAGAAGTGCTGCGCCAACTTAGTTTATACTGTCTGTAGCTTTTTAAGGGGGTATTTGACAGCCTTTATAGGAAAAAAAGCGTGTAGTTTGTAAATAAGAACAATATTATAAAGAAGTTCTTGTTTTACAAGCTATACACCGAAATGTACTAAATTATCGTAACAAGCATCGTGTTTTTTTGCGACATTGCCGTATGTTCCTTGCCGTAAGCCCTTTATGACGATGGGTACCAGCCTTTTGTATAGTACCTATCAGTTTGAAGCCACTGTATTTCAGTATTTCATGCAGTGCTTTTACAACCCCTTTGGTTTGGTTAAACCATAGGTTCAAAGGCCATAGGGTAGTGCAGGTACTTACTATAAGTGCTTTCTTTCCCTTATGTAGAGGAATAGGAATACCCCATTCGTTTTCGCCCATCATGCCATATACGATGCGGTCGAAGAGCATTTTCAGATGCCCAGGCATATTGCCCCAATAGCAAGGGGCACCGATAACGATGCGGTCGCACCACTGAATGTCCGCTAAAAATTGCTGTGCTCCATCATCAGGGAGCACACATTTCAAGCTCTTTCTGCATGCCATGCAACCCTTGCAAGGCTCTGCTTGTAGGCTGTCTGTTCTTAGAAACCTTGTCTGTGCACCTTGTTTTTGAGCTTCATCATAGATGATTTGCAACATTTTGTCAATGTTGCCATGGTGCCGAGGACTGGCGTTTACAATCAATAAATTCATGATATAGTTTTAAATTTATTCCGTAGCCGTTTCGCTGTTGAGCAATTTATACATGATGTTGGCAGCATTGTCTGGAGCCTTTAAATCGCCAAGCAGATGTTCCATCTCTGCATATCCTTGCAGCATAGCTTTTCGTTGGGGCGAATCGGTCAGCAGACAGTCCAATTCATGTGTGATATTTGCAGTTGTAAAAGTGTCGGCTACCAATTCTTTTACCACTTCTCTGTTGGCAATAAGATTAACCAATGAGATGTATTTAACTTTGAGAATATGTTTGCGAAGAAAGGCTATTACTTTTGGAATAGGTGTTTCGTAGCATACCACTTGCGGCACATGAAACAGTGCTGTTTCAAGAGTGGCGGTGCCACTGGTAACCAGTGCAACCCTGGCATGCGAAAGCAGCTCATACGTTTGTTCAAAGACAATGTTCACAGGCTTGTTTTCTATGAACTGGCTGTAATAAGATTCAGGCACGCCTGGGGCACCTGCCAATACCAATTGATATTGTGCAGTCTGGTGTTGTGCAGCAGCTATCATGGAGGGTAGATTGTCTTTGATTTCTTGCAGTCTGCTACCGGCTAACAAGGCAATGATGGGCAGCTGCGGATTGAGCTTGTTGCGTTTGCAGAATTGTGCCGATGTTTCAATGTATTTAGCTTTAAATTCATGTACTTCGTCAGCTGTGGGGTTGCCCACGTAATGGATAGGATAGTGGTGCTTCTGTTCAAAGAAAGGCACTTCAAACGGCAAGATGGAAAACAATTGGCTGACATCCCGCTTGATGTTTTTGATACGGTACTCTTTCCATGCCCATATCTTGGGCGATATGTAATAATAGACAGGTATGGAAGTGTGGGCCTTTACATATTTTGCAATGCTGAGATTGAAGCCGGGATAATCTACCAATATGACAACATCAGGAGCCCATGACACAATGTCTTGCTTGCAGCGCGACATGTTTTTTAAGATAGTGCGTAGATGCAACACCACAGGCACAATGCCCATGTAGGCCAGTTCGCGGTAATGTTTTACGATGTGCCCACCAGCCTGGCGCATCAAGTCGCCGCCAAAGCAGCGGAAATCGGCATTGCGGTCTATCCGTTTGAGCGCCAGCATAAGATGGGATGCGTGCAAATCGCCACTGGCTTCACCGGCTATAAGGTAATATTTCATACGTAAGATTAGAAGTTCCAGCGTTTGATTGTCTCTAAAGTATTGTAGGCTGTAACGTCTACCGTGGTGGGAGTAATGGCCACATAGCCGTGTGTCAGAGCCCAGTTGTCGGTGTCCTCAGCCGTAGGCTCATCATTGTTGTATTCGCCTACCATCCAATAATAGTCGTAGCCTCTGGGGTGGTGGTTGCGCACCACTTCTTTGCTCCATGTGGCTTTAGCCATTCTGCATACCTTTACACCTTTGTATTCTTTGCCCTTTGGGAAGTTGACGTTCAGGCATACATGAGTAGGAAGTCCGTTGCTAAGCGTTTGATTGACAATGCTTCTTACTAAAGTACGCATAGGCTCAAAATCGGCATCATCGCTATGGTCGCACAATGAAAAGGCTAACGAAGGGATATATTTCATACAGCCTTCACGCGTTACACCCATGGTGCCGGAATAATGGGTGTTGACAGAGGCATTGTCGCCATGGTTAATGCCACCGATTACAAGGTCGGGCTTGCGTGAACACAACTCGCTGAGCGCCATCTTGACGCAGTCAACAGGGGTGCCGGTGCATGACCATACTTCATAATTATCGCCTTTGCGGCGCAATTTCAAGCGTAAAGGCTCTGTGGCAGAGAAGGCAGCAGAATAGCCAGATCGTGCAGATTCTGGAGCACAAACCAGTAAATAACCAATGTCGGAAAGCATGTCTATCAGCGAATTTAAACCTTTGGCATGATAGCCGTCATCGTTGGAAATAAGTATTAATGGCTTCATATTTTTCATAAAAAACATTTTCTTTTGTCTGCAAAAGTACGAAAAAAGGTTTAAATCGACTATTTCTCACATAAAATATGTATTTTTGCAAAAGTTTTTTGCCTAAGTAGATGGTCAAAAATAATAGTATAAGCAATTATATATACTATGCATACAGACTGAAAAGAAAGAAAAAGCGCATAGACAGGGCTTGTGTAATGGGGATGAAGCAAAGCATAAAGGCTCGTTGATGTGCAATAAGCGGTATGCTAACCGCTTATTCATTATATTGCGTTTGTAGACTATATTATTTTGATTATCAACTTATTAGCTGGATATATGGGTAAAATACTGAGACAAAACGACAAGGAGAGCTTAAACAAATGGGAAAAATTATCGCATTGGCCAACCAAAAGGGAGGCGTAGGAAAAACTACTACAACCATTAACTTGGCTGCATCGCTCGCTACACTTGAGAAGAAAGTGCTGGTGATTGATGCTGACCCGCAGGCCAACGCTTCCAGTGGATTGGGCGTAGACATAAGCGAAGTGGATTGTACACTGTATGAATGTATTATTGATCATGCCGATGTACACGATGCTGTCTATACAACCGATATTGACGGATTGGACATTATACCCAGTCATATAGATTTGGTAGGTGCAGAAATAGAAATGCTCAATGTGGAGCATAGAGAGCAAGTAATCAAGAAAATGCTTCAACCTATCAAGGAAGACTACGATTACATATTGATAGATTGTTCGCCTTCATTAGGCCTTATTACTGTAAATGCCCTTACAGCGGCAGACTCTGTGGTGATACCTGTACAGTGTGAGTATTTCGCATTGGAAGGTATCAGCAAATTACTCAATACCATTAAGATTATCAAGAGCAAGCTAAATCCGAAGCTCGAGATAGAAGGCTTCTTGCTGACCATGTATGACAGTAGGCTTAGACTGGCCAATCAAATCTATGATGAGGTAAAACGGCATTTTCAGGAGTTAGTATTCAAAACCGTTATTCAGCGCAATGTAAAACTTAGCGAAGCGCCCAGTCATGGATTGCCAGCCATACTCTATGATGCTGACTCGGCTGGAAGCAAGAACCATTTGGCCTTGGCCAAAGAGATAATTAACAAGAACAAGTAAACAATAATGGCAATAAGAAAGAGATATAGTAATCCATTGGGAAGAGGGTTGGATGCCCTTATCTCTACAGAGGCGGTAAGACCGCAAGGTAGTTCCACTATCAGCGAAATCTCTGTAGACCAAATAGAGCCTAATCCTAATCAGCCACGACGTGAATTTGACCCGGAATCGCTGCAAGAGTTAGCCAGCAGTATTCGTGAAATAGGTATTATACAGCCTATCACACTGCGGCAAATTGACGACAACCGCTTCCAAATTATTGCGGGCGAACGCCGTTGGAGAGCATCACAGTTGGCAGGCCTAAGAGCTATTCCTGCTTACATACGCACCATTAAAGACGAAAATGTAATGGAAATGGCGCTGGTTGAGAATATCCAGCGCGAAGATCTCAATGCCATAGAAATAGCGTTAGCTTATGAACACCTGATAACCAATACTGGCATGACACAGGAAAAGGTGTCTGAGAGGGTGGGGAAGAGCCGCACAGCTATTGCCAATTATCTGCGATTGCTGAAGTTGCCCGCTCAAGTGCAAATGGCGCTGCAAAACAAAGAGATAGATATGGGACACGCACGTGCGCTTTTGGCCATAGACAGTCCGTCGCTGCAAGTGAAGCTCTTTAAGGAAATACAGAAGAACAGCTATTCTGTAAGAAAAGTGGAAGAGATGGTGCAGCAACTCAAAAACGGTGAAGATATTGTGAGCGGAAAAAAGAAGATAGCTGCCAAACAGCAGCTACCGGAGGAGTTTAACGCTCTGAAAGAGCATCTCTCCAATTTCTTCAATACAAAGGTACAAATGACATGTACCGCTAATGGAAAGGGAAAAATAAGTATTCCTTTTGCCAATGAAGAGGAATTGGAGCGCATTATGGGTATGTTTGACAAATTGAAAGGACAAGAGTAAAGCCGTGAACAGCATGAGCAAACTCATATCCAATATAAGCAAATGGGCATTGTTGGTGGCGATATGGCTGATAACGGTGCCTTGCAATGCCGCAGCTAATGAGGAGAGAAATGAACTGTGGCCTTCTGATTCTGTAAAAAGCAAAGCGGACAAGGCTGTAAAGCCAGTTGCAACAGATACAGTAAAGCTTGACTTGGCAGCTATTGATGATTCGCTGAAGCCACGCACCATGAAACGCGATTGGTCTAAGTGGCGGCCAGACCCCAAGCGAGCTATGTGGTTAGCCATTGTCATTCCGGGCGCAGGACAAATCTATAACCGTAAGTATTGGAAGCTACCTATTGTCTATGGTGGTTTTTTAGGTTGCTATTATGCCATGAGATGGAACAATCAGATGTATCATGATTATTCTCAAGCATATATGGACTTGATGGACAATGACCCCAGCTCGCAGAGCTATAACCAGTTTTTGCATCTTGGCAACAAGATAACAGAAGATAACAAGGATCGGTATCAAAACTTGTTTAAGCGTCGCAAGGATTATTATCGCAAGTATCGCGACTTGAGTATGTTCTGCCTTATTGGCGTATATGCACTTTCGGTGATTGACGCTTATGTAGATGCTTCACTCTCAGAATTTGATATTTCTAAAGATTTAAGTATGAAAGTGGAACCTGCTGTAATGCAAACAGGAAAATCAGTAAACCCGTTAAGGTCGGCAGCAGTAGGTCTTCAGTGCTCTCTTAATTTTTAAGATGAGTAGCTTTCAAGTGGGCTGTGAGATTTCATTTAGCCGTATTTGGTGGTTATATTAAACTAATCTTGGAGTTTACTTTTAATGAATAAACGGTCATGCCTACAGCAAAGGGTAAATGTAAATACCGGTAGGTGATTGTTAACATACTAAACCGTACAAGGAAAAAGGATAGAAAGATATTTATGAAAAGAAGAATTTTAATCGTTGTCGCAGCGATGATTTTGGGCGGAAACTGCGCGATGCAGGCACAAAACGACCAAAACGAAATCACGGTAATAGACAATGACGGCAAACAGGAAGTGATAGACTTGCCTGAATCCATGAATTATGAATTGGATAGTCTGCTGAATCTATACTATTCAAAGACTTATTTGCAGCCAGGAAACGGCTGCAATTATCGCGATGAAAACCGCGAATATCCTCAAGAGGTGTACATAGAACGCTTGAGCAGGCTACCTAACATAATGGAGATGCCTTACAATGATATTGTGCAGAAGTTCATTGATAGATACACTGGGCGCTTGCGCCATTCCGTAAGTTATATGTTGGGAGCGTCAAACTTCTATATTCCTATATTTGAACAAGCACTTGAAGCTTATAATTTACCATTGGAACTGAAGTATTTGCCTGTCATTGAATCGGCATTGAATCCTAAAGCTACCTCGCATGTAGGCGCAGCCGGCTTGTGGCAATTTATGGTAGGAACAGGCAAACAGTATGGACTGGAGATAAATTCACTGGTAGATGAGCGTCGCGATCCTGTCAAGTCATCGTATGCAGCGGCTCAATATCTACGCGATTTATATAGAATTTTCGGTGATTGGAGCTTGGTGATTGCCGCTTATAACTGTGGACCTGACAATATCAACAAAGCCATTCATCGTGCCGATGGACAAGCTGATTACTGGAAGATATATCCTTATCTGCCGAAAGAGACCAGAGGTTATGTGCCTGCTTTCATTGCAGCAAACTACGTAATGAACTATTATTGTGAGCATAATATATGTCCTATGTGCACCAAGTTGCCGGCAAAGACAGACACGGTAATGGTGAACAAAGATGTGCACTTAAAGCAGATAGCAGATGTTTGCGGCATAGACATAGAAGAGTTGCGCACACTGAATCCTCAGTATCGTCGCGATATAGTAAATGGCAACAGTAAACCGTCTGTTATCAGATTACCTTCATCGGCTACAAATGCTTTTATTGCTAATGAAGATTCTATCTATAATTATCAGACAAACGAACTATTTACACGCCGTTCACTGGTAGAGGTTGACAATACGGCAACCAATACCAATTACAGTCGTAAGAGTTCCTCGCGCAAAAGTAGTGTAAGCACTTCCAAGCGCAGTAAGAGAGAAACGGCCAGAGACCGCCGCAGAAAGAATAAGAAAGGTGCTAAAGGAAAGGATGTTACCGTAAGAAACGGTGATACACTATCTGAAATAGCAGCCAAGAACCATACAACTGTGAAAAAATTGCGCAAGTTGAATGGTATAAAAGGCAACAACATACGTGCAGGAAAGAAACTTAAGGTGAAATAACCTTGTTCTTTTCCATCCATGCAACCTTTATTTATCAATAGCTAATAATCTAATAAAATGATTATGGACGATAAAACTCAATTAGAAAAAGCTAAAGAGGCAAGTGATGAGAAAATGGTAACTGATGCCTTTCAGCATTTGTTAGATAGTTATTTAGCTACCCGACATCGCAAGAAAGTAGACATTATAACCAAGGCTTTTAACTTTGCCAAACAAGCTCACAAGGGTGTAAAGCGTCTTTCAGGTGAGCCATATATCATGCATCCTATAGCGGTGGCACAGATTGCTTGTACTGAAATGGGACTCGGATCTACCAGTATCAGTGCAGCCTTGTTACACGATGTGGTGGAAGATACCGACTATACCGTGGAGGATATAGAAAACATCTTTGGTCCTAAAATAGCTCAAATTGTAGACGGACTCACCAAAATTTCTGGTGGAATATTTGGAGAGCAAGCTTCAGCACAAGCCGAAAATTTCAAGAAGCTGCTTCTAACCATGAGCGATGACATAAGAGTGATATTGATAAAAATATGCGACCGCTTGCACAATATGCGTACACTGGCCAGCCAGCCGGCCAACAAGCAGTATAAAATAGCAGGTGAAACACTCTATATCTACGCTCCTTTAGCCAATCGATTGGGCTTGAACAAGATAAAGACCGAGCTGGAAAACCTTAGCTTTAAGTTTGAGCATCCGGAGGCTTACAAGACCATTGAGGCGCAATTGGCAGACACCCAGAAGTCGCGCGACTCCTTGTTTGCCGATTTTACAGCTCCTATTCGTGCGGCATTGGACAAGATGGGGCTGGAATATGAAATCAAAGCACGTGTAAAGAGTCCTTATTCTATTTGGAATAAGATGCAGACCAAGCATGTAACTTTTGAGCAAATATATGATATTCTTGCTGTTCGCATTATCTTCAAGCCCAAGAAGCGCGAAGAAGAAGTGAACGAATGTTTCAATATTTATGTAGCTATCAGCCAGATTTACAAGTCGCACCCTGACCGTTTGCGCGATTGGGTAAACCACCCTAAGGCCAACGGCTATCAGGCATTGCATGTTACCTTGATGAGCAAGCAAGGGCGATGGATAGAGGTGCAGATACGCTCTGACCGTATGAATGAGGTGGCAGAGCAGGGCTTTGCCGCACACTGGAAGTATAAGGAAGGGGGAGAGTTTGCTGAAGATGAAGGCGAACTGAACAGCTGGTTGCGCACTATTAAGGAGATATTGGATGACCCACAGCCTGATGCCATGGACTTTTTGGATGCCATCAAGCTTAACCTTTTTGCTTCAGAGATATTTGTGTTTACCCCGAAAGGCGAAATCAAGACGATGCCAGCAGGCTGTACGGCACTTGATTTTGCATTTCAAATACATACTTTTTTGGGAAGTCATTGCATTGGAGCCAAGGTCAATCACAAGTTGGTGCCTTTAAGCCATAAGCTACAGAGTGGCGATCAGGTGGAGATTTTGTCGTCCAACTCGCAGCATGTGCAGCCTTCATGGATTAATTTTGTATCAACCGCTAAGGCTAAAGCCAAGATACAAGCCATACTCCGGCGTGAGGCAAGAGAGGTTCAGAAGCGTGGTGAAGAGATGTTGACCAACTTTTTGTCAGCGCACTCATTGGAGTTCAACTCTGCTGTGGTGGACAAGCTGTGTGAGCTGCACGATATGAGCAATGCAGAGAGCCTGTATAGGGCTTTGGGCGAGAAAACCATGCTGCTCAGCGAGAAAGATGTCAACGAGCTGATGGGCAAGCGTAAGGCTACTGGAGCAGGAGGCTGGCGCAAGTTGGTGCCTTTCTTGGCGAAGGAGAAGAAGAAAAAAATAGAAGAACCTCAGCAAAATTACTTTATAGTAAAAGAGGGCTTTAACCGTAAAAAGCCGGTTTACATTACAGACGACAATATAACCCAATTTATATTTCCGCATTGCTGTCATCCTATTCCCGGCGATGATGTCTTGGGCTTCATTGACGGTAAGAACAGAATAGAGATACACAAGCGTTCTTGTCCCGTAGCTTCCAAGCTGAAATCGAGTTATGGCAATAGAATATTGGATGCCAAGTGGGATATGCACAAGCGCTTGTTCTTTGATGCAACCATCTCTATCAGAGGTATTGACCGCATAGGTTTGCTCAATGAGGTAACGCAAGTAATATCTGAAGAGCTGAATGTCAATATTCATAAAATAGTCATACAATGTGACGAAGGCATCTTTGACGGCTCTCTTGAGTTGCGCATTCATGACCGCGATGATGTGAAGAATATCATGGATAAACTGAAGAATATCAATGGCTTGCAAGAGATTAAGCAGACTTCTTGAATAGAAAAGGGCATCCTTTCGATTGCGATAGCTCTTGGATATTTCATCACTGTGGCTTGAATAGGAAGGCTTTGTTGCAGCTTCCTGTTCAAGCCATAAATAGATGTAGGGTGAGAAACACATTGTTTAGAACAGCTATCGATTGAATATAACAGACAAATTACTGAAAACAAATACTAAAATGAAAAAACTGTTTTACCTTTTGCTGCTTTTGACCAGCACGATTACTGCGCAGGCAGCTAACCCTTATGACAATCCAGACACCTTGTTTGTGGCACGAGATGGCTCGGGTCAGTTCAGAACTGTGAATGAAGCGGTGGAAGTGTGCCGCGCTTTCATGGAGTATCACAAAGTGATATATGTAAAGAAAGGCGTGTATAAAGAGAAGGTTGTTATCCCTTCATGGCTCACAAATATCGAGATATGTGGCGAAGACCCCACAACAACAGTGATTACTTATGACGACCATGCCAATATAAAGTATGCACTCACAGGCAAGGGAATGGGCACTTTCCGCACTTATACCGTAAAGGTACAAGGCAATTATATTACATTTAAGAATATAACGATAGAAAACAATGCAGCTCGTTTGGGACAAGCAGTGGCATTGCATACAGAGGGTGACCACTTGCTGTTTGTCAATTGCCGCTTCTTGGGCAACCAAGATACCGTCTATACGGGTGTAGGCCATACACGCTTGTATTTTAAAGACTGCTATATAGAAGGTACGACTGACTTTATATTTGGTCCGTCTACGGCATGGTTTGAGGGATGTACCATTTACAGTAAAATCAATTCTTATGTTACGGCAGCGTCTACGCCTGCGGATGCAGACTACGGTTACGTGTTCAACCACTGCAAGTTGACAGCAGCTCCGGGAGTTGACAAGGTTTTTTTGGGGCGTCCTTGGCGTCCCTATGCCTACACGTTGTTCATGAATTGCGAGTTAGGCGCTCATATACAACCCGCAGGTTGGTATAACTGGGGCAATAGAGGCAATGAGAAAACTGCACGTTATTTGGAGTATGACAATCATGGTAAGGGTGCGGCTACGGCAGAGAGAGTGGCATGGAGCCACCAACTGACCAAAAAGGAAGCTGCTAAAGTAACTTTAGACAATGTGTTTAAGTTAGACAATAGCTGGATACCTGCAAATAAATAGATAGAATAAGCATACGATTCAATATTCATTCTTCTTGTGTGCTTCTTGCAGACAGGAGAATAAAAGCAAAAAGCGCACTGATATGAACTTTGCCCAAACAAGTCATATCAGTGCGCTTTTTGTATATTCAAGTGTACAGTTAATACTTCAAAAGTCATGTGCTCGTCTCTTGCCCAGCCTGTGGGCATCCATTGCCCAAGGGCTGGGCAATGAGTGCCCACGCCGTGGGCACCTCCCGTTTTCAATGCAATCGTATCCATTGACGCATCTATACCCGTTACCATGTAGGCATGGTTATCCTTCGCTTACAGTGTAAATGAAACTTAAAGTGTGGAGTATTTACAGTTTTTAATAATGTATACGCACACAATAATTATTTATTCTTTTTAGCAATTATAAAGATGTTAAACTGAGAAGTTAATCAAAAAAATAAGCTATAATCAAAAAAACAAGGTAAATATTTGCATAAAAAGAAAAAAGTATTTAATTTTGTCTTTCGAAATAATCTACTCTGTGAAACGGAAAGCATCCGTTTAATAGATTGCTAATTACAAACTACTAACAATAACATTTATGCATTTAGAATTTAGAAGAGCCTTATTGGCTTTGCTTATGCCAAGTATCGGTCTTGTAGCTTATGCGCAGAAGACTGTTTCTGGTGTTGTAAAGGATGCTAAAGGTGAACCATTGATTGGTGTAACCGTTATGGTAGACGGTAAGCCTGCAGGCATTACCGACATTGACGGTAACTTTAAAGTGCCTAATGCTAAAGCATCATCAAAAATCAAAGTATCTTACATTGGCTACAAAGAGCAGACCCTTACTGTAGGCAATCAGTTAAAACTCAATGTTGTTCTGCAAGAAGACAATGCCCAGCTCGATGAGGTGGTGGTTGTAGGTTACGGTGTCATGAAGAAGACAGACGTTACAGGTTCTATCTCTTCTGTGGGCACGGAGCAGTTGAATGCCAAAGGTGCGCCTGGCGTGTTGGCTAACTTGCAGGGTACTTCTCCTGGTGTAAACATCACACAAAGCACAGGACGTACCAATGGTGATTTCAATATAGAGATTCGCGGTAAGTCTTCTATTAATAGTGATACAAAACCAATGTATGTAGTAGATGGCATTATCTGCGATGACATTGATTTTTTGAACCCGCAGGACATTGAGCGTGTGGATGTGCTGAAAGATGCTTCTTCTACTGCCATCTATGGTTCGCGCGCTACGGCAGGTGTTGTAATGGTTACAACAAAGAGCGGCTCTAATGTAAACAAGACAAAACATTCTAAGCCAACCATCTCTTATGACGGTTACTATGGCATTACAAAAACAGCCCGTATGCCAGAGTTTATGAACGGCAATGAGTTCATGAACTTCCGTTTTGCCAAGTTCCTTGATTATGCAGGAACCAAAGGTGCCAAAAACAATTTCTATATGGCAGGCGGTACAGGTACCAATTCCATAGCACAGGCTCTCTTGCTGAAAGATACTTCTGACCCTAATTCAGGTTACCTCTTGCAAGAGATGGTGGCTAATGACGCTACTTACAACTGGCCTGACCTTGTAACACAGACTGGGCATAGCCAAAACCATTATGTGGCTGTCAGCGGTTCAAACGATAATGTAAGTTATCACTTTGGCGTAGGCTATGATGGAAACAAGGGCGTATATAAAGGTGATGCGCAAGACAAGTTGAACTTCAAGGGATCTGTTGACGCTAAGTTGAACAAGGTGATTACAGCTGGTTTCAACATCAATATGGCTTATATAGACAATGAATATGCCAACGACGATGCCATTAAGGTGGCTTATCGTATGACTCCATTCTCTATACCTTATGATGCAGATGGCAATGTAAACCACTTGCCAGGCAATAAAGGCGCATTGGGCACCAACGAACATCAGTTTTCTGACAATATCAGTCCATTGGACTTGATGAAGAATACCTATAAGCAGCGTGAAACATGGCGCTTGATGGGTAATGCTTATTTGCAGTTGAACTTGATGAAGGGGCTGAATGTAAAAACCAGCTTCTCACCGTCATACAGTTCCTATCGCCAAGGTTATGTAGTGGGTTATGAAAATCCTAATGTTCCTGGCAAAACGTATGCAGATGCAGATTTAAGCAGTGCCTCTACTACATTGGTTAACCATCGCAGCATCTCATGGACATGGGACAATATCGTGAATTGGAATACAAAGTTTGGCAAGGACCACAGCCTTGGCGTAATGGGCTTGTTCTCTGCCGTTTACGGTAATTCCGAGAACTATCAGTGGGTAACTACAGGTGCAATGGCCAAGACAGATTGGTTCAATATGGGTACTGGTACATTCAATGCGGATGATTCAAAATCGTCCTATACAGAATCAAGCATGCTGTCTTATGCTTTACGTGCCAATTACGGCTATAAAGACAAATATCTTTTGACAGCCACGGTCCGTTGGGACGGCAGTTCTAAATTTGCCGATGGACACAAATGGGGCAGCTTCCCTTCTGTAGCTGCAGCATGGCGTGTAACAGAAGAAAACTTCATGAAGAAATTGGATTGGATCAGCAATTTGAAACTTCGTGTGGCTTATGGTGTTACAGGTAATAATACAGGTATCGGAAATTATGAAACTCAGCAGACTGTAAGTGGTCCTGTTTATTATCCGTTTGGCAATAAAACCTATTCTGGCTTTTATCCTTCAGGCATTGTTGATAAGTTGTTGTCTTGGGAAAGTTCTCATGAATACAACTTTGGTGTAGACTTTGGCTTCTTGAACAATCGCATAAACGGTACGGTAGATATTTATCAGAAAAATTCTTACGACTTGCTTGCTAAGGTAAAACTTCCTTTAGTGTCAGGTGGTGAAGAGATGAAGACAAACATTGGTAAGGTTCGCAATAAAGGTATAGAAGTTACCTTGAACACCGTAAATGTACAAAATAAAGACTGGTATTGGACCACCACATTGACATGGGCTCATAATAGCAATACCGTAAAGGATATCAACGGTACAGGAAATGATATGCCAGGCGATAATCTCTTTATCGGTCATCCATATAATAACGTATACCAATATGAATGGGCTGGTATCGTAACAGACCGTGATATGATAGTTCCCAACACTGATATTGCCAAGCTTAAAGGTTTTACACCAGGTGAAAAGGTAAAGGAATACGATTATTACTACAACTGCTACGGATGGACTGAAGGCCAAGCAATCATTACCGACCGCAATGGTGATGGCACTATTAATGACCAAGACAAGTTTATCTATCGTGCAGACCCTGCATGGACAGGTAGCTTGACTTCCAATTTGTCTTACAAGAATTGGGACTTGTCATTCTCTGTTTATGCAAAACAGCGTTTTAAGGTATATTCTAACTTTATGTCAGAGAATGTATCCTACTCTCGTGCAAAGCAAGGGTTGGCTGTTGATTATTACATTCCGGCAGGAACACTGCTGTCTTGCACGGGTGTAAATGCAGACGGTACATATATCAATCCTGTATATCAGGAGACCACACACTATGGTACCTATCCAATGGCTGCGGTCAACAATGGCTTACAGGGATCTCTAGACTATTGGAATACAGCCAAATGCGTAGTAGATGCTTCATATATCAAGGTGAAGAATATCACCTTTGGTTATACTTTCCCAACGAATTGGATCAGTAAAATAGGCTGTAAATACTTACGCTTATATGCTACTGTTACCAATCCATTTGTAATAACAGGCTATAAGGGCTTCGACCCAGAGTGGGCAAGTGCATCTAACAAGAACGATGGTCCAAGTACTGTAACATATCAGATTGGTGCAAGCATCAAGTTCTAATCTTATCTCTATCTACATACAAACTATTAATTTAAGCAACAATGAATAAGTATATATATAAATCATTTGCCGCAGCTTTGGTATTGGGCATGTCGCTGTCAAGTTGCAGCGATTTCCTCGATGCTACCAATAAGTCGGCAGGTGGTACTGAAGCTGATTCCTATTTCACCGCAGATCCGGCAGCGTTGTTAAATACTTCTTATGAAAGTCTGAAAGTATTGGCAACTCAAGTTGATATGAATGAACATGGAACGGATATGTTCTTTAATACCCGTGGACACTCTGCCGGTGTCTTCAATGATTATTCCCTTACAGCAGAAGACGGTACGGTAGACTCATATTATAAAAGCGCCTATAAAGCTATTAATTATGCCAATGGTGTAATATCTTATGCAGGTGCAAAGAGCTCGGAATCTTATGAAGCTCGTTTTATACGCAATTATGGTTTCTATCTGCTGACACAACAGTTTGGTGGAATACCTTATATTGATTTTTATATCAATTCAGCAAGACGTGATTACGTACGTGTTCCAGTTGGCGAAACTTACAGCAAGATAATAGAAGATTTGACAGATCTCTATAATAATTCAAGCCTTGAAGCTGAGAACAAGTTAGGACATGCCTCCAAACAAGCAGTGGCAGCTTTGCTTGCCAAGGTGTATTTGGCAGCAGGCTGGGATACCCAAACCACTCTTGAAAATGCAGAAAAAGGCACTTATACAGTAGAAAAGACAGAATACTTTGCCAAAGCTGCAGAATGGGCAGAGAAAGCTATCAATGGCGTGCAGCTTACTATGTCCTTTGACAGCAAATGGAGCCCTTCAAACGAAGGCAATGCTGAAGAAATTTGGTCTATACAATACGACCGTGCATCTTATCCCGGCGATGTTGCCAGTGGCGGACACAGCTTGCAGAACAGCTATGGTGGCTACTTTGGTAACCTGACTGATTTCTCGTTGAAATATACAGGTAGCGACAATCAGCCTACTGCGAAGATGATGAAAATCTTCAGCAAAGAAGACAAGCGTTATGAAGCAACCTTTATGACTACTTATTACAACAGTACAAAAGAAGGTACTGCTGCTTCTGCATGGGGTACATCAGGCTATTATGCATATTATAATCTTGATGCAGATAAGTTGGCAACCCAACCTATCGCCTTCCGCTTCTATCCTTACTATTGGACACAGGCAGAAGTAGAAGCGGACTTGAAAGCTCATAAAGAGCAGTATGCTAAATATGACAACCGCTGTGCTGTGCCGCAGGCAGTACGTTTGGATGATAGCAATGGTGTGTTGGTTTATACCTTCAAAGATGACGGCTCTTACAAGACTCCTACAAAGTCAAATTATGCTAATTACATGGAGCAGGTAAATGCTTTTGGCAGTGTGAAGAAATTTGACGATCCTGCATCTTCCCAAGTAACGAAGAACAATGATTATCGTGATATTGTTATTTTCCACGTAAGCGATATGTATTTGGTAGCAGCAGAAGCTTATCTGATGGCAGGCGAAACAGGCAAGTCCTTGGAAAAATTGAATGCAGTTCGTACCCGTGCAGGCTTGGCAGCCCTCAACTCTTATGCTGATTATGAGCCGGAGTACACCACATCAGCTTCTTTCACCATAAGGGATATTGATGTTATTCTTGACGAGCGTGCACGTGAACTTTATGCAGAGCGTCAGCGTTGGGTTGACCTACGCCGTACTAAGCAGTTGGTTCGTTACAATATAGAGTTTAACAATTATGTTTCAAGTGTTGCTGATATGAGCAATGCCAAGGGAGAAATCAAGTGGTTGCGTCCAATACCGGCAGACGAAATTTCTGCTAATGACGGAATCACTTCAGTAGACCAGAACCCTGGATATTAATATTTAAACTGAAAAGACAATGAAAAAGATAATTTTTGGACTGTTGTTTATGGTTGCAGGAGGTCTGTGTTTTACCGCTTGCTCTGATGATGACAACAACGGCAATCAAATACATGCTACTACTCCGGAAAAGGTTGCAGTGGGAACTTATTCAGGTACCTATACTGTGTCTTGGACAGACAAGACGGGTAGCTATACAGAAACAAAGGACGGTACTGTAACTTTGAATGCAGCTGACGCTGCTTATACAGTGAATGTAAGTGTTGATGCACCGAAAGGTGAAAAGACACCGGCTCTCTCAAAAGAATCCGTTGCTAACATCACTTATGTCAATGAAGGCTTTGCTTTTAGCAATATGTTGGTAACCAACGGCTTGGGAACAACATTTGCCGGTACCATTTCTGAAGGAGGTGCTTTGGCCATGAACTTTACGATATCTGTGAAAAATGGTCGTCAGGTAGTAACCTATAAGTATGCTTTTGTAGGTCAAAAACAGAATTAATTCAATAACATTTATAAATCATGGTTGGTGCGGTATTGACTCCGCACCAACTACTACTAACTAAAAAAAACAATTATGAAAAAGAGTTTACTTTTCGCAGCCCTTTTGATGGGTGCAATGAGTGTGAATGCACAAACCGAGTATTGTAGCTTTAATGCAGAGGGTACAGGCATATCTGGTGATGCTGCAAATATCCCTGCCGGTACTCTTGTCGGTCAGTCTGAGAACGTTAAGATGACACTTGAATATGATGATAGCTATAAGACAGTACAGGTTTCATTCGGCGGTTACGATAAGATTACCGTTAACGGTCAGCAATTTGATATCGTAGGTGGTTTTACAGGTTCTACAAACCCAAGTGGACAGTTTCTTTCTGCTGATGCTTCTACCCCTGTAACTTCTGGTTGTGTAGTAGGTTTTGATGTTGCTAAAGACGGTTACCTCGTAGTAATCGGCAAGATGTCTTCTAACAAAGAGTATTATGCATGGGAAGGCAATGCTGATTCAGCTTCACCAATGGCTTATACATTTGCTATGGATTGGACAGCAGGTGCTCAGGCTGACCATCCTACATTGTCATATACTCTTCCTGCTACTGAGCTTGGTTATATTGATTTCTCGGCTACTGATATTGACAAATATATCAATGGAACAAAGGTTTATTGGCCGGAGCAGATAGTATGTGGTCCTGAGTCTGCTGTCAAGAAGAATGGTGTTGGTGTGATTGTTATACCTGTATTTGCTGAGGCAGGTCACTATATGGTTCATGCAGCAGGTTCCAAAATTTCTACTTGCGGTGCTATCTTTACTACTGATCCAGTGAAATCAGTAAGTCTTCAGGGTACAGGCGAAGACGGTAGCGCTTTGAATCAGGTTCTGATTGGCGATGCTTCCGGTATCTCTAATGCTGTTGTTGAAACTAAGACCAACGAGAATGCTCCTATCTACAACCTTGCAGGTCAGCGCGTTTCCAAGAATGCTAAAGGCTTGTTGATTCAGAATGGTCACAAATATATCAAGTAAGATGATATTCTTGCTGTGATTGCAGAATGAAGATAGTCGGATGGCATGAGTCATCCGACTTTTTTGTTGCTTTTAAGTGTACGGAACATATATAATGATTTCTTGTCGGAAATCATTATTTTAGTGCACTTGGCTACGATTACACTATAATATTTTGTGGCTTGTCATATTCTCATTAATTTTGCAGGCGTAAGTGAAAATGTACTCATAGCGTATCAATATATAGACTAGAATCAGATGATAAAACTTTATTTGGTGAGGCATGGTGAGACGGTTGACAATGCCGCTCACATTATGCAAGGACAGACTCCAGGACAATTGAATGAAAAAGGTGTACAGCAAGCACATGATGTTGCCGATAAAATGGCTCATGAGGCGATAGATGTGTTTGTTTCAAGCGATTTGAAACGTTCTGTCGATACTTGTACCATTATAGCCCAGTGCCATCATAAAAAGGTAATAACCACGCCGTTGCTTAGAGAAAGGGACTGGGGAAGCTTTACAGGCAAATATATTCCAGGCCTTAAAGACGTGTCTTGGCCTGATGATGTAGAGTCTCAAGAACAGTTGAAAGCCCGTGCGCAGCAGTTTATTGATTACTTGAAGCAGCATTTTGACGGCTTGACAGTATTGGCTGTTGGGCATGGCATCATCAATAAAGCCATTCAGTCTGTACACTTCAAGAAGGAAATGAAAGATATTCTGCCCATGAAAAATACAGAGGTAAGGGTGTTGTACCTTTAAGGAAATACAACTTTTGGCATCAGGCAATATGGCTTTTTATATTAGAGACTACGCTTTTTATATTCAAGAATATAGCTTTTGGTATTAGAGAATAGGGTTTGTTCTATCGGAACATAGCGTTGAAGCAACCATTGTTATTGTTTTTGGACTGCTTCTCCTATTTCTTGCCAAAGCCTGTCTTTGGGTAAAGGAGCTTCTGCTGTGATGTGCAATTTAGATACAGGATGTATAAATTCCACTCTTCTTGACATTAAACAAATGCTACCATCAGGGTTGCTACGTTGTGCGCCATACTTTAAATCGCCCTTGATGGGGCATCCCATGTGTGCTAACTGACACCGAATTTGATGATGTCGCCCTGTCATAAGATTGATTTCAAGGAGAGTGTAGTTTTGAGATTGTGCAATAACTTTATAATGCAAGATGGCTTTTTTAGCGCCAGACACTTCATGGTTGTATGCATAGCTTTTGTTTTGCTTCTCATTGCGTGTTATCCAATTAGTGAGTGTACCCTCTAACTGCCGTGGACAATTTTTGGTAATAGCCCAATAGGTTTTGTGTACTTCACCCTTTCGAAACATGTCATTCAGTCTGCTAAGAGCTTTGGAAGTCTTTGCAAATACTACCAATCCCCATACTGGGCGGTCTAAACGGTGTGTTACGCCCAAGAATACATTGCCAGGTTTGGCATATTTCTCTTTGATGTATTCTTTTACTGTTTCTGATAAGGGCTTGTCGCCCGTCTTGTCTCCTTGCACGATTTCGCCACTGTGCTTATTGACGATAATGATATGGTTATCTTCGTAAACTACTTGCATTTGTTTATTGGATTGATATTAAAGTATAAATGCTATAAGAAATAGTGATGATAGCTTGACTTTAATAGCGTAACAGCAAATATCTTTCGTATAGATACAGACCTGTTTGTTAGGTCTGAAGCCAGATTTTTAGCTTGAAAAGCGGATGATATACAGATAAAGAGTTAACAACCATCCCTCTGTTATTTGTTCAATCAATATTTTCGTATGGTTGTCAACTCTTTATGGGAAGTCAGAAGAATAATTACTTCTGCTTAGTGTTATTACATGTTCATGCCACCGTCTACCTGAATAACTTGGCCAGTAACATAAGCAGAGAGGTCTGAAGCCAAGAATACGGCTACATTAGCAATGTCTTCTACCTTACCGGCACGGCGGAGCGGTATTTTCTTGCACCACTCTTTGCGGATTTCCTCAGATAGTTGCTGTGTCATAGCTGTGTCGATAAATCCTGGAGCAATGGCGTTGGCACGGATGCCACGTGAGCCAATCTCTTGGCCGATGCTCTTGGCTAAAGCAATCAGACCTGCTTTTGAAGCAGAGTAGTTGCACTGACCTGCATTACCGTGAACACCAACAACAGAAGACATGTTGATGATGCTGCCACTCTTTTGGCGCATCATGATAGGTGTACAAGCATGTATAAAGTTGAATGCAGACTTCAAGTTAACGGCAATGACAGCATCCCATTGTGCTTCTGTCATGCGCATCATCAGTCCGTCTTTGGTAATACCAGCATTGTTGACCAATATATCGATAGAACCAAAGTCCTCTTTTACCTGAGCTACTACCTCAGCTGTCTGTGCAAAGTCTGCTGCATTACTGGCATAGCCTTTTGCTTTGACACCAAACGCTGCAATTTCTGTTTCAGTAGCTTTTCCGTTTTCATCTATTACGAGGTCTGTAAAGGCGATGTTTGCGCCTTCAGAGGCGAATCTCAATGCGATAGCTTTACCGATACCGCGTGCTGCACCTGTAATAAGGGCAGTCTTACCTGTTAATAATCCCATTTTGTTTTTATTTATTTAAAATACGTTATGCTTTTGTTGGGTGGAATAGAGCAAGTCTTGTACTATTTGACGATGGGGCGTCCAAGGGCGCCATACACTACTTTTGCTACCAAAGGCTTGCTGGCTTCGGGCGTAAGTCCGTGGCCCAAGCGCCCGCAGATGTAAGGCACTTCAAGACCTTTGATACAATAGTGTGTGATATCGGCAACCAGTTCCACGTCATCAATGTCAAACTCACCATCCGCTTTGCCGTCTGCATATACCTTTCGAAAGAGTTCAATTTCATCTTCATCAAAGTTCTTGCGCACCTTTTCTACCATCCAAATGTTACGAAAGAAAGCTGCTCTGAGGTTGCCATTGCGCATAACAGTTTCTTTAATCATGCTAAGATGCGTGTAGATAAGTTCAATGATTTTATCTTGAGGCCTTATTTTGCGTGCAGCCACCTCATCCAATTTGTCTGACAACCGCTCCAGTTCAGATTCTATAACAGCATAGTAGACATCTTCTTTACTTTTGAAATAAGTGTAAAGTGTGCGTCTGCCTTTGCCTGATGACAAGGCAATATCGTTCATTGTTGTGTTTTCTAAGCCTTTTTTAGCAAATAGCTGTCGGGCAACATCAACTAATTTCTGTCTTGTTTTGGATATTGACATCAGAAAAATCCTCCAACTTAAGTTTATGCACATTTGTTTTGCGTGTGCAAAAGTAGGTATTTTCTTTGATTTATCAAAATGTTTTTTGGGGTAAGTAGGTTATATCAATCAATTACCTGTAAAGATGTTTTATTGCAACAAAAAATGCCACACGCAGATGTGGCATTTTTGTTGTTAGAATTGCTCTAATATTTCTATTCTTTTTTGCGTATCGGGGTGTGTTGAGAATAAAGAGTTGAAGAAGTTCATTATTCCTGGCGCAAAGTGTTGTGGATGAATGATAAACAGTTGTGCTATATCGTCTCTCTTTATTTCGCCCAATCCAGGGTCATTGGATATTTTTCTGAGAGCAGATGCCAGTGCCAATGGGTTGCCACAGAGTTCTGCTCCACCTGCATCTGCCATGTATTCGCGCTTGCGTGAGATGGCAAAGCGTGTAATTAAGGTGAAGAAATAGGCGATGGCACAACACACAGCGCCTATCAGTAGCACCACTATAACTGACAATCCGCTGTTTTTCTCATCTTCATCATTGCTGCGTCTGCCTCCGCCAAACCACATCATGTTGTACATGGTCTGTATAACCATGCTCATGATGGTGGATACAATGCCTACAAAAATGATGCTGGTGATGAGCAGTCGGGTGTCATGATTGCGTATGTGTGTAAGTTCATGTCCAATGACTCCTGCCAGTTCATCATCGTTGAGCAGGTTGATAATGCCCGTAGTAAGTGTTACCGTATAGCTGCTTTTGTCTATACCACTGGCAAAGGCGTTGAGCTGCGGGTCGTCAATGACATTGATCTTAGGCATATCCATATTGCAGGTCATGCAAAGGTTTTCTACAATATTATAGATTCTCGGGTTCTCTTTTCGCGTCAGTGGGCGTGCTCCTGTGGCTGCTCTTATCATGGCAGTATTGGAGAAGTAGGCTATCAAGAACCATAGTCCTACGCCTCCTATTACCCAGGGCAATGCTTTCAGAAAGTAATAGTTGACGGTGGCTGCATCCAACTGATGCACTATGTTGCCATATTGGTCATAATAGCCATTGCCAAAGTAATTAAGTAAGGCTAAAAACACCCATATCATGCCTAACATAATGACTGGAAACATGAGCAGCAACAGTATGGTTAGCATATTGTTGCGGCGTATTTGGGTGTACATTCCTACATATTTCATAATGTGTGTTGTAAGTGGGTGATGTATAAAATATGCCACCGTAAAAAGTTCTTGCTGTTCTTACGGTGGCACAGTGGTTTTAGAATTTTACCTCAGGTGCTTTCTCGTAGTTGGCACGTTCGGCTTGTGGCACTTCAAACATAGGCTCTTTGCTGAAACCAAACGTCTTGGCAAAGATGTTAGACGGAAAAGTCTGTACCGCATTATTGAGTTCTTTAGTAGTAGAATTGAAGAAGCGGCGAACAGCAGCCAGCTTGTTTTCTATATCGGCAATCTCGCTTTGCAGTTGCAGGAAGTTTTGGTTGGCTTTCAGTTCAGGATAGGCTTCAAGCGATACCTTTAGTCCTGCCAATGCACTTGAGAAAGCGTTTTCAGCGTTTACTTTATCATTGATAGTAGTAGCTCCCATTGCTGCTGTGCGTGCCTCGGTAACTCGTTGCAATACTTCACGCTCGTGTGTGGCATAGCCTTTTACTGTATTTACAAGCTGTGGCACCAAGTCATAGCGTTGCTTTAGTTGCACGTCTATATTGGCAAAAGCATTTTCACGGTTGTTTCTCAGTTTTACAAGGTTGTTGTAAAGGCTTACACAGTAGATGACCAGCACTACAACAACGACTAAAATAATAATACCTGTTGTCATAATTTTCTAAAGTTTTAGTTGTTCTCCAATGTTTATAATTCTCTTGCCATAGCTTTTGTAGTGATGCTTTACCGTATTGTCTGGCATGGCAACATTACAAATGTTTCTTATAGGCAATGATTGTTTTGCAAATATAATGCCATTTATTTGAACATTTGTCTGTTTTTATGTTATTTCTTGCTAATAGTAGAGTTTTGGAACTCTTTTTTGGATTTTTTACAATAAAGAAATATGTCATGTATTCATTATCTGTCAATAATGAATTGCTGTAATGGTAAAAATTGTCAGACAAGTAGGTAAATACAATAAATACTGTAATATGTTTGTCAATTCGAATAAAAAATGTTCATTTGACATAAAAAGTGTTTTGTTTTTCTTATTTTTGCAGACGGAAAGTCATTGTTTTGCTGGCCATTGCTTTAGAAAAGTACTGATTGTACTCAGGCTGTTATTATAGATAGTTTATTCTAAACAATGTGTGCAAGCGTATCATTTAGCATACACTCAGTACGCGCCTGTTTATTATTAGGAATGATTATCATCATTTATTTTTATAGAATATAGACTTAATATGCGTAGATTTTTAATTGTTTTGCTCTTGTTGAGTATTGTAACCGCAGGCTTAAAGGCGCAGGATGCAGGTCCTTATCAAGCGAAATATGCGGTAAAATGCAGCCGTTTCAGCAGTAATTGGTATGTCCAGTTAGGGCTTGATATGTCGTTACAGAACCCTTATGGACATAGTTTTGCCGATGTTTTTCCAAATGGAAAGACTTTTGGTGTAGATGCAGCGGTTGGAAAGTGGTTTACCCCGGGGTTGGGATTGCGTGCCAAGGTGAATTGGGAGAATGGGCTTCGGATATTTGAAAACAGGCATGCTGCATGGCTGGCACCTTTCTATGAGAATGGGGTAAATATGGACAAAGGCGGTTATATGTCGGTAGTGGGTGATATACAGTTTGACTTGCACAATCTGTTTGCAGGCTATCAAGCCGACCGTTTATGGAATTTTCAGGTATTTCCTCGTGCCGGTATTGTGTATAACTTTGGCGTGTCCAAAGGTTCTCCTTTATTGGGCTTAGGCGTTGGCAGTACATTTAGGTTAAACAAGCGCATAAGTTTGTATGCAGATATGGCTTACCAGATGGTATCGAGTGGCTTTGTAGGTGTGGAGAAGGAGACAGGTACAGGGTCTAACAGCAATGGCTATTTTGACTTTAACGTGGGCGTTCAAATCAATCTCGGCAAGAGTGGCTTTGAGCGATGGAGCGAGAATTAAATTACAATATGAAACCAGATATTACAATGAAAAAAATATATATATTACTCATGCTGCTGTTGTCGGCTTTTGTGGCGGCAACAGCACAGCAGCAAGAGCCTTCAGAGGCAGAGGATGCACATACTGTGGTGATAGATTCGTTTTGGAAAGGATGGTATTTGCAGGCAGGCCTCGACATGACGCTTCAGAACCCTTATGGTTTTGATTTTTCCGAGACCTTTCCCAAAGGCAAGACATTTGGCTTGGATGGTGCCATAGGCAAGTGGTTTTCGCCGGAAATAGGACTTCGTGCCCGCTTAAACTGGGAGAATGGCTTTCCGCTTTTTCGCAATCATCACTTGGAGTGGGTGGCTCCTGCTGGTCGCAATGGCAGGAATATGGATGATGGTGGCTATATAGCTGCTTATATGGATGTGCAACTTGACCTTAGCAATATCATTGGAGGTTATGATGCAGCCCGTCGCCTTCATGTGTTGGTTTTTCCGCGTGCAGGTTTGGCCAGCAATCTTTCTACCAAATCAGGTTCGCCAATGGTCGGTGCCGGAGTAGGTGCAGCGTATCACGTAAAAGGCCGTCTGAGTGTGTATGCAGACATGGCTTATCAGGTGATAACGAGTGAGTTTTTTGGCGATGTGTCAGGTACGGGCATGGGAGTGAGTACGGGCAGCAATGGCTTTCTTGACTTTCATGTAGGTGTGCAATGGTCATTGGGCAAGCAAGTGGGTCAATGACAAGTAGTATGTAGATATTTTTATGACAAAATTCAAGCCCTGAACAGCAAGAGCGGATATCTGCTGTGCAGGGGCTTGAACTTTTATCGCTTTAATGTTTTGATACAAAGGCCTTGGCCAAGAAGTCAAAGTTTTGCTGCACAATCTCGTTGCCACGTTTCAAACCTTGACTTGAATTGATGGTAGCGTCAGGCAGCAGATGGTGGGCTATGATGTAGCCTCTTACTTCTTCTTCAATGGAGATGGCAAGGTTGAGTGCCTGGTTAAGTGCCATTTTTTGGTTGTAATATGGGTTGTTGGCATCTTTGATGCACATGGCTGCGTCAGGCAGTATCTGAATGTCTTTATGGCAATCTTCAGGTATGTAGAGTGCTATATTCTCGCCTTCCGGCAGTTTCAGGTTTTTCTTCGCGTTTTCGTCAAACGGAAGGTTTTGCAGCAAGAATTTCTCCATATCCTGCTGGTTGGCAAAGTAATAGAGTGCAGTGCCTTTTCTCAGCTTGTCGAGTGCATCTTTCATGTGCTCTTTGCCTATGTAGTCATTGTGGAGCGTTTCAAAAGGTTGCAGGTTATCGCTCCATGCACATACATCGTTAAGATACCATACTCCATTGTATTCTACAAAGCTGGCTATCGCCATCTTCTGTTTGTAGCAATCTTCATGTGGATGCCCCATATTTTCTGCGCTGATGCTGAATGTTTCGCCATTGACATCTTCAAGCGTTATGCTTTTGTCTACCTCTCCTCCTACTATCTTGTAGCCTTGATATGGTTTAAAGCGTTGGCTTTCTATCGTATTGGCTGCATCATTGTTGCCATTGGCCCGCAGGATGTCTGCTGCCCATTGCTGTGGCAAAAGTTTCAGAGGTCCAATCTTGTTGTTGTAAGGCAATACACACTCAGCCATGCAATATGCCATATCCATGTTGCAGCGTGCGTTTTGTGTCACGGTCTGTGCTTGTGTGAACAGGCGTTGTGGCAGATGAGGAATATAGGTAAGATAGCACCCGAAGCAGAGCCATTTCAGCACATCGCGCTGCAGAACGAAGCTGTCTGTAAACTGCGGATGGACAAAGAAATCCTTTAGTTCGTCATTGACAGATACTGTTTCAAAGTGTTCTGCAAGTATGGTAAAGGCAGCTTCTGCCAGTTGTCGGATGACAGGACTTTCAGGGTTGGTTATTCTGTCATGGTGCACTTCAAGCATTGTGTACCATACAAGAAACCTTACATCATCAAGGTTGGGCTCGTCTTGATAGTAATTGCTTTCGTCTACATCAAAGAACGGAAGATACTTGCCCTGCTGTTCTTTCATTCTGTCGGTAAATGCGCGCCATATACCGGCATCGGCCACCACGTCTTCAAAATACATGGCTATGTTTAGGCCCAAAAGCTTGAAACCGTCAGCTGTAATGTCGTTTATCTTCAGCCTCGACATGGCGGTGGCTATGTCGGTAGCTATCTTGGCATATTCCATATCGGTGGTGGAGTGCATGCCTTTTGGATGTCGGTTTTCTATTTCAATTTTGGGTATTAATGTGCGTTTCATAATTATTTTTTATTGTTGTTTTTTTTTGTAGTGTATTGATAATCAGTTTCCCGTTCAGTCTTGCTAAGGCTGTTGCTGCTTGCCGTTTTAGGCAGAGTGGCATAGCTTCTTTTCCTTTTGCTTTCTGCTTGAAGTATTCCAAGACTGATGAGAATCTTTGAAAGGTGATTGCAAAATTAAGAAAGTGTTATGACTTTTGCAAAGAAAGTGCCAATATTTTGATAGATGCAGTCAATAGTTTGGCACATACAAAATATAAAACAGACGCATCAAATTTTGCTTAAGCAATTTTTGATGCGTCTGCTATGGTTTATTTAAGGAAGCTCATCACTTTGTTAAAGTAGCGTTGTGTGCCTTTCACACTGTATCTCAGTCCACCGTTCCATGATCGGATAGCTTGTTCCACATTGTTAAGCGGGTTGTAGAACGATTGGAAGAGCAAGAACATCTCTTTTGATTTGGCTATATTGAACCGGTCAGACAGCTTGAAGCGTTTTTTGCTTTTTCGCTTTTTCAATATATTGTTGCATTCAGCAACCAAGATGGGGGTAATCTGCATGACACCGCAAGAGTTGCCGCTTACGGCTTGAGGGTTGCCTTGACTTTCCACTTGAATGATGGCATCCATCACAGGGTTCCAGTCAAAGGTGCTGTCGATAGTTTCTTCGTCTTGGGCAAAAGCAGATGCATTGGCAAGACACAATAATAACATTAAAAATACTTTCTTTATTATTCTCTCCATATTTGATTGTTTTTGGCACCTGAACAGATCTATAAAAAAGTGTTCACGGCAATCGGTTTATTTAAGAAATAATGATTGAAAACCGAACCTGGATGCCAGTTATTTACTTATGTTGAATAACTGCTTTCACAACAAAAGAAGTCAAGCTATTCAAAACTTTCGATTGCAAAGGTAATAAATTTTTCCCAGTTATACAAGAAAATGTATGGCTTTTGGACTTTTTTAAAGTACTTGAACGATTATATATAATGTTGAAAATCAAATCTTTGTGTTAAAGCTATATGGCGGATTAAACCTTTTGCAACTCTATGCACACCCTCTTGAAACCCTTTATGATAGGGCATTTTAGATGTTTTGGCACACTTTTTGCTAATGAAGTGTTATCTGTTAATAATTGATATGGCTCAAGAAAAGATACAACATCTGTTTTTGTGTTTGAAAGTGGCAGTTTCCTTAATAATATTAACAGTAGGGAGCTTGCTTTGAAGTTGTATGTCTATCTGTTGACTGTATTCTTTTGTTGCGTAAGAAGAAATGCATGTGCCTTGCAGAATGGCAGCAACTGTTATCCAAGAGCATAGCAATTGGCATATAAAAGCGCTGCAATCACAACCCAAAAGCACTGCAATCGCACCTCAAAAGCATAGCTATTGAAAAGCGACAAGAATGGTATGGGGGCATAATAAGCACAGAGGTAAGAAAGAGATGGAATATGAGTAGGCGTTCTAAGCGTATGAAAGTAAAGCACATACCTGCTTAAATTCATTCTGAATGCCTAAAAAAGCGGAAACAAACTGTTGTTGTACAGTTGCTTCCGCTTGGTAAGTTCATTTGCGGCAGTTGTTTCCGCTGGTGGTTCAAGAGACTATTTGGTCTGTATGCCAAAGTCGGCTTGCTGCTTGTTCACCTCTTCCAGTGTGCGCTGACGCTCCTCCTCTGTCATCATTTTTACTTGATTGTCAGAGCGCACTTGTTGTTTTTTCACGATAGAAACTTTGTCTGTAAAACATGCTGGCAGTTCAGCGGCAACGCTCTCTATTGTTAGTTCAGCGGGTGTAGGTGCATAAGTGCCCTCGAAATACGAGCGTGCTTTAATGGTAATCTTGCCAGGCTTGTCGGTAGCTTGTATCAGTACGGGGGCGCTTCCCCATTCAACTATTCGTGGATTGGCCATAATCTGGTCGCCATCACCGATAATGCGGCCCTCACCCTCTACTGTAAAGTAGATGTTGTCTTTAGCCAGGCGCTTTACATTGCCGTTGTCGTCTGTTATTTCTGCCACCACTACAATAAAGTCGCTGCCGTCGGCTGTCAACTCTTTGTCCAGCTTATCGGCATACAAACGTATCTTGGTAGAACGGCGCGAAGGCATCTTCTTCTCCGTAGCCACCACTTTTCCGTTTTTGATTCCTTCTGCCAAGAGCGACACACGTTGCCAGTTACGCTGCTTGTAGCTGTGTTCGCGTGCCTTCCAGAAGTCCCAAAAGCCTTTGAATACCACAGGCGTACAAGGCTTGTAGTTGTCGCTGTGTACTACCGGCAGTGTCAATACCTTATCACCGTCAAACTGAGTTAGTCGCACGCTGTCGCAATTAGAGAATACCACTACATCGCTGTCTGAGAATGGAGTCATTTCATTGGCTACAAAAACCATAGGCTCACTGTCTCTTACCTGCGAGCGAAACATTTCAAAAGCATACTTTTTCTGTCTGAAGGCATCATAGATTCCGCCAAAATAAGGGTCGGGATGGTATCCGCGTTGATGGTCGAACGGGTGCCATTGGCAGGCACCTATAAACTGTCGTTGGCCGTGAAACATCTCGCCATAGGTATCGCAGAGCGACAGAGCTGCTGTAAGCATAGGCTTTTCGCCCCACGAGCGGGCAGCACGGTTGAGGCAATTGTGGGCATACCAGTCGTCTACCATTTCGCCAAATTCGCGTGTAAACACACATTTGTCGTCAGGAATGTTTTCTTTGCCAATGTTTTCCGGCCAGTCATATACTACATCATAATTGTCTTTTACACCGGCAGACTGCACATCAGCCACGGCTGCAGGGCGACCGGCATAAGGAAACTCATCACGCGTAATCTTCAAAGCTTTAAGCGCAAAATTCTCAGGATAGCGTGTCTCATTAAGTATAGGCTCCCACATCAGCACAGAGGTGTGGTTGCGGTCGCGGCGTATGATGTCGCGCGTATTTTGGTGAACTCTCTCGCCAAACTCAGGATTTTTGTTCCAATATTGCCAACCGGGAGTGGGCACAATCACGAAGAGTCCCAACTCATCGCAAGCATCCATAAATGAAGGGTCTTGAGGATAGTGGGCAGCACGAATGATAGTCATGCCTGCATCCTTCAGCCTTTTTGCGTCTCGCCATTGCTGGCTGTTGGGAACAGCATTGCCCACATAGGCGAAATCTTGATGACGGTTGCCGCCAATCAGCTGGTGATAGGGCTTGCCATTGAGCCAAAAACCGTCTTTTCCGCGAAATTCAGCTTTGCGTATGCCCATGCGCACCATGCCGCCATCTACGCTTTTGTTGCCCATCATAATGTTAATCTCCACATTATAAAGGTAAGGTGTTTCGGGCGACCATAGCTGTATGTTCTTCAATATCGCGCCTAAATAGGCAGTAGTACATTGTCCTGCGGCTATGGTTATCTTCTTCTTTAGCGTTACAATCGTTTTGCCTTCTTTGTTTTTGATACGGGCTATTACTGTAGGCTCTGCCTGCTGGGTTGAGTTGTTGGCTACATCTACATTGATGAAAGCATGGGCCTTGTTGCCTTCTATATTGTCGTAGTGAAGAAAAACACCACCGCCACCTACTTTGCCTGCTTCTATGGCATCAGTAATGGCAATGGGCGATTTGCCTATAAGCCATACATCGCGATACATGCCGCCATGGTAGCAAAAGTCGAGCGCACTCTGTTTCTTTCCGGGAGGGTAAGTCTTATCGTCGCTGTTGTCGGCCTTTACGGCTATTACACAGCTGTCGCCAGGCTTTATGCCAGCCTTTGTCAGGTCAATAGTAATGGGCAGATAGCCACCTAAATGCTCCTTTACTAATTGCCCGTTCACATAGATAGCTTGTTTGCCCATGATGGCTTCAAAATGCAGAGTAACGTTTTTGCCGGCCATGTCAGCAGGCATTGTAAAGTGTTTTCTGTACCAGGCTATGCCTTGATAATTGCGCCCGCCACTGGCTTCAGACGGTTCCAGGCGCACAGAGTGGGGCACATTGACCACAGTCCATTGACTATCGTCATAGTCTTTGGCATCAGCTCCCTTGGCATCGCCTAAATAGAAGCGCCAACCTTGGTCAAAGTTGTAAACTATTCTGCCACTTCCTTGCATTTGGTAGAAGCCGGCCACAGATGTTTTGTCTACTGCAATGGCAGCCAAAGGCAGGCATAATGCCAATAAAAGAAATAGTTTTCTCATTGTTTATAAAGTTTGATGTTTATATTAATCGGAAAAATTATTTGTGATGTCTTATAGAGCAAGACAATAAAAAACATTGCAAATAAGTAGAAGCTATTTAGAATAAAGCTGTCAATAGTTTGCTAAAATCATAGTGTTTGCTTATTTGTCAACTCAATTCTGATAGTTTGTTTCAAAATATAAAAATCGGAAGCCCAAAGTAGTTAAAGCCTTTTAGGCTTCCGATTTCATGATGATGAATATCCTCGCGCTATTGAGGCATATTGTCGGTAGTCAGCTCTACATGCTTGATACGCTGGCGGCGCCATGTGTAAATGCAGTGCAGATGTCCGTCTTTCGTCTGGATAATGGATGGATAAGAATACTGACTGATAGGTGAATCTTCCAAAGTTATCCAGTGTTTCCAATGTTCACCGTCATCGGAAACAAGCAGAGACAGTGGCGTGCGCAATCCTTTTCCGTTTTTGATGCCATGCGGTATAGGCTTGTCATTGCAAATCATTACCTGCTTTCCGTTGCTGAGTGTTACGGCATCAAGGCCACTGTTGTTGTTGGGAGTGTCTATCAAGCGTAGCTTGCTCCATGTAAGCCCGTTGTCAGAACTGTATGTAATGCCTATTTTTTCGCTTCGGGTGCGGGCTACTGCTGCCAAACGGCCGTCTTTCAGCGTAATGATAGAAGGCTGAATGGCTTTTACATCTTTGTCGGCAGCCACGTAATCAGTGCGCTTCCAGGTCTTGCCCATGTCATCGGAGTATTCAAAATAAAGGCGCCATCCGCCTTTTTCTACACTTGTAGGAGCTATCAGCCTGCCTTTACTCAGTATAGGTTTGTTCTTTACAGGACCGAGAAAATCTTTTTGTAGCGGTTTACGTTTGCTCCAAGTTTTACCGCCATCTTTGGAAGAAACCATCCATCCTGTCCAATCAGACACGCTACTGCCAATCTTGAAGTATATTTGGAGATCTCCATTAGGTATTTGATATATTACCGGATTCCAGCAAGCTTTACGTAAAGTGTCGTTGATTACACCATCAGCCACCCTTTGTGGAGCCGTCCAAGTGGTAGACCCTTTAGGCAAACGGCTTACCCAAATGCATACATCAGGGTTGCGTTCTTTGGTTCCACCAAAGTAAGTAGCCACCAAATCGCCTTTGGTTGTTTCAGCAATAGTGGCAGAATGGCACTCAGGAAAGGATGCTTTCTTATAGAGAAATTCGTCTTTTAAGATTGATTTGTGGCGCATCACCAAAGGCTCTTTGAACTCATATATTCCCGAACCAATAGCCTTTACCTGTCCATTAGGCAAGTAAACATCAGCAGTAGTGTTGGCAGGTATCTCTACATGCCATATCAAGTATCCGTCCTTTTTGTGCCAATTACTTACTATGTTGCCATAGATAGACTTGTAAGAGGCATTGATGTCATCTATTTCATCAACGTTATAAGCAGGTTTCAATATAATATGTTTAAAGCCCGGAGTGGTGATATCATAGTTGATTCCCGCCACATCTTCGTAAATCCAAGATACCAAGTCTCCTAATAACATGACGTGGTTGCCACTGTTCATGCGTGGATTGGCTGTATCACCGTTCCATAACTCCCAAATAGTAGTAGCGCCTTTTTCTGTCATATAGCCCCAACTTGGGTATTTCTTTTGAGTAGCCAACAGCCAGGCAACATCGTTTCTGCCCATGTCAGCTAAACCATGCATCAGCCATTGCACACCAATCACGCCACAGGAGATGAAGCCTTTGTTTAAGGTAATGATATTGTGGAGAATGTTTTTCTCTACTTCACCTTTCACATAAGCATCGTCTATCATGCCGAATTGCAAGGGCAGAAGGTTAGATGTTACGGTTCCATTGCCATAGAAAGTACTGTCGGGATAGAGCAATTGCCCTTTTACAAGACTTGTTCCACGCTCAATATGGAGATATTTGTCGTTGAAAGCCTGCTTTACTTTGCTGGCTTCCGCCTCAAAACTGTTGGCATCTTCTGGCTTGTTGAGCAGTTTTGCAAATCGTGCCATCAGTTTGTTGAGGCGATAATAGTAGGCTGTAGCAATCAATGTACCGTCAGTTATGCGTTTAGGATCTTTGCTGTGAATCATCTTTATATCCTCAGGTGGAACGCACCAATCGCCATATTTGTCGCGCGGCATTAGTCCATCGTGCTCATATTGGTACTTCATGTGGTCCAACCAGCGTTTGATATTGGGATAATATTTGTGTAAAGGCGCATCATCTCCATATTGGTTGTACATCATTTCTATGGAGAAGGGTAGGGCAGCAGGCCAGGTAATATTGTCAGAGTAATAGTTCCAAAAAGCAGGAGCTACATCAGGGATACATCCATCTTCACGTTGATCTTCACAAATGTCGCGTGCCCATTTTTCGTAAAGATTGTTGTTGTCAAATATATAGGCTTCACCAAAGCAGCCACGTGTACGGTCGCCTAACCAAGGTTGGCGTTCGTCTCGCTGTGGGCAGTCAACGGGCATACCTTTGTAATTATCCAATATTCCCCATACAGCATTGTGATAAACCTTATTAAGAATGGTATCGGAACATGCAAAGTTTCCTGTCTGTGTCATTTCATCGCTGATTACTTCGCCAATTAGGTCGTTGTTTTTCAGCTCTTTCAATCCTTTGATTTCTGCATAGCGGAAACCGTGATATGAGAAAAGTGGTGACCACCAACGTTCTTTCTCTTTACCATTGGCTATATAATAATCGGTAGACAGTGCATTACGTAAGTTTTCACGATATAGTGAACCGTCTTTCTGCAATGTTTCAGCAAACACAATGCTCACTGTATCGCCAGAGTTGAGATGATTCATCTTTACTTTAAGCCAGCCAGCCATGTTTTGCCCCATGTCAACTATATAGCTTTCGCCATGTTTTTTTATGCTAATCGGCATGAGTGTCTTTACAACTTTCATGTTTGGCGACATGGCTCCGCGAAGCGTTCCCATAGGAATGCCTACTCGTTCTGCTGCTGTCCAGTCTTTGTCATTGAAGTCAGTGTCGTTCCATCCGTTGAATTCTTTTCGTGCATCGTAGATTTCGCCATCATATTCATTGTTGGAACGCAAGGCACCGTCAGCGTTTAACTTCCATTTTGTGTTGGAAGCAATACACTGTTTCTTTCCATCTGCATATTCAATGATAAGATTTGCTCGCATTTTAGGATAACCAAAGTTGGTTATTTTGTATGGCTTCTTCTTTTGTTGCATGGTGTAGAAGCGGCCATTTCCTAATACTACGCCAATTACATTTTTGCTTCCGCTTTTCAATAGGTCTGTTACATCAAAGGCATTGTATAGTACAGTCTTTCTATAATCTGTGGGAGCAGGAGCTAAAACCTGTTCACCCACTTTCTTGCCGTTGATGTATGCCTCATAGAGACCAAGTCCACTAATATACAACATGGCACGTTTAATGCCAGTGTTGGTAGTGAATTGATTGCGGAGATAGCGTGAACTGAGACGGCTGTGCACATCTTCGATGTCCCAAGGCATGGCTTTATCGAGTCCGATCCATTGCCCGCTCCAATCTGCTTCATAGAGCAAGCCAACGTTCCACATTGCTATCGGACTCCAATCGCTTTCTCCTTGTGTAGTGTTTAGCTTCACACGCCAATAGCATGGCGTGTTGCTGCGTAGCTGTTTGCCGGCATAAGCAATCCATTGAGATTGTTCACTGTTAACATTAGCATCCCAAAGGTCTCCTTCCAGTGCTTCAGCTTTTTCTCTTGTTGAAGCTACAATGATATGATACGAAGTTTGTTTCACATTGTTTTTTGTGGAAACAATCTCCCATCCCAATCTTGGTGTAGGTGTGTCCACACTCATTGGGCTAATCATACGCTCTGTTCGCAACTCAACAGCAGTGACAGGAAATGCTGTTTTGGAGGTCTTCTTTTTTGCGCTCCATGCTGTTGAACAGATTGCCAGTGCTATTAATGAAAATAATATTTTACGCATTATTGCTTTTCTTCTAATTGTTTAGCATTTTTATCGATATAGTTTTTTGTGGTATCGGTAGCAATCAGCACCCTGTCACTGCCACGCAGATAAGCTGCATCGTATGCAAATTCAGTAACTTTGCTATCAAATTCACCCAGATAAGTAAGCTTGCCGTCAGCAGGATTCATCCACCATACATTTTTCTTGCTGCCACTGATTTTGCTCAAATCAATCTTCATTGGCTTTCCACTGTAGTTATATACGAGCATGTAGTCGTTTCCACGGTTAGCAATAACGCGGTCATAGCGTTCACCGTTTTGCCCTGCTATAATGCCTTGGTCATTGATGCCTTCTGTAAATGGGAAGGTAAGCATGAGCCATTTGAGGTATTTCATTTGGTTATAGCCAGGGTCTTCCATTGCTTCCCACCAAGGCTTCTTGGCTCCAAACGATGCGTTTACTCCCGGACGTATGAATTGCATCACAGAGTTATGACCGTAAGTGTGGCCAAAGGCACCTGCAAATACAGCCCAATAAGCATAGCGTCGTACATCATAGTCTTGCCAGCGTGGGGCAGAAAAGTCGTGCAGACCTTGTGGAATATCTTCATAAGAAGGTTCACCGTCGATACAAGGGCGTAGAGGCTTTTTCTCAAAACTCATGTCAACATAGCGCCAGTTATCCTCTTCTGTATTGTCTTTAATGGTATAATCGCCATCGCCATTGCGCTGGCCATAGCGTCTATGTCCACTTTGGAACATGTTGAAGTCCATCCATTCGCGGTCGTTAAACCACCATGCTGATGTGGTTCTGCCTCTTGGGTGGAATGTCATAATGTGATTATTGTCTGCTTTTTTGATAGCTCTTGCCATGGCATCCCATATTTCAGGCGACTTGTTTCCCATGATGTCTCCACCAATCATCCAAATGATATTGGGCTTGTTCTTATATCTTTCACCAAGAAATTTGCCTAAAGATTGTGCCTTCTTTACATCCATGTCTTTGAGCATAGACCCCCAAATACAGTCCATTGCGATGTATATGCCATTTCTTTCAGCTACATCAACGATGTAGTCAAGATGTTCCCAATATCCATATACGCCAGGCTTTGATATTTTACTGAAGTCAAATGCAGCATTGTTGGCCTGTTGGCCATATATATTAAAAGTAGGAATAGCGTTGAGCACCTGTATTTGTTCCACGTTGTAGCCAGCCTGTCTGTCTTTGCTGAGGAAGTATTCCACTTCATCGCGGTTGAGGCGTTCGGGCAATAGCCATGCCGTGTTGCCCATCCAAAAGAAGGGAATGCCATTTTTATGAACGATGAAGCGGTTGTTGTCAGACACCACAAGGCGTCCATTGCTCCATGGCTTGTAAATCTTGTTGGCCGCGTGTGCTGATATAAAGCTAATCAGCATGAGGGCAATGAGGAATAGATTTTGTTTCTTCATAACTATTTTGTTGTTTCTGTTTATTTGTCGTTGATTGTTTGTTTGACCATTGGTAGTGGGTATATCCGATATAGATGAGACGTAACAAAGTGCAAATGTATTGTTTATGTCTTGTTCTATTTTCTGTTGCAGTTGGCAGAAAACCATCTACTCATTTATTTGCTTCTGCTCTTTATCGGGTAAAAGGACACCTTTACTTTACAGAAAAGATGTCCTTCTATACCTTGTTATAATATGTACACTTGCTTGTATCTTTTACTTGCTTTTTCTTGTTGATGGCAAATAGTGTTGTCATTATGACAAGTAAGTAATATCAATACACTTTTGCAGGAGATAAAAGCTCATGTCAAGGCGGTGCTTATTTAGCTGTCAATGTAATTGTTTCGCCTTTTTTTGTGCTAATGTCATAGAGATATGTTTTGACCGATTTTGGCATTTTCTCTATGGCTTCAGGTGCATTTATCTTTTGCTTGATGTCTTTAGGTGTAGCAAAAAGAGGGTTTTTGTTTTCTCCTTTAGCTACTTTTAGCCCCTTTCCTGTCAAAGGTACTGCCGAGCGTATGCGCAGGTTGCCTCCTAATGCAGATTTTATAGTAGCCTGTTTCAGTTGGTTATTTTGCCAATTGATAGCTATTTCAAAGCCCCCACGTGCTTTCAGTCCTCTTACGCTACCTGTCTTCCAGTCGCTTGGAATGGCTGGCAGAAGATATACAAATCCGTCATGACTCTGCAATAGCATTTCTGCAATGCCCGCTGTACAACCGAAGTTACCGTCAATTTGGAATGGCGGATGTGCATCAAAGAGGTTAGGATAGGTGCCGCCTTTCTTCTTTTCGTTGCGTACAAGCGTCAGCTGATCGCCTATTAGCTTCCATGCATGGTTGCCGTCAAGCAGTCTTGACCATAAGCATACTTTCCATCCCATGCTCCATCCTGTTGAAGGGTCGCCGCGATGAACAAGTGATGTGCGTGCAGCGGCGGTAAGCTCTGGTGTGCGGAAAGGTGAAATCTGGTTACTTGGGTACAAAGCATAGAGATGCGACACGTGTCTGTGTGTATCCTTCGGGTTGTCCCAATCGTCTTTCCACTCTTGTAGTTGCCCCCAGCGTCCTGTTTGCAGCGGCAGCATGCCGTTGAGCTTTTCCTGCAAGCTGTCAGTAAAAGCTTTGTCTTCTGTCTGTCCTAATATTTTGGAAGCATCTATTACATGGTTGAACAAATCATGTACAAGTTCATTATCCATGGTTACTCCTGCCGCAGTAGTGGCTTTGTGAGGGTGCTCGTTTTCTGGAGACAGACTGGGACAGATGACCCATTTCTTTCCAAAAGGTGTCTGAACCATGATTTGGTTGATAAATCTTGCAGCTCCTTTCATGATGGGATACACTTCTGCCAAGAATTTTTTGTCGCCTGTATAGAGGTAATGCTCCCAAAGGTGCTGACTCATCCATGCCCCTCCTGTTGGCCATAGGCCAGATGGAGCTTTGTCAATAGCACCTGTTACGCGCCAAATGTCGGTGTTGTGGTGCAGCACCCATCCGTCTGCTCCATACATGATTTGTGCCGATTGGTGTCCTGTTTCGCTCACATCTTTTATTAACGAGAAGAGGGGAGCTGTCAATTCAGACATATTGGCTACCTCTGCTGGCCAGTAGTTCATTTCAAGATTTATGTTACAAGTATATTTGCTGTCCCATGAAGGCAACATCTTGTCATTCCATATACCTTGTAATGTAGGGGGCTGTGTGCCGGGTTGCGATGTACTGATGAGCAAGTAGCGTCCAAATTGAAAGTATGTTTCAGCCAAGTGCAAATCGTTGTGCTGCTTAAACAGCTCTACACGTTTGTCTGTGGTGAGGTCTGGATATTTGTTTTCGCCTAATTGTAGCGTTACTCTGTCGTAGATATTTTTGTATTTACTTACGTGTTGCTGCTTTATATCTGCAAAGTTGTGCTGCAATGCTTGCGCCAGCGCTTGTTCAGAGCGTACTGTGTCGTTGCCAGTTATGTCGTTATACTTGTTAAAGTTGGTGGCTATGGTAAGGTAGACAGTGGCTTCATCGGCCCCGTCGATGCTTAGTATGCCATCATGGCTACTCATCTTTCCACCTTTTATCTTGGCTGTGGCTCTGCCTGTAAAGGTTACTTTTCCTTTCAATCCTTCGTGCCAACCGCTTATACCGCTAAGTTTTATCTCGTTGCCCTCAGATGCTATGGTTACATCTTGTTGGGGTGAAGTCATCTGCGCATTGCAAGTAATCATGCCTTTCTTGCTGGCTGTGAGGTGTATGGCTATCACGTTGTTTGCCAAAGACGAGATATACTCACGCTGATAACTTACACCGTTGGCTGTGTAGCGTGTGATAACGCGAGCCGAATCAAGACTCAATTCACGGTAATAGTCGGTATAGCTTTCTATACCGGGAAAATTGATGTATAGATCGCCAAAAGGCTGGTAAGGCATGCCACTGTTTGTTTTAGCCTGCACATGTGCTGTGGCCATGTCTTGTGCCTCTTTGTATTTTCCTTTCCACACCAAATCTCTTACTTTTGGCAGATATTCTTTTGCCTCAGGATTGGCGTTGTTGTTGGGTCTACCCGCCCAAATAGTTTCTTCATTGAGCTGAAGACGCTCGGCAGAGGGTGCTCCAAATATCATGGCTCCAAGTCTGCTGTTGGCTATTGGCAATGCTTCTGTCCATGTAGCGGCAGGTTTGTCATACCATAATATGTGGCTATTTTGTGCAGTATGGGTGTCTTGTGCTATGGTGCCAAGTGAGCAGCAAGCAAGCATAAATGCCGTTATTGCAAGTTTTTTCATTTCTCTTGTTTCGGTTTAAATCTTAATACGTTTTCAGATTCTATTGTTACTTTATCCTCATTGAGCTGTGATGCGTCTAATTGGAAAGTGTCTATAAAGAATTTGTAGACTGCATTGCGCTTGTTGGGTCCAAAGTCGTGTCGCTCATGTGGCAGGTGAACATTGCTTATCATGTCCTTTCTTCCATAGAAGTTGTAGATGCGTTGCAGATAGGGATACTCCAGTGTAGGGGTGGTAGAGGTCCAGTCTCCCCCGTCGCTTACTAACATCATGGGCTTTGGAGCAAAGGTAGCAGCCAGTTCCGCATTGCAAGTGCCACCGCCAGCCAACTGTATTGGCATGCCGCTTTCGCATGGACAGCCGCCATCAAACCATGACGACATGCTTACCACGGGATTGGCAGCTGTGTAGCGGTTGTCAAGTACGGTGAGCAGAATGGTTTGTGTGCCACCGCCTGACCCGCCGTTTACGCCTATTCTCAGCGTGTCAACATCCTTTCGCTTTATCATCCAGTCCAAAATTCTGACGCCATTGAGTGCTTGCATCACATGGGCTTCGGCTGTCTGGTGTGCTGCTGCCCCCACTTCATCTGCCGATTCGCCCCATCCCCATAGGTCATAATCTACGCAGATGGCTCCCATGCGTGCCAGTGTAGCTAAGCGTTGCTGCTGCACTTTGCCATATCTTCCGTTTGTAAAGTGCCCGTTAGGACAGATAATCAGCGGATGTTTTCCTTTCGTCAGTGGCGCATAAACAGAGCCACATACAGTGTGTCCGTTTACGGTTTTGAGGCAAAAGTTCTGCACCGAGTAGCCATCATGCTTTCTTGTCTTGGTATATTGCGGTGCCTCTTGGCTGCATAGTGGCAGCAGTTTGTCTATGCCTAGCCTTTCTCTTACCTCTTTTTTCAGTATATTACGCCTTTTGTTCCAGGTTGCCTGGTCGTTATAGAGCGATGAAAGATAATCTATCAGCTTCTGCCCGTCTTCCGGTTGGCGGCGCGGATATTCATACGGCTTTATTTTATAAAACTTGTCGTTTTGCTTTACGGGTTTGAAATCGAAAGGAGAAAGGATGTTGTTGAGTGTCTCTTCTATTGAGTAAGGACGTATTCTGAAGTCAGCGTATGCCAACTTCAGTCCTGTGGTGTCTACATTATATTTAAGTTTTACCCCAAATCGCTTTGATACATCGTTGAGCACATCGCCCAATGGGCGCGTGTATTTGTTTTCAAAGGTCTGTGCACCCATGCTCAGGCTGAGTAGCAGCAGGGTGGGTAATATTATTTTCTTCATAGAATGATGTTTTATACGCAGCAGATTATCTTGCGCAATGAGTTGTTTTGTTCTTAGTAGGTTAAGTTTTACCTGCTTTCATGTGGCATCAGTAGCTGTCATTACTTATTGCCTATTGCTTTTCATCTTAAAAGATCTGAAAGGAACAGCAGTTAAAATCTCTTTCTGTAAGTATGGATTGCCCTTGTTTTTACAGTGTGGCAACCTTGTGTAGCTTTAGAAGCAAGAGTAAGAACTGTACAATAGTTCTTACTCTTCTATATTGTTTTACAGTGTAGCCTTTAGCTTACCTATACCGGCTCTCTTGGCTACTATCTTGCCGTCCACCATGAGAAGCAGTCCTTTGCCCAAGTGATAGCGTTGTCCGTCTTGGTCGTAAACCACTGTGATGGTGTGTCCATGATAGCTTACATTGTCCAAGCAGAAGTATTTCCACAGTCCTTCAGGTATCAATGGGTTCACTACAATGCTGTTGTCAGCCTGCGGACGTATGCCTACAAGACCCGAAATAACCAAGTCTGCAAAGGTAGAGTGGTTGTAGTATCTGCTTCTTTCCCTGTCGCCCATGAGCCATGCACCGTTTTTCTCGTCAAGATACTCGCCTATGTAGGGCTTTCCCCTGTGGTGCTGACTCTCTACATAGAGGTTCATCTGTTTGAAGAAGGTGCTGTCTGTCAGCACAGGGTGCTCATAGTTGTTAATATAGTTGGCCATGGCAGTCAGTGTCTGGCTGGTGGCAAAAGGCCAAATGGCGCCGTCCCATTCGCATTTTCCTGTGCCGTGAGAGCGGAACTCGGGGTGGCGTCTCTCTGCAGTGGTCAGTCCGTAAGGTGCAGAAAAGCCCTTTTCGTCATTCACTTGCAGCCATGCCTCGTCAAATCTTCCTTGTCCGGGCATGTTGAAATACCATGGAATATAGCCTATAGCCTCTCTTACAGCAGCCAAAGTGTCGCCTCTCATGGTTTCAAAGAAGTGCTGTTTGGTATTCCACAGCTTGCTGGTGATAAGGTTTCTCAGCGTGTCTGCCTCCTGTTCATACTCAGCAGCCTTTTGGCTGTTGCCTGCCAGCCGGTTCATGGCTGCCAGTGCTTTGGCGTTGCCGTACATATAACTGTTGATAGTGGGGCGTGCGTATTTCTTTTTCCTGCCGCCGCTGATGCTCTCTTCCATGCCGTCTTGTACATCGCCTTGCCAGTAGAGTCCGCTGCTGAGGCGGTTGGTGCTCTGCCAGCGTGCGTATTCCTCTTCCAGGCTGGGCAGCAGCTTGAGCGTAAAGGTGGTGTCGCCCAATACCTTATATGCTTCATATACGGCAGCAGGGTTCCATGAGCTGAACTTGTTCATCTTTTGCATCGCCTTACCGTCGTTGCCATGATACCAGGTGTTGAGTATCTGCTGCTGGTAAGTGGTGTCTCTGAGCCATCTTGTTTCCATGATGTGATGACCGATGGCACAGGCTATCAGATTGTATCTGTCGGCATAGGAGCGCTGAACCAGGAATTCAGTCATGCCATATCCCACGGGTGTACGCTTGATATGCTTGCGCAGCGACCACCAGCGGTAGTAATACATCTCTTCAAAGTTTTGCTGTGGACAGTCAAACAAAGGTATGTTTTTGCTCATCCACTCAGACGATTGGCTGTTGGGTATGGTGGTTATTATGTTCTCATCCTCCATATTGTTGAAGGTTTCAGCGTAGTGGGCATAGTCGTCATACTTCAGTACAGCAGCTTGCGCATCGGCATCAGCAGATGTTGTAGTGAGGTTGGCTATGCAGAATGATGCCAAAGTGTCTTGCTCATCGGCACGCGGCATGTCAACAGTCTGGTCGGCAGGGGTCTCTATGTCGGGCTTTTCAAACAAGTTTCCTGTGCGGAACACGATGCGGGTAATAGCCTCTACCGGTGTGTCAAACATGCGTGATGATACCTTCTTGCCGTTAATGTAATAGGTACCCATGTGGGCGTCTGCCGATAGTTTGGCAGTAATATGGTAGGTCTGTCCTGGCTGATAGTTTTTGAGCATGCCTCCATAGCGTGCTCCGCCTTTTACCTTAATGGTGGCAGTGGAGTCTGCCACGATGCGTGCGCACACATTGCCTTTGTCGTCTACAAACTCTATGTTGAGCTGCCCGTGGTTATTTTGGTCAGCTTTCAGGTCAAAGTCTACGGTCAGTTCCTTGGTAGCAGGTATCACCTTTTCCACTTTTGCATAGTCGTAAGGGTCTTTGTCGCTCAGTTTGAGCCATTGTCCGTCGAGAGTTACGGGCGCCCACAGTGGCGAGTAGATGTTCCAGTCGGTCATGTCTGCCAACTTCTTGTATTGGCTAAAGCTGCCATGCGCCTGTTCTGTGGCTTTTAGTTTTACCGGCACTTGTATGCGCGATACCCACATGTCTTCTTTGTTGTTGCTGTATGTAACCCATAGGTTGCCGTCGGCAGGTGTACCGTTGCCTTCCTGTATGCCTCGTGTGTACTGTGGGCCGAAGCTCTTGTACAAGCCCCAATGCCTTTCGGGTGTTACCTCACCGTTAATCAGGTTGAGTGTAGTATATTCCAATCCGTCGCTGCTTAGGGAGATGGCTAATGGCCAACGGTATTCTGCAGGGTTATACACTGTGGCGTATGTACCGTCCGACAGACGTTGCCCCCATATCTTGGCATTAGAGTTGACAAAGCCATGTGCACGCTTGGCTGGTGTGCGCCAGGTGTTGCCTCCGTCGCTGCTTATGCTGGTAATGGCATGCTTCCACAGTGCCACTTTGCGCCCATCGGGCAAGGTGTAGCCACAGAAGGCTTTATAAGGAGTGGCCAGTGGCAGCAGCTTGTCGTTGCGGTCGGCCTCTTCTACCCATTGCATGCGATACATGGGGTTAGCCAATATCTCATCGCAAGCCTTGATGAAAGCCTTGTCTTTGGCCTTTTTGTAATAAGGATAATCGGTGTTGCTCTCGTTAAATCCGTGGTTGTAATAGATAAAATAAATCTTTCCAAACGAGCCGTCGGCTTTGATTTCTCTTACCACACGTCCTATGCCGTTGCCATCGTTAGGGTCGTCTTTAGGGGTGAGGGCTACGCCATAGTTGCCCATGGCTATCAGTTTGCCGCTCTTGGACACATAGAAACCTACACGCTGGTGCATGATAGCCTTGAGGTTGTGTGCCTTGATGCCCGGCTGTGTAGGCTTGGTGAAGCCTTCCGGAACATTGTAGACAGGGAACAGTTCTACTGGTTTGCTCCATTCATAGCCATCGGCTGATGTCTGCAACATGGTCTTGCCGGGAGCCTCATGCTCGCTTCTTGGGTCGGTCAAGTAGTGCATATAGAATTTGCCGTGCCAGTAAGCCATCATAGGTTGGTGGTTGTATAGCTGTCCTATTTCGCCTCTGTGTGTCTGTATATTGTGCACACCTACCACTGGCGACAGTCCGCCATCGTGGCGGGCGGGTGTGGCTATGGTCTTGCCTGTATAGTGTACGGCATCACGGTTTTCCTTAATCAAGTTGTAGAGTATGCTTTCATCTGCCTTGAACACAGTGCCATGCTTGTGGCCCTGTGGAAAGCTTACGGCTCCGGTCTGGTCTTGAAAGTGCATAAAGTCTTTGGTTCTCGCAGCGCCATAGATGCCATGACGGTATGAGTCGTAGTAGATATAGTACCAGCCATTGACAAGTGCGGTAGAGGGACCTTCGCAAAACTTCTCTGTAAAGGGCTCTGATGCCTTGCTCCATGGGCCGTATGGCGATTTGGCAAATGCCACTTTAATGTTGCGCTCATCGCGGGAGTTGTCTTTCAACACCAGCACATAGTCGTTTTTGCCACGCTTTACCATGGTGGCATCAATGCTGCTGAAACCAGGGTCAAGCAATAGTTTCTCCTCACTAAAGTGCTTGAAGTCTTTTGTGGTGGTGTAGTATAACCGGTGGTTGTTGTCGTGTGGCTCTTTGTAGTCAGGGAATTTACCTGGAATACAGGAAGCCCAGATAATCATGTATTGCTTTTTTACGTCATCATAAAACAGCTCTGGTGCCCACACGTTTACGGTAGTAGAGTCATGCATCACAGTGATAAACTGCTCTTTGCTCCAGTGTATAAGGTCTTTTGATGAGGCATAGCCAAACCCTTTGTCGCCCTTCCAACTTGATGTCCATACCAAGTGAAATGTGCCGTCAGGTCCTTTCACGATAGAGGGGTCGCGCATTACCTTCTGCTTGCCTATCTCGGGGCGCAGAAAAGTGCCTTGTATGCTGTCCCAGCGTATGCCGTCATAACTGTATATGAAGCGTAGACCTTCGTTGGCTGGCTCATGAAATGAAGTGGATATGAATACGTCTTTGGCCAAAGAAGGTGTGGTCATCATTGATAACGCAACGATGGCTTGGATGAAATGTTTGTTCATTAGCTTTTAATTAATTATATATATTAGACGGTGAACATGTGCATTTGTAATCTGTATTTATAAATATTAATACTATTATACGCTATTTATGAATAAATATACTACTATTATGTGGTTTATAGTGGTGAAAAGGTTCTTTGATTATTATGTATTTAGTGTTCTAAATGGCTGAATGATTGTGGCTGAAAAATAGAATGTGCAAGCAGAAAAGTTTACAATCAAAAGTAGTAAAATAGCTTTTGCAGTGCTGTAAGATGCCTTTTGAAAGTCTATTTCTTGTCTATTTACCTGTATGTAGGCATATTTCTTGCTGTAAAGCATAGCTTTCAGAGGGCTAAAGCTATGCTTTCGGAGAGCAAAACCATAGCTTTGAGTCGTTGAAAGCCGTGCTTTTAGAGCGTAAAAACACTGTTTTTGGGTGAGTATATACTTGCACTTGTTTGTCTGGTTATGGTCATTGTGCCTGATTATCAGACACTTGTAAAAACAAGTAAAAATGCTGTTTTTTTGCGGAAAGATGAGCGGTAGTGGATAAAACGGCATGAAATAACGCTCAAAACACTTTGTTTTTGTAATAAAAGAAGAAAGTGAGCAATGGTCAAAACAGCGCGTTCCCATTATTTGTATGTGGGCGTGTTGCAGGGTGCATCGGTTGGCTAAGGTGTGCATTACTGCTGAAATTGTAGCGAGTGGCAAAGTTCAAAATCACTAATTTTCATAACAACATGCGCTTTTATCAATTTGATTTTGTACATTTGCAAGGTAAAAACACCCTTGACTTTTGCCTGTTTAAGTAGGTGCTCAATATTTATAGAAATAAGATTGTGCTTTGTCGAAAACTGTACACATGGTTTTTTGAAGCAGCATGCAAGTGCTGTATGCCTGCTGAGAAACAAGCGTATAAGCTAAAAGAAGGCACAAGAGGATTTGAAAAAATGAGATGTCCGGTAAATGTTTTATAACAATGGCTAATCAAGACAGCCCAACTTGACAAACTACAAGGCAGCAGAGGTGCCTTTAAACTTAAAAGATAATAAACAATGAGAGGAACTATTGACTGCTTCCAGCCCTGCAACAGCCTTTCGCAGATAGAAAAGTCGTTGAGGCCATTGAGAGGAAGCCGTATCATTAAGCATATCAATTTATTGGTAACCAGCGAATTTGCACAAACCAATGCCGTGCCCGACAACTGCACGTTTATAGTGGTAGGCGGACTGCAATCGGCAGCAACCATTCGCGATATTGAGGCTAATTGCACATCAGACTATGTGCTGTTGTTTCTGAAGCCCGTAGCAGTTACTATAGGACAGTATGCCGTGCAGCGCATGATACGCGCCGCTGCAGAGACAGATGCTGCTTTGGTATATGCCGACCGCTACTCCATGGAGAACGGACAAGCGGTGGCGCATCCCGTTATAGACTACCAAGAGGGTAGCTTGCGCGATGATTTTGACTTTGGATCTATGGTGCTTGTCAAAGCCAGTTTGCTGCATAGCTTTGTCAGTGAGGTGGAAAACAGCGATTATAAATATGCCGGTTGGTATGAGTTAAGGTTGTATCTCAGCAGAAAAGGGCGCATGTTTCACTTGAACGAGTACCTTTATACAGAAGAAGAAACCGACTGCCGTGCCAGCGGAGTAAAGCAGTTTGACTATGTAAACCCTGCAAACCGCGATGTACAGATAGAGATGGAGAAAGCCGTTACAGCCCATCTCAAGGCTGTGGGCGCACTGGTAGATACCACTTATTACAGAGAACCCGACTTTGAAGAACAGGAGTTTGAGTTTGAAGCCTCTGTTGTGATACCTGTAAGAAATCGCGAAAAGACCATTTGCGATGCCGTAGACAGTGCCTTGAAGCAAAAAACAGATTTCAAGTTTAATGTAATCGTGGTGGACAATCACTCTACCGACAATACCACGGCACTGCTCAATGCTTACGAACAGAGGCCTGAGGCGCAGGGAAAACTGATACATTTAGTGCCCAGACGCAGCGATCTGGGTATTGGCGGATGCTGGAATATGGCCATTGACGATGACCGTTGCGGTAGGTTTGCGGTGCAGCTGGATAGCGACGACTTGTATTCTTCGCCTGACACGCTGCAACAGATAGTCAATACTTTCTACCAAAAGCGTGCCGCTATGGTAGTGGGCAGCTATCGCATGTGCGACTTTGATTTGAACACACTGCCGCCAGGACTCATCAGGCATGCCGAATGGACAGATGAAAACGGCTGCAACAATGCCTTGCGCATCAATGGATTGGGCGCGCCACGTGCTTTCTTTACACCGCTGTTGAGGCAATTCAGGTTTCCTAACACCAGTTATGGCGAAGACTATGCATTGGGATTGGCTTTCAGCAGGCATTTCCGTATAGGGCGCATCTTTACCGAACTGTACCTGTGCAGACGCTGGGCAGGCAACAGCGATGCCGCATTGAGCATAGAAAAGGTAAACGCCAACAACCTGTATAAAGACCGTCTGCGCACGATGGAGCTGTTGGCACGACAGCAGATGAACAGTGGTAAGGCAGACATCATGGTAGACAACTCGCTGCATAGGTTCTTTAACCGCCAGATAGAACGCTGGAGCTTGGCCCGACATAACTTCCGCGACCTGCACAATATCAAGGTTCGCAATGAGAGTGTCGGCGATTTGTCGCTCACTTTTCAGTTCAATCCGGCACGCATTGTATCTACCGGTGCCAAGATAGACAAGGCTTCTCTTCAGACACGCCCGTGCTTCTTGTGCAAGGCTAATCGGCCTAAAGAGCAAATGGTAAAGCGCTTTGATGAGCATTTTGACCTTTTGGTCAATCCTTATCCTATACTGCCTGTACACTATACAGTGCCCGCCCGCAAGCATCAACCTCAGCATATACTGGATACTTATCCGGAAATACATCGCTTGTTGGCACAATATTCAGACCTTATGGTGTTTTACAATGGCCCTAAGTGTGGAGCTTCTGCTCCCGACCATCTGCACTTTCAGGCAGGCACCAGTGGACTGTTGCCACTGCAAGAGGCATGGCCACGGCTGCAACGCAACCTTACTGAGCTTTATTCGCTGGGTGGCGAAGCTTCCATCTCGCTTATCAACGACTGGTTCTGCCCTGCACTGCTGATAAAGTGTCATACCATAGAGAGTGATACCGACCTGTTTAAGCGCATCTATCATGCACTGCCTATGGGCGCAGACGATACAGAACCTATGATGAACATTGTCAGTTGGAGAGCTGACAACAATTGGCTCACAGTTGTAATACCTCGTTCCAAGCATCGTCCGGACTGCTACACGGCTGCTGGTGCAGACCAATTGCTTGTCAGTCCGGGAGCATTGGACATGTGTGGACTGATTATCACGCCACGAGAGCAAGACTTCAAGGCGCTTACAGCACAGAAAGCTGCCGATATATTGGCAGAGGTGGGCATCTCAAAGGCCGATATGGAGGCTGTGGTACAAAAGATAAAGTCGTCTGCTTCGGTAGAAAACACAACCAATAGTGTGGTCAGTGCACATCGGCAACCTGACGTTCAGGTAGGTATTGTCAGTGCAGCCTCTATCCAATTCTCGCTCAATGCCGACTATGTGGCTAAAGGTGAGATTATCACAGGGCCGCAAGAGGTGTCTTTTTCCGAAGGAGGCATTCTGTGGAACGGCAACCAATATCGCGAACTTACATTCAGTCCGTGTTCTGATAACGCATCGTTCTCTATCAGCAACGTTACTATCGGTGTCAATTTCCATTGGGAACGCCAGGAGACACAGACCTTTCAGGGCATGTTAAAACTGGTAGTGGAGGCTGACAAGATATGTGCCGTCAACTGTTTGCCCGTAGAACAGTATCTTATGAGCGTCATATCAAGTGAGATGAAAGCCACTTCATCACTTGAGTTTCTGAAGGCTCATGCAGTCATTTCGCGCAGTTGGCTGCTGGCTCAGATAGAGAGGCGCCGCACACAGGGTGTAGGCAGCAACGGATTCTTCTCTTTTGTGAAGAAAGATGATGAGCTGATACGGTGGTATGACCGCGATGACCACACCATATTTGATGTCTGTGCCGATGACCATTGCCAGCGCTATCAGGGCATAACCAAGGCAAATAATGTGCATGTGGAGCAGGCTGTCAGTGAAACGCAAGGCCAAATACTGATGCAAGGCGGTGAAATCTGCGATGCACGCTTTAGCAAATGCTGTGGCGGAGCTACCGAAGAGTTTCAGTATTGCTGGGAAGACAGCCCCAAACCCTACCTTGTGGCATTGAGAGACGTGGCAGACCAACATGCGTCTTTGCCCGACCTGACAGATGAAAAGCAGGCAGAGGAATGGATACGCACTGCTCCAGAGTCGTTCTGCAATACCAACGACAAGGCTATACTGTCGCAAGTGCTCAATGATTTTGACCGGGAAACAACCGATTTCTACCGTTGGCATGTGGAATATACCCAGCAAGAGCTGTCGCAACTCATAGCAGATAACCTCAAGATAGACTTTGGAGAAATAGTTGACTTGCGGCCTTTGGCCCGTGGAAAGAGCGGACGTATCTGGAAATTGCAGATTGTTGGCACCAAGTGTACATTCACAATAGGTAAGGAACTTGAGATACGCAGGGCGTTAAGCAAGAGCCATTTGTACAGCAGTGCATTCGTGGTAGACCGCATGGACATTGAAAATGGAGTGCCAAAAGCCTTCCGTATTACAGGTGCAGGGTGGGGCCATGGTGTAGGACTCTGCCAAATAGGTGCTGCGGTGATGGGACAACGTGGCTATAATTACAGCCAGATATTGCTGCATTACTATCGTAACGCTGAAATAAAGAAGATTTATTAATCCATATGTAAGGCTGTTTCTTGGAGGCGTTGGTCCGTTGCAAGTCTCCTGTATGGCCGATATTAAGAGTTTATTAGCATGAAACAAAAATTCTTACGCAATCCTTTTGCATGGGTGCCATCACTCTATTTTGCAGAGGGATTGCCCTATGTGGCAGTGATGACCATCTCTCTTATACTCTATAAGCAGATGGGGCTGAGCAATAGCGAGATAACATTTTACACTTCTTGGCTGTATCTGCCATGGCTGATCAAGCCCCTTTGGAGTCCGTTCATTGATGTGGTGCGCACCAAGCGCTGGTGGATTGTAGCCATGCAACTATTGATTGGCGCGGCATTTGCAGGGGTAGCGTTTACCATTCCTACCAAACTGTGGCTGCAAGGTACGCTATGCTTCTTTTGGCTGATGGCTTTTAGCAGTGCTACTCATGACATTGCGGCTGACGGGTTCTATATGTTGGGACTTAACCAGCACGACCAAGCCGTGTTTGTAGGTATTCGCAGCACATTTTACCGCATAGCTACTATTTTCGGGCAGGGCGTGTTGGTCATGATAGCAGGTAATCTTCAGCTACTGTTTCGCAACAGTGCCAATGGCATTAGCTACTCTTGGAGTCTCACGTTTTATGGCGTAGCCGGACTGTTTATAGCCCTTTGGCTGTGGCATAGCTATGTGTTGCCACGCCCGTCTTCAGACAAAGGAATGGTAAAGATAGACAGAAAGGAGATTTGGCAGCGCCTGGCCATGTCGGTAAAGACTTTCTTTTGCAAGATGCCTGCCGACAAAGTGCTGATAGCTTTCTTGTTTATGCTGTTGTATCGTATGCCTGAAGGATTGTTGGCTAAGGTGTCTTCACTGTTTCTGATAGACTCTGTGAGCAACGGAGGACTGGGACTTTCGCCTCAAGAAATAGGCTTGGTGCAAGGTACTGTGGGTGCTTTGGCATTGACCTTAGGCGGCATTTTAGGCGGATTGGCAGTAGGTAGAGACGGCATGAAGAAGTGGCTTTGGCCTATGGTGTGTTCCATTACGCTGCCAGATTTGGTTTATGTGTATCTGAGTTACATCATGCCCGACAGCCTGTTGATTATCAATGTTTGTGTGTTTATAGAGCAGTTTGGCTATGGTTTCGGCTTTACGGCTTACATGCTTTATCTTATCTATTACAGTCAGGGGGAGAACAAAACGTCTCATTATGCCCTTTGCACCGCATTGATGGCACTGTCTATGATGCTGCCTGGCCTCATAGCAGGTTATTTGCAAGAGTTGGTGGGCTACTTTTACTTCTTTATTATCGTGGTGGCTTTATGCTTTGTAACGTTCCTTGTAACGGCATTTATTGACATTGACCCCAATTTCGGAAAGAAAGAGGCTGCAGAACAGGTGGAAGAAGAACAGTAAACAGGACTGAAATAAATGATAAAATGTATTTAAGGTATATTAAAGCGTAATATGTTTAGTATGCCATTTGCATAAAAGCACTATCTTTGCAAACGTAAAGATGGTGCTTTTTGCTGCCTATATATTGTGTCAATAGGATAATAAAGGTATCGGAACGAATTATAAATATATCAATAATCAACTATGTATTTAGAGAAAATTTCTTCACCTAAAGATGTTAAAGCTCTTTCAATAGAGCAGATGTCGGCTTTGGCTGGCGAGATAAGAGAGGGTATATTGAACCGTGTGAGCAATCATGGCGGCCATGTGGGGCCTAATTTAGGCATTACAGAGGCTACCATAGCGCTGACTTATGTGTTTGATGTGCCAGAAGACAAGATTGTGTTTGATGTGTCTCACCAGATTTATCCTTATAAAATGCTTACAGGTCGTGCGTTTGGATATGTAGACAACGCTCGTTTTGATGAGGTGTCGGGTTACAGTTCACCGGCAGAATCGCCCGTTTATGACCAGTTTGAGGTAGGGCATACTTCTACTTCTGTGGCTTTGGCCAGTGGCTTGCAGAAGGCCCGCGACATGAAAGGTGGCAAAGAGAATGTCATAGCCCTGATAGGTGATGGCTCATTGAGCGGTGGCGAGGCTTTTGAAGGCTTTGACATGGCTGCAGAATTGGGCACCAACATGATTGTGGTGGTTAATGACAATGAGATGTCTATTGCCGAAAATCATGGCGGATTGTATCGTAACTTACAGCAACTGAGGGATACTGACGGGCAGGCTGAGTGCAATTTCTTCAAGGCAATGGGCTTTGACTATCTCTATGTAGCAGAAGGCAACGATATAGCAGCATTGATTGCGGCTTTTGAAAAGGTAAAAGGCATAGACCATCCTATTGTAGTGCATATTCATACTGAGAAGGGACATGGCTATCCTTTGGCTGTAGAGCACAAGGAAGCGTTTCATTGGCACATGCCTTTTGACCTGAAAACAGGTAAGCTAAAGGTTGCTGACAGTGGCGAGTATTTCCCTGTTTTGGTGGGTAAATATCTGGTAGAGAAGGCTAAGACGGATGATAAATTGGTGGCAGTGTCGGCAGCTGTGCCTGGCAGTATAGGCTTCGGACCGGAGATACGCCAGCAGTTGGGTGCGCAACATGTAGACGTGGGCATTGCCGAAGAGGAAGCAGTAGCCATGATTTCGGGTATGGCTAAAGGCGGATTGCACCCAGTATTCAGTACGTATGCTACTTTTATACAACGCACATACGACCAGCTGGCACAAGACTTATGCGTCAACAGCAATCCTGCTGTTATCAATGTGATAGGAGCTTCAGTATTTGGCATGAACGATATTACCCATATCTGCTTCTTTGATATACCTATGCTGAGCCACATTCCTAATCTTGTTTTTCTGGCACCTACTACTTATGAGGAATTTGTAGCTATGGAAGATTGGGCTATCAGTCAGGATAAATATCCCGTAGCAGTACGCATACCGGAGGCTTTAGTGGCGCATAGCGATGAGGCTTACGATACGGATTATAGCCAATTGAACAAGTTTAAGATGACTGTGAAGGGCAACACCGTAGCTATTGTTGCCCTGGGCGACTTCTATCAGAAGGGCGAACGTGTGGTAGCTAAACTGAAGGAGCATGGCGTTCAGGCCACGCTGATTAACCCACGCTTTGTGTCAGGACTGGATGAAGACATGTTGAACGACCTGAAAGCAACGCATCAGTTGGTTGTAACCCTTGAAGACGGCTGCATAGACGGTGGTTTTGGCGAGCGCATAAGCCGTTATTATGGTTCTTCAAACGTCAAGACACTCAATTTTGGCGTAGAAAAGAAGCTTTATGACCGCTTTGATGTAAACCAACTGCTTAAAGACAATAAGCTGACAGATGAGCAGATAGTGGATGAAATCATGGCAACCTTGAAGTAATACCCCTGTTGTCTGTCGGTTAATAGATAGCTGTATCATCATAAAAAGGCGCATCCATGCATTGCCAACAATGCGGGATGCGCCTTTTCTTTGTCTGTTTATATTATAAGATGTACCATGTAGACACATCATATAGACTAAGCTGTTGCAGCACATTGCAGTATCGGTATAAAAGAATACAATATACTGTATATCAGCTATTTACAAAATTTCAAGCATGTTGTGTCAGACGCTATATAGTTTATTGATGTTGGTCGCGCAATAAGTCGTTAACAGTTTTTACAGGATTGAAGGTTGAGAGCGGAACTTCTACAAATACTGTATTCCAATCGCTCATGGCACCATTCCATAAGCCTGGCAATTCAAGAGCCTTCAGTTCCTTACCGTTCTTGCTTTTGCTGCTGATAAAGCCAGTAGACTTGTCTACATAGTCGGGCAGATTGAAGCGTCTGCCTTTATAATCCTTAATGGCGCATACCAAATCTACGGGATTAAAGAAGGTGCCTTCTGTAAACATCTTCATGTATTCTGCATTGTTTTTGTCAATTTGGCTGCTCTCCAATATTTGCAGACTTACGGTTCCGTCTTGGTTGTAGGTAAGGAAAGGACCGCCACCAGGCTCGCCCACGTTCTTTACAACACCGCAAACGCGCATTGGACGGTTGAGCTTCTTGTGCAGATAGATAACCAAATCGGCATCTTCTAATTCTTTAATGTCGGCCTTGCGGCAGCAAAGGTCGCGCTGCAAGAATCTGATAATTTCTTCCAATTGCTCATGAGTATAATTGCCGGTATCAAGAAGATGCAAGTAGTCAAAGGCTCTCTTTTGTAGCGAAATAAGCACTCCTGCCAACAGTTGCTTGTAAGTTACAGTATCAGTTTTCAGTCTGTCGGGCACCACATTGTCTATATTCTTGATGAATACCACGTCAGCGTCAATTTCATTGAGGTTTTCTATCAATGCACCATGACCGCCTGGACGGAACAACAGACTGCCATCTTCGTTGCGGAAAGGCGTGTTGTCGGGGTTGGCAGCAATGGTATCTGTGCTTGGCTTCTGCTCAGAGAAAGTTACTTTATAGTCTATTCCAAACTTGTCTATATATTTGCCAACCTTTTCTTTTACCTCTTTCTCAAAGAGATGCATGTGCTCATGGCTTACAGTAAAGTGTATATGAGCTTCGCCGTTGCTGGCTGCATAGAGGGCAGCTTCTACCAAATGCTCCTCCATAGGTTTGCGTGCGCCATCGGCATACTTGTGAAACAGCAGCAGACCTTTAGGCAGCTGACCGTAGTTAAGACCCTTCTCTTCCAGCATGTTGGCTACTATCAGTTTGTATTCGCCGGCAGCTATCAGCTCGTCAATGTCTTTTCCTTCGTTCTTTTTGCACATCTCATTGAGTGCTTCGTAGAAAGCAAACTTTTTGATATTGTCAAAATAAGTCTTCTCAAAGTCTGTTTGTGGGGTAGTGTACTCTGCTGCCAAGAAAGCAAACATATTTTTGAACATACGGCTTGCAGCACCGCTGGCGGGCACAAACTTGACTATTTGATGCCCTTCTGCCTTATATCCCTTCCACAAATCAATGTATTCTTCGCGCTGTTTTTCATCAAATGCAATGACACCAGCTCCTAATCCTGCTGGTGCTTCAAGGCGCAAGAAAGGAAATCCCTTCTTGAAATCGTCTAACTGAGCTATTACTTGCTCTTCTGTAATGCCTTTTTGGGCAATCTGCTTTAAATCTTCTTGTGATAACATAATACTGTCTTTATAAGGTATATAGTAATTATTTTCAAGCCTTTTTTACAATATAACACATGAGTTGGACTACACAGCTATGTCAGGCGGTCATTCGTGCTTATGCATGAGGCAGTGCTGCTGCTACGTAGTAAAGCTCGGCTGGCAGTGGCGCAATAGCGTAGAGAGTATGCTTTGTCAGTCTGCTTTCATCTTGTAAAGTAAGTTATTGCAAATATAAGATATTTTTCTTTAATGCCATTCAGTTGAGGATTAAAAAGTTGTTACTTATTGGAATAAAGCTGACATTTGTGATGAATAATGGTCAGAAACGCACGGTTTTATTGAAAAAATTAGTAAGTTTGCAATTGATTCCAGATGCATGGAAGCCGTTTTTTTGTAGAATGACGATAAAAGAACCTATAGTTATGAATGAAAAACTGGTTTTTACAAAAGAAGAAAAAGCAGAAGTACTTGCACTTGCACGCCAATTGCGAGGCAGCATAGGCAACATGATAGACGGTGATGAGAACAAGATTTTTCATTATTTCAAGTCGGCTCTGTTGGCCAATAAAGTGCAGCGCAATGTATTCGGGCTTAATCCTATTTTACTAAGTCTGCAAACTGCCGTCATAGCTGTTGATGAAATTGGGCTGAAGCGTGATGGCGTACTTGCCATATTGCTGTATAGCTGTGTGGGCACAGATGAGGCTTCTATGGATGAAATAAAAGACTTGTTTGGCGAGAATGTGGCGCGCATCATTCATGGATTGCGCAGAATACAAGACCTTTACAAGAAAAATCCTGTGATAGAGAGCGAAAACTTCCGCAATCTTTTGCTCTCTTTTGCCGAAGACATGCGTGTAATCCTTATTATGATAGCAGACCGTGTTAACTTGATGAGGCAGATAAGGGACACAACAAACAATGAAGCCAAGATAGAAGTAAGTCAAGAAGCCAGCTATCTTTATGCGCCTTTGGCACATAAATTGGGCCTTTATAAACTGAAAAGTGAGCTGGAAGACCTCAGTCTCAAGTACTTGGAGCACGATGCTTACTACATGATAAAGGAAAAGCTGAATGCCACAAAGAAGAGTCGTGATGCGTATATAGAACGCTTTATAGCACCGATTAAGCAAAAGCTGGATGAGGCTGGCTTTAAGTTTCACATGAAAGGACGCACCAAAAGCATCCATTCCATCTGGCAAAAGATGAAGAAACAGCAGTGTGGTTTTGAAGGAATCTATGACCTGTTTGCTATCAGAATTATACTTGATTCGCCTTTGGACCAAGAGAAAGTGCAGTGCTGGCAGGTCTTTGCCATGATTACCAACATGTATCAACCCAACCCAAAGCGCTTGCGCGACTGGCTCAGTGTGCCTAAATCCAATGGCTATGAAAGTTTGCATATCACAGTGTTGGGGCCTGAAAACAAGTGGGTAGAGGTGCAGATTCGTACAGAACGGATGGACGAAGTGGCTGAACGTGGTCTTGCCGCACACTGGAGATACAAAGGTATCAAAGGGGAGAGTGGGCTGGACGAATGGCTCAACAGTATACGTACAGCATTGGAAAACAAAGACGACATGCAGGTAATTGACCAGTTTAAGATGGACCTGTATGAAGACGAAGTGTTTGTGTTTACCCCGAAAGGCGAGCTGATGAAGTTTCCCAAAGGGGCAACAGTGCTTGACTTTGCCTATCGCATACACTCTAATATTGGCAACCATTGTACTGGAGCACGTATCAATAACAAGGTAGTTACCTTTAGGCATGTGCTGCAGAATGGCGACCAGGTAGAGATAATGACAGCCTCTAACCAAAAGCCTAAGCAGGATTGGCTTAATATAGTCAAGACAAGCAGAGGCAAAGCAAAGGTAAGAATGGCTCTTAAAGAGCAGCAGGTAAAAGATGGTGCTTATGCAAAAGAGATGCTGGAGCGCCGCCTGAAGAACCGTAAAATAGAAGTGGATGAGAGCACATTGTCGCATTTGGTGAAGAAAATGGGCTTTAAAGAAGCCAATGACTTCTATCGGCGTATAGCGGATGGCAGTGTAGATTTGAACCAAGCTATAGACACTTATGTCAAGTTGCAACAGGGAAGTGGAGCGGCGGCAGCGGTAATGCCAGCCAGAAGTGCAGAGGAGTTTAGCTTTGAAAGCCCCAACGAGGAGCTGACCTATTCTACCGATGATGTGCTTGTGATAGACCAAAACCTTAAAGGCGTAGATTACAGTTTGGCAAAGTGCTGTCATCCTATTTATGGTGATAAGGTGTTTGGCTTTGTAACCGTGAATGGTGGTATAAAGATACACCGTTGCGATTGCCCTAATGCGCCAGAGTTGCGTCGCCGTTTTGGCTATCGTATAGTAAAGGCCATGTGGAGTGGCAAAGGCACATCGCAGTATTCTACAACATTGAAGATAATAGGCAATGATGATATTGGCATTGTAAATAATGTAACAAGCATTATCTCAAAAGAAGAAAAAATAATGATGCGCAGCATTAACATAGATAGTCACGATGGATTGTTTAGTGGTAATCTGGTAGTTAATGTGGAAGATACAAGCAGGCTGGAGCAGATTATTAAAAAGCTGCGTCAGGTTAAAGGGGTAAAGCAAGTTATCAGACTGTAGCTTTTGACACAGTCTGATAATCTGCTTTCTACGTGTTCAGTCTGCCATAAATAGGCTATTTGTTGCATCAGTATGTGCGATTGACCATTTAATCATGAAAAACAATATTGTAAAAGAATAGATATGAGTAAGTTTATCAATGAATTTAAGGAGTTTGCCGTAAAGGGAAATGCGGTAGACATGGCTGTAGGTGTAATAATAGGAGGTGCTTTTGGCAAAATAATATCCTCCATCGTAGACGATATTATCATGCCTCCTATCGGTTGGCTGATAGGTGGTGTTAACTTTACAGACTTGAAGTTTACGCTTCCTTCAGTTGATATGGGCGTGGAAAAGCTGCAATCTGCCACTATCAATTATGGCAATTTCTTGCAGACAACATTTGATTTTGTCATTATAGCTTTCTGCGTTTTCCTGATGGTAAAGGGTGTCAACAAGTTGGCTCGCAAGAAAGAGGAGGCGAAAGAAGAACTTAAGCCTAAGCAACCGGAACTTGCTAATGAAGAGAAACTGTTGACCGAAATTCGTGATTTATTGAAAGAGAAGCAGTCATAATCTTGACTTTTTCAGGCAGAACAGATAATAGAAAAATGTGGCAAGGCAGAAAAAATACATCTGTCTTGCTTTTTTTGTTGATGGAAAAAGAAATAAATTGCTTTAGAAATTACATAAAACGTACTTACTGAATAAATTAAGTATCTTTATGTTGGTATATGGTATAAAATCGCATTAATATGTAAATTGATTAAAGATAAATATTGTCAATTGTGTAAAATTGTATATCTTTGCATAAACTAAGCTTCGGCTCGGCAATGAAAGCAAGCTTTATTGCATTCGCACTTGCATTATCTTTGCATAAACCAAGCTTCGGCTCGGTGAATATTAATGATACAACAATAACGCAATATGAGTAAACTGATTAAACCTGTGAATTATCAATCGCTGCTCGATATGCATCAAACGGAGCAGGGCATAAAACTAATAAAAGAGTTTTTTCAATTGAATTTAGCTACGGAGTTGCGCCTAAGGCGTGTTACAGCCCCATTGTTTGTGCTTAAGGGTTTGGGCATCAATGATGACTTGAACGGGGTAGAGCGCCCTGTAACCTTTCCTATTAAAGATTTAGGCGATGCAAAAGCAGAGGTAGTTCATTCATTGGCAAAATGGAAGCGACTGACTTTGGCTGATTATGAGGTAGCTCCTGGTTATGGCATTTATACAGATATGAATGCTATTCGTGCGGATGAAGAGCTGGATAATCTGCATTCACTTTATGTAGACCAGTGGGATTGGGAGGCATGTATAGAGAAAAGCCAACGCAATCTGGCAGTCTTGAAAGATGTGGTGCGCCGCATCTATGCTGCTATTCTGCGTACAGAGTATTTGGTCTGTGAACGCTACTCGTGCATAAAGCCTTTTCTGCCATCTGCTATACACTTTATACATAGTGAAGAACTATTGGCTATGTATCCTGATAAGACAGCTAAGGAGCGTGAAGACCTTATTTGTAAGAAATATGGAGCGGTGTTTGTAATAGGCATTGGCAGTAAATTAGCCAATGGAGAGCCGCATGATGGCCGTGCTCCTGATTATGATGACTGGACCACGGAGAGCGAAAATGGATATCATGGACTAAATGGTGACATATTGATTTGGTACCCCACATTAGATAGAGCAGTGGAGCTGTCGAGCATGGGCATACGTGTAGACCGTGAGGCACTGCTCAGACAGTTGAAGATAGCTGGCACTGAAGACCGGAAAAAACTCTACTTTCACCAGAAGCTGCTTAATGGTGAGCTACCGGAAAGCGTTGGAGGCGGTATCGGACAGAGCCGCTTGTGTATGGTGTTGCTGCATAAAGCCCATTTGGGTGAGATACAAGCCAGTATTTGGCCCGATGAGATGTATAAGGAATGTAAGGCTTTGGGCATGAATCTGATTTAGCTTTTCGGTGCCGAAAGCATATTGATAAGTAGGTGCTCGGAATTAATTTAAAAGCATCCCGTTAATCATAGCTGTTTCATGTATGCGATTAATTTTGAGCACCTGCTTATTATTACCACGGTGTAGGGTGTTTGTCCCCTTGGCAGAAAATATTCCTTTGTTTGATAAGTATTCTATCGTAATATGCAGTCTGCTTGTTTAGTTTAATTCAAGATGCAGCATTTCTGATAGTTTGCCAAACGCCTTGTAGTTGGTTTTGAGCAATTCAAAGCGCTCTTTGTTGGTCAGTATGGGCTTTATCTCATCTGGTTCAGCCAGCCTGAGCGTAAACGTGATGTTGCTATTTTGAAGGCGTAGCGCTAAGGTGTTGCGTATGCTTCCTTTTATTTTTGTCATATCATCCAGCAAAAGCCCATTGTCTACTACTGCTTCTATGTGTGGAAACTCTTTGATAATGGGGGTCATGTTCTTCATGCGCGATGCTATGCCAATGAGATTAGGGCTTTTCTCTGTCATGCGCACACACATGGCTATCCATTCGCGGCTTACATCATCATTGCTGAATGGTTGGTCTTGGTTTGCATTTGCAGGCACTTCATCTTGCTCAATGGCTATTTGCTGCGATTGGTTTTTGCTTTTTAAGTTAGCAAACGATTTGCTCAATCCGCCTAATTTCAGTGCAGGTTTGCGTGCAGCGGTCTTTGTTGCCATGACTTCTGCCATTTTGCCATGCTCTTTATTGTCCGTCTCATGGTTATTAGAGGTGCCATTCACACCGTTGTCTTCATTCTTTTGTTTGCCAGCCAGTGTGTGTCTGCTGACAGGAGGTTCAGCTGTGGCCACCTGATTAGCCACTTTAGGCTGAACGTTTATAATATGTTTAAACAGGCATTTCAATCTTTTAGGGCCACGCCCCGCGCTGTTGCCGTCATCGTCAGATTGTGTTATCTGCGCTATTTCTATGAGTGTGAGCTCTACCAACAATCGTTTGTTATTGCTTTGTCGATAGTTTATATCGCATTTGTTCATTATCTTTAGAGCCTTGTATAAAAAGTCTGTTGGGCATTTTTTAGCTTGCTCCTTATACTTTTCAGCTCTTTTTTGACTCACTTGCAGCAATGGCAGCGTTTCTTCGTCTTTAGCCATGAGTACGTTTCTTGCATGTACTGCTAATCCATTGATAAGTCCGCCTCCATCAAAGCCTCTATTGATAATGCTGTTAAGCAAGACCATCACATCGGCTGCTTTGTTTTCAAGACAGAAATCGATAATCTTAAAATAGTTATCAGCATCTACTACATTAAGGTCTTCTATCACCTTTTTATAGGTAAGGTTGCCTTGACAGAAGCTGACAGCTTGATCAAAGGTAGACAAAGCATCTCTCATGCCGCCGTCAGCCTTTTCTGCAATTAGATTAAGAGCCTCTTCTTCATAGGTGATACTTTCATTTTTGGCCACCATTTTCAGTTGCTCTACAATATCGGATACCTTGATACGTTCAAAGTCATATATTTGGCAGCGTGATATAATGGTAGGTAGTATCTTATGCTTCTCGGTGGTAGCCAAAATAAAGATAACGTGAGCAGGTGGCTCTTCCAGTGTTTTCAAGAAAGCATTGAAGGCGGCTGTGGTCAGCATATGTACCTCATCGATGATAAATACTTTGTATTTGCCAACTTGAGGCGGTATTCTTGTTTGCTCCATCAGGTCTTTGATAGCCTCTACTGAGTTGTTGCTGGCGGCATCCAGCTCAAAAACATTGTAAGATCTTTGTTCATTAAACGCCTTACAGCTTTCACACAGTCCGCAGGCTTCGCCGTTTTCGGTAGGGTGCAAGCAGTTGATAGCTTTGGCAAAAATACGTGCACAGGTCGTTTTACCTACACCTCGTGGGCCGCAGAACAAGTAAGCATGGGCTAATTTACCACTCTTGACGGAGTTTTTTAGTGTAGTAGTGAGTGCTTTTTGACCCACGACAGAGTCAAAATTGAGAGGCCTATATTTACGTGCCGATACTATATAATCTTTCATTATTGGGTTATTTCAGTTTATAGTGTAGCAATAAGGAATAAATATTTTGTTGTAAAAATAACGAAAGTTGGGTACGATGAAACATGTCTCAATTGTCAAATAGCAATTTAACTTATATAAAGTTAGCGCAAATTAGATGCAATGAAACTAATTTAGATTGTCGAACGGCAACTTAACTTATGCAAAGTTAGCGCAAATTGCTTACAATGCAAAATAAAATTCGTGTGAAAGTGGTTTAATTATCAGGTTAAAATACTATGTGTATGGAATAATACTCTGTTAATTCTAATGTAATCGTTTGAAAATGAGAGAGTTAATTAACGTAATACAACTAATAAAATTTGGTTAAATGGCTGATTATCAGTAACTTTATAGTTCTCTAAG
>ERZ808240.121-NODE-121-length-104178-cov-14.700258_pt1 | contig 104178 bp, 75 predicted proteins | sample MGYA00521084_ERZ808240 | MGnify/ENA primary metagenome ERZ808240 (study PRJEB31516, sample SAMN03275571) | gut metagenome | biome: mammalia-associated habitat; material: feces | host: Papio cynocephalus | place: Kenya | collected 2012-08-06 ...
CTGTGGTGGAATAGGCAGACACAAGGGACTTAAAATCCCTCGGTAGCGATACCGTGCCGGTTCAAGTCCGGCCAGCGGCACCATTGATGCCTCAACGCGCTAATGCGCGGTTGAGGCATTTTTTTATTGCTTTTACTCTCCGCTTAGCTTACAACCTTGTATTTAACTCGCGGACCGTATTTTACAGAGGAAAGAAGCCCCAAATGCTCAAATTTTAAAACAAAACCTCTTATTGTCGCATAAGCGGCGTCCCCAAAATCTTTTTCGAGCCGCTTTGTTGAAAATTCGCCTGTACCGTAAGCTGACAGCACAAATTTCCAAAGCTTTATTTCTTTTTCGGTTATTTTTCCGTTTTTAACGGCATTATCATAAATAGTTAAGGTTTCAACGGCGGCAGAGCCCTCATTCATTTTATTGTAAACATTGTTTATGAAGTAAAGAATGAATGGGGTTACATCTATTTTGCCGCTTAATTTCTTGTTTTCCTCAATTACCGTGTAAGCGTCATAATATGCCTTGCGGCTTTTTTCAATCCTGCTTGAAAACGGAATAAACAGCGCCGATTGATAACCTTTTTGAATTAAAAACCATAAATGAACGAGCCGTGCAATTCTGCCGTTCCCGTCAAAATACGGATGTACAAAGGCAATGTAAAAATGAATGATTGCCGCCTTAATTAAATCGTTAATGTCATCCTCGGCATTAGCAAAAGCGATAAGCGACCTCATAAACTCAGGCACTTTTTGGGCGTCAAGACCTGAATGTTCAATATGGTCACTAACAACATAAACCGTATCGTGTCTGTAAAATTTGCCATCTGACAATTTATCGTCATTGGTTAGAAAGTTGCCAACGGTCATCATATAAAGCTTATATAAATTGTCCTCTGTTATTTTGTTGGCGGTATCGGCAATAAATTCAAGCCCGTGCTTTAACCTTAAGATTCTGTTTTCCTGCTCGCTGTCAGGTGCCATACCTTTTAGGATTTTGCGCACACTGTCACGGCTGAAATCCACGCTTTCAATAGCCGAAGTGGATATAATTTCCTCCTCGGCAGCCTTAATTCCGTAGTGCCTATCCTGCGGCTGTAATAACAGCTTTACCGTGTTTTGATTGACGGCCTTAAAGGTTTCTGTAAAAACAATATTGTTACCGTCAAAATCATAAAGCGGAAAAGGTTTATAATATAATTCCTCTAATGTTTTAAGAAAGCTATCAAAATCCGCACCGTACTTGTATTTGAGCTTTTTATAGTCCGGAAAATGCTTATCTTTTAACATTTCGGTAAAGAGTTTAATGTCCATAGCGACCTCCTGATATAATAAAGTATCAGTTTATATCAGTATAGCGCAACCGAAAAGAAATGTCAAGTATGATAGCCATTCTAAAAAATCACTTCATCGTATTATTAAAATTTTAATTTGTTGCAAATATACCTTTTATTGTTACATTTCATTCCGAATCCAATCACATCAAAGCCACACCTTTTATAAAACTCAACCGCCTCGTTATCGGTTTCGGCTGTTATGGTATCTACGGGAAACTGATTTAAAATAAAATCAATAAGGCTTTTGCCGAGACCTTTTTTGCGGTATTTTGGGTTTACGGCAATATCCAAAATCTCGGCGGTGCCGTTTTCCGTTTTCAAAACAACAATACCGGCGTAAACACCGTCAATTTTGCAGGCATACACAAAAGTATTTTTGTCCGCCGAGTATTTTTCTGCCCTGCGTTTTAGTCGCTCCGGCGTGGGATTATAGACGCTCGGTTTAAGAAGTGTCAGAACCTCCGGGTCAAAAAGGCTTGCTTTTACATTCATGAGCGCCGTAATTTTCTGGAGTTCTATTCCCAATACGCCGTATTTTTCGATCTGCTCCTTTGTATAATACCTTTCCATATCCGTGTAATGTGCTGTTTTTAAGTCATTTTTGGAATACCCGCATTTTTCTAATGGCAGGACCTTATACAACTGCTCGAAATCCGGGAATTTATGCAGCTTTATAACCTCAGCAAAAATAACGGAATTTATCCCACCGCAACGAAATTCTATTCGATTGCCGATTTTGATTTTCTGCCTCTTTTCATCATTCAGCCGCAGTTCGATCGTTTTGCTTCCCTTTGCAATTTTTAAAAAAGCAGACGGTTCAAGGTTCATAATATGAGTCACAACAAATGCTCCTTAATATCACCCGTAAATTGGTTGCCACAACGGGCAAGCTCGCCGAGAACACGGTTTATTCCCTGTTCGGTTGAGTACCAGTTATTTTTCGTAATATTATAGCAATGCACGGGGCAGACAATAAATTCGGTATCGGGGAAAGCTAACTGATAAAGCATAAGGCAACGCCGAGCGTGAAACGCCTTGCAGACAATCATCGCCGTTTTAATTTCAAGACCGTTATCATTAACAATTTTTCGTGAGAAAAAGGCGTTATCGCGTGTATGGCCCGACTTGTCCTCGCCGAAAATTGCCGTTCTCGGCACGCCGTTTTTTATCAGTACATCGGTGAAAAATTCACAGTCGGTTTTATAGTCGCCTTTGTATATTTCTGCCTTTGACCGCACACCGGGCCATTTATCCCGTTTTACACTGACACCGCCCGCCGGAATAACATATTCAGCAAGACCTTTATTATACAACTTTGCCGCATATTCGGGCTGTTTAGGGTGCGAACCGCCCGGCAGAAAAATAGCGTCAACCTTTTGGGGCTCGTCGGAAACAAATATAAAATTTGAGATGTCAACAATAATGCGATTATTCATACTTAAATTGATATCCTTTTCTCAATATATGAATTTTTAGACAAACCGTAACGGATAGCCTTGTCATACAGTTCCTTCGCATATTTTGTTTGATTGCAGTCGATGAAAGCATTCACAATTCTGTTGATTGCTACAGTTGCCATATTATATTTTGAACGCTGACCGTTAAGCATTTCCCATTCACCAATCAAAAGGTTGTTTGGTGTATTGTCAAAATGCAGCCACGGGAGCAATTGATCTCCCAGTTCAAATACATCATATTCCGCTTGACCAAAGGCTTTTAGACAAAGGGCGGCATAAACCGTTTTGTAAAAGATGTAATTGTCGGAGGTTTCCGACGATTTTAAAAACGCTTTAAAATTGTTCTTTGCAAACTGCAAATATTCTGTAGGTGTTTTTAACGTCGGCGTTACCGACAAAGCCGCATTATGGCATTCAAATGTAATCGGTTCTATCGCTTTTATGGTGGTATTTTTGCTTATAGCGGTTTTATAACAGTTCCACCAAAAATCTCCGAACCCGCCGAGTTCAAGCGTAAAACGCTGGGTTGCGTCACAGGCAAGCCAAAGCAAATATTTTGAAGGTTTATCGCTTAAAAATTTTGCAAATTCACAGTGGTTTTTATAAAGAGCGTCGCTATTTCTAAGCATGGCAAAGCTGTCCGAAATGTTCCAATAACAAAACCCGGTGAACAAAGTATCTGCGTTTTCTGTTTGCAAAAGGGAAGATAGGTATTCTATCATTGCACCGGGGTTTTGTTCGGCTTGCAGACTTTTAAACTTATTTCGGACCTCATTTTGAATTTTTATGTGCAATTAAATTTTCTCCATTCTAATAAATAAGGGTAAATACTTCTTTTAATTTATTTAATGTTTCTGCAGCAATCGGCCTAACAGATTCACTGCCCTTCTTCAGCATACTCAATACTTCTGCTTTATCTTTCTCAAACATAAGTCTTCTTTCCCTAATAGGCTCTAATGTTTGCTGCATTATATCATTTAATCTTCTCTTAACTTTCATATCTCCTAATCCGCCTTTTTTATAATGTTCCTTCCATTCTTGTAACTCTTGCAAATCAGGATCAAATGCATCCAAATATTTAAATACCGTATTAACTTCAACATTCCCCGGATCTTCAACCCGCAAATGATTAGGATCCGTAAACATATTCATTATCTTCTCTTTTATTATTTCTGATGAATCCTTTAGATATATAGCATTATTTAATGACTTGCCCATTTTTTCCTGTCCATCTATTCCTGGTAAACGAGTCACTTTTGATAACAATGGTTTGCATTCCCTCAGTATATCAGTATTGAAGTGTCTGTTAATATGACGTACAATTTCATTCGTTTGTTCAATCATAGGTAGCTGATCTTCTCCTACCGGAATTACATTTGCTTGGAAAGCAGTAATATCCGCAGCTTGGCTAACAGGGTATGTTAAAAAACCAACCGGTATTTCATTACCATATTTTTTTTGATGCATTTCATTCTTTACAGTAGGATTTCGTTTTAAACGAGCCAATGTAACAAAGTTTAAATAGAGCATGGTCAGTTCAGTCAGTTCTGGAACGAGGGACTGTATAAAAAATGTATTTAACTCCGGTTTCAAGCCAACTGCAAGATAATCTAATGCAACCTCAATTACATTGTCATGAACTTTGGCGGGATTATGCGCATTGTCTGTGAGTGCCTGAGTATCAGCAATCATAATATATGGTTTATCATAATTATTTTGAATCTCCACACGTTTTTTTAGCGAACCAACATAATGTCCAATATGAAGAGCTCCTGTAGGTCTATCTCCTGTTAAAACAATATCTTTCATAAAAAATTACCTTCCAATTATGCAATTACTAAAAGTCAACTTATACTTAACCATTTTTGAACATCTTTTGAGCTGTGTAGCCAAACGGTCTTCTCAGGATAGGCTGAAAGTATCTTGTTTATTTCAAACATACTTTTGTTCTGAAAGGTATCCGTCCATTTAAGCAGATTATAAACCGACTTTAAAGATTCTTTTTTGCCCTTCTCAAGCCCAAGTTTCCTTTTTATGAAACGCTTTATGATTCTGTAAATATAAAGCCGTTTCGGCATATCAAGCACAAAAATCTTATCTGCATCTTCAAAGCATCTGCCTACCCAAGCGTAATATACGCCCTCAATTATCCAATTATCATTTTCAAGGATATTATTTAACAGTTCGGTGCGCTTTTCCACAGGCATTTTGGCACCGTAACTGCCGGAATGGTTATCCCATTGAATGTCGTCCAAATCAAAATGAGGGATATTATATTTTTTACTAAGCGCCTTTGCTAAATATGTTTTCCCTGAGCCGCTGCACCCGATGATATGTATTTTCATTCAAATATCCTTTCTCTGTTCCATTATGACGAATCACTCCATTATCATCATATTCCAAGCAACTTGGTTGCTGTTCAATAGTTTTTGTTTATCATTTTCAGTGCCTAAACGAATTTTTATTTTATCGGTTTTCATCTCTTATGCTCCCGTTAAAACCGAAACTGTTTTCATCTTGAAATTGATTGAACAGTTTACAAAGCGCCTCAAGACTTGTATTATCATTAACAGTTATTTTCCCGTTAATTACAAAAGTTTTTGTATTATAATTCATTCCCGAATTTAATCTGCACATAATTTCATACATCGCCACTTTGTTGGAATCCCATTTTAACAGCTTTCGTGCATCGTTATACGTCAGCCATTGATATTCACTGTGTTCGCGCGAAAGCGTAGGGTTGGCATTGCACTCAAAGGCAAAGCTGTATTCGGGTATAACAAAGATATTCTTGTCCCAATGCGCGCGCATGGTTTCCGTCACAATTTCCGCCGGAACGAAAGCGACACTTTTGAGTTCGGTGAGTTTTTCGGCTGTCACGCCGGTTTCCTCTTTTATTTCTCGCAGGGCTGCCTGAATCGGTTTTTCGTTATTCTCACCGCCGCCGGCAATAAATTGCCAAATATCAGAGTCCGCGCGACGAAACACGCAAAAGCACAATTCTCTTTCTACAATGCGGTACGGTATGGCTAAAATTTGAAACGGTTCGCGCATTTTATCTCGTTTTCTGCTTTCAAGCCTGCTATTTTATTTTCCATTCAAGTCATCCTTTCGTTTTTGCACGGCGTTTTTGCGAAACTCTGCCGGGGTGGTGCCGGTTTGGGCCTTAAAAACACGGCTGAAATGCTGCACGGTTTTAAAGCCTGTCATATTCGCAATATCTTTTATCGGCACGCTTGTAAATTCAAGCTGTTTTTCGGCAACGGTTATACGGTATTTCATAAGGTACTCTATTGCCGTAAGCCCCAGTTCTTCCTTCATCAGCGCCGTAAGCGTTGTGTGGTTTATTCCGGCGGCTTTTGCTATATCGGGCAGCGTAATGCTTTCATCAAATCGACTTTCGATATACAATACCGCGTCGCGCAGCTTTGCGTTTTTGATAATAGGCGTATTGTCCGATTTTTGATGAGTTACACCGTACCCAATCAGCCCGTACATACGCTCTAAAGCAATAATTATTTCCATAAAATACGAGCGACCGCGGCAAGACCAATACCAATCACGCTGATTTTTAAGTTCTTCTTGCATAAAATCTGCCGCCTGCGTTATTTTTTCAAGCTGCGCCTCGGCTATGGGTACAACATAGGCTTTATCGGTAAACGGCTTTAACAAAAATAAATCGTGCGTTGAGGCAATATCGCCGTAATCTTTTTTACGCAGCAGCTCAAAGGACATATTAAAATTTAAAAATTCGGGATGAAAGTAAATACAGGTATACTGTGCTTTCCGCTTTGAAATAAGCACGGGATCGGCAGTTTCGTCAAAGCAGACAAACGCCGGCGCCGCGGCGCAAAACTGCTCGTTTTCCACCTTAAATTCCAGCTTACCGGCGGTCAGAATAATCAGCAAAAAGCATTTACCTTTTATATAAATGTTTTGAAGTCGGTCATTTCTAACGCACTCAATTTTTGCAACCTTGCCTTCGCCGTATTTTCTGCCTACCGTTATGTGCTGCATACCTTTTCCCACCTTACTAAAATTATTTTAACATAATACGGCGGACAGCACAACAGCAAATCTTTATCCGATTAACAGTATCTTTTGTCTGATTTTAAATACCGGCGAAATAAATGTTTTAACAATTTATCAAACAGATTGCATATGGGATAGTAGAAAGTATTGTTTGTATATACGGAGGTTAAAGAAGAATAGGGGAGACAAAAAACTGCGCCTATCGCAAGGTATTAAACCTTACGGCAGGCGCTTTATTTTTGGTGTATAATTTTCGTGGCAATTTTTATCTCAATAAATGCAATAAAATATCATATGGCGACATTTTGGTTTCATATATTAGCAAACGGCAAACCCGCATAAATACTGGGAAAAATTAAGAAACCGCTTAAAAAGCGGTTTCTTAAAAATGGTGGGAGAGGATGGATTCGAACCATCGAAGCATAAAGCAGCAGATTTACAGTCTGTCCCCTTTGGCCACTCGGGAACTCTCCCATATTTAAGCTTGCTGAAAAACCAATTGATTGGAGCTGGTGGACGGACTTGAACCCCCGACCTGCTGATTACAAATCAGCTGCTCTACCAACTGAGCTACACCAGCATTTTTCAGCGCCTAATAACTATACCATAATCGGCGGACAAAGTCAAGAAAAAAATTGTGTTTTTAAAAGATTTTTGCGGTATTATTTACAGCCGCCGCAGCATTCTTTAGACAGCATAGTAATATCAAGGCTCTTTAAGCTTTTATCCTTTATAAATCCGAGCCTTTCAAAAAGCTCTTCGTTTTGCGTATAATACGCATTTGTTATCCCGCGCCTTGCCGCTAAGTGCAGAGTGCTGCGTAAAATACCGTCGGCAAGCATAATGTCGTTTAGCGGCGATATTTTGTATATAATAATTTTATCGCCGTCAAGCGAATACAGGCTGCAGCCTAAGCAGTCGCCGCCGCATACCGCCTGCATACAGCCGGAGCTTTCGTTAAAGCTTAAGCCGTTTTCGTTAAAAATTTCCGCTGTCTTTTTTCTGTCCTCAAGAACCGCTACGGTTATCATTACGCTTCCTCTTTTTTCTGTGTTATGTTTGTTAAGTGGCGCATTTCCTTTTCGTTAAGCTCGCGCCATTTGCCCTGCGGCAGCATACCTAACTTTACGCCCGATATTTCGGTTCTTTTAAGGCGTATCACCGTAAGACCGACAGCCTCGCACATACGCCTTATCTGGCGGTTTCTGCCCTCGTTAAGCACAAATATAAGCACGGTTCTGTCCGGCTTGCGCTCTGCAACAAAGCAGTCGCACGGCAGGGTCTTTCTGCCGTCTAAAATTATTCCCTCTTTCATTTTAAGCAGGCGTTCCTCGCTTGCCTCGCCCTTTACGGTAACGCGGTAGGTCTTATTAACGTGGGAGGAGGGGTGGGTGAGCTTGTTTGCAAACTCGCCGTCGTTGGTCATAATTAAAAGCCCTTCCGAATCGCGGTCAAGCCTGCCGACGGGGAAAAGGCGCACGCCTGCGTCAGCTACAAGGTCGCAAACGTTTTTTCTGCCCAATTCATCCTTTGCGGTTGTAACAAAGCCGCGCGGTTTATTAAGCATTATATAATGCTTTTCGTTTACAGCCGTTACTGTTTTGCCGCGCACGGTCACCTTATCGCGTTTGGGATCAACCTTTGCGCCGAGCACTGCCGTATGCCCGTTTACCTTTACCTTTCCCTGCTCTATAAGCTCCTCTGCCTTTCTGCGGGACGCTATTCCGCATTCCGAAAGGTGTTTTTGAAGCCGTATCCTGTTATCCTTCATTTTAACTCCTATATGTTCAAAAGTATGTATTTTAAATTTCTTAAGAAAACCGCGCCTTTATTCGGTGCGGCGTTTATTACCGCAATGCTTTTAGGCGCGCAGATATCCGCGGTGCCTATTATATCGCCGTTTAAGGTATAAACGGCGGTTCCCAAAACCTCGCCCTTTTTTATCGGGGCGTATACAAACCGCGGCAGCCTTACTGTGCAGCCTATTTCTTCGGTTTCAAGCGTGTTTACCGTATACGGTTCTATAAAAACCTGAATTTCATTTATATCGGCGCCTATAACGGGCAGTAGATAAGAGGCGGTTTTAGGCGAAAATGCAGTTTGCTTTATAGAGCTTAACCCGTAATCAAGCAGCGCGGCGTGATCGCTCCAATCGTTAGGGTCGTTTAGAGTTACGGCGATTGCCAGCTTTCCCTCGCGCCGTGCGGCGGAGACTAAGCATCTGCCGGATTTTTTGGTAAAGCCTGTTTTTACGCCGACGGCGCCTTCGTATAGGGTAAGCATTTTATTATGGTTTTTAAGCGTTCTTCTGTACGGGGGATTGCCGTAATTAAGCGTTGCGGTTTTGCTTGCCGCCGCTTTGGCAAATTCTTCGTTTTTAAGGGCGTGGTACGCAAGCAGCGCCAGCTCGCGCGCGGTTGTGCAGTGCCCTTCTGCGTCAAGCCCCGACGGGGTTACAAAGCGGGTGTTTTCAAGACCTAACTCCCTTGCGCGGTTGTTCATCATTTCGGTAAATTTTTCGACAGTGCCGCCGAGCGCTATTGCAGTAACGTTTGCCGCGTCGTTGCCGGAAGCTAACATCATACCGTAAAGCAGATCGTGGTACGTCACCCTGTCGCCCGCTAAAAGCCCCATTGAAGAGCCTTCCACCCTTAGCATATCTGCGGTTACGGTAATTTCCTTTTGCAACTCGCCGTGCTCGCAAAGCAAAAGCGCGGTCATTATTTTTGTTGTGCTTGCCATAGGCAGCTTTTCATCGACGTTTTGCGCGTATATAAGCTCGCCCGTATCGCCGTTTATAACCGCCGCCGCCTTTGCCGAGGTTGAAACCGCCGAAGCCGTAATTCCCGACAAAAGCGTTAAAGAAAGTAAAAAGCAAACAACCCTTTTCAAATTCGCCACCTCACCCTTAATTTTATTAAGGGGAGCGGTACGTTATTACTCAGAGTCCTTCTTTTTTTCCTTTTTAAATACTTCCTTAGCCTTTTCAAGCACTTCGGGCGCCAAAGCAAACGCTTTATCAAAAGAGCTTAGCTCGTTATAAACGGGCATCATTTTAACGGTTCCTTCGCTTACCGCTATAAAAGCTACGGGCGATACCGTAACGCCCGCACCGCCGCCTCCGCCGAAAAGGCCCGACTGGGTTTTGCTTGGGAAATCGCTTCCGCCGGTTGCAAGCCCGAACGAAACCTTTGATACGGGTATAAGCGTAACGCCGTCTACCACTATCGGGTCGCCTATAATCGTGTTGGCGTCTACCATAGCGCGCAGCTTGTCCATAGTAACGTCCATAATGCTTTTAATGCTGTTTTCGCTCATAGTTCATTCCTCGTTTTAAATTTATTATATTCGCAAAACGCGGCAAACGCCGCAATTATTAAATAAATAATTCTAAGCCTTACAACCGCCGAAAAAGAAAAATGCGGTTTTTGCGAATTAAAATCGGAGCTTACGTTTATTTGCTTTATACCGATATTTGCGGCGCTTTCCAAAAAGCTTAAAATGGGATATACCGCAGCGCATACCGCGCCGTATTCAACGGCGGTTTTTGCGGCGTTATCGGAAGCTATGTTTATATCTACCGTAAGCCTTTTTATCTTGATTTTTTTAAGCTGTTTTTTAATTTTTACAAGCGCCGATTTTACGGTGTAAAGTATTTCCTTTACCGCTCCCACAAAGCCGAGCTTAGCCTTTAGCGCGGTAAAAAGGTTTTGCTTTTCGCCGCTGTCCGCCTTTTTGTTTTCGGTTTCGGGCTTAGTATCCTTTTCGGGCTTTCCGTCTTCGGGTTTAGTATTATCGGAATTAAAAACACATATACCGCCGAGCTTTATTTTAGCCGAAAAATCGCCGTTAAAGCTTAAAAACAGGCTTACCGGCAAAAAAAGCAGGGCTGTAATAAGGATAATTATTGCCGCGATTATTATTAAAGCTGTCAAGCCGGTTCCTCCAAGCTTCGGTTATTCGGTCTCTTCCTCTAAGGGCAGCTGCTCCGCTATGCGGTTTTCGGCGTTTTCGTTTTTCGGAAGAGGGGGTAATTCGGATAGATCGCTCATTGAAAAGCAACGCAAAAAGTTTTTTGTGGTGCCGTAAAGCAGCGGTCTGCCGGGCAGCTCTAATCTTCCGCGCTCTTCAACAAGACCTTTTTCAACAAGCGTGGTAACAACGCCTGAGCAATCAACGCCGCGTACCTGCTCTATAAACGATTTTGTGACGGGCTGATTATAGGCTATAACCGCAAGCACCTCAAGCGCCGCGGGGGAGAGCGGAGTGCGGCGCTTTATATCAAACGCCTTTTTAATATATTCGGCATAAGCTTCCTTAGTGGCAAGCTGATATGTGTTTTCCATACGCAAAAGCTTGGTTCCTCTGTTATTTTTATCAAGCTGTGCGGATAACTGCTCCATAACCTCGGTTACGGTTTCGGGCGTAATATCAAACACCTGCGAAAAGCGTTCTATACTAAGCGGCTCGCCGCCTGAAAAAAGCACCGCCTCAAACGCCGGTATAAGCTCTTTAACGGTCATTTACGTTTATGCTCCTTAATAAGTGTTATTTCGGCATTGTCCGAATCGCCTTCCACGCGCACCCTGTTGGCCTTGCAAAGCTCAAGCACCGCTAAAAACGTAGCCACAAGCTCAGAGCGGCTGCCGGCGGTTTTGTAAAGCGAAATCAGCTTTTTATCCGAGCCTGTCCAAAGCTTTCTTATAACAAAGACTATTTTGGCGGAAACCGCTACAATTTTCTTTGCAACTATTTTGGTAAACGGCGCAGTGGAGGGGGGCAGCTTTCTTTGACCCCTGCCTACTGCGGAAAGATACGAAAGATACATAACGTCCTTTTGGTGAATAAGCTCGTAGGTATTGTCAAACCGAAGCTCCTCCGGTTTTCTTACAAAGCTGTTAAAGCCCGATTGCATAGTGCCGAGCTTTTCCGCTATCTGCTTGCAAACCATATATTCAAGCAGCTCGCCCGTAAGCTCCTCTTTAAGCTTTACAACCTCGTCGTGCTTAGGTAAAAGACTTACGGTTTTAATATACAGCAGCCTTGCCGCCATTTCAAGAAATTCGCTTTCTATCTCCATTTCCTCGGATTTAAAAAGCTCTATTTGCTCTAAATACTGGTCGATAAGCGTTATAAGCGGTATATCGTATATATTAAGCTTGTTTCTTGCAATAAGCTGCAGCAGCAGGTCGAGCGGGCCTTCAAAGCCCTCTATTTTATAAGATATAGTATTTTCCATATTACTTAATAAATGCAAACGGCAGACCGGCAATGTAGGTGATAAAGCTCATTACCTTACCGGTTAAAAAGTCGAGCGGAATGTCTAACACGCCGAGCCACAAAAGCGCCAAAAGCCCCCAAAAAATATAACGCTCGTAACGCATAAGGGCATAATACTGCTTGTTCGGCAGCAATGCGGACAAAAGGCGCGAGCCGTCGAGCGGGGGAATGGGGATAAGGTTGAAAACTGCAAGAGAAACGTTTATATAAGCCACATAATATAAAAATAAATGCAGATAAATAAGCAGCGAAGCAAAGCCGGCTATAAAAAGCCTTACAACATTCGCCAAAAGAAGGGCTATAAGCGCAACTATAATATTTGAAAGCGGACCTGCAAGGGCGGTTATAGCCATATCGCGTTTTGGATTTTTAAAATTGCTCGGATTAACGCCTACGGGCTTTGCCCAGCCGAAGCCGAAAAGCAGTATGCAGGCGGCGCCCAAATAATCTATGTGACGAAACGGGTTGATTGTAAGCCTGCCCTGATAACGGGGCGTAGGGTCGCCTAATTTTACGGCGGCAAGGCCGTGGGCGAATTCATGCACCGGAAGAGTTAAAAATATAACCACAAGAGAAGACAATATATATATAACCGCGTCGCTCATTCCGAGCCTTCCGGATATTAACTGACTCAGCAAGTATACCACTCCAATCTTACCTAATATTATACCCCAAAAGTCAAATAATTACAAGAAAAAAATACGGAGCCGTAAAGGCTCCGTAAATGCGGCTGAAATGCCGTAATTGCGATAGATCCGTTCTGTCATTGCGGTGCGGGTGTCCGGTGGACACCTCTGCGAAGCAGAAGCACCGACCGAGCCGGCAGGCGAGACCGCCGTAAGGCGCGTGCCAATCCGTTTCAGTTAATTTCAGACTTAATGTGTTTCTTCAAAATAATGTTAATGTATTGCGATAGGGAACGGTCGTCCCGCTCCGCTTCGTTTCGTATTATTTCCAATATATCGCTGTCTACCGTAATGCTGATTTTTTCTTTTAACGGCTTCATAATCAGTCTTTAAAGAAAAGCGGCAGCTTTTCAAGGAATAAAATATCCTTGCGGTCGGCGGCGTCGCCCTCAGCCAAAAACGCGCAGGCGGCAGCTTCCGTTCCGCCGGCCTCTTTCACAAGCTCGCGCACGGCGGCAAGCGATTCGCCGGTGCTTATAACGTCGTCTATAATAAGCACTTTTTTGCCCTTTATCAGGTTGGTTTCGCTTTCTCCCAAAAACAGGTGCTGTTCGTGCTGCGTTGTGATTGAAGTAACGTTTACCTCAAGCGGGTGGCGCATATACACCTTCATACCCTTGCGGGCGATTATATAAGGCTTGCCCGTTTGGCGCGCCATTTCATAGGCTATCGGAATACTCTTTGCCTCAGGCGTTAAAATAACGTCAAATTCGGGCAGCTTTTTGCGAAGCTCCTCGCAGCCTGCAATAGTCAGCTCCACATCGCCGAAAATTATAAACGCGGCAATGTCCATTTTCTCGTTTACAGGAAATTTTTCAAGCCGTCTTTCAAGACCGGCTATTTTCATAGTGTAATATTCAGCCATTTTTTTGTCCCCTTTAAAAATATTAAATACCGCAGTATCAGCCGGGAGGCCACGCAAGGTTTCTGCGTGCCAACAAATGAAAATGCATATGGTGAACGGTCTGACCGCCGTCTTCTCCGCAATTGTTTACAACGCGGTAGCCGTTTTCAAGGTTTTCCTGCTTTGCGATTTTGGCAATTGCCTCAAAAACGCGCGCAATCTCTATGCTGTTTGAAGAGTCTATTTCATCAGCCGAGCCGATGTGCTTTTTCGGAATTACCACCGCGTGAAACGGCGCCTGCGGATCAATATCCTTAAAGGCGTAAACGTATTCGTCCTCATACACTTTGGTGCTTGGTATCTCTCCCACAGCTATTTTGCAAAATAAACAGTCTGCCATTTTTTCACACTCCTATTTGAGCGGCGATTATCTGCTCGGCAGCTGAGAGCGCCTTATCCGCCGCCGAAATATCCTTACCGCCTGCCATTGCAAGGTCGGGCTTGCCGCCGCCGTTGCCGCCGGCCGCCTTTGCAACCTCGCGCACCAAATTGCCGGCGTGCGCGCCCTTGTTAAGCGCTTCCTTGCCGCAGGCGGCGCAGAAGGTAAGCTTTTCGCCGTTTACTGCCGCTAATACCACAACCGCGTCGGCGTAATTTGCCTTTACGGTCTCGGCGGTCTTTTTAAGCTCGTCGGGAGCGGTGCCGTCAAGCCGTGCTGCCGCAACCTTTATTCCGCCTATTTCCTTTGCGCTGTTTACTATTTCGGTTATCTTGCCCGCCGCCAACTTAGCCTCGGTTTTTTCAAGCTGCTTTTTAACGTCTCTAAGCTCGCCTGTCAGCTGCAAAGCGCGCTTTGAAATATCGCCCGCAGAGCATTTTAAGGTATCGGCGGTGCTTGCTATAAGCGCCTTATCCGCGTTTATAAGCGATATAACGTTAAGCCCCGTTACCGCCTCGATACGGCGAACGCCCGCCGCAACGCTTGTTTCCGAAATTATTTTGAAAAGCCCTATTTTGGCGGTGTTATCAATATGCGTGCCGCCGCAGAACTCAATTGATTTATCCTTAACGTTTACAACGCGCACTATCTCGCCGTATTTCTCGCCGAAAAGCGCCATTGCGCCGAGCTTACGTGCCTCGGCTATGGGCATTTCGGTGTTTTCAACCGCAATACCCTCAAGTATGGCGGTGTTTACAAAGCTTTCAACCTTTTCGGTTTCCTCGGCGGTTAAAGCCGAGAAATGCGTAAAGTCAAAGCGCACCGCGTTTTCATTTACAAGCTGACCTGCCTGCTCAACGTGCGTGCCCAAAACCGCGCGCAAACCCGCCTGCAAAAGATGCGCCGCGGTGTGGTTGCGGCGAATGGCGCTGCGGCGTTCGGTATCAATTTCAGCAGTAACGGTATCGTCTGTGCTTAAGGTACCCTTTTCAACCGTGCCGAAGTGGGTAAACACGCCGCCTGCGGTCTTCTTTGTATCGGTAACCTTAAACACGGCATTATCTGTATAAATAACGCCGGTATCGCCCACCTGACCGCCGCTTTCTGCGTAAAATGCGGTTTTGTCAAGCACAAGAACCGCTTTAGCGCCCTCAGTGGCATATGAAGTGTGCTCGCCGTCCGCCACGATATCAAGCACGCGCGCGCTGCATTTATTTTCGGTATATCCCGTAAATTCGGTGGCGGGAATATTATCAAAGCTTATGCCGTCGCTCTTCCAGCTTTCCGCGTCTGCCGATTTGCGTGAGGAACGCGCCGTTTGCCGCTGATTTTCCATAAGCTCGCGGAATTTTTCCTCATCTACGGTCATATTATTTTCGGCTAAAATATCCTTTGTAAGGTCAAGTGGGAAGCCGTAGGTATCGTAAAGCTTAAACGCGTCCTCGCCCGGCAGCACGCCGCCTGCCTTAATAAGCCCTTTGAGCATATTTAAGCCTTGGTCAATGGTCTTATTAAAGTTGCTTTCCTCGTTTGAAATAACCTTTTTAATAAGCTGCTCTTTTTCAACAAGCTCAGGATAGCCCGCCTTGTTTTCGGCAATAACTGCATTAGAAAGCTCGGTTAAAAACGGCTTGTTTATGCCTATAAGCTTGCCGTGCCTTGCCGCGCGGCGGATTATACGGCGAAGAACGTAGCCCCTGCCTTCGTTTGACGGGATAATGCCGTCGCTTATCATAAATACCGAGGCTCTTATATGGTCGGTTATCGCGCGGATAGAAATATCGGTATCTGCCGATTTGCCGTACTCCTTGCCCGACATTTCGCAGACCTTATTCAATATGTTGCGTATGGTATCAACCTCGAACATATTGTCAACCCCCTGCATAACGCAGGCAAGGCGTTCAAGGCCCATTCCGGTATCGATATTCTTATGCTCAAGCTCGGTATAGGTGCCGTCTCCCATATTGTTGAACTGGGAAAAAACGTTGTTCCATATTTCCATATAGCGGTCGCAGTCGCACCCCGGCTTGCAGTCGGGGCTGCCGCAGCCGTATTTTTCGCCGCGGTCGAAGTATATTTCGCTGCACGGTCCGCAGGGACCTGTGCCGTGCTCCCAGAAGTTATCCTCTTTACCGAGCCTCACAATATGGCTTTCGGGCACGCCTATCTTATCGCGCCAGATAGCGTAAGCCTCGTCGTCCTCTTCATAAACCGAGGGCCACAATAAATCCGACGGAATTTCAAGCACCTTGGTTAAAAATTCCCACGCCCACTCTATTGCCTGCTCCTTAAAATAATCCCCGAAGGAAAAATTGCCGAGCATTTCAAAATATGTGCCGTGGCGCGCGGTGTGCCCCACACGCTCAAGGTCGGGCGTTCTTATGCACTTCTGGCAGGTTGTAACCCGCTTTGAGGGCGGCGTTACCTCGCCCGTGAAATATTTTTTCATAGGCGCCATACCCGAATTTATAAGCAAAAGCGATTTATCGTTATTAGGCACTAACGAAAAGCTTTTAAGCCTCATATGCCCCTTTGATTCAAAAAACGAAAGATATTTTTCGCGCAGGTCGTTAAGCGAAGTCCACTCCATAAATATACATCCTTAAATAAACATAATTTAACTCATATATTATATACTTAACGCTTTTATTTGTCAATGCCGCTGTTTTTAAATTTTAAGCTGAATTAAAAAGCTTGATATAAACGCCGTTATATGATAATATTATTATTATTCAATATTTTGAGAGGAAAATATCAATTGACCGAATTAGAGCATGAAATAGAAAGACGGCGCACCTTTGCGATAATATCCCACCCGGACGCCGGCAAAACCACCCTTACCGAAAAATTCCTGCTGTACGGGGGCGCAATTCAAACCGCAGGCTCCGTTAAGGGTAAGGCTACCGCAAAGCACGCCGTATCGGATTGGATGGAGCTTGAAAAGCAGCGCGGAATTTCGATAACCTCGTCCGTTATGCAGTTTGAATACGAGGGCTACTGCATAAATATACTTGATACGCCGGGACATCAGGACTTTTCGGAGGATACCTACCGCACCCTTATGGCGGCGGACAGCGCCGTTATGGTAATAGACGCGGCAAAGGGAATAGAAGCGCAGACAAGAAAGCTTTTTAAGGTTTGCGCTATGCGGCATATACCCATATTCACATTTATAAATAAATTAGACCGCGAGGCGCGCGATCCGTTTGAGCTTTTAGACGAGCTTGAAAAGGAATTCGGAATAGGAACCTACCCCGTAAACTGGCCTATCGGCTGCGGTGTAAACTTTAAGGGCGTGTTTGACCGCGATAAACGTGAAATATTAACCTTTAACGAATTCCACCGCGGGCAGGATAAGCTGAGCGCGATCGAGTGCGACATAACCGATATCGAGCGGCTTGACAGCCTTATAGGCGAATACCAGCGCGCGGAGCTTGTTGAGCAAATAGAGCTGCTTGACGGCGCAAGCTTTGAATTTGATATTGAAAAGGTAAGAAAGGGCGAGCTTACGCCGGTGTTTTTCGGCTCTGCGCTTACAAACTTCGGTATTGAGCCGTTTCTTGAAAACTTCCTTAAAATGACTACCGCCCCGCTGCCCCGCATTTCAGATGGGGAGGAAATAAGCCCGTTTGACGAAAATTTTTCTGCCTTTGCCTTTAAAATACAGGCTAATATGAATAAGAACCACCGCGACAGAATTACGTTTTTCCGTATTTGTTCGGGCAAATTTGAGCGCGGAGCGGATTATTACCATGTTCAGGCGGATAAAACCGTTCGTCTTTCACAGCCGCAGCAGATGATGGCGGAGGAACGCCAGATAATAAACGAAGCGTACGCAGGGGATATTATAGGCGTGTTTGATCCCGGCATTTATTCAATAGGCGATACCGTCTGCTCGCTTAAAAAGCACGTGAAATACGAGGGAATACCTACCTTTGCCCCTGAGCATTTTGCCGTTATAGAGCAAAAGGACAGCCTTAAAAGAAAGCAGTTTGTAAAGGGCGTTGAGCAAATAGCGCAGGAGGGCGCCATTCAGATATTCCGCGAGCCTAATTCCGGTATGGAGCGCGTGATAGTGGGCGTGGTAGGCGTGCTTCAGCTTGAGGTGCTTGAATACCGCCTTAAAAACGAGTATAACGTAGACGTTATACGCAACGATCTGCCTTACCAATATATACGCTGGGTGAAAAATAAGGATATTGATATAAAGTCGCTGAACCTGACTTCAGATACAAAATGGGTGCAGGATTTTAAGGATAATAATATTCTTATATTTACAAGCGAGTGGAATATAAGCTGGGCAACCGAGCGCAACGAAGGGCTTATACTTGAGGATTTCAGCAAGGAATAAGGCTTTATTTTAAAAACTGTTAAAACATAATCCCCGCAGATTAGAATAATCTGCGGGGATTATGTTCTATTGCCCAAAGAAAGGTTAGGCTATTGTATTTCCGAAGATTCACGCAAAATAAGCTTTGCGCTTAATGTGTGATTTTTTTCGGAGGAGCCGCCGTTTAATATGTCAAGCACGCTGCTTACCGTAAGCTCGGCGGCTTTTTTGCCCAAAAACTCTACCGATGACAGCGAGGGAACGGAATATGCCGAGGTGGAAATATTATCAAAGCTTATTATTTTTACGTCGCTTGGAATATGTATTCCCTTTTCGTTAAAAAGCTTTACCGCGCCGAAAGCCATATCGTCATAAGCGCATATAAGGGCCTTCGGCAGCCTTCCGCTGCTCAAAAGGCGCTGTGCGGCATCGTATCCGCCCTTTTCAAACCGCTCGCCGCTTATATAGACCGTCTCTTCGTTTAAAGAAAGCTTATTGTTTAAAATTGCCTGCTTAAAAAGCAAAAGCTTATTATGGGTAAGCTTTTCCCCTATAAAGCCTATATCATATATATTTGAATTTATAAAGTATTTTACAGCCTCGTCCATAGGGCTTTCCATATCAAGTATGATATTAAGATCGGCGTTTTCGATATTACGGCTGCTTATGTTTATTATCGGAGTTTCGTGCGGGGGCAAATGCTCTGTTTGCGAGTCTAACAAAACGATTACGTCAACATCTGCGTATTTTTCGTAATATTCTATTCTGTCTCTTGCGGCGGCGTCCGAAAAGCCGTATGAGGATATGCACACGTCAAAATTAACCTCGCCGAAATGCTTTTGCATTGAAAAGCAAAAATCGGAGTAATAGCGGCTGTTAAGCTCAGGGCAGATCACGGCTGCAATATACTTTGGATATTTTGCGTTGAAAAACTTTTTAAAGCAGCCGTTTGCGCGCGCCGCCGCAAATACCTCTTCGCGTGTAAGCTCGCTTATATCGCTGCTCATTGAAAATGCTTTTGATGCTGTGGAAACCGAAACGTTCGCTATACGCGCAAGCTTTGTGAGAGTCATAATTTTAACCCCGCAATCCGAAAAATTTTCGTTGCCGGCATTATTGAAAACACCGCAGCGTTATGCTATGATTGCAATACGATTTTTGTAATTATAGCTTAATTTTAAGGTGATGTCAATGGTATACGTATATATTGCCGCCATACTTTTTGCAAGGGTAATACAGGCGGTATTCAATAAACGCTCAAGCAACAAAATAAGCGGCGTTTGTATGAGCTTTCGGTATATTTCTTACCAGTATGCCATATCTGCGCTTTTAGGTCTTGTACTGCTGTTTTTTGAAACGGGAGGTAAGCCGGACGTTCTAACGCTTTTAATATCCGCATTATCGGGAATATCGCTTTTTTTCAGCTCGCTGTTCGGTATATACGGAATGAAAAGCGGCACCGTAAGTCTGGTTTCAATATTTTCAACGGCAGGTCTTATTATTCCGATAGCCGCGGGGGTATTTATGTTTGACCGCCCGATCAGCCTTATGCAGGGCGTGGGTGTGGGGATATTTTTTATTTCCGCTTGGCTGTTAATAAAAAGCTCGCGGTCGATATACGGAAATTTCAGCTTTAAGACTTTGCTGCTGCTTTTGGGCGCTATGGCGGCAAACGGAATTACAATGCTTGCCCAGCAAATGTATACTTATTATGCGCCGAACGGCAGTATAAGTATGTTTTCGTTTATTTCCTTCGGCTTAGCCTCGGTATTCGGGGCGGGTATGAGCTTTATTATCCCGAATAACGAAAAACAGGAATTAAAAATTGAAAAGGATCTTATTATTTGCGGCATAGCTCTTGCAGGCGCAATATTTGTAATAAACCAGTTTGTAACAGCCCTTACCGTTTCTTTGCCGCCGGTATTGCTTTTTACGCTTGTAAACGGCGGCGGAACCGTGATTTCGGCGGTTACTGCGGCGGTTATGTATAAGGAAAGGCTTTCCGCCGCTTCGGTTGCGGGAATAATTGCGGGCGTGATTTCCTTAATTATAATAAAGGCTTTTTAACAACAGAGCCTTTCGGTACGCTAAAACGGGGCTGCATTGCAGCCCCGTTTTAAATTTACCTTTTTAAAAATCCTTCAATGCCTTTAAAACCTCTGCTTTTGTGGGTATTGCCGCCGCAGCGCCGTCGCGCGATATCTGTATTGTGGAAGCCATTGTGGCTATCTGCATACATTCGTGCGGGGGCATACCGTTTATGTAATTGGCAAGGAAGTAGCCTGTATAGGTATCTCCGGCGCCTGTGGTATCCTTTACCGTGCCGAGGTAGCTCGGCTGGAATATGGAGTTATGGCTGTTTTTAAATATACTTCCCTTTTTACCGAGAGTAAGCAACACGGAAGCGTTCGGGAAACGTCTTTTAAGCTCGGCTATTATTTCGCCGGGCGCCTGCTTTCCCGTTACGGTTGCGCCCTCAACCTCGTTTATTAAAAACAGCTTTACAAGCTCAAGCGGCAGTGAAAGCGCCGTTTCGTCCATAGGCGAAGGATTAAAGGCTATTTTCATTCCCTTGGCATATGCGGCGCGCATAGCGTGCTCAAGGCAGTTTGTTTCGTTTTGTATTAAAAGCCAGTCGCCGCTTTCGTATTTTTCAAGCTCCGCGTCTATCCATTCGGGCTTTATCTGCCTGTTTGCCCCCGAAAAAAGCATAATGGAATTCTGCCCGTTTTTATCTACCTGAATTATTGCGTGGCCGCTCGGAAAATTTGAAAGCCTTTTAACCGCGTCGGTATTTACGCCGCAGGCGTTCAGCATATCGATAAGCATATCGCCGTCGCTGCCTACGCAGCCGAAATGGCACACGTCTGCCCCCGCATATGCCAGTGATATCGACTGGTTAAGTCCCTTGCCGCCGCAAAATCTTTTAAGCTCCCTTGCGGTCATAGTTTCGCCCGGCTGAACAAAATGCTCAACGGCATATGTATTATCGATATTAAGCGAACCGAAATTCAGTATCTTCATAAAAAAACCTCCGTAGTATTAAAAAACAACTGTTTTTCCGTCAAACGAAACGTCAAATCCGTATTTTGCGGCGTAGGGGATAATATCGTCGTAATCGGCAAGACAGTTATGCGAAAAGTGGTTTAAACAAAACATAGTAGAGCCGTCTGCAACCCTTGCGGCTTTAAGCATTTCGGCAAATTCACAGCAGGTGTCTAACCCCAAATGCCCGTTTTTCCAGCCTGTTAACAGGCCTGCGGTGCAGTCAAGCGATACAAAGCTAAAGTGTAAACCGCTTTCCTTAAGCCATTCCCAAGCGTCTGCCTTAAGCATACCCGTATCGTGCGCATAAAGCATGGAAGACGTTTTATCGCTTATTGCATATATAACGGGCGAGGTTGCAGGGTCGTGGTCGGCAGGCAGCGGGGTAATGCTGTAATCGCCCGCCGTAAAGGTCTCAAAGGGCTTAATTAAATGAGGTACAACCCGTTCTTCGTTATTAAGCGAATATTCATCTACGGCGCTTTTGGTTTTTTCATACACGTCTTTACCGCCGTAAACATTAAACTTAAAGCTGCTTTTAAAATGCGCAAACCCTACGCCGCACATTTCAAAATCGGCGGGATAAAAGTGGTCGCTGTGCGAATGGGTTATAATACAGTGCTGTATTTTTTGCAGCTTTAATCCGTTTGCTAAAATATGGTGATATGTATCGGCAGGAAAATCTATAAGCAGGCAGTCGTCTATTACCGCCTGAGACCTTGTGCGTATATTTCTTCCGCCGGCTTTTCGCGCTTTTTCGCAGGTGTCGCAGCTGCAGAACATTCCCGGAAAGCCCTCTGCCGCCGCAGTACCTAAATATTGAAATTTCATATTTTACTCCGTTTATACAAGGCTTAGCGTAAAGCCGAGCTCGTTAATTCTGTCCCAAGGCAATGTAAAATCGCCTAAAACTACTTTTTTATTAAACAGCTTGCCGCCGAATTCTTCGTTAAGCTTATTTACAAGCAGGCTGCCGCTTAATTCGGCGGCTTCTTTTTCTATTTCGGCGCAATAGCGCGGTGAACAGCCGCCGAATTTTTCGGGAATAAGGCTGTAAAGGCTAAGCATTGTCTGCGCCTGAAAGAGATAATCCTCGGCTATTTTACGCGCCGCAAATTCTTCTGAACGCAAAAGACCGTTATTTTTAAACCCGTGCTTTGCGTAATAGGAATGTATTATTATATGTGCAAGACACATACCGTTTGTGTTTTCGCTTGTGTTCCAGCCGCCGTAGGCGCTTATTATATTAAGTATGCCGGCCTTTTTTGCGTAACGCATCATTTCGGTATCGGCGCCGTTGCTGAAGGCTACGTCCGAAAGGGCGATCGGCTTTGAATATGCTTCGTTATAATATTTTATGTAATTAAAAAATTCCGGAAGACAGCAGTGCGTAGCATATGAAATATCCTTGTTTTGCTGCGTGCAGCATTCCTCCTGTATTTTACCAGGTGAATGAACGGCAAACAGAAGGTCGGACTCTGCCGCGGTATCGCACACAATACCGCCTGCCGATGTAATTTGAGCCTTTACCGATTCGCCGAGCGGCCTGTCCTCATACCGCGGCACTACCGTAGGACCGAGTACCGAGGAATAACGCACGAAAATGCGCGGTTTATAGTTGTGTATAAGGCAAAATACTCTTGAAAGCAGCACGGAACCCACTTCGTCTGCGCCGGGGTATACCATAATGCGGTCGGCAAGCTCCTTTTCATTTATAACGGCGGATATTTTACGCTGATCCATAGCGGCATAGCCGTATTCGGCGGTATCGTCCTTCGGAATTACAAGGCGGCTGAAAATACCGCGCTGCGTAAGCTCTGCGCAATACAGATTTACATACAGATCCTTTTCGCGCCTTTCAAGAAAATCGTTAAGATATTCCGGCGGTATTGCTTTTTCGGTTTTTTCAAATTCGGCTTTTTCAGCCCCGTCTGCCGCATTGCGCGCTATTTTATCCTTTAAATAGCCGTATTTCCATATGCTTTCGCCGTAGGTATCCCAATAATCGGGATCCTCAAAGCTGTCGTTATATGCCGCGGCGCGCGCCACAAGATTAAACGCCTCGATCTTAAGCGCGGGATTTATGCCGTTAAGCTTTTCAAAGTTATTAAGATACATATGTATCTCGTCCATAGTGCGGTTATGTATTCTTGAATGTATAATATTGCCGTAAACCAGAGTGTCGACCGATAAAACGGCGTAATCGGCGTTCGGCGCCTCTTTAAAAAGCCATTCCCATATAAGCGCGCTGTTGCCTGCTCTTTTGCATTTTCCCATAAGCGAAAACGGCGGCGTTAAAAGCTTAATATCGTCGGCAATTTTTGCTATAAGGGAAGGGTACAGATAATTGCAGGGACGGTCGTCAAGAGGTACGTACAATATTTTTTTCATTTTATTAAGCTCCGATTTTAAAGAAGATTTTGTCTATACCAATATTAACATCATAAATGCGCATTATCAAGCGAATAGGCAATTTTGGAAAAATAGGCGCTTTATTTAGAGCAAATAAAGACAACAGTTAATTATTGTGACAACATTTATTGTGAAAATAAATAAAAATATTATGTAAGGCGGTAAAAGGATATGCAAAAGTATGATAATGATAAATTTAAGGTTGATTTAGGATAACGACAAACCGAAAATAATGTTGTATAATACGTGTATAATGCAAAACAAAAAATTTATCGGGAGGTAAGTTATGAAAGGTATAGGTAAAATTGCGGCAGGCTTAACGGCACTGTCGGTAGCGGCGGCAATTCCGTTTGCGGCTTCTGCGGAAAAGGCTGTTCTTTCGAAGGTGGGCGGCTACCCAACGAGAATAATTACGGATTTTGAAACGCTTAGCGGAAAGAAGGTCGGTAACTGCGACGAGCTTTTCGGAACGGGATCTGACGCCGGAGTTGATTTCGGGGTTAAATCGGGATACGGCGTAAACGGCAGCAACGCGCTTGTTATGGGAAATGTAAGCGCAGACGGTTTGTTTGCCGAGGCTTCGTACAACCCCTCGGCTGACGCTAACGCCAAAAACGACGGGCTTGAGCAGGCTTCGGATTTTGTGTGCTATGTAAACACAGGCGGCGAAACCTCAAACGAACCCGCTTTTCAGGTGGTTATCGGCGAGTGGGATTACGATAAAAGCGGCAATCCCGTTATGAAAAAGAATAACGATACCGGAAATATGGAAAACGCGATTACGTTTTGGAAGCCGGCGGACAGCGTGGAAACAAAGTACTATACCTTAGCCGAGGGCGAAACCGATTGGAAAGAGCACACCGGAACCTCTATGGGATACATAAGGCTTGCAACGGGCTTTAAGGGATATGTAAGAATTCCGCTGAGCGAATTTGATCCGGATTGGAACTCAAAGGATCAAAACGATAAGTTTGATTTAAAGCATATTACAAGAATTTCGTTTTATTACGGAATGTATAACAGGCACGTTGAACCCGGATATGCAATAGCTATCGACAATATAGGCTTTTGCGGAAACAATTTAAGCGACGATAATTTCAGCAGTGATACCGCCGTATCGGATACGGGCAAATCTTCAATTCCGCCTACGGGAGATAACGCGCCGATTGCATTGGCTGTTTCATCGGCAATATTGGCTGCGGGAATAACCGCCGGAATTGCATTAAGAAAAAAAGAACAAAATTAAGCATACTGATTTTTTAAAAGGACCGCTTCTCTTAAGGGGAGCGGTCTTTTTTTGCCTTGTCCTAAATTATTTATGTATATTTATTGCTTTTATAATTGTAAAAAGCCGCTTGTTTTCGGCGTAATTTAGTTAAAATACCCTAAAAGTCAAATGCGGACTATATTGCGGTTATCAATGAACGACGATTTTTTTGCCGTTTTATTTTATAATTACATCAGTACAGGTGAAAACGGTTCTTATGGTTAATTTTTTACTGTAAAGGTTAACATTTCTACGCACCATATATAATTTATTGCTTATTTATTGAATGTTATTTGTTAATGTAGTATAATTATTTTATTGTAAATCGTATCAAAATGGTTCTGATTTGATTTGCAGATAACACAAGGGGTGAAAAAATGGACGACGCAGGAAAATTAGGAAGACAGTTTGAATTTGAAAATGCATTTTGGGCAAAGCCGGTAAAATGCAATTTTGTTAATTTGTATCAGGTGGGAGAGCTTGGCTGCGAATGCGATTTTAAAATAGACGAGCATTTGCAGATATGCCACGAGGTAACCTATATTATTTCGGGCGACGGGTATGTTACCACCGATTCAAAGGAATTGAAAGCCACGGCAGGCGATATATTCCTTACAAGAAAGGGTCAAATGCACGCAATAAGGGCGGATAAGCAATCCGAAATGCGGTATTATTATTTGGCGTTTGATTTTAACGAGGATACCGAAAAACCGCCTTTTAACGCGGTAAAGGAGCTTTTCAGTGCGGATAACGGCATTAAAATGCACGACAGTATGGAAATTGACAAGCCGTTTTCAAAGCTGATAAGCGAAATGTATTACCTTTACGATTATTCCGATGAAATGGTTAATACATACATAGAACAGATTTTACTGCTTATATGCCGTCTGTTCTCAAACAGGGTGCAATCGTCCGACTATATACCGTCGAAGAGCGCAAAGCCGGTGGGCTACACGGTTTATGCGGTTGTGAGATATATAAGCGAAAATATTTTCAATATAGACAGCATAGGCAAAATGGCGCGCGAGCTTGGCTATTGCGACAGCTATCTTTCGCGCGTGTTTAAGGAAAAAATGGGTATGACGCTTCAGTCGTACGTAACCATGAAGAAAATGGAAAAGGCTGTTGAAATGATTGAGCAGGGTAATTTCACAATTACGGAGATAGCGCTTAAATTAAGCTTTGAGTCGCTGCAATCATTCAGCAAATCCTTCAGGCGTACGGTAGGCGTTTCACCTATGGAATACCGAAAGGAATATTTTTCAAAGAAAAAGTCCGAGTAAGGCTCGGAATGAAAGAGGGTTCGTTTATGCGCGGTTTAAAAGGTCTTTCACTGGTGTCGGCTGCCGTAATTGCGGTTACCGCCGGCTTTGCGCAGGTGAAATACAGCGCCGAGGGCGTAAAAACAGTAAATGAAAGCACCGTTACCGAACGGGTAACGCTTTACGATTATATTGCTTTGCATAAGGACGCGGCATATACAAACGGCAATATAAGCCTTTCGGCAAACGAGGCTGTTTTAAACGGCGCGCAGATAAAGGAAGTAAACGGCAGGCAGAACGCCGTTTTGTTTGACGAAAACGGGAGCGCAATTTGGCGCGTTCAAACCGAAAAGGACGCTAAATACCTTGTTAATTTAAGCTATATTGCGGCGGAAAACGGAACCGAGGATATAGATTTATCCCTTAATATTGACGGCGCGGTGCCGTTTTACAGTGCCGACCGTATAAGCCTTAAGCGTATATGGAAGGACGACGGGGAGATAAAGCCCGGTTCTAACGGCAACGATATAGCGCCTAAGCAAAAGGAATCGCTTGAATGGCAAAACGAAAATCTTAAGGATTATTCAACCTATTATAACGGCGATATAGAGCTGTTTTTGACGGCGGGCACTCACGAAATTAAAATAACCGCAGGCTCTCCTGCAGCGCTTGCAGACATAACGCTTACCGGAAAAAAAGAAATATCTTCATATGATACCGTTGAAAAGGAATACGAAAAGAACGGATATAAGCCGGCAGGGGATATAAATTTAAAAACTCAGGCTGAAACGGCAAGCAGAAAATCCGATTCTACGCTTATTCCGGTTTACGATTCGGTAAGCTCTGCCACCGAAAGCGCAGACGGCTCTTTAAACAGCCCAAGCCGTATTTGCAGAAATACAATAGGTCAGTCGCGCTGGGAAACGCCCGGTATGTGGATAGAGTATGACGTTGATATACAAAACGACGGACTGTATGCCCTTAAAATGCGCACAAGGCAAAATACAAGGGTGGGTATGTCTGCGCTGCGCGATATTTATATAGACGGCGCTTTACCGTTTAAAGAGGCAGAGGGCTTTGTATTCCCTTATAATTCCGGCTGGAAGATAACCACGTTCGGGAAAAGCGAGAAAGAGCCGTATTATATATACCTTACAAAGGGAAAGCACACCGTAAGGTTTGTTGCCACGCTCGACCGTTTTTCCGAAACACTAACGGAGCTTGAAAGCGTGAACTCGGCGCTTACCGAGCTTTACAGGCGTATAGTAATGGTAACGGGAATATCGCCCGACTCAAACCGCGACTATGAGCTTGACAAAGAAATACCGGGGCTTACCGAAGCGTTAACGGAATACCGCGATAAGCTTTACGTCCTTGCAGACGAGTATACAGCGCTTTCCGCAGGCGGCGAAAGCCAGGTTTCGGTAATAAAAAGCAATGCAAAGCAGCTTACCGGATTTATAAACGATCCCGATACGATACCCTCAAGGCTTTCTAATTTTCAATCAAATATATCGTCGCTTTCCGATTGGCTTTTAAGCGCAAAAAGCCAGGCGCTTGAAATAGATTATTTCGTTTTATCGGGCAATAACGCCGCCTTAAAATCGCAGGACGGATTATTTAAACGCTTAGCCTTCGGCTTTAACCGCTTTTTAGCCTCTTATACGGGCGATTACAATTCCGTGGGAACAGGCGATGATTCACAGAGAAGCATAACGGTATGGTTTAACGGCAGCCGCGATCAGGCGCAGATAATACAGGACCTTATTGAAGAGGACTTTACGCCTGAAAGCAAAATTTCGGTGGATTTAAGTCTTGTTTATCAGGGCTATCTTGAATCAATACTTGCGGGCTGTAACCCCGACGTTGCGCTTGACGTTGCAAGAAGCTACCCCGTAAACCTTGCCTGCCGCGGCGCTTTAAAGGGCTTAAGCGGATTTGACACCTACAAAGACGTTATGAGCCGTTATGCCGCAAATACCGCCGACCCGTATACTTATAAAAACGAGGTATACGGTCTGCCCTCTACGCAATCGTATTTTATGTTTTTTTACCGCACCGATATTTTTGCCGAGCTTGGCATAAAGGCTCCCGAAACGTGGGACGATTTTTACGATATAATCCCTGTGCTGCAAAGAAACAATTATGAAATAGGGCTGCCTTATTCAACAATAACAATAGCGGGCGCGGCTACCGGCGGCATAGGCGCTAAGGATATGTTTGCAACACTGCTTTTCCAAAACGGCGGCAGGGTGTATAACGACGACCTTGTTACAAGCAGACTCGGAGACGAGGAGGCCGTAAACGCGTTTAAGCAGTGGACCCAGTTTTACACTACCTACGGTTTTCCCGTTACATACAGCCTGCTTACCCGTTTCAGAAGCGGAACTCTGCCGGCGTTTATAGCGGCGTACTCAACCTATAATTCGCTTATGGGAGCGGCGCCCGAAATTTACGGGCTGTGGGATATGACGCCGATACCCGGAACCGTAAAGGAGGACGGAACGATAGACCGTTCTACGGGAGCGGGAGGAACGGCGAACGTGATGTTTGCTAATGTTAAGGATCCCGATTCCTGCTGGAAATTCCTTGATTGGTGGTCCTCTGATAAGGCTCAGTACGATTACGCCGTAAATCTTGAAGCGCTTTTAGGCGTTTCGGCACGTCTGGCAACCGCAAATCTTTATGCGTTTAACAAGCTTTCGTGGGGCGATAAAACAAAAGCCGCCTTAGCCGAGCAGCGCGAATATGTGGTAGAAATACCGCAAACGCCTGCCGAATATGTAATTTCCCGTTCGCTTGACAATGCGTTCAGAGCCGTTGTTTATAACGGCAAAAACGTGCGCGAGCGTTACGAACAGGAAATAATAACCATAAACGAAGAAATGTTAAGAAAGAGCCGCGAGTTTAAATAAGCTCTTTTGAAGGAAGGTATTACAATTGGCTAAAGTTAACCTTAAGGAAAGGCTGCGCTATACCGGAAAGGAAATACGCAAAAGCAGGGCGAGCTATCTTTTAATGGCGCCGTATATGCTGTTTTTTACGGTGTTTCTTATAATTCCGATACTTGTTGCAATAGCGTTAAGCTTTACGGATTTTAATATGCTGAGCGTTAACGGCTTTGTGGGGCTGTCAAATTACAAACGCCTGTTTCTTGAGGACAGGGTGTTTATAAAGGTGCTAAAAAACACCCTTGTGTTTGCAATATTTACAGGACCTGTGGGCTACATACTTTCCTTTGTTTTGGCATGGCTTATTAACGAATTCGGGCGCGGTATGCGAACGTTTTTAACCTTTCTTTTCTATGCGCCCGCGCTTTCAAGCAATTTGTATTATATGTGGTCGTTTATCTTCAGCGGAGACAGCTACGGTATAGCAAACGGCGTGCTTATATCGCTCGGAATTATAAACGAGCCGATACAGTGGTTAAGCGATACCTCAACCATTATGCCGGTGCTTATAATCGTTCAGCTGTGGGCAAGTCTCGGAACGGCGTTCCTTTCGTTTATCGCAGGATTTCAGGGGCAGGATAAATCCCTTTTCGAAGCAGGCGCGATAGACGGAATAAGAAATCGCTGGCAGGAGGTTTGGTATATATCCGTTCCGCAAATGGCGCCGCAGCTTATGTTCGGCGCGGTAATGCAGATAAGCGCGGCGTTCAGCGTAAGCGACGTTATAATGAATCTTGCGGGCTGGCCTACTACCGAATATTCATCGGATACAATAGTAACATATATGCTTGACGCCGGCTCTACCCGTTATGAAATGGGTTACGCCTGCACAATCGCCGTTTTTCTGTTTGTGCTTATGCTTGTAACGAATAACGTTATATCGTCGGCACTGCAAAAGTTCAGCAGAGATTGAGGAATTAACAATGTTTAAACGAAAAGTTAACCGCTCGGTGGGCGGAACAATAGTGCTGTTTTTGTTTATGGCAATAGTCGGCGTTTTTACCTCGATACCTCTTGTATATGTGGTAAGCAACGCCTTTAAGCCGATCGACCAGCTTTATATCTTTCCGCCGCCGATATTTGTTACCAACCCTACCTCGGAGCATTTTACCGAGCTTATTCAGCTTTGCTCGGAATACCGCGTTCCGCTTTCAAGATATGTTGTAAACAGCCTTTTTATAAGCGTTGTGGCGGTAATCGGTCACGTTTTGCTTTCAAGTATGGCGGCATATCCGCTTGCAAAGCATAAATTCCCCGGCAAGGGCTTTATAAGAAAAATTGTGGTTATGTCGCTGCTTTTCACAAGCGCCGTAACGGCTATACCGCAATATGTGGTAATGTCTAAGCTGCACCTTTTAAACACGCATTGGTCGATAATATTCCCTATGTTTATGTCGTCCCTAGGTCTTTATCTTATGCAGAACTTTATGGTTCAGATAAACGATTCGCTTATAGAGGCGGCGCGTATAGACGGCGCGGGGGAATTCAGAATTTACTATTCGGTAATAATGCCGAACTGCAAGCCTGCATGGCTTACGCTGCTGATATTCTCTTTTCAGCAGGTTTGGAACAACACGGGCAATCTTTATATATACGATGAAAACCTTAAAACGCTGCCGTCCCTTTTAAGCACGGTGGCTGCCGGCTCAAGCAGCATAGCGCGTGCCGGAGTAAGCGCGGCGGCTTCGCTTATATTGGTAATTCCGCCGGTAATTATATTTTTGCTTACGCAAAGCTCGGTAGTTGAAACTATGAGCACATCGGGAATGAAAGATTGACAGATCAGGAGGAGCAAGATGACTGCCAAAAAGATTATAAGGCTCGTCTGCTGTATAACCGCGGCGCTGATGACAGCGTTCTTTTGCGGAACGACCGGATTGGCGGAGGGACCGTATAACAACTATACATACGATCCGTATAACAAATCCGTACCTACAAGCGCGGGGTATCTGCCGCATACTCTTATAACGGGCGAGGCCTTGGGTATAGGGGACTTTAACAACCCTTCGGATATATATTACGATAACGAAAAATTTATATATTTGCTTGATTCGGGCAACAGCCGCATAGTTGTGATAGACGCTCTGAATTACAGCCTTGCGCGCGTTATAGAACCCGTAGACCGCGGCGGTGAAAAAATAGCCTTTGCAGAGGCAACCGGACTGTTTGTAAGAAAAAACGGCGAAATATATGTGGCGGACAAGGGCGCCGGTACGGTTTATATATTTGATAACGGCGGCAAGCTTTTTGATAATATAAATAAACCCGAAAGCGATCTTTTAAGCAGTGATTTTGCATATAAGCCGTCAAAGGTTGCCGTCGATTCAAACGGTATTGTTTACGTTATTTCCTTCGGCTGTTACAGCGGCGCGCTGCAGTTTGACGCAGAGCATAATTTTTTGGGCTTTTACGGCAGTGAAAGCGTAACCATGACCGCAAAGCTTGTGCTTGAAAAAATGTGGGCTAAGATAGTGCCGAAAAGTATGAGCAGCAATCAGGCGCGCGCGGTGCCAGTAAATTACAATAACTTTGATATAGACGCCGACGATATGATATATACCACTAAAAACGACGTTGACAGCAATGTAAATCAGGTTCGCAAGCTTAATTATTACGGCAACAGCCTGCTGGTTTACAAGTCGGCGGGTACAAGCAGAACATACGGCGACAGCGAGACCTATTATGATAACAAAAACGGGCTTATTCAATCGGTAATAAGCGACGTAGACGTTGATCCGGACGGATTTTTCACAATTCTTGATACCAGAAGAAACAGACTTTTCCAGTTTGACAAGGATTCGAATATGCTTTTCGCTTTCGGCGGAACATCGTCGCAGTTCGGCTGTTTTTCCGAGGCGGCGGCTATTGAAACGGTAGGGGAAACGGTTTTTGCGGTCGACTCCAAAAACTGTTCGGTTACGGTTTTCACACCTACGGAGTTCGGAAGACTTGTAAGAAAGGCGTCGCTGCTTTTATCGGACGGCAAATACTCGCAGTGCAAGGAGCTTTGTACCGAAATACTGCGGTATGACAGCAAGTATACCCTTGCTAACGTGGGGCTCGGTAAAGCGTATCAGGCAGAGGGTAATTACAGGCAGTCGCTTAAATACTTTAAAAATTCCAACGATACGCTGAGCTATTCAAACTCCTTTTACGAATACCGTTCCGAGCTGCTTAAAAACGCATTTGTCTATATAGCGGCGGGTATTGTAATTCTTATTGTCGCGGCAGCCGTATTAAAGCGGGTAAGAGCAAAAAAAGCCGTGAGCGATTATTACCTTGATATATCGGTAAGGCGCTACCCGTTTTATGTTATGAAGCACCCGTTTAAGGGGCAGTATTCTTTAAGAGAGTCCCGCCGCGGCTCGCTGGCGGCGGCTAATATAATAGTTGCGCTTTTCTTTGCGGTAAATATATTCGTGCGGCAAAACACAAGCTTTTTGTTTTCAAAATCAACAAGGGCTTCGGATTTTAATATCTTTTATACGTTTATAGGCACGGTAGGCGTATTTGCCGTTACGGTGCTTTGCAACTGGGCGGTAGGAACGCTTATGGACGGCGAGGGAAAGCTTAAAAATATCTGGATATCCTGCGCGTATTCTCTTATGCCGTATGTGGTGTTTATGATACCGCTTACCGTTATAAGCAACGCTTTGGTTTACGACGAGGGAACATTCTACTTCGTTGCGGTTTACGGAATATACGTTTGGGTGGCGATAGGCCTTATAAACGCAATACGCGAGGTACAGCAGTTTACGCTCGGTAAAACGGTTTTTGCCGTTTTGATAACACTGCTCGGCGTAATTATTGTAGCGGCGCTGTACGCCATGGCTTACAGTATGCTTTCGCAGCTTATAAGCTTTATTGTAACGCTGTTTAACGAAATTCTTATGCGAATTTAAAGCGGGGTGAACGTCTTGAAAAAAATTATAAGGTTAATAGGCGTGTTATCGGCGCTTTGCCTCGCTTTTGCGGTCAAAATACCGCCGGCAAATGCCGAAAGCGTTTCGTACGCCGGCTTTAAAAACATTCGGGAAAACGGAGCGATGTCACTTCATTTTAATGAAAAAACGGGAGCCGTTATTATAAAAAACAGCGAAACCGGCAGCGAATGGCGCACAACCCCCGAAAATTTCGACGCGGACGAAAGCATAAAGCCAAATATAAAAATGAATTACGATTCGCAGCTTATAATAAAGTACGCGGATCAAAGCGGAAACATATACGAGCTTTCCTCGGCGGCGTTTTGCGTTAAAAAGGGCGGGCTTACAAGTGAAAAAATTACCGACGGCGTAAGGGCAAGCTATTATTTTCCGAAATGCAAAATAACCGTGCCGGTGGATTATACTCTTAAGGGTAACGAATTTACCGCTTCGGTTGTTATTAAGGATATTAAGGAAGAGGATTCCTCTTACAGGCTTACGGGCTGGTCGCTTCTGCCGTATTTCAATGCGGGCGGCAAGCAGGAGGACGGTTTTCTTTTCGTGCCGGACGGGTGCGGAGCGGTTATTAACTTTAATAACGGAAAATCGGCTTATAAAACCTATAAGCAGTATGTTTACGGCAGAGACGGCGCAATAGATATTACCGCGGCTTCTGGACATACCGAAAACGCGCTGCTGCCCGTGTTCGGAACCTCCGCGCCTAAGGGATCAAGCGTTGCGGTTATTACTTCGGGCGAGGCGCGCTGTTCGGTAAACGCTCAGGTTACATCATCTACCGAAAGCTATAATTCGGTTTACAGCGAATTTATTTACCGCGACAGCACAATGGCTTCGTTTAACGATAAATCGTGGAACAAAAAGGAAGTGCGCGTGTTCGAAAACGCGGCGCCGGAGCTTGATAAGCTTTCTGTAACATACTTTCTTTTAGAGCCTGATACGGGGTATACCGATATGGCGCTTTGCTATCAGAATTATTTGGTTGAAAACGGGGTTTTAAAGGAAAAAACGAATAATAGCTATTATCCGCTTTTTGTTAACGCATACGGCTCTGTAAATGCGGTAAAGCATATATTAGGGTTTCCCGTTAAATCCGAAATTGCGCTTACAAAGTACGGCGACGCCGTTAATATATTAAAGGAATTAAAGGCCGCGGGAGCGGACAGCGCCGTGCTTAAATATAACAACTGGATAAAGGGCGGCCCCGAAAGCCGAATACCATTAAAAGCCGCCGCTTCGGGAACGCTCGGCGGAAAATCGGGGCTTAAAAAGCTTACGGGTTATTTGAAAGATAACGGTATAAACGGATATTTCGATGTTAATATAACCGATATGTATAAAAGCCGTTTAGGCTATATTAAAACAATGGATTCGGCAAAAATGCTTAATCAGTCGCCCGTTATTAAATATCAGTATTCCTTAAGCACCCTGCAAAAAAAGGAAACCGACGCTTTTTGGTACCTTTTAAACCCGATAAAGGTAAATAAAGCGGCGGAGAAAATTGCCGCAAGCCTTAAAAAAACAGGCGTTACCGGCGTTTCGTGCGATACGCTTGCCGCTCAGCTTTATTCGAGCTATAACGAAAAGGGTATGGACAGGCTAAGCGCGCAGGCACTTTTTGAAAAATCGCTTGAAAAGCTTAAAAAATCTGCCGAAAAGATGCTTTTAAGCGCTCCTAACGCATATGCGCTTAAATATGCGGACGAAATTTCTTCTTTACCCACGCAGTCAAGCGGATACGGTATAACCGATTACGACGTGCCGTTTTACCAAACCGTTATACACGGCTTTATACCGTATGCTATGGAGCCTGCCAACAAAACGGGAGATTTTGAAAAAAGCGTTCTTACCGCGCTTGAAACAGGTTCTTCTCTGCAGCTTGAGGTTATAGCGCGCAATTCCGATAAAATTGACGATACACAGTTTTATACGCTTTATGCCGATATGTACGGCGAGTGGATAAATAAGGCGGCGGAGTCTTACAAGGAAATAAGCGGCGTGTTAAAAAGCGTGTCAGGCGCGAAGATCAAAGAGCATACCGTGCTGTCGGACGGGGTAAGAATAACAGCCTACGATAACGGCGTTACCGTGACGGTAAATTATAATAACAGCGAAGCGGAAGTAAACGGCGAAAAAATACCGGCAATGGGATACACCGTAAACGGAGGGAAAGGGCTATGAGTATAAAAAGAAAAGGTTCGGGGCTTTCCTTTGCGGGAAAACGCGCAATGACCGGCAGGCTTTATATACTTCCTTGGTTTATAGGCTTTATATGCTTTTTCCTGATACCGTTTATCGAAGGCGTTGTTTACACGGTAAATAAGCTTAGCTTCGGTGAAAACGGCGTTAATTTAAGCTTTGTGGGTACCGCAAACTATAAAAAGCTGTTTTCCGACCTTGATTTTTTAAAGGTGCTTTCAAGCTCGCTTGCAGGTATGTTCCCGCGCGTGCTTATAATAGTGTTTTTCAGTCTTTTTGTCGCGCTGATATTAAGGGGAGAATATAAGGGCAGAACCCTTGCGCGCGCAATATTCTTTTTGCCGGTAATAATTTCTTCGGGCGTTGTAATAACCGTTTTGCAGGAAAATATTATGGGCAGCGGAATAAGCGGCAACGAAACGACCTATTTATTCAAAGCAACCTCCTTTGAGACTTTGCTTGAGGGAATAGGGCTTCCCGATAAGCTTATGAAAAGCTTTACGGAAATAATAAACCAGCTTTTCGACCTTTCGTGGAAATCGGGCGTGCAGATACTCTTGCTTTTGGCGGCGGTAAACAACATACCGCGCAGCTCTTACGAGGCGGCGGATATGGAAGGCGCCACCGAATGGGAAAAATTTTGGAAAATAACCTTTCCCACCGTCTCGCCCACAATACTTGTTACGGTTATATATACGGTAATAGATTCCTTTACGGATTACAGCAACTCGGTAATGAGACTTATTGAGGAACAGCTTAACCTCGGTTATTACGAATATTCAAGCACAATGGCGCTGGTATACTTTGTGTGCGTGCTTGTGATAATCGGAATAGTGGGCGGTCTTATATCGCGTAAGGTTTACTATCAGGTTGATTAACGGGGGTGATATTTATGCTGACCGCGGGAATTAAAAATACCACGGCGCTAAGAGAGCGCAAAAAGGAAACCGCAAAGCAGAAAACGGTTTCGTTTTTTAAAAATCTGCTGCGCGCGGTCTTTCTTATAGGAATGGGCTATGTAATGCTTTACCCGATACTGTTTATGGTAAGCGGCGCGTTTAAAGCGGGAGTGGACGTATATGATCCCACCGTAATATGGCTGCCTAAGCATTACAGCACGCAGGCTATGAGGCTGGCAATAAAATCTCTTAAATTTTGGAGCTCGCTTAAAAATACGCTCTTGATCTTGGTGCCCAGCGTGTGCCTGCAAATGGTCTCAACTCTGCTTGCGGGCTACGGCTTTGCAAGGTTTAAATTTAAAGAGCGCGGGCTTTTGTTCGGCTGCCTTATATTCACCATTATAGTGCCGATACAAAACCTGATAGTCCCGCTTTATGCAAATTTTCAAAGCTTTAATATGTTCGGCATAGGCTTTATATACAGTGCGATAACCGGTGGGGAGCATATAAATCTGCTTAACACGGGCTGGCCGTTTTACTTAACGGCGGCGTTCGGTATGGGTATACGTTCGGGACTTTACATTTTTATAATGAGACAGTTTTTCAGAAATATGCCCAAGGAGCTTGAGGAAGCCGCGCTTATAGACGGCTGCGGCAGCTTTAAGACCTTTACAAGCGTAATGCTGCCGAACGTAAAGCCCGCAATTGTAACGGTGCTTGTGTTTTCGGTTGTTTGGTACTGGAACAATTACTATGAAGCCTCTATGTTCTTAATGGATAAGCAAACGCTTTCCGTAAGCCTTACTATGCTTAACGGTATGCTGGATATAACCGCAGGGAGCATTTCAAGCATTACAAGCCAAGAGCTTATGCTTATGCGCGACGGCGTGCTTGAGTGCGGCTGTATTTTGGTTATGCTGCCGCTGCTTGTTATGTATATTATTTTGCAAAAACAATTTACCGAAAGCGTTGAGCGCACAGGTATAGTTGGATAAAATTTATTTTCGGAGGGAAAACAAATGAAAAAAATAGGCATTAAAATTTTATCGGTTTCACTTGCGGCAGTTTTGTCCGCAGGCTTGTTTGCCGGCTGCGGTTCTTCAAAAAACACCGTTAAAAAGCTTGAAGACACTTCCATTAACGGCGAAGCGGCGGCGGATCTTACGTTTATAAGACCGGGGCAGGGAACCGACGATAAAAACGACGCGGTAATTAAAGCCATAACCGAGTATGAACAGCTTTACGGCGTAAAGGTGCAGGTTATATCCGCCGATTACGATACATGGACTACAAAGGTATTGTCCGCAAGCGCTTCGGGCAGCCCTATCGACGTTATTTTCGGTTCGGTTTCGGAGTATCCGCTTTTTGCCATGAAGGGCTATACCCAGCCGATAGAAAAATATATCGATACAAATTCGGAATATATGAGCCGCTCGGCTTCAGAGGCGTTTTTCTCCTTTAAAAATCAGATATACTGCGCCGCCGTGTCCGATGTTTCGCCGCTTGTGCTTTATTATAATAAGGATATGCTGGATCAGTCGGGGCTTGACGACCCGATGGAGCTTTACAAAAAGGGCGAATGGACGTTCGATACCTTTAAGCAGATGTGCAAAACGCTCACCGTTGATACCGACGGCGACGGCAACACCGACCGCTGGGGACTTTGCTGCTGGTATCCTTGGGCATGGCTTGGAGCTAACCATACCGCACTTTGCAAAATAAATGAAAACGGTTTATACGAACTTAATTTAAGCGATCCCGCAGTTGTTCAGACAAGCGAATTTGTACAGGATATGTATTACACCTCTAAGTGGAGAGGAATTGACGGCGATAATATTTATACAAGCTTCTATCAGGGCAGAAACGCATTTTTACAGGAATACAGCTGGTCTGAAACCAACAACATAATCCCCGCCAAAAAGGCAAAACAGTTTGACTTTGAGTACGGTGTAGTGCCCACCCCCTACGGACCTAACAACACCGAAAAGACCAATGTTGCGCACGCAAGCGGCTACGGTATCGGCACGGGCAGTAAAAATCCGTATCACGCAGGCAAGCTTATAGAAATGATCTTAAAATCGGTAAGCGAAGAGGCTAAAGAGAAAAACAAGGAAGTGCCGGAGGAAAATTTAAACCTTTATAAAGAACTCGGAAAGAGCATTTTTAACGACACCTTCTATGATTCAGCAATTAAAAACGGCAGCGAGTATTTCGATCTTGTTTGCGGCGGTTCTAACATTCAAACAAGCCTTTCTTCAATAAAGCCGATTTACGAAGGATATATTGAAGACGCCAACGAAGCGGCGCAAAGCTGAAGACTGCATTAAAAAAATTCGGGCGGCTTTAAGCCGCCCGAAGTAAAATTGAAATGTTGTTATAAAAGCACCGCAAGGTGCGCGGTAATCCGTTTTTCTTTTAAGGGGAATACAGATTCTTTCGCGCCAAGCGCTCAGAATGACACAGCGTTTAGCTATTGCGAAAACAACTTTTGGGTACCGCAAGAGTGAGTAAGGTGCGCGGCAATCCGTTTTTTTCCTATAAATAGTGTACAGCTTATTTTGTAAAGCTTTCCTTAAACTCTACCGTGCCGCGATCGGCGTTTATTTCACATTCTATGCCGATAGGAAGTATCGCCTGAAATTCGCCGTGGCCGAAATCGTCGCATTTAATAAACGGCAAACGCCATTTGTTTGCAAATTTGTTAAGCAAGCTGTCAAATTCCTTATTTTCGGTATTTGAGTAATTGCCTACGATAACGCCCTTAACGCTTTTCCAAAGCCCGCTTTGCTCTATGTTGCTTATATATCTGCTTACAGCCGGCGCTCCGTTAAAGGCTATGTTGTCTTCAAAAAACAAAATATGGTCTATATTACCGTCAAAGGCAAAATAAGGATTACCGCAAAGCAGTGAAAAATTAAGCAGGTAACCGCCTATAAGCCTGCCGCTTGCCTTTCCGCCGTATACTTTTTTTAACCCCTTTGCAGTTTTATAAAGCGGTACGGTACTTTCAAAAAAGGCGGATTTAAAGCATTCGCGGTTATATTGCGAATAAAGCGTGCTTAGGGTGCCCTGCCCGTAATATGTAACAAGTCCGGTTTTTGTGGTTATGGGGTCTAAAAGGCTTGTACCGTCGGAATAGCTGCATATGATTTTCGGGTTTTCGGCTATCGCGGCGTAATCGATAAGCGGCAAAATTTCGTTGCACACCTCGCCGCCGTCAAAAAGTATCATTTTAACGTTCTTATCCTTTACGGCGCCGTTAAAATCCTCGGCGCGTTCATACGGGGAGGCGCAGTAGCCTTCGGTTACGGCGGTAACATATTTACCGAGCCGTGCCTTAAGACCTAAATTTTCTATTGCCTTTAATATAGCGGGCAGTCTTTCGGCAGGCGTTGCAAAGCAGGGTGAAATTACGGCAACCGTATCGCCCTTAAGCAGTCTTTTCGGTTTAAGCATAGCTTTTGCTCCTTTGGTTTTTTCTATATTTTAACATCTGCGGCAGGTAAAATCAATCCACCTCAAATATAGACAACAAAGGGGTAAGATTAAAATATTGTTTATATTCTTACTAAAATATATAATAAAGTCAGCACAATTGATGGACGATTTGACAATAAAGGTTGTCCGATAAAAAAATTTCAGGAGGAAAGAAAATGAAAAAACTCAAAGCATTTTGGGCGGCTTTCGTATCGCTGTGTTTAATACTCAGCACGATGGTCGGGTTAGGCTTAAATGCCGGTGCCGAAGGTGAAATGACGGCGGATATAATCGATATCGATTATTCCACAGGCTCGGCGGCAAATAAAATTACCGAAGCCGGCAAACCGGCATTGGTAGAAACATCGGGTAATACCGCTAAGATACAGCCCGATATGGTAATGGGCAGAGAGGTTGCCGCTTTCGACAGCAATTCCGGTTACGGCTACACCTTACCTAAGGAAACAATAGATCTTATTGCCAAAAACGGATATACCGTTGAGCTTATGTTTAAGGTTACAGACGGAACAAAGGCGTTTGTTTTCGGCGATATGTACGGTAATAACGGCTTCGGACTTGACGTTAATTCAGACGGCGGCCACGGCGCTATATATTATCAGAAAAACAAGCAGAACGACAATTACCGTCAGGCTTGGTATAATGAGGCAAGCGATAAATTTGCCCTTAATAAATGGATACATGCGGTTTTAACCTGCAATACCAAAACACAGCGTACCGAAATGTATATTAACGGCGTTTTATATGATTATTCTTCGCAAAATACGTCGGCTTATGAATTAAGCTTCCCGTCGGACGGCGATCAGGTGCTTTACATAGGCGGCAACTCTAACCACGGTAATTTCGGCGAGGGTATGCGCGGCAGCGTGGCTTACTTTAAGATGTATTCAAAGGCGGCCTCTGCGGCAGACGCCGAAGCGCTTGCAAAGGCGGCAAGCGAGAACGGCGCGATAGCAGACGTTTTCTGCGCGGATTATTCCGACGGCAGCACTGCGCAGCAGGTTGCGGGCGCGGCGGCTCTGATAGACAACAGTGACAGCACCGTTAAGCTTGAAAAGGACGAAACCCTTAACAGAAAGGTAGCAAGCTTTGACGGAGCTTCGGGGCTTGGCTATAAAATGACCGAAGCGGATTATGCCAAGATGCAAAACGGATATACGTTTGAGGCTATGATAAAGCTGAACGAGCTTCCCGCAACAACCAACCAATACGGTTCTTCCATTATAGGCTGTATGGATAAGGGCAGCGGTTTCGGACTTATGGGCACTTACCAAAATTCAATGCATTACCAGTTCGGCAAAAAGGTTGCCGACGGAAATTACAGACAGCTTTGGTTAAACGGCTCGGAAGCAACGCCTGTTGAGACCGCTAAATGGATGCATGTTATGGTTACATACGACGGCGGCACATATTATTATTATGTAAACGGCGAGCAGAACGACTATGTTACTCCGGGCGAGCTCGGATATCTTACAGGCGACGCAAGCGTTCTTTATGTAGGCGGCAAGCCCGATGAAAACGGAGCGTTCTCGGAAGGTATGAAGGGCAGCGTAAGCTACGTGAAGATCTATTCAAAGGCGTTTACCGCAGAACAGGTTAAAGCGCTTTCAGATAATGCGAATAAGGCTACCCCTGCGGACGTGGTAACAGGTCCCTCAACCGAAAACTATTACGGCATTAAATTTGAGGGCGATTTTGACAGCGACAACGTTGTTATCAATTTTGCGGCTATGTCCGATATACACATAAAGGCAACCGAAAGCAATCACGACACTTACTTTGTAAACTATCTTAAAAAGGCTAAAGAGCTTGCCGGCGGTTCGGATAAGCTTGCGGCTGTATTGGTAGCCGGCGACTTGGGCGACGCGGCTCCGCTTAAGGAATATCCGAGAATTAAGCAGTTCCTTGACGCTAACTTAGACCCCGCAAAGACCGCGTTTTTACCGGCGATAGGCAATCACGACGCTTATTTTGACGGTGCGTTCAGCGGAAGAAACTCTTTCCGCGATATACTCGGTAATTTTGTTTATCAAAATCCCGTAGAGGGCAATACCGCAGAACAGATTACAAGAGGCAATTACCACACAGTAATAAACGGCATACACTTTATATCCGTTTACGGTATGGACGGCAACCACGACGCTACCGATCTTAAATGGCTTGACGGCGAGTTAAAGAAAGCCGAAAAGGATACCCCGAATATGCCGATAGTGGTATACAGCCACGTTCAGCCTAAGGATACCGTTATAGACGACGAGGACGATCTCACCGAGTCGCGCTGGTACAGCACTACAATAGGACCGATCATTGAGAAGTATTCAAACGTAGTATACTTTGCAGGTCATTCGCACGCAACACCCGATATATGGAGAAACGGCGGCTACGTTTCGGTAGGCACCGGCTGCGGCGAAAAGGATATGATGTTTGTTCAGATAGATAAGAACGGCAATACCAGAATAAACGTATATTCTTCTGAAATTGAGCTTGAAAAAATGATATCGCCCGCTAAGGTGTGGACGTTTGCCAATAATAACTTTACAGGCTCTATCGATGAAGGCGGCGGAAATAACGGCGGAAACAACGGCGGCAATAATAATAACAATAATAACGGCGATAAGAAATACACCGGTATTAAAAACGACGCAGACGGCAGCGTTCCGAAGACCGGCGAGACTTTGCCCTACACGGCAACCGCGCTTCTTTGCCTTTCTGCCGCGGCAGTAGTATTTCTTTCACGGGAAAAGAAGCTTACTGCAAACAAATAATTAAAGCCGATATTCCGGCAGGGGGAAACCTGATAATGAAAAACAAACTGGCAAAACTGATAAGTATTTCTCTTGTCGGAGCGTTTATGCTTCTTACCGTCGGCTGCGCTTCCGGCGGTAAGAACGAAACCGAAACGGAAAACAAGCTTACAAAGGGAGCCGATAAGGTGAAGCTTTCGGGAACGTTTATTCAATCGTGGCTTTGCAACCCGTGGGACGACGAACGCTGGGGCAAGGAGCTTAAAAATCTTAAAGACCTCGGTATGGATATTATAGTTTTGGGCGATACCGCGGTTAAAAGCACTGCGGGCGCATGGACAACATATTATCCTTCAAAGCTTGACGGCTTAAAGGAAGGCTACCTTGGCAGCGACACCGTGGAAAACGCCTTGCGAAACTGCAAAAAATACGGGTTTAAGGTTTTTGTGGGTATGAGCCTTGACGAAAACTGGTGGGATAAATTTGTTTACGACAAGGAATGGCTCACCTCGGCTATGAATACCTGCAACGATATTGCAAACGAGCTTTATGCAAGCTATCACGAAAAGTACAAGGATACGTTTTACGGCTGGTACTGGAACCCCGAAATATGGAACGCCGATATTTTTAAGGTGACTTCTGCCGTAAGGGATAAATTTATAGACGTTTTATCGGACGGTATGAACATTTCGCTTGATTACTTAAGCAAGCTAAGCCCCGATATGCCGTTTATGTTCAGCCCGTTTGCCAATACCGATTTAGGCTCGGCGGACGATAACTATCAGTTCTGGCGCGACCTTATTAAAAAGACGAATTTCAGAAAGGGCGATATATTATGCCCTATGGATTCGGTAGGGGCCGGCGGCACTAAGGTGCAGTACCTTGATAAATGGCTTGAGGCTTATTCAAAGGCGGTTGCCGAAACCGGAAAGATCAAGTTTTGGGCAAACTGCGAGGATTTTGATTATACCGTTCAGGGCGACGCCTGCACGGCGGATATGGGCAGATTTTCAAAGCAAATGGAAATAGCCGCAAAGTATTGCGAAAAAACGATTACCTTTGCTTATTCGCACTATTACAGCCCGTATAATACGGTGCCGGGTTACGACGCGGCTTACCGCTATTATATTAAAAACGGAAAGCTTGAAACAGAAGCGCCCACGGCTCCGGCGAATTTTACGGTTGAGCTTCAAAACAACGCCGCAATACTTGAATGGAACGAGTCAAGCGATAATATAGGCATTTGCGGCTATAACATTTACCGTGAGGGCAAGCTGATAGAAAATATCCGCGCAGGCTTAAGCGATAATGTTCCCACAGCCCCTGTAATTGATACGACAACCAGCGATTGGGAAGCAAAGTCAATTCTTGAAACCGTAGGTCAGATAACATACGACGTTACCGCCGTTGACTGTTCGGGCAACGAATCAAAGAAAAGCACTTTTGTACTTAAATAATTTTTAGTTTAAGAACCGCCCCGAAAATATACGCGGTTCTACAGGAAGGAAAGGTTCTTATATATGAAAAGAACAGGTAAACTTTTATCTGCGGCTTTAAGTATGGTTATGGCGGTAAGCGTTATAGGCGGACTTAACGCTTCGGCGGCTTCAAGCTTTCAGATAACCGATAAAAACTTTAAGCCGGTTTTCGATTTTGATACTACGCCCGGCACATATCAAAACGGCGATACAAAGGTAGGCACCCGCACGGATACCGTAGGCGATTCGAAAAGCGAAAAGTGCATCGACGCTCAGGGCGTGGGTCTTACTTATAACCTTGCTATCGATTCTTCAAATGCCGTTCGCGGCAATGCGCTTAAGCTTTCGGTTACCGATCAGGCGCCCGAAGGCGGCGCTTACTGCCCGATCTCTTTTAACGTAAGATACGGTCAGAACAAGCTTGTAGACGTATACGGCGCTACCGATTTTATGTTCTGGTGCGATACCACCGGCTTTAAGGACGGCTACACCGACCAAAAGGGAATTATACTTTATATTCAAGAGGCCAATGTTTTGGCGGACGGCTCTGTAACCTCCGACGCTTCTACCGCATGGAAACCGAAAAGCGGTACAAAGGGCGGTTATTACCTTTATGAAGACGGAAACGGCGGTTGGGCAAAGCAGGCAAACAACGAAACCGATTTTTATCTTCCCGTTAATTACCGCGGCTGGATAAAAATGCCGATGAGCGAGTTTGATTACTGCGACTGGAACGGCGACACCGTTAACGACCGTTTTTACGGCAAGCAGATGCAGGTGGTTCAGTTCGGTATGGGCAACTATAAGCGTCAGGCAGGCTCGGTTATATGGTTTGACGAAATGGGCTTTACAGGCGATTTCAGCGCGGCTGCCGATAATAATAAGCCGTCCGGCGGAACAACCTCGCATGTACAAAGCTCTGCGGTTTCAAGCACCGCGTCGGATACTCAAAGTCAGGTTTCTTCGGATACCTCGTCCGATACTTCGGTAATAGATTCTTCATCGGAAAGCACGGACGTTTCTTCCGTTTCGTCCGATAAGGAAACCAAGACCGAAAAGAGCGGCAGTCTTTTATGGCTGTGGATAGTTTTGGGTGTGGTTGCAGTTGCAGGCGCTGGAGCCGGCTGCTGGTACTTCCTTTATTTCAAGAAAAAGCACAACACTGAAGAGTAATAAATATTAAAATCGGCGGCGTTCCGGAAATAGAAAGGGTTTTCTGACCGGTAACCGCCGTTTTTTAACCAAGGAGAAGCTATGAAAAAGGTACTTTTGCTCGGCGATTCCATACGTATGGGCTATCAATATCAGTTAAAAGAGCTGCTTAAGGACGAATGCGAGGTTATATTCAGCGACGATAACGGACGTTTTGCCTCTTACACCTTGTGGCAGGCAAACCAAATGTTTAAGGAATACGGCCGTTTTGATTTGGTTCACTGGAACAACGGCTATTGGGATATGAACGTCGAGGCCCCCATGACCGAGGCTATGACCCCCATAGACGAATATCTGCATTTTTTGCGCCGCATAATAGCGCTTTGCAGGCAAAACGCCGATAAAATAATTTTTGCCACAACGCCGCCCGTGCTTGAAAAGGGCTCGGCAATGGATAACACCGATACGGGCTGCTACATTTCATACGATAACGATTGGGTGCGTTCGTACAACAGCGCTGCAAAAGCATTGATGAGCGCGGAAAAAATACCCGTAAACGATATTTATGAGATAGCGGTTAAGGGCGAAAATTATTATAAATGCCCCGATAAGCTTCATTTAACCGAAGAGGGGTATATGCTTTGCGCAAAGCAGGCGGCAAAAATGATCAGAAAAGAGCTTTCTTTAACGGAGGATTAACGTATGTCATATAAGGGTTATACAAATATTTGGTGGGTATCGTCAATTCTTAACGAATACGCAAGCCTTATGACCGAATATCAGGCGGACGGAATTGAAGACATAATGGGCGGCACCGCAAAATATCTTGAACAGGCGATAGATAAAATTTTAAAGCTGCCTATGAATAAGGAGCTGCTTAAAAACGAGCCGGACGGTCTTGACGAAATAAAGGCTTTAAGGGCAGGGGGCAAACGCGCTTATTGCGAGGGGCTGCCCGAAAATTACGAAGACCGCCTTGCAGGCGCGCTTTTGGGAAGAATTGCAGGCTGCCTTTTGGGCTCTATTGTAGAGGGCTATGAAATAAAGGATATGCAAAATCTTGCCAAGGCTAACGGCGACGAATTTCCCCCGACCGATTATTGGACCAAAGCGCCCGGAACCCCCGGAACGCTTCGTTACTGGAAAAGCCCGATAGAGGATTATACGCGCGGAAATATGCGGTTTGCACCTGTTGACGACGACATAATGTATACCATGGAAGGTCTACTTATTATGGAGGAGTACGGTAAGAACTTTACTACCGAAAACGTGGGGGAGAGCTGGCTTAAATATGTTCCTTACGGCTATACGGCGGAGGAAGCGGCTTTGCGCAACCTTAAAAACGGACTTAAGGGCGAAGCGGCGGCGCTTGACCACAACCCGTATTTACAGCTTATAGGCGCGGATATACGCTCCGATCCGTGGGCATATATGGCGCCCGGCCACCCCGAACTTGCGGCTGAATTTGCATACAGGGACGCAATGCTTACGCACCGCCGCAATGGCGTATACGGGGCTATGTATTTTGCCGCCGCCGAAGCAATAGCGTTTTGTGTGGACGACCCGATGGACGCGTTAAAGCTTGCAATGAATGAAATTCCGCAGGACTGCCTGCTTGCAAGGTCGCTCAGATGGGCGTTTAAGGAATGCCCGAATATCCACAGCTATCTTGAAGCGAGAGAGGCGGTAAACAAGCGCTTCCCCGATATGCCGATAGCGCATACGCTTAACAATGCCTGCCTTACCGTATTCGGTATACATTTGGGCGGCAGGGATTTCACAAAGGTTATATCAAACACCGTTGCTATGGGTCTTGATAACGACTGCACGGCGGCTACCGCCGCAAGCATAGTGGGCGCGGTGATAGGAAAGGAAAATCTGCCTGAGCATTGGTATCGGCCGTTTAACAACACGGTTCTTTCTTACCTTAACGGTATTGAAGAGTTTAAGATAGACGATCTGCTTGAACGCTTTAAGGCGCAGGCGGTAAAAAATGTTTGCAAATTTTAAGGGGTAATTAGGGTATGTTGAATATTGGAGATAAAAACTCCGTTATAAAGCCGATAGTAGGAAGCTGGTTTTCTATTTATTGGTACGACAGGCGCCATTATTATTGGAACGACGCCTGCATAAAATACACTGACGGGCAGTGGGACGCGCTTATTAAGGATATGGCGGAGCTTGGAATGAAATATCTTGTAATGTGTAACGTTGCGTCGCACGGATATGCGGTTTACGATTCTAAGGTTCTGCCGAAATATCCTATGGCGTCCGCCGACCCGCTTGAGGCGGTTATGACCGCCTGCGATAAGTACGGCATAAACGTATTTTTAAATAACGACTATTATCACGACGAATACTATTTTAAAATAGACGAAATGTTTTACCCCGAATCCGTAAAGGGTAGATATACCATGCTTGAAGAGGTGGCTGAAAAATACAGCGGTCACAAAAGCTTTTACGGCTGGTACTGGGCTTGGGAATCCTATCTTTCGCCGTATTTTGCCGATCATTTTATAAAATACATAAACGATTCAAGCAAGCAGGCAAGACTGCTTACGCCTAAAGCAAAATTTTTAACCGCGCCCTACGGCACGCGCACCGCAACCGAAGACGCAAAATTTATAAAACAGCTTGAAGAGCTTGACGTTGATATCGTGGCTTATCAGGATACGGTCGGGTGCTACGCTATGAATACCGATGAAAGCGAGCGCGCCTTTGAAATTTTGCGCCGTGTGCATGATAAGGTTCCGCAAAGAAAGCTTTGGGCAGATGTTGAAACCTTTACCTGGGAGGGTAAGGACAACGTAGCCGAAACACCGCTTATTCCGGCGGGCTTTGACAGGCTTAAAAAACAGCTTGCCGCGGTATCTCCTTATGCCGATAATATTCTTGTATTTATTTTCGAAGGGCTTTTCAGCAAGCCGGACAGCATAGCCTACACTGGTTATGACAAAGCGGGGAAATATTATAACGAATATGTTGCTTGGCTTAAAGAGGCGCACCCCGAAATGATTAAAAAATTATAAAATAATAGCCTGCGGTTTTCCTTTGAAACCGCAGGCTATTATTTTGAACGCTTTGTGCAGAGGAAAGCATATTTACATTAAAAAGAAACGGATTGCCGCGCACCTTTCGGCGGTCTCGCCTGCCGGCTCGGTCGGTGCTTCTGCTTCGCAGAGGTGTCCACCGGACACCCGCACCGCAATGACAAAACATTTTGTCATTCTGAGTGCGGAGCACGAAAGAATCCGTATTCCCCTTAAAAAAAGAACGGATTGCCACAGCCGTTTGCACGGCTTCGCAATGACGAGGAAGGGAAAAACGGATTGCCACACGCCTTGCGGCGTTCACAATGACAGCTTTTAATATATGAACAAACAGCGGTTTCTTTTGAAACCGCTGTTTAGTTTACATAACAAAGTAAATTAAAGCAAAGGCTCGCAGGGCTTGCCCTCTGCTATTTTGCCCAAAATACCGTCACACAGCATTAAGCAGCGCGGCAAGTGGTAGGGTCCTTTCCACATTGAACCCTTTTGGTTGTGCGATACTGTTCCGTCGCGATGCAGATAACCGTACCATTCGCCCTTTTCCTTATCGGCAAAATGGGAAAAGGCATAGCTGTGTACCGTTTCAAAGCGCTCCCAGTATTTTTCGTCGCCTGTAAGCGAATAAGCGGCAAGCGAGGCTATAAGCACCTCGTTATGCACCCACCAAAGCTTCATATCCCATTCAAGCTGTTCGCAGGGTTTGTTATCAAGGTCAACAAAATAAAGCATACCGCCGTACTGCTTATCCCAGCCGCGTTCAAAGGCAAAATCAAAAATGTCAAGCGCGGTTTTAAGCAGCGCCTTATCGCCGGAATATACCGCCTCGCTCATTAAAAACCAAGCGTTTTCGCAGGAATGACCGGGGTTTATTGTTCTGCCTGTCGGGTTGTCTATGTGACTGCCGTCCTGCAAAACATTTTCAAGCGAAGCCCGAAGCTCAGGGTGAAAATGATATTTAAGTATATCCGCCGTCATTTCCTTTACTATGCCGGAATAATATTCAGCCTTTTCGGGGTCGCACCTACGTAAAAGCTGAGCCGAGCTTACAAGCACCATCGGAACTGCCGCCGAGCGCTCGTTTCTTGTTTCGGCATAGGATTTCGGAGTTATCTTAAACGGATCGTTTTCGGGGTTGCGGTAAATATCAAGCATCATTTCAAAGCATTTTTCGGCTTTGTTAAGCGCTTCCTTATCGCCGAACACATAGCCGTATTCAGCCATACCTACCACATAAAAGCTTTCGGAAAACATATAACGGCGCTTGCGCAGCGGTTTGCCCTCGCGCGTTACGGTAAAATACATTCTGCCGTCGCTGTCGAAACAGTATTTTTCAAGAAATTCCTTGCCCGCGTCAGCCGCCTTACGCCACTCCTCGCGTATGCCGTATTTTTCGCAAAGGGTGGAAAAGGTCCATAGGCAGCGACCTTGGAACCATACCGATTTATCGTTATTGTAGCTTTTTCCCTCTCTGTCTACCGATGATATGTAGCCGCCGTATTCACGGTCTAAAAGATCGCTGTTTATCCAAAACGGAACAACGTTTTTGAGCAACTGCTCTTTATAAAACTGCTGATATTTTTTTGCTTCTTCTGAATGGTTTAAAATCATAGCTTAAGCCCTCCTTTCCTAATATTATACCATCTGTATATATTACGGTGATTGTGAATTTTTGCCGTTTTGCTTGTCAATTTTCGTGATTGGGCTTTGAGTATGTAATTTTTAACCGTAAAGCCTACGGCATATGGAAAGGAGGTTGAAAACGCGTTTTAAATATCGGATAAAATATACGAAAACACAGTAGGATCGCAATTATCGCTTACGGCGGTAAGCGTAAGGCTTTCCTGACCTTTTTGCAGCTTTATTGCAATGCGTATTTTACCCATATACATTTTGCGCTCGGTATTTGCAATATTGTTGTGGTCGCAGTTATCAGAGCCTGTAGCTATAATTTTTGCAGGCTCTAAGACCGAGAAACGCACATATTCTGCGGCGTTTGGAACAGTAAGACCGTTTTCGTCAACACATTCGCAGGTAAACAGCGCTATATCGCTGCCGTTTGCGGTAAAATCGTTATCCCTTGTAAGCTTTAAGGCAACAGGTCTTCCTGTTGTAACGCGCTTATCGCCGCATACCGCCTTACCGCCGTTAAAGCCCTTTACTTCAAGCGTGCCTGCGGCATATTTAACGCTCCATTCGCCGTGACCGTATTTTTCAATCTGTTTTCTTCCGAGCGATATGCCGTTTAAAAACAGCTCAAGCTCTTCACAGTTGGTATAAACCGTAACGGGTATTTCCGTGCCCTCAAGCCCTTTAAAATTCCAGTGCGGAACAATGTGCGCCATCGGTTCCTCGGTCCAATGTGATTTATTTTGATAAAACGCTCCCTTTTTTTGTAAAAACAGATCAAGCGCGCCCGAAGCCGAGCAAACTCTCGGCCAGGCGGCTTCGCCGCGGTGCTCTACCGCCGCCCACTGATAACAGCCGAATACATACGGGCGCTCACGCAGGAATTTGTAGGTTTTCTCTCTGCCCCTGAACCAACTGTTTGTATCTCTGTCCTTATCGCGTATTCTGCCGTTTGTATCCGTATTAAAATTCCAGTCGCGCGTAGTGCCCGTAGCGCAGCATTCCGAGGCAAATACCGGCTTATTCGGGTGCATTTTGTGAACTGTATCGTATATGCCGAGGTTGTAATTTATTCCCACAACGTCACATTCGTCATAGATTGTGGATTTATCAGGCGTTTTATCCTCAGCCGCCGTTATCGGTCTTGTATAATCAAGCTTTCTTATCTGTGCGGCTATTGCCTTATGAAGCCGCCTGCCTATATCGTCTATATGCAAAGGCTCTTCGTTGCTTGTGGACCACATTATAACGCTCGGTCGGTTGCGGTCGCGTTTTACAAGAGACTCAAGCTGCTCCATAGCCTCCTTTGTGCTTTCAAACCATCTTGCTTCGTCCATTACAAGAAGGCCCTGCTCGTCAAAGGCGTCCATATAGCTCTCTGTTTGCTGATAGTGGCTTGTGCGGTAGCCGTTGGCGCCCATTTCCTTTATAAGCGAAACCTTGTATTTTGCTATGTTTTCGGGTACGGCAAGCCCTGTAAGCCCAAAATCCTGATGGGCGCACACGCCGTTTATAAAGGTGGGCTTTCCGTTTAAAAGCAAGCCCTTTTCGGCGGTTATTTCCACTGTTCTAAAGCCTATACGGGTAACGTTTTCGTCTATTTCTTCGCCGTTTAGCTTCAGCACGGTTTTAACGGTATAAAGGTTTGGGTTATCGCAGTCCCACAAAAGCGGGTTGTGGACCTCGGCGCTGTATTTTATAACTCCTTTATCGCGCAACTCCACCGTCCCCTCGCCCGTGCCGACAGCCAAAACAGAGCCGTCCGCGCCGATAACGCGGCTTTCAAGAGTCACTTTTTTATTCTCATAATCGGTATTTACAACCGTGGTTTCAAAATTTATCTGCCAGCGGTTATCATCAAGCTTTTTATAGGGTGCGTACACGCCCCATAAATCTATCGCAGTAGGCTCTGTAACAGTCAGATGAACGTCGCGGTATATTCCGCCGCCCTGATACCACCAGCCCTCAAAGCCCTCGGTATTAACATAAACCGCAATCACATTTTCCTTATCGTAATAAACATAATCGCTTATATCTATTTCAAAGGTATTGTATGAGGAAAAGTTGTGGTACATAAGGCAGCCGTTTAAATATACGGTGGATTTTCCGGCAATACCGTCAAATCTTAAAAGCACGCGCTTGTTTTCACAGCCTTCGGGCACATTGAAGTGCTTTCTGTACCATGCGTTATCATAGTGAAGATAACCGAGAGCGCAGTTTTCGGTTTCATAATTATCCTGATATACAACATAATCGTGCGGCAGGTCTATCCATTCCCATTTTTCGGGGCTTAACATTCCGCCCACATAGCTGTCAGGCGTATCGGGATAATTATAAGCCGCAGGACCCGACCTTTTTCGTTCGGTTTTACTTTGGGTATATATAAAGCCCTTATCCTGCGACATAGGCTCGGCTATATCGCCCTTGTGAAACGTCCATTTTCCGTTTAATATTATTTCTTTTCGCATAACGGTCTCCTTTTTAAAAAAACAGTTTGACCTGTGAATTTCGGTATGCTAATATTATAACAGCAGGCTTTAAAAAATAACAGGCACATTTCTATTTGAAATTAGCACAAAACAACCATTTTATAAGGGTGGGCTTTATGATATGCGATGATATTTTTGTAACAAGCAGCGGTGAAATGAAGCTTAAAAAAGCGGTACATACGGTAAGAAGGAACGGAAGAAAGGATTTTTTGCTTTTATATGTTTGCGACGGGATATGCGAATTTGTGTTAAAAGGCGTTAAAAGCACTGCAAAAAAGGGCGATGTTATTCTTTATTATCCGGGCGAAGCGCAGGATTATCTCTTTAAGGCGGAACCGCTTAACCATAACATTTGGGTACATTTCGGCGGGAAAGGCTGCTATGGGCTGCTTGATATGCTTGCTATAGGTGATAAAAGGATATTCAAGCCGTCCCATACGGCAAGAATAGAGCATACGTTTATCGGTATTTGCGAGAGCTTTCTTAATAAAGACGCGGAATCCTCGGTCATATGTTCGGGATTGCTGATCTCGTTGCTCGGTATGCTTTCGGAATATACAAAGGAAGGCCGCTTCGGAAGCTTCGGAAAGTACAGACGTATTATAAACGATGAGGTAATGCGTTTCAGATTTAATCCCTCAAGGGAGTTTAAGGTAGCGGAAAGCGCGGCAAACTGCGGAATGAGCATCACCCATTTTTCCCGTATTTTTAAGGGAGTGACAGGCGAGCCGCCGCTTAAATACATTACGGGCTTAAAAATTGAAAAGGCTAAGGAAATGCTTATTTTTACCGATGAAAGCATAGGCGATATTGCGGCGGCTGTGGGGTATCCCGAACAGAATTATTTTACAAGGCTTTTTAAAAGATTTACGGGTATGACGCCGGGTAAATTCAGAAATAATTAAAAGCAGGTATGTTTAATCAAATATCGGGCAATTCAAAAAATGTGGCAGCGGCGCGCGCTTCTTTATGCCTGTCGTGCGGTTGATAGCTTGAATCATTAAACTCTATAAAGGCGTAGGCACGGGTTAATACCGTGCCGTTTTTTATTATTACATTGTAAAATCCGTGCTGAGGAAAAATTACGCTTCGGTGTGTTTCGAAAGAAAGCCGCAGGTGACGGCTTGTCTTCAGCATTGCGCGAGTGGGAAATGATTGCAGGCTGTGTATGATTGCCTTGAATTTTTGTATATATGCCAAAAACGGTGTTTATTTGACTTTGTGGAATAATTTACACATTTTTTTATTTACATAAGTTGTAAAAGCAGTTTTTTTAATCAATATTCACTAAAATACAAAAAAAATAAGCAATTATACCTACATATTAAATGCTGATACTCGATATGCTTATAAATATGGGTAATAATTTTCCTCACATATCGGTAAATAATGAGTATGTTTATTTTGTAAGTGATTTGCTATAATATATGATAGAATATGGTCAAACAGACAATAGGTCTGAGGAGAGGCAAGATATGAACATAAGTTTTGAATATCCTTACGGAGGTTTGATTTTTTATACTGACGAAGAAAAAGCCATCACTGTAAAAATAAACGGGGTTAACGGTGATTTTAAGCTAATATGTTCACTCTTTAATTATAACGGTGAAAAAATATTTGAATCAAAGGATTGTATTAAGCCTGTCGATTCAAAGGCAACATACAGGCTGACGCTTCCGATAAAATATAAGGGCTATTATAAATTTACTGTTCGGGCAGAGTCCGGCGAATGCTTTGCCGAAAAATCCACCGGTATAGGGCTTACCGTACCGCATGAACGCAGCGGAGACAATTCAGTATTCGGAATAAGCTGTAATTTTTGGAATCCCGCAACAGATCCGGCGCTTTATGAAAGAGTGGGAATACGCTATCTCAGAAATCCCGGAAAGGAAACAACGATCAAGGCTGCCGCCGAGCTTAAAAAACACGGTATGTATTCGCAGGTTCAGCTGCAGGGCGGCGATATGTTTTCTCCGAAACGCTGGGCTGACAGTAAGAGAAATACCGCGTATTATTATCAAAAGCAGTACGGGGATATATCAAGACTGATAGAACACGGAAATGAGCATTGGGAAGAAAAGAACCTCGGTTTATTGGCAGAATGGGTAAAGTCAACGGGACTTGCACGTCTTAAGGCCGACCCTGAGGCGTGGCACTCCGGAAGCGGAGCGGCAGGCGTTGATATAAATAAAATGCAAATTATGTGCGATCAGGGCATGTACGATTATATTACCTTTATTGCCGTACATAATTATTCTTTCCCGCAAAGGCCTGAGTCTCCGGAAAGCTATTGGTCGATAGAGCGCCTGCGCGATCTCGCGGAGTTTATGAAAAAAAATAAAATAGAAATGCCCGTATGCTGTACCGAACAGGGATATCCTGCAATGTACGATCAGAACAAGTGTGAAAGCTATTCTCCCGGAGATCTTGTTACTCTTGAAGCACAGGCTGATTATCTTGTGAGAAGCTGGCTGATCTTTATTTCATACGGTGTGGCAAAGGTGCTTTGGTTTAACGGTCCGTGGTACGACGGATTCGGAATACAAGAGAAAGACGGCCCCGCTCCGTGGCCGGCAATGATGGCGCTTTGCCAGTTGATACGCGAAGTGGACGGGGCAACATATATAGGTGATTTAAAAAATGATAAAAATGTTTGTTTTAAAGTGTTCAGGCAAAAGGACGGTTCGTTAACGGCAGCAATCTGGAGACCGATATACTATTCAAGAAGCTGTGAAAAAGAAAAAAATCTTTCGCTTGACCTTACGGGAACGCAGGCGGACGGAAATGTAAAGGAGCATTATTCTTACGTGCCCGAATATATAGATCATAAGCGTTTTGAAGCGCGGAATATTATGGGTAATCCGATTGAAACGGGAGCTTCCTTAACAATTGGTGAATCGCCGATTTATATAAGCGGGATAAGCGAGGATATTATACCTCATTTACACGATGAAACATTGTTTGCCTGCAAAAATGTATGCAAACGGCCTTTGCCGCCGAGCATTTTGCTCGGAATATGCGATGAAAAGCCGTCTTCCGACGCATATGTTTCCTCGCGCTTTTTTCCGGGGCAAACCCGCACATATAAATTGCGCGTTCATAATTTTTCGGGCGAAGACCTTAACGATGTATTGATAATTACCGCTCCGAAGCAATTTTATGTTTTTAAAGAGGAAATCCCCGTTACGGTTGCAGCAGGGCAGACCGAGGAATATGCCGTAAAATTGACATGCCGTCCGGCAGCTGATGTGGGTTGCTTTAAAATTCATGCAAGACTAAAGGCGGGCAACGCCCATCCGGTATATCAGCTTGCGGGTATTTATTCTCCGTTTGTATTTGAGCCGATTTACGGTATTCCATCGTCGGGCGAAGCGATTAAGCTTAAATTTACAAATCATTCCGATAAGACTCATACATACAAAATGCATATCAGCGGACGCGGAATAGAATTTTCCGAAAACGTGCAGTGCTTTACGGCGGCGGCAGGGCAGGAAATATCAATTGCGCTTCCGATTGCAGGGTGCAGGGAGGATTTTGTTCCGGCGGTAAATATAAAGCTTGAAACCGAGGGCTGTACAGCAGAGTATAATCCGGTAATACCGGTAAGAATGATTGCGCCTGTAAACGCCGTAACGCCGTGTTCTGTAATTTCGGGGTGGGATATTTCTATGACCGCGGGCGAGCGATATAACGGACCTGAGCTTTTCGGAACGGGCAGTCCTGAAAAGCTTGATTCGAACGTTAGATTTTCCTATGATGACAGTTATATTTACGGAAGATTTGAAGTATTTGACAACAGAGTTGTATGTGTAAAAAACACCAGAAGAAATAACATAGACAGCGACGGGGTTTGGATACGGCTTTACCGTGATATAAACGATGAAAAACCGTACAGGCATTTCAGTATAGTTCCCGCAGATCAGGCGGGAAGGGCTTGCGGATGCTATGTAAACGAGGTTTCGGCAGGTGTGAAATTTGCGTATCCGTATACAGATTATGATATGAAAAATATAAGCGTTTCTTCTGAAATATTTAAAGACAGGTACATTATAAATGTAAAAATAAAAAAAAGCTCGATAGAAATGTTTGCCGGAAAAAACAGCCTTATTATGGATATTCGCGTTATAAATATGAATGACGACGATTGGCCGAGATTTTACGACACCGGTAAATCAATCTGGAAGCTTATAAAAAATTAAAAAGGAGTAGGGTATGATTAAAAGTAAAAACAGAGCTTTATCTGTTGTAACTGCTGTTGCTGTAACGGTATGCTCGCTGTTCCCCGCTTTATTCAATATGAATACAACAGCGTTCGGTTCGGGATTTTATGTGCTGTCCGGCGTTGAAAGCGGAAAACAGCCTAAAGAGTCCCCGTGGTATTTCAATGCGGCGGATTATTCGGATAAGACGCCGTCTTCAACCCCGCTGCCGAGCGACTTTACAAAACCCATAACAAAGGTTCCCGATTCGGTAAAGACGCTTCGTATGCCGGAAATAACGGTTTCGGACGATGAAAGCACCGTAAACGTAAAATTTGATTATATGAGTACTGCGGATCAAAGAACGGTTAATCTGTATTCGGTGAGCGGCGGAGAATATACGCTTATAAAAAGCGAAGTATGCAACGTGCCTGAATTTGATTTTACAGGGCTTGCTTCGGGAGAGCGTTATGCGGTTCAGGCAATCTTCAAATACGGAGACAAGCTAATAGGAGTAACAGATACAGCGGAATTTAACGCCGTATATGAGGAAACCTCAAACCTTAAGCTGGCAAACAGTGCCGACAGTAACGATAAGCTTATTTCGGTCAGAGACGGTTCAATGGATTCCTTCGGGAGCATTGACTTAACGGAATCGCCTACCGGTAAGGCATTTGCGCTTAAGTATAAATTAAAAGCAAACGGTAAAGGTTATGCGGACCAAGCTATTGCATTTGATATAACGGTGTCGCTTGATACGTCGGTTTTACCGGAATACGGAGCTACTGCGCTGGCTTTCTGGATGGACGCCTCCGACGCTGATAAGGGAAGCTCAAAGGATAACACTTCTTTGCGGGATATCTCGCTTAAAAGCAGTACCGACAGCACTAAAAGCCTTAAGCTGTTTGATTATACAAAATCCACAAGCTTTTATTTGCTTTCGTATGACGGAACTCTTAAAACTGTCGCAAGCACAACCGGTAACGGTTTTTTCCCGCCGCACGGATTTAAGGGTTGGATATTGCTGCCTGTGAATACCGCAGTGGATTACAGTAAATATGACCGTCTTTATATAAAGCGAAACCCGAATAAAGCGATTACATTCAATGCGGACGATCCGTCGCGTACGCTTTATCTTTCTTCGTTCGGAATTCTTACCGGAACACAGCCTGAAAATGTAACGCCGAATGATCTGATAATACCGGACGACAGCCTAAAGACCGATCTTAAGGCAATAGCGGTTACAGCGGATACGCTTTCCTCCTGTTCGGAATTTAATTCTGCCGATAACACGCTTGCAAGCCCGTTTGGCGTAAAGTATACTTTTCACAATACTGAATCAAAGCGTGAGCTCACTGCATACCTAAAGGATAACGGAACAAATCTTTACGGTACGGCGCTTGAATTCCGTTCGCCGGATACGGCGTATTACGATTTTGCTTCGGCTTTCAGGGTTATAAATAACGATTCTGGCAGCGGCACGCTTTATTACCGTGTTGCAAAGTATGACGCAGATAAAAACAAGACCGGAGTATGGCCCGCCGGAGGCGGAAGATATACGCTGAGGGTTACGGACGATACACCTAATCCGGCGGCAACGCTTTCGCCGGTAGAAATATATCTTGCAGAAGATGAAAGCTTGGTTTTAGAGGTATATTTTAAATCAAGCGATCCCGCCGGCGGTGATATAGAGGTTTCTTTGGGGTCTCCCACGCTTACAAGGGTTGATAAAGCGACAGATTCAAAGGGATATTCCGCAAGCTATGCTCCCGCTGTCTATCATGCTTATAACAGAACGGACGGAAAAGGCTATACCGCCGTTGCAGACAGATTTGAATTTAATGTGATGAAGCTTGAAGCGGACGGCGTTGTAACAGCTCCTGTTACAAATTATATTCCTGCTTGGAGCAATGCGGTTAACAATTCTGCTTATAATAATGCGGGATATCAGTATAACAACGGCATTTTAAAGGCGACAATGCGAAAAAATTGCGGTATATCGCTTGATTTTATATCCCCTGAAAGCGGAAACGCCGTTTTGGTTTCAAATTCAACCGACAATAAAAACGTATTTACGCGAATTTTAAAAAACGGCGAACAGATATATCCGGAGAACGGTTGGGCACAGTTTGATAAGGCTTCAACATTTATGGCGACGGAAAGCCTTGAAGCAGGGGACAGACTCACGTTACAGATGTATTCCTCGGCAGACAAGGAAACGGTGGTATCGCTGCCTGCGCTTAAAATAAATATCACGGGCGGAAATCAAAATAATTTACCCACAGACAGCATTTTTTCCGCTTTGCTTGAGCGCCCATACGGAAACAGCGATTACATAGGCAGATATGTTCCGTCTAAAAATGCAGTATGGCAGTTTTCCGTTATTTCGGGGGAGACCGGATTAACACCCGTTTCCTGCGACAGCTTTGATTCCGAAAAAGAACGGTATTTATACCATAGCTCAAATGCGTCTGTCGGATATCATTTCACACAAAATGATTTAATATTTGACGGAACTTCGGCAACAAACGGAAGCTTGCCGGACGGCAGCGGACTTTCATTACGGTTTACCGTGCCCGCAAGCTCGATATACGATTTTTCCTGCGCGGCGCGTCTTCTTTCGGGAGACGCGGAATTAAAGCTGCGTATGACCAAAAACGGCGAGGCGCTGTATCCCCTGACCGGCGGTTGGGCGAATGCTTCCGATACTGCCGATTCGTTCCCCGCCTTTGAATTTGCAGCCCTGGAGGGGGATGTGATTGCAATCGAAGCCGTTGCGGTCTCAAACGGCGGATCAAACGCGGTGCGTATCGGTTTGGGTACGCCGGTATTAAGAAAGATATCTCCTAAAATTCCGCAGCCGCAGGGATATTCCTCTGTATATTCTTCTGCAGATTATTTGCCCGCGCTTGATTCGGGCTATTGCGGGGCTACGGTTTATGCGACACAGCGCTTTGAGTTTGCACTTTACAGCGGTGATAAAATAATAAATTCAGAGTTTTACGACAGCGCTGTCGGTTTTTTGGGCAGTGCGGACGGAAGGTTTGGATTTACAGTTTCTAAAAACGGTGTTAAAGCAAAAATAAGCAAGGAATACGGCGGTGCGTTAATATTTACCGCTGCTGCCGACGGATACGCTTCGTTAAATTGTGCTTCGAAGAGTACAGACGGTAAAATGCGTGTTTTATTAAACGGAAAAGCAGTGTGGCCTGATAACGGCGAATGGCAAAAATCCCCCGAAAACGGTATTGAAATAAATAATATCAGAATGCTGAAGGGGCAGAGACTGGCACTTGAAATATGCACCGACGAAACCGAAAAAACACTTAACATAGGAATGCCTTTTGTAACCTTTGTTTCCGATCATTCAAATTCGGCGCTGCCGGGAAGCGATTCATACTATGCACTGTATTCCGATCCTTATGCGGGAACGAATTATACGGGCGCTTACAAACCGATCGACGGATTGTGGAATTTTGAAACGCTTGAAAACAGCACCGGAAAATCGGTTATTACCGATACGTATAAAAGCGGAACCGAAAATCAGCTTTATAACTCTGTAAATAAAGCCGGATATATTTTCTCGGAAAGCTCGCTTCAAGCAAGGCTTACGCCGAAGGCAGGAGTATCGCTTAGGTTCGTTTCCCCCGAAGACGCCGTATATGATTGGCAGGGCGGCGTAACGCTGTCGTCTGCCGGAACGGCGGAAATAAGCGCAAGAATCTTAAAAAACGGCGCACCGTTATGGCCTGAGGACGGAACGCCGTATAAAAAAGTATTATCGCAGGGAGAAAGCTTGGAGTTACCTGTGTTTGAGGCGGATTGTGCCGCCGGCGACCGAATTTCCGTAGAGATTTCGGCGCACGGTACAGAGGATTCGGTTACGGTTGACCTTGGCTCGCCGGCGATGATAAAAACACGTTCGAGTGTAATAACAACACCCGACGCTTCGGGAAGAGTTTATGCTTCGCAGAATTACAACCCGTTTGGAAATACGGCATATTCGGGTGAATATGTACCTGTGGAGGGCCGCTGGAATTATGAGCTTTTGAATATTTCGGAGGATCATAAAGAATTTACGACGGTAAAGCCAAATCGCTATAACGGTACAAATAAGCTTATTCAAAGTACTGAGGCCGGCGGAGCCGGATTTTATGTAGGAGTTATGAACGGTAATAAGCTTTCGGTAGGCGCGTCGGATATTTACTGTAAAAACGGTAAATCGTACGGGACCGCTCTCAGATTTGTTTCTCCGATTAGCGGAGAGGCGCTTATAACAGGCTCGCCATATGTAAATTCCGCTTCTTCAATGGCTGAGGATACTACGGTATATTTCCGCTTGCTTGTAAACGGAAAGACAGTATTTCCCGAAAACGGCGAATGGGCGGAAATGACCGATAAAAACCGAAACGCCGGTTTCGGCGGATATACCGCAAATCTTTCTATCGGCGATGAAGTAATATGGCAGACATGGTTTACTTCAAAAACCAACACCTCGCTTTCGGTTATGGTAAACAGTCCTTCGGTGGTTGCAATAACATCACAGCAGCGTGTTAAGGACACATATAATGTTCGCAGCGATTTTACACCGTATTATCAGATAAGTCCGTTTTGGAATTATGAGTATTCGCTTAAAAGGGATAATCCTGAATATAAGCTTCTGAATTCTTATACCGGAACTGCCTGGCAATACGATCTGCCCAAGGTAACGCTTGATGACGGAAGCACCAAATCCCAAATGTTAGGCGCCACAACCGGCTCTACGGCAGGTTCGGGACATTTATGGATAAACAGTACGGCAAACGGCGGAGAACCGGGAGCCGCTGCGTTCAGCTTTACCGCGCCTAAGGACGGCTGGTATTCGCTTTCAAATATAGAGGCTTCTACAAATTACCGCGACGGCGATATGCTGGCAAGAATAACGCTTAACGGCGAGCAGATATGGCCTAATACCAAAAACTGGCAAGCTGTAAGATATAAAGCGTCGGCTAAGGTTGAGATAGACGAGGACGGTCTTTCGCTCAAAGCAGGCGATGTATTAAGATTTGAGGGTTCCATTGCCGACGGAGCGATTTCAAGCTATAATGACAGCAAGGTGATTTGGCGCCTTATAATGCATTACAGCGAGAGCAAGCCTAATTCCGATAAAAACAGAATTTCTCTTTTCTGTGATCTTACGGATGAGGAAACGGATTATTTCAATTCTATAAAAACCGAAAAACAGTTTGATATAAATTACGGTAATGCAAAGGAACGTTCCGAAAGCTTTATGACGCAGTTGAAAAGGGAACTGGCTTACTGGAAGTATTTGCACAGTGAAAACCAAACTGCAAACGACGACAGCACCGCAGGAACGGGCGGTACGCCGGGAACGGACGGATATTGGGTTCCCGGAACCGACGATGTGGTTAAGAAAACCATAAAGAAGTACATTATCACAAGCGGACTTGATGCGTGGGTAGTTGTTTTAATAGCTTGCGGTTCGCTTATATTAGCGGGCGGAGCGGCAGCTTTTATAATAATAAAAAATAAAAAAGCCAAGCCGGCAGCTGAACAGGCAATACCGTCGGAGACTTCCGACCGAATAAACGACGAAAATAATTAAAGGAGATAAACGAATTATGAAAAAAATGTTATTACGGGCTTTATCGGCGCTAACCGTTGTTTCGCTTGCTGCAGTCGGTTCGGGTTGCGGCAAGAAGGTGCAGGAGGTAACGTCTGAAATAGTAACTACAGTAAGCGGCTCCGGCGGCACATATGTTTCGGGTACTGCCGGAACAGACGGAATAGATAATATAAACAGCGGCGCTCCGAGCGGAGTAAGCACAACGGGCGGTTTTGACTTCGGCGGCGCTGCGGTTACTATTTCGAAATGGGATAAGGGCGCTGAGCCTTTGGCGTCTTCTCCTACATATAAAAAAGAGCTTGAGCTTATAAGCAGCTTGGAAAAAAAGTATAACTGCAAAATAAAATTCAAAGGCACCGGCGAGGATTCGTTGGTTTATATGAAGAACATATCAAGCACTGCCGCAGGTAAAAGCGCTTACGCCGATATTATGATAATGCCCAGCGATACGGCATATCCCTCTATGGGTCTTAAAGGATACCTTGCGGAGCTTGACGGAATTATAGATCTTTCAAGCTCGCAGTGGAATAAGGAAGCCTCGGCAATAATGGTTCAAAACGGAAAGCACTATCTTGCCGCTCCTTATTCGAATATAGGCTCTCTTGCAGGCGGCGGAGTATTCTTTAATAAAAAATTATTTAAGGCTGCCGGCGTTAAAACACCTGAGGAATATGTGGCTGCTAACAACTGGAACTGGAATACCTTTAAAGAGGTTGCGCAAAAGCTTACCGACGCTTCAAAAGGTCAGTACGGCGTTGCAAGCGTTTCAAAGAACTATGCCGTTACGTTTTTACTTACCTCAAATGCTACCCGTTCGGTTTTGAACAACGGAAGCAAACATACCTTTAACCTTGATTCGCCTGCGGCAATTGCCGCAATAAGTCTTGCGGGAGAAATGAAAAATAACGGTTGGATCACCAATGAAAGCAACGTATTTCAAAACGGTCAGGCAGCTATGACGCTTGCCAATTGGTATGCGGGCGAGGGCTACCTGAACGCGCTCGGCAGTGATAACGTAGGATTTACTTTCCTGCCGCTCGGAAGCAATGCAAAGGATTATTCGGAGGTTTATGTGGGTACCGGCCTTGACGTAGTCGGAATTTCAGCGTTTACAAAGCTTGATAAAAAGGGACTGGGTTCACTTCTTATGGATTACACTGCACGTTACAACTGGCGTGCTACTGCGGCGCAGTCTCTTGAAAAGCATTTCGGCGATTCCGCAAGTCTTGACCGCGCGCTTAAAACCGCGGAATATGCTTATGCAAAGCTTGATTTACAGACATATTATTTAGGATTTACAGACACATATCTTTGGACAGATTTCGGAATTGACAGTAAAACCTCGGCACAGGCATATGTTGCGTCGATAAAGGCGAACTGCCAGTCGATAATAGACGGAGTATGGGCAGGTAATTAAGTATTCCGATGTTTTAAGGAGACCGACTATGAATATTAAAAGGCTGATCTGTATCGGGTTGGCAACCGTTTTGTTGCTTTGCAGCTTTTCGGCGTGTAAGCAGAAAAACAACACGGATAAGTCAAACGTATCCTCGGGTGCTTCGGATAACAGTTGGGATGTTCCGATAGGGAAGGACGCCGATAAAACAGAGGATTTTGATAATGCGGCGGAAGATATTAAAAATAATACTCCGGGTCAAAATATAGGTACGGGAGGAGCCTCCGGCGTTCAGAATACATCGGTTAAAAACGATGAGGAGCTTGATAAGCTTTTAACCGATTTTCCGGAATCGGAGCTTGCCGCTCCGGAAAAGCTGCTTTACTATTATGAAGGCAGTAATTACTCATACGGTATTACACAGTCGTTAGGTGAAATAATTGCGTTTCGCGACCGTTCAGGCAAGCTTGTTGACGCAATAGCAGGCGGCGGTCTATATTCGCTTGCAAGCGATTCGGGAAGGGCCCTTGTGAATGAATATGATATTTCAAGCTACAGTGAAAGCGTATCTTCAAGAACAAACGAGACTTCGCTTATTGTTAAGTACAAGGCGTCGGGAAGATACTCGGATACAACGTCGTTTATAACAACATATACATTCCATCAAAATTATATAACCGTGAGCGCCGAGATAGCCTTTGAAAATACACAGTATACATTATCGGCTTCAAGGAGCTCCCTTAACAGGGTATTCCTTAACGATTATGCAAGCTTTGACAAGGGATTTAACACCGATTGGGAATATCCCGCAGACGGCGATGATCCGTATAAGACAATGGACGCATGGTATACCGAGCATACGTTTGATAAAAATAACAGAATGTATACCTATCTTCGCAGCAGTAATATACCGGATTTTATAACGGATTATTATACACGGTATCCCGAAACAGCATTGCCTGTTTATTTTTCAGACGGCACCGGAGTTTCCGACGCGGTAGTGTATGATTTGGTGTTTGAAAACGTTGCCGAATCCGAAAATCCGAAATACAGAGCGTTATTCGCAGGCAAAAATTCCCCGATAGCGGCGGGCGTAGAACCCATTGACGCAAACACCGAGGCATCGTCTGTATTTAAAAGCGACAGTGTAAAGCTTAACCTTAATGTTACCAATATAACCGATGAAGACGTGCTGTTCAGCGTTCGGTACGATATACGCGATTATTACGGGAATATTGTAAGCTCCGGACTTTATGTAAACAGTACGGTATATGCGGGAATAGACGCAAACCGCGTAATAAATTTTGAACCGAGCTATCACGGAATATTCTTCCTTAATATGGTTGTTGTTACCGACGCTACAAGTACGGTTCCGGCATTCGGCTGGAAGGAATTTTATCCGTTTGCCCTGATTGGCGATTACGTCTATACGAGCAGCGAGACAAGTCCGTTCGGTATAGCTCAGATCTTAGGCGGGGCAAACGAACCGTATCAGGATTATTTGACTCTTGCCGGGAAAATAGGGGTTGCTTTTGTAAGGGCTACGCCGCTCAGCCTTAAGGATATACCCAATTCGGTTGCCTGGATAAATAAGGCTAAGGAAGAAAAAATGAGAATATTCGGCACCGGCCAGGGTTCAAAACAGTATATAGATACGTTTGCTCAGTACGGAATAAAAGAATTTGTTACGGGAAACGAGCAAAATCTTGAAGTAATTCAAGGCGCAGATCTTGAAGAAACCTTTTCCGAATATTATAAAAACTTTTTTGTTCCGGGATACAACAACGTTAAGCTGCAGGGCTATAAATCTATTTGTTCGGCAATTTCGAACGCTTATACGCCTTGGTACGAAAAGCTTTCTCAGTATTGGGATAAATTTGATACAATAGCTCTTCATCCGTACGGTTATCCGTATTCGCCGGACCTTAACGTAAATACGCTTTGGCATGTTGAAAGCGCCCTTAAACGTCATGTAAGCGCTTTGAAGGCTTACGGCGATAAAGAAACATATGTAACGGAAACGGGGTATCCTACGCCGGCACGCAATAAAACCGCTGTAGGATTGCGCACGCAGGCCGATTATAATATTCGCTGTTACATGCTTTGCCTTGCATACGGTGTTGAAGACGTAATGGCTTATTGCTTTACGGATTATTCCAATAAGGGAGTGGGAATAGACCCGACAGAGGTTGAATTTAATTTCGGTTGCTTCTATTATCCCGATTATTACGGAAGAATACTTCCGAAGCCTTCGGCAATAGCGTACGCGAATATGACAAGGCTGCTTGAAAGCGTTAAGCCGAACGGTGTTAAAACAGCCGAAAAATACGACGACGGAAATTCAGTGCGCGCCTTTGCTGCAGATACGGCGGATAACGGGGTTGTAACGGTTGCATGGTCAAACTGCGCCCGTCTTTCAAATGATGAGGTTCCAATCAACCGTCCGGACAGGCCGGCGCTTCGTCCGTGGCAAAATCAGTGGACTAAATCGCAGGTCGTTGCCTTTGATACCGACAAAAACAGCGTTAAGGTAATTGATACCATGGGCAATTCAAAAACTTATACCGCAAACAACGGTAAGGTTTCAATTGAGCTTAACGGAGCTCCTGTATTTATTCTCGGAGTAAAATAAATTTTAATAAAGACCGCGTTTTTCGCCTTATGGCGGATAAACACGGTCTTTATTATTATTTTTTACACATTTTTGATTTTTTAGCATTATTTTCAAAAATCAAGAAATATAAAATTAAAATAGAAACCAAAGTAGATTGTATTGTTATATTATAAATATTGCTGTATATTTTTACAAATTTCAAGCTTTTATTACACATTCGGCGATTTTTTGTAAGAAAAAATAAAAATTTAATTTTCCTCACATATTTAAGAATAATTCTTATTGAAAGAAATAACCTTACAGTAATATAATAAATAAAAAAAGAACAGTTATTTTTGTTTAGACAATACAATCAGTAAGTGTGACTAATGGAAAATTATGCATTTGACCGAAAACCGATTATATAAAGAAAATACGGTATTAAAAGCTTTAACCGCATTTGTTTCCTAAAGGATATGGTGATATTTATGAAATTAAAAAGCAATAAAGCAAAGCACCGATTTTGCATGCTTCTTTCGGCAATTATAATATTTACGTCATTGCCGTTAAGCGTTTTTGCAAATGAAGGATCGCCTTACGGTAATGATAGCATTATTTCAAAGGAAATAAAAAAAGTATATTCCGATATTGTTTTAATCGGCGGTGAAACGGTAAAATTTTCGGCGGGAAATGTTTACAGCTTTCACGCGTTTTCCAAAGAAGAAGGGTATTATGCCGTTAAAATTACATACAGATGTTCAAGGGAAAACTCAGGCAGGCCTACGCTTTCGGTTTCGGTAAACGGCGAGACGCCTTTTTCGGAGGCTCAGTCTATTCAGCTTATGCAGCGCTTTGAAAATGCAGCAGAGCTTACGGACGAGGTTGTACGCAGCGGGCGTGTTCCGGAGCAAAACGAGGTTTATGAAAATCAAACGGCGTATTTAAGCGATACAGCTCATTTTTACGGTTCAGTATTATTTTTTCCGTTTAAGCAGGGAGATAACGAGATTGAATTTAAAATGGAGGCTGAAAGCATTGAGGTAAGCGAATTGCTTCTTTGCGGCGGCGACCAAACACCGGATTACGATACGTTAAACAGCTCTTACAAATATAAAGAATACGGCGGCGAACCGATCTACATTGAAGCCGAAACGGCGAAATATAAGTCAGACGCTTCGCTTTATGCCGTGAACGACTCTACAAGCGCAGCCACAAGCCCCACAAGCGCTTATAAGAAGTATCTGAATACGATAGGCGGAAGCTCATGGAAAAATGCGGGTCAGTATCTTGAATGGGAGATTGAGGTTCCGGAAGACGCACTTTATTCCGTATCGTTCAGGTACAGGCAAAGCGTTAATGCCGGAATGACAAGCTACCGAAAAATGACGGTTGACGGCAGCGAAATATGCACCGAACTTAATGAAATGGGTTTTAAATATGCTTCACGCTTTGAAAACTATACTCCGTATTCCGGGAATAAGCCTATTTTGCTTGAGCTTTCAAAGGGAAAGCATATTATAAGGCTTGAGGTTGTTATAGGTAAGCTGTCAAGCGTGTTGCCCGAAATTGAAGAAATAGTTTCAAAGCTTAATTCATGCTATCGAAAAATAATAATGATTACAGGCAGCAACCCCGATTCGCTGCGTGATTATCAGCTTGAAACGGCAGTACCTGAAGTGCTTGAAACGCTTGAAGCCTTAAGAAAACAGCTTAAGAATATAGGCGGCTACATTGAAAATGTAATGGAAGGCGGTTCTGCGGGAACCAAAACAATAGGAACCCTTACCGCACAGCTTGAAAGATTTTCAAAGGACGCCTATACAATAACAGGCGAGCTGTCGCGCTTTAAAACAAATATAACCTCATTAAGCACATGGATGATCTCGGCAAAAAGTCAGCCCCTGCTGCTTGATTATATGTGTCTGTCGGGTCCGAACGGCAAAATTAAAAATGCCGGCGCTTCGCTCGGACAGTCCGTTGCATTTCAGCTTTCCTCGTTTATATATACGTTCAGCAAGGATTATCAGGTAAATACCAAGGCTCAGAGCGGTAATACCGTAACGGTGTGGACCTCGTCCGGTCAAACGCAGCTTTCTATTTTAAGACAAATGATAGAGGACGATTTTTATAATGACCATAATTTTACGGTTGATTTAAAGCTTGTAACAACCTCGCTTCTTATGGCGATAGCGGCAGGCAAGGGTCCGGATATGGCGTTAAATGTTGCCACAACCGACGCTATGAACTATGCGTACAGAAACGCCGTGGTTGATTTGGCGGAGTTTTCGGATTTTTCGGAGATCAAAACGCGTTTCCGTGCAAGCGCATTGACATCGGTTTCGTATAAAGACTCGGTTTATGCATTGCCTTTTACGCAATCGTTTCATATGCTTTTTTATCGCAGTGACATCATCTCAGAGCTTGGAATAAAAATTCCCGAAACATGGCAGGATGTAATAAACGCGCTTGCAACGCTTAAAAAGAACAATCTTGAATTCGGAATACCGATACCTTCCGATCTTAATACCTTCTATTCAATGCTTTATCAAAACGGCGGACGGCTATACAACGAGAAATCCACTGCCGCAGAGCTTGCGTCATATGAGTCAATAAGCGCTTTTACGCAGTGGAGCGAATTTTTCACCGATTATCAAAGTCCTAAGCAATTTGACGCTCAAAACCGTTTCCGCACAGGTGAAATGCCGATAGTGATAAGCGATATTTCACTTTACTGCACGCTTAATATTTTGGCTCCTGAAATACAGGGGCTGTGGGGTATGAGCCTTATTCCCGGTACGGTTAAGGCGGACGGTACGGTTGATCATACCGGCTCTGCAACCGAAACCTGCTCTGTAATGCTTAAAAACTCAAATAAAAACGAATGCTGGGATTTTCTTAAGTGGTGGTCTTCGGCAAAAACGCAAAGTAAATATGCCGAACGCGTGGAAATGGCGCTTGGAAAATCGGCAAGAGTTATGACGGCAAATGCCGAAGCGTTTAACGGGCTGTCGTGGGGAGCGGAATACGCAAACGTACTTAATGCTCAGGCAGAAAATCTTGTAGGAATACCATCGGTGCCCGGAAGCTATTACACATCCCGTTATATAGGCAACGCGCTCAATAAGGTTATGTATAGCGGCGCTGTACCGGGCGAGATACTGATAAACTTTACCGATACAATAAATAATGAGATAACCGAAAAAAGAAAGGAGCTTAAGCTTGATGAATAATACCTGCCCACACAGATTTAATCGCTTTATACGCGGGCTTAATAAGCATAGGGTATCAATTTTATTTGCGCTTCCGTTCCTTATTCTTTTTTTTACATTTACGGTAATACCGGTATTGTATGCCATGCTTTTAAGCTTTACAAGCTACGACATAATAGAGAAACCCGTTTTTGTGGGACTGAGCAATTATTTAACTCTGTTTTTAAAAGACGATATTTTTATGACGGCATTCAGGAATACAATGCTGTTTGCACTGACCATAGCGCCGCTTTCGTTCTTCGGATGCCTTTTGGTTGCATGGATGATAAATGATTTTTCACCAAAGCTTCGCGCGATATTAACCTTTGTATTTTATGCTCCGTCGCTTTCGGGTGCGGTAAGTGCAATATGGGTGATTATTTTCAGCAATGATTCATATGGCTTTGCAAATAATATTTTAAGCTCGTTAGGCTTTATAAATGAACCCGTGCAGTGGCTTGCAGATCCTACCAAGGCTTATTTTGTAATAGTTGTGGTATCGCTGTGGACCAGTCTTGGAACAAGCTTTTTATCACTTGCAGCAGGATTTAGGGGCATTGATGCCTCTCTTTATGAGGCGGCGGCAATGGACGGCGTTAAAAACAGAGTTCAGGAGCTGTGGTACGTTACGCTTCCCGCACTCAAGCCGCAGCTTATGTTTTCAGCCCTGATTACGGTAACAAGCTCGTTTGAGATAGGAACAATTTGCAATACGCTTTTCGGATTTCCAAGCCCGAATTATTCGGCGCACACAATCGTTGTACATATGATGGATTATTCGCAAACGCGTTTTGAGCTTGGTATGTCGTGTGCAATGGCTACGGTACTTTTTCTGATCATGGTGGGGTGCAACCGCCTGATCAATATATTTATTGCGCGAGTGGGTCGCTGAAACGGAGGTAAAGTATGAAAAAAATAAAAGCGCACCGCGTAAGCAGAAGCATAGGCGGAAATATTTTGGTATTTTTGTTTTTAACTGCGCTCGGTGTATTTATGCTTATTCCGTTTCTTTATGTTGTCAACAATGCGTTTAAGCCTATTGAGGAGCTGCTGCGTTTTCCGCCTACAATATTTGTGCAGAATCCTACGCTTGTTAATTTTGTAAATCTTTCAAACCTTTTAAGTGAAACAAGTATGACATTTTTGCGTTACGTGTTTAACACTGTTCTTGTAACGGCGGTGGGGGCGGTAGGTCAGATAATATTAGCATCACTTTGCGCTTATTCGCTTTCTAAAATTCCCTTTCCGGGTGCTAAAGCGGTTTTTAAAATCATAGTTTTTTCACTTATGTTTTCTTCGGTTGTAACGCAGGTGCCCAATTACATTATTTTTGCAAAGCTAAGGCTTATCGATACCTTTGCGGCAATGCTTTTGCCCACATTCACCACAACGCTCGGACTTTATCTCATAAAACAGTTTATGGAAAGCACAATTCCCGACGCCTTGCTTGAAGCCGGAAGAATAGACGGCGCAGGCGAGCTGAGAATATTTTTTAAAATAGTAATGCCGCTTTTAAAACCGGCATGGATGACGCTTACGATTTTGTCAATACAGTCGCTTTGGAATTCGCAGAGCACATACACATACAGCGAAGTGTATAAAACAATGCCTCAGGCACTGGCACAGATAGTTACCGGCGGTATAGAACGTACCGGAGTAAGCGCGGCTATTTCGCTTTTAATGCTTATCGTGCCGCTGCTTTGCTTTTTATTTATGCAATCAAATATTATTGATACCATGAGCTCGTCCGGACTGAAAGGATAACGCTATGAAAATGCTGAAGAAAATTATTATAGTATTATCTGCTTTGATTGCAGTCTCTTTTACAGCGGCTGCCGAAAGCGTGCCTTATGAAAACTATACATACAGCGAGAAAAACGGGAATCTTGTTTACGGCCCGCAGGCATATCTTCCGGAGCGCGTTATAACCGGCTCGGAGCTCGGTTTGGCGAATATGTCGTCGCTCTCCGATATCGATTCGGATGAACATGGCAATCTTTATCTGCTTGATTTTGCTGAAAACAGGGTTATTGTATTAAATTCAGACCTTACTTTGAAAAATGTATTTATCTGCTATAACGGCGGCACAAACGCGGTGCTTTCGGAAGCCAAAGGTATATTTACCGATGATAAATATATATACGTGGCTGATACCGGAAATGCTCAGATACTTATTATGGACCGTGAGACCGGCGAACAGGTAAAAATTGTTCCGGCGCCGTCCTCTGCTGTTTTGGGAAAGGATTTCATATTCAAGCCCATAAGGCTTGCAACCGACTCGGAGCGTCAGTTATATGTTGTGGGTGAGGGCACATATGAAGGAATAATAAATATGAATTGGGAGGGTGAATTTATAAGCTTTGTAGGTAGCAGTAACGTTACCGCGTCGGCGTGGGATATTTTTTGGCAGAAATTTTCCACAAAGCAGCAAAGAAAAACCTCTGTTCAGTTTATACCTCAGGATCATTCAAGTATAGATTCAGACCAATTCGGTTTTTTTTATTGTACCACGTATACCGCAAAGGATAAAAAAATGGTAAAGCGCCTTAATCCGGGCGGCGCCGATGTTATCAGAGCGCTTTCATCTGTGGGAATAACGGGAGATCAGAAGGCATATTACGGCGGTACGCTTGAAGGAAACAGCAGCTTCAGCGATGTTTCAAGCGGTAATTATAAAATATATGCATGCCTTGATAAAACCAGAAACCGAATTTTTTGTTATAACAACGACGGCTATCTTTTATATTCGTTCGGTTGTTCATCAAACCGAGAGGGCGGTTTTTCACGCCCCTCTGGTATTACCTTTTTGCCTGACGACCGCATTGCTGTATCTGATGAGGAGCGGGGGAACGTAACCGTATTTTATCCTACCGAATATGCTGCGGCTATCCATTCGGGATTAAACGCACAAAATTCTCTTGATTATAATGCGGCTTATAAATATTGGAAAAGCGTTCTTAATATGAACAGCGAGTTTGAGCTTGCGCACAGCGAGGTAGGAAAGGTTTATCTTGCAAACGGCGAATATAAAAAAGCTATGGAAGAATTTAAAAATTCAGGAAACCTTGCACAGTACTCAAGGGCGCTGGCAGGCTATCGCTCAGAGCTGATATACGATAATATATATTTGATTGCGGCGGCTGTTATATTATTGATTGCACTGATTGTTTTTGCGGTAAAAATGCGTCGCAGAAAAATATCAAATGGGGTTAATAACAAATGAAAAATATGTTTGAATGTCTTAAATTTTCATTTTATATTCTTGCGCACCCGTTTGACGGTTTTTGGATCTTGAAATCGGAAAAAAGAGGAAATGTTAAATCTGCAACGGTATTGCTGGCACTCTTTTTTTTAACTCTTGCATTCCGTATTTATTCGGTGGGATATTTAATATCCGGTACGTCCGAAAACGGTTTTTCGGTGTGGGTGCTTTTGCTGTTGATCGTATTTTTATTTATTCTTTACAGTGTTTCAAACTGGGCGCTTACAACGCTTTTTGACGGAAAAGGAAAATTTTCCGAGGTTTATACCGCACTTTGCTATGCTTCGGTTCCGATAACGCTTTTTAATATTCCGCTTGCAGTTATAAGCAGGGTCATTACCCTTGAAGAAACATCGTTTTACACTTTTTTCAGTATAGCTTCTGTAATATGGATGATATTTTTGCTGCTGGCGGCAAATCTTTCCACGCACGATTATACAATGACCAAAAGTATAATAACGTTCATATGCACTGTTATTGCTATGGTTATAATAATTGTTCTTTTGGTTTTGTTTGCAAATTTGGTGCAGCAGGTTTATTTATTTATTCTTTCGGTTATTAAAGAAGCGGCTTTCCGTATCTGAGGAGGAATTATGAAAAAGCTAATAAAAAAGGCCATGTCTTTAACATTTGCAGCAACCGTTGCCTTTTGTTCGCTGAATAATACTTCCGCTTTGCCGGAGACTTCGGGTGAAAGCGGTATCGGCGGTGTTGCGGCGGAAAACAGCAATTACATTTTGCAATATAATGAAGAAACAGCCGGAATAACGGTTATTTCAAAAAACAGCGGCTGCAAATGGTCTTCAAATCCGGAGATACCCGCCGGCGTTTCGGGAACAACGGCGGACAGAATGAAAAGTCAGCTTATACTCGAATATTACAGCGACCAAAAGCTGAACCTGATGACAAGCTATGCGGATTCGCTTCAAAATGAAGCTCCTGCCGTCTTATGTAAGGCGAACACGCTATCGGTAACATATAATTTCGGCAAGGAAGAATATACAAACAATATGCTTCCTACAATAATTTCAAAATCCAGAATGGAAAAGGATATTCTTCCTAAGCTGAGCGACTCAGAGCAAAAGCTCTTACTTTCAAGATACGAGCTTTTTGAAAAAAATAAAATGGATAAAGCGCTTTACGATACGGTTGCCGTAAGCTTTCCGGTTATTGCAAAGCACGATATATATGTTCGCGGTACATTTCCCGATTATGTGGGAAAGGAAATATACTCGACGCTTAAAAATTCCGGCTATACATTAGATGATCTTGAACGCGACTGCAAGGAAAATGAAATTGAAAATACTTATGAAGAACCGATTTTGTTTACGGTTACGGTTCATTACAGTCTTACCGAAAAGGGACTTAGGGTAACTGTTGATCCCAAAGAAATAACCTATACCTCAGAAAAGCCGGTAAGGATAACGGTTTTGCCATATTTCGGCTGTGCAAATCAGAATACCGAAGGCTATATGCTGGTTCCGGACGGCAGCGGCGCAGTGATACGCTTTAATAACGGGAAAATAAAGTCCGGTATTTATTCCAAGTATATTTACGGTGAAAATAACACTCTTACAAAATCCGAAAAGCAGCCTGACGACGCTGTAAGCGCACTGCCGTTTTTTGCGTTATCCGAAAGCAATCAAGGATTTTTAGCTTCAATAGAATCCGGAAGTGAGTGCGCTGCGGTAAACGCCTCGGTATCGGGCATATCCGACGAATTTAATACGGTTTATGCTTCTTTTGATGTTTTCGCCGCCGATCTTTTAACTGTTACTTCGGGCAGCGACGGACAGCTGCTTATGATCTCGGACGATCCTATTTCGTCTCCCTGTGAGATCGAGTATTTATTAACCGAGGGTTATACCGATTATTCGGCATTTGCTCGTATTTACAGGGAGCGCCTTAAGGAAATAGGCGCGATAAAGAAAAACAAGGATAATAACGGACCGATGAATATTGAGTTTATCGGAACGGCACTTGTTAATAAAAGCTTTTTAGGCTTTTCGTATGAGGGACTTGCGCCTTTAACTACGCTTAAACAGGCGGAGGAAATAACAGACGCATTGAACTTCAATAATGTAAGCGTGCGCTTTAAAAATGCCGTGAACGGCGGAAAAAAACAAAACAGCGTAAGCAAGGTTAAATTTGACAGCAGCGTGGGGAATAAAAAAGACTGGAAACGCCTTTCGAGTAAGGTCTCCCAGCTGTCGCTTTCAATGAATGTTCAAACCGTTGCGAAGGCTTCTAAAAAAGAAACCACAAGAAAAATGGATAACAGCATTGCAAAGCAGTATACATACGATCCGGTAAGCAGATATATGCAATCCCGTTCATATTCCGTTTTAGTATCGCCCTCGACTTTAATGAAATCCGCGATAAAGCTTATAAAATCCGCCGAAAAAATGGGAGTAACCTCTGTTTCGGTAAGCGATATCGTATGTTCGGTATCGGCTGATTATAATAAATCCGGCGTATATGATCCCGCGCAAACACGCGCAATATATGAAAAATATTTAGGCAAGCTTAAAGGCGAAGGTTTGAATATTCAGTCCGACGCCGCAGGCGTTTATGCGTTCCCGTATATTTCAAAGATTTGGAACGTACCTATGCAAAGCAGTAATTATTTAATTGAAGATGAAAGCGTGCCGTTTTATTCGATGGTTATAAGGGGAAAAATTCCCTATGTCGGATCCCCTGTAAACTGCTCGTCAGACAGACAATCTGAGTTTTTACGTTCGGTGGAAATAGGCGCGGGGCTTCAATTTTCATGGATTGCCGCTAATGCCGAGAATATAGTGAATTCCGAAGAGCGGTATTACGACAGGCTTTACACAGATACCGCAGATATTGCGGCAGACTGCGAAAAACGCTATACCGAGCTTTATGATATATTAAGGGACGCCGAAATACTGTCCCACTTAAAAGCCGAAAATAATGTTAGCATAACCGAGTATTCAAATGGTGTTAAGGTTTATGTTAATTTTTCCGAAAACGCGGCGGAGATAGACGGTAAAAATATTCCGGCTAAAGATTTTATTTATGAAAGGGAGTGACTGTATGAATGGCTTAAGGCGCAGAACGCTTGAAGAAAAAGAAGCTGCGAAAGGTTATTTGTTTCTTATTCCGCTTATGATAGGTCTTTTGATTTTCTTTATTATTCCTATTATACAGTCAGCAGTCACAAGCTTTTGCGATATAAACTCATCGGGCGGTAAAGAAATTGCTAAATGGAATAATTTTGCCAATTACAAAGAGGTTCTTTTTGTAAATAACAAATTTCTTCCTACAGCTGCTAAGGCTATTATCAGAATGGCAACAACAACACCTTTAATAATGATATTCAGCTTTTTTATGGCTTCCGTACTCAATCAGTCCTTTAAGGGAAGAACATTTTTCAGAATAGTTCTTTTCCTGCCGGTGGTCATTATGATGACAGCCGGAGCAACAAACGTGCTTGAAACGCAAATGAGCGGAACCTCGTCGTATAAGGATACCTTTGATGTTTCGGCAGAGGCGTTTACAACGCAAATTTCCGCATATCTTACCGATATCGGCGTAAGTACGGCAATATCGGATAAAATTATAAGCATTACAAATACGGTTTATAACATTATAAACCTTTCCGGAATACAAATACTGATTATTCTTACCGGTATGCAGTCGATTTCTCCGTCGCTATATGAAGCGGCTAAGGTTGAGGGGGGAACCGCATGGGAAAATTTTTGGAAGATCACATTCCCTATGGTAAGCCCGCTTATTCTTACAAGCTTTATTTATACTATTGTGGATTCGTTTACCTCAAGCACTAACGGTCTTATGGATCTTATACGCAGCACGGCGTTTACAAATCAACAGGTGGCGCTGTCGTCGGCAATGTCGATATTATACTTTACCGCCATTGCGATAATAGTGGGAGCGGTTGCATGGATTGTTTCAAAATTTGTATTTTACTATGATAGCTGAGAGAGGTGAAGACTGTATGAAACCGAGTTTAAGTATAAAGCTTCCCGAACGCGATACGCTTAAACGTAAGCTGCCCCTTTTTCTGTGGTCGGTGTTCAGGCTGATCCTGCTTATCGGAATAAGCTATGTAATTCTTTATCCGGTTATTGCAAAATTGGCGCTTGCATTTATGGACAGGGCGGATCTTAATGACGTAACGGTAAAATGGCTGCCGAGGCACTTTACATTAGACAATATAAAAACCGTTTCAAAAATCGTAGATTATATACCTGCGCTTTTCAGAACGGTGGGAGTTTGTCTTGTAATCTCGCTTATAGAAGTGTTTGTGTGCGCGCTGTCGGCATACGGATTTGCACGGTTTCGCTTTAAGGGACGCGGTCTGCTGTTTGCACTGGTGATAGGAACGCTTGTGGTTCCGCCGCAAACATATATTGTTCAGCTTTACAGCCGTTTGCAAAGCTTTGATATTTTCGGAATAATCGGACTTTTTAACGGCGGCGAGGGAATAAATCTTCTTGGGGGCGTTGTTCCGTTTATAGTGCTCGGCGTTACCGGAATGGGAATACGCTGCGGTCTTTATATATTCATAATGAGGCAGACCTTCAGGGCATTGCCAAAGGAAATTGAAGAGGCGGCAAAGGTTGACGGCGCACGTACATGGCGGACGTTTTGGCAGATAATGCTTCCGAATGCCGTGCCTACAATTGTTGTGTGCTTTGTGCTGGCATTTGTATGGCAGTGGAACGATACGTTTTATACGGGGCTTTTTTCACCCTCGCTTAATACTTTGGCGCAAATTTTTTCAAGACTTAATGTTTTAATAACAAATTATCTGGGCAGCTGGAGCTATGTGAGCGATTCTTATACGCGTCTGCTTTGCAGCGTAGGCTCGCTTTTGGCAATAGCGCCGATTATGGTATTTTACGCTTTTTGCCAGAAGGCGTTTGTTCAGGGCACAGAACGTTCAGGCTTGGTAGGTTAAAAAAGCGCACCCTACGGTGCGCTGAAGGCTTTAAAATATTCTCGTTTCATCAGGCTCGGAAACGCCCTGCTTAATGTTTCGGTTTGCACGCACAAGATAATCGGTTGAATTTGATTTTCTGAATTCGCTCGGCGTTATATACATAACCTTTTTGAATGCGTTTGTAAAGTAATGCTGATCGGCAAAGTGCAATGCTTCTGAAATTTCGTTTATAGACATTTGCGAATTTAAAAGCATATTGCATGCAATTTTAATTCTTTGCGTAAGCAGATATTGGTACGGAGTTTGGTTGTATGCCTTTTTAAAAATATTTATTATATGCGATTGCGAAAGGCAAAGGGCATTTGATATCTGCTTCAGTGAAAAGCTTTCGGAGTATATATTGCTGTCAAGAATATCTTTGATTGCGTTAACATCGCTTTTAATGCGCCCCGCATTTTTAAAATTGTAAAGTGCGGTGACAATTTTATGAAATATAATCGCACCCTCTTCCATAGTTTCTTTTTTCGGAATGTTTTTTGATGTAAGATTAAAAAGCTCGCGGAAAAGTGTTTCGTCTGAAAAATTTTTAAAAACCACCGTGTCCTGAATGCCGTAGGCTACCGTAAGCGAGGGAACAAGAATACCGTCGATATTAAACCACAGCTTATTGCACGGATCGTTCTGAAGGGGTGCGTATTTGTGGTTGCTTCCTTTCGGCAGCAGGTAAACATCGCCTTTTGATATATTGTATTTTTTACCGTTGCATAAAAGCGTTTCGCTGCCGGACAGTATATACTCTAAAATATAGCAATAGCTGTTTGAACGCTCGGTGGTATATGCTTCTGTGCATTCGGTTATACCGCTTACTTCAATATTAAACGGGTATTCGCACGGATCAAAAGCAAATGTATTCAAGGTTTCGGTATTCAAGACAGATTCTCCCTTCGGCAAGTATAGTATTATTATAAAAAGAAATATAAAATAATTCAATATTTATTTTTAAACGAGGTAATTTAATGATTGATTTTTGCAAAGAAAAAGGATTTTTTAATATCCAAACGCCCAATACCTGTTACATAATAAGAATTTTCCCCGACGGCACGGCGGCACACGTTTATTACGGAGCGCGTTTAAACGGCGACGATATGTCGTATTACCACCTCTTTAGGGAAAGGGCATTCAGTCCTATGTGTAAAATAGGCGGGCATATCAGCTCGCCGGACTGTATTTTGCAGGAATATCCAACAGCCTGCCGCGGAGATTACAGAACGCCGGCGCTTGAAATTGAGGGAAGAGACGGCAGAAGGGACTGCGAACTTAAATACTCAAATTACCGCATTGTAAAGGGAAAGCCCGAAATTCCGCAGCTGCCGCAGCTCGGTGCGGATTTTAACGAAGCCGAAACATTAGAGCTTGTTCTTGAAGACAGTACTGCCGAAATAAAGGTTATACTAAGCTTTACCGCTTTTTCCGATATGGATATTATAGCCCGCCATACCGAAATTATAAATACGGGAAATAACGAAATAAAGCTTAAAAACGCTGCAAGTATGAATCTTGACCTGTGGCTTTGTGGTGATTATGAGTTTATAGATCTGTACGGGGCGTGGGCAAGAGAGCACGCCGCCGAACGCGTGCCGCTCCACCACGGCGTTACGGTATGCGAAAGCAGAAGAGGCTCAACGGGACACCAGCAAAATCCATTTGCGGCGCTTGTATCGCCCGGCACCGATGAAAACAGCGGAGAGGTTTACGCCGCAGCGCTTGTATACAGTGCGGATTTTCGCATTACAGCCGAACGCGATCAGTTTGACGGCGTAAGGCTTCAGGCGGGAATAAACCCGGCAACCTTTACATGGCTGCTTGAGCCCGGCAAAAGCTTTGTAACCCCCGAAGCGCTGCTCACGTTTTCAAACAGCGGGCTTTCGGGTATGTCGCACACATTCCATACGGCAGTTCGCCGTCATTTAGGCCGTTCGGCATATTTAAAGGCGAAAAGGCAGATAGTAATTAACTGTTGGGAAGCTATGTATTATGATTTTAACGCCGAGAAAATACGCAAATTTGCGGAAAAATGCAGGGGGCTCGGAATAGATACATTTGTGCTTGACGACGGTTGGTTCGGAAAAAGAGACGATGACCGTTCGTCGCTCGGAGATTGGTTTGTCAACAAAGAAAAGCTGCCCGGCGGACTTGAGGAACTTATTGATATTTGCAAAAAAGCAGGAATGAAATTCGGATTGTGGTTTGAACCCGAAATGATTTCAGAGGACAGCGATTTATTCCGCGAGCACCCCGATTGGTGTATTCATACCGTTGGGCGCAAGCCGTTAAAAAGCCGTTATCAGTATGTGCTTGATTACAGCCGCCCCGAAATAGCGGATGCAATATATACGCGCATTTCTAAAATACTAAAGGAAAATGATATTTCATATGTAAAGTGGGATATGAACCGTAATATAACCGATAACGGCTCTGACTACCTTGCGCCGGACAGACAGGGAGAGCATACGCACCGATATATATTGGGCGTTTATTCGCTGATGAAACGCCTTACCGATGAATTTCCGAATGTGCTTTTTGAGGGCTGTTCGGGCGGAGGAGGACGTTTCGACCTCGGTATGCTTTATTATATGCCGCAAATTTGGACCAGCGATAATACCGACGCAGTGGCAAGGCTTGAAATACAGTACGGTAACAGCCTTGTTTTTCCTTTAAGCTCTATGTCGGCGCACATTTCCGCCTGCCCCAATCATCAAACGGGCAGAACAACGCCGTTTAAAACGCGCTCCGATGTGGCGCAGCTTTGCAATTTCGGTTATGAGCTTGATCCTGCCAAGCTTAACGATGAGGAATTCGAAGAAATAGCGGAGCAAATAAAGCTGCACCGCAGATTGGAGCCATTGGTTGAAAAGGGTACGCTTTACAGGCTTATAAGCCCGTTTGGGGGAAATACCTTTGCATGGGAGGCGGCGTCGCCCGATAAAAGCTTTGCCTGCGCGGTTTTTGTGCGTAAGCTTGCCGTGCCGAACGATCCGGGCTACATATTAAAGCTTAAGGGACTTGAACCCGACAAAAAATATACAGTTGAACAGCTCGGCCTTAATTTGAGCGGGGCGGCGCTTATGAATGCGGGTATTCCGATTGTTGAATTAGGCGGCGACAGCATATCAATGCTTTTCACCGTTAAAGAAATATAATTTATAAGAAAGAGGTATCAATTATGAAAAAATCAAGCAGACTTACGGCAGTTTTTCTCAGCGCGGTACTTTTAATTTCGGCGATTTGCGGCATAGCGCCGTCGGCAGAGGAAGACGGGGGAGCTTCGCAAAGCGCGTCGCTTGCTCCGTATTACACAATTGTAAACCGTTGTGAAGATAAAACCGGAGTTAAAACAACTGTTGCGCTTGCGCTGGGGAGTAATTCGCCGGACGGAAAATCAATTATTATTAAAAGCAGTCCAAACTCAAATAAAATTTATGTTGATCAGAATTTTTATGAAGTAACTTTCAGCAACATAAATGTTCCGGAAAATGCAGAGGCATTAGTTTTTTGGTATGGGCAGAGCTTTGAAGAACGCAACGAAAATAGTTTTATAAGCACGGCTAAAAGTAATTCCGACGCAATTCTTCGCCCAAAGTTTAACGTGGGTGCGAGAGCAGCGGGAAGTACGGACAGTTTTTCGGCAAACTCAGCTCAGAATGAAATATATATGGTTTCATCCGACGACGGAACCGTATATTCGGCAAGTATGGGTAGCGGCGTTACCGGAACAATAAGTACTAAGGCCTATTGGGGCAGTGTGGAAAACGGTTATGTTGTTCTTCCGCTGACATTTTTTAAAACCGAGACCTTTAACGAATCAAAGATAGATTTGCGCATACAGGTTTTAGGAAATGGCTCGCAATATATAGATAAAGACGGTAATGTGATTACATCAAGTAATAAAATATCCGCTAATACCTGTATATCGTTTGATAATATCGGCTTTATAACAGATATGGAAGCATTTAAAACCGACTGCGGAACAAAAAGCGCTAAAAATGAAACGTTCGGACGTTTTACATATACAAATTCTGCCGTTGCAAATAAGCTCTGCCCGCTTTCCGGCGGAAAAAGCCTTAATGAAACGGTTGAGGTTAAAAGCAGTGCCGCAACTGTTAAATGGGACAGTGCAGAAAATGCGGCAAAATACCGTTTAACGCTTTATAATAAAGTCTTTGCGGCTGTTTCGGAAAAAGAGGTGACGGAAAGCGAAGCTGAGTTAGAAATACCTGCCGGAAGATATATTCTTCAGATAGCCGCGCTTGACGAAAGCGGAGTCGTTACAGCTTCGTCACTGCAAAGCGTTGCTATCAATTCCGATATAAACTCCACAGGTGAAACCGATATATGCGATCTTGTTTATATATCTCTTGATGAAAACAAGGAAAAATACGAAACCGATCTTGACGGCGACGGCGCGTGTACCGAAAGCGACGCAGCCTATCTGCGCAATTTACTTCTCGAAATAAAATAATAAGAATTTTAAAAGGGTGGTAACCGTGAATGGAATTATTAAAAAAATCGGCGCATTCCTTATTTCGGCTGTTATGGCTTTAGGCGCTTTTTCGGCGGCATTTGCTGCAGATGAACAGGATTATTCAGAGTATTACGCTGCTATGCGCAAGCGTTGGGAGGATACCCTGACGGGCGGTGCCGGCCTTGACGTAACAGACGAAAAGGCAGCGGAAAAAATTAAAACAATTACCGATGAAGCGCAGGCTTTAATTGATAAGATGGAGCCGCAGGAGAATTGGGAAAGCAATGGCTATATTTGGCAGGATATTGATACCGCTAAGCTTTCAAACTTTGAAAAATATTCCGCTGTGTATACGTCGTACGGGCGGCTTAAGCAGCTGGCGCTGGCATACAGGGCAGAAGGGACACTTAAGGGGAACGAAGACCTTAAAAATACCGTGCTTGCCGCAATGAGCTATTTGAACGAATATTGGTTTAATAAGGATACCGAACAGACAGGAAACTGGTGGTATTGGCAGATAGGAATGCCCCTTAACATAAACGACGTGCTGATTTTAATGTACGATGAGGTTAATTCCGATTTGCTTACAAGCTATATGGAAGCAATAGACGCACATCCGCCGCTTAAAGGTCATATGCTTGTAGGCGCCAATCAGGTTTGGTACAGCACGGTAAGGGCAGTGCGCGGTGCGTTGGGTGAAACGCCTGAAAAACTGAATGACGCTAAAAGCGGTATTGAATCCGTTTTGCCGTATGTAAAAAGCGGCGACGGCTTTTACGAGGACGGCTCGTTTGTGCAGCACAATATGTATGCATACACCGGAGGATACGGCTCAAGCCTTATGAAAAACCTCGCTCCCGTAATAGCGATGCTTTATAATACGCCTTGGCAAATAACCGAGGGAATAAACAATGTTTTTGCTTGGGTGTACGATTCCTTTGAGCCGCTGTTTTATAAGGGAGCTTTTATGGATATGGTTCGCGGAAGAGAAATTTCACGCAAAACCAATTCCGGATTTGTGACGGGCAGATACATTCTTGAAGCAATTTTACAGCTTGCCGAATTTGCAGGGGAACAGGATGCGGCGTACTTTAAAAGCCTTGTAAAATATATGATTAGCGAGAGCAGCGGCGTATATGATTTTCTCGGCGAAACAACGCTTTATTGCTATACGCTTGCACAAAAAATTCTGAACGACGGCACTATACCGGTAAGGGACGAATATCAGCTGTATAAGGTTTATGCCGATATGGACCGCGCCGTACAGCACAGGGCAGGCTATTCGGTAGGTATAAGTATGCATTCCGAACGGATAGCGGCGTTTGAAAAAATTAACGGGGAGAATATTAAAGGCTGGTATACCGGCAGCGGTATGCTGTATCTTTATAATAATGACCTTACTCAATACGCGGGGAATTTTTGGGCTACCGTTGATACCCGCCGCCTTGCCGGAACCACGGTTTTAAGGGGAGTATCGGATCTTCCCGCAGAAAGCGGCAGTGTTAACGCTCTCGGCAGAAATTCCTTCGCGGGCGGGGTTTCGTTAGGTAAATACGGAGTTGCCGGAATGCAGCTTATGCCTGTAGGACAGACATTAAATGCAAAAAAATCATACTTTATGTTTGATAACGAAATAGTCTGCCTTGGTACCGATATAAACGCTGCGGATGGCGGTAATATTGAAACAACGGTTGAAAATCGGAAGCTGTCGGCTTCGGGGGATAACGCCTTAACAGTAGACGGCGCCGCCGCTGCAGCAAGCATAGGCGCAAGTGAAACCGTCACTGCCGCTTGGGCGCATCTTGCGGGGAACGACTCGGAATCTGACGGCATAGGCTACTTTTTCCCGAAAAAAGAAACGCTTAATATTGTAAGAGAGTCCCGTACAAATAATTGGTCAAGTATGAATCAGGCTGCCGGTCAAAAGGACGATACTGATTATACCGATAATTATCTTACAATGTATATTAACCACGGCGTAACGCCTTCAAATGCCGATTATGAATATGTGCTTTTACCGAATATGAGCAGCGACGGTGTTAAAAGCTATGCTGAAAATGCCGATGTTGAAATTCTTGCAAACAATACAAATGTTCAGGCGGCATATGATAAATCAACCCAAGTTACCGGCGCTAATTTTTGGAGCAATACCGAAACGGCGGTGCAAAGAAACGGCGAGGATTGGATCGTTTGCAACGGTACGGCATCTGTTGCGGTATCGGAAGCGGACGGTAAGCTTGAAATTGCGGTTTCGGATCCAACGCAAAAAAATACGGGGTCTGTCGGTATAGAGGTCGGCAAAGAGGTAGCAAAGCTTATTTCAAAGGATGACCGCGTAAAGGTGGTAAGCGCCGGCAATAAAGTAAGGCTGCTTATTGATATGAGCGGATCAAACGGACAGACTGTAACGGCTTCGTTTGAAATAGGAGAGTCCTTAGAAGCGGAAACCGCACCTGAGATAACCGAAGCCGAGTATTATGCGTTCGGTAAGGAGGATACGGATACCGCTGTTAAATTTAACGGAATCGGTACTATGGAGTTTGGCATAGAAAATGCTCCTATCGGAATAACGGTTGACCGTTTCGGTATTTTACATATAAACGCCGGCATAAATGCGGGAATTTATAAGCCTACGCTTACTGTTAAAAATACAGCCGGAGAAAGCAAAAGGGAAATTACCGTTTCAAAATATAACGGTGAGCTGACGACGCAGTGGGATTTTGATTCGGTAAGCAACGGTAAGATTACCGATTCCCTCGGAACACAGCGTACAATTACGCTTTACGGTAATGCTAAGGTTGAAGACGGCTCGGTTTATGTACCGAATACAAGTAAGTCAATAAATTCAAAAGTTCATATAGCAAATAAGGCTTCTTCCGATCTGGCGTTCACAAAAACGATTGAAATTGATTTAAAGGTTAAATTTACCGAATCACCGACCGACCGCGAACAGGTGATAATAAAAAAATATCCTATATCAAGCGGTTATGTGGAATATGGCTTACGGGTAAATAAAGAGGGCAAAATAGGACTTTGTTGGAATAATAATTGGTACAGCGGTAATGCGCTTGAATGGAGCGCGGATACATGGTACCGCCTGCGTGTTTGCTATAACGGTCACACTATTACATTTATGCGTGACGGTGAAAGCTGCGGCGCCGTACAGAATACCGAAAGCGCAACACAGGTAGGAACTCCGCTGATAATAGGCACAAACGCGGCGGGAAATTACTTTTCCGGTTATATCGACGATGTAATATTGGTTACGCCGTATGATACCGTGCCCACGGCAGAACCGTCAAAATCCGTTGTCTATTGGAATTTTAATGAGGGCGGCGGCACTTCGGTTGCTTCTAAATCAAGCTTAAGTATTCCGAGCGGCGGCGATTATAACGCTACGATCAGTCAATCTGTAAAGTGGGTTGAGGGATTTGTGGGAACCGGTCTTAAATTTGATTCATTAAGCGATACGCTTAAATTGAATAAAAGCGCTTATATAAGTGCAACAAGAATCGGTATGAGTCCCTACGAGGGAACGGCGAATGATTTAGCTACCGGGGCGGAGTATGATTTTTGGGTGAATTTCAGCGTTTCGCCATACGAGCATGAACAATATATTTTTCATAGAAAACACAGTACAGCGTCTGTGCCGTATGCAGTAAAGGTTGATGATTCCGGCAAGCTTTGCTTTGCATGGAACAGCTCTTGGGTGCAAAGCGACAGCTTGGAATGGAATACAGGCGAATGGTATCATATAAATATTGTTCATATGAATGACAGCACTGTCACATTAAAACGCGACGGTTTGATTGTAGGAACAGGTAAGGTTAGTAAGGGAATAATCGGTACAACGGATGTGGTTGTAATAAACCAAGGCAATAAGGTTAACGCTGACAATTGCTTTAAAGGTATTATCGACGAGTTCTATATGGGCGCTTTGGGCGGCGGAAAGGAAATAACAATGCGCTCGAAGGTTAGCTTTAACACAGGATGCGATACCGTTACGGCACCGACGTATTATTGGGTCGGCGAAACCGCGCAAAAGCCTGCGGATCCCACACGCAGCGGATATAAATTTCTCGGTTGGTATACCGACAGCAAGTATACGGAGTCTTACGATTTCTCCGCTAAAATAACCGATGATATTACGCTTTATGCTAAATGGGCAAAAGAGGGCGATGTTAATGCCGACGGAACAGTTGACATATGTGATTTAGTAAAGCTTAATATGTTGATAAGCAACGGAGCTACCGCCGAAAATGAACCTGTTTGCGATTATAATAACGACGGATATGTTGATGAAAAAGATCTACTGTTATTAAAGAAAAAGCTTCTTGGCATAAGCTGAGTATTTTGAAAGCTCTGCTTAAAAGTTATATTTTTGCCGAATAACAACAGGGGAAAACACACAAGAAAGAAGCAGTGCGGATTCAATGCAAAAATGATAACCGCAAGCGGCTTTTTATCCTGCCTTTATTTTAAAATAAGGGCAGGATTTTTTGTATAAAAAATAAAGCTTAGTTATAAAAGTCAGTCGCAAACTTGATATTATATTTTTATCACAAAATCTGTGATAGCAAAATCTGCGGTACGCGTGACAGTGCTTTTATATAAAGCGTACTTTTTGTCAAGTACATTTCAAATTTGACCCAATAAAAATTTAAACAAGATAGTCCTTATGAGCTACCATTGCAACGCCATGGTTGTCATACAACTCCTTTGGCCGCATTGAAGCATATGCCGTTTGGGCTTAAAAAGGCATAAAATCAAAAGGAAAATCATACAATTAATTAGCTTACGGGCGTAAAAAAGCCTATGGGGGGAGCTTGTTGTATGAAAGAAGCCACAAAGGACAGAGCCGAAATATTAGGGGAATATATATTGGATACGGGCGCCACTGTCAGGGCTGCGGCAAAGGTATTTAAAATAAGCAAATCTACCGTACATACGGCAGTAACAATACAGAACGGTTTGTGTGGTTGGTAGCATGAATAGCCTGAAATGGTAGAAATAAAAGGCAAAACAGGGTTGCCGCTTGTGATTTTCTCACTTGCGACAACCCTGTTGCTTGTATAACGAAAAGCACGCGATAGTCGCGTGGTTGGAAAGAGGTTAACCGGTGAAGAAAGATTCAATTGATGTAAATAGTTTAGCACACACGAAGTGGGATTGCAAGTATCATATAGTGTTTGCGCCGAAGTACAGTGTAGGTTTACAATAGATGTGTTACAGTATTCATGGCGAGTGGTGCTTCCTTTCAGTTGGTGTCGCAAATTTAACTGTAACACAGGAAGCTCCATTCGTCACTCTTTTTTATTCTCTGTAACACATCTATTGTAAACCTACAGAAGAACATTATTTAATTTAAAATGCTGCTTGACAGAAATGTCGCCGATATGATATAATTACGCTGTACAAAAAAGGGCTTTCGGGACTGACGGATAAGTGGAGCACCACGTGGACCGAAAAGCTAAAAAGCCGACCGTCTGGGCATACTTATCCTTTTTAAAGGACAAGTATGCCCTTTTTAATTCCGGAGGGGATAAAATGAAAAAAATAGCAATAATCATGGGAAGCGACAGCGATCTGCCGGTTGTTAAAAAAGCGGCGGACACCCTTTCTTCATTCGGGGTGCCGTTTGAAATACATGTTTTTTCGGCTCACCGCACGCCGGAGGAAGCGGCGCGTTTCAGTAAAACGGCGCGCGAAAACGGCTTCGGCGCCGTGATAGCGGCTGCCGGAATGGCGGCGCACTTAGCCGGCGCTGTTGCCGCAAACACAACTCTGCCCGTTATCGGTATACCGATAAAATCGGGTAATTTAGGCGGTATTGACGCACTGCTTTCAACCGTACAGATGCCATCGGGTATTCCCGTTGCCACGGTTGCAATTGACGGTGCTGTTAATGCCGCTTTGCTGTGCATAGAAATTTTAAGCGTAACCGACGGCGATTTGGCAGAAAAGCTCGAAGAAAAGCGCAAAGCCGACGCCGAAAAGGTACTTGAAAAAAATGCGGCAATAGAAAAAGAGTTTAATTAACGGAGGAATTTAAAATGGAAAAAACAACCCAGCTGTATGAGGGCAAGGCAAAAAAGGTTTTTGCTACAAGCGATCCCGATTTAGTAATAGTATCTTATAAGGACGACGCGACCGCGCTTGACGGTCTTAAAAAGGGCACAATATCTGGCAAGGGCGTTATAAATAACAGAATGTCAAATTATCTTTGCCGCCTGCTTGAAAAGCATGGTGTTCCCACTCATTTTGTCAAAGAGCTTAACGACCGCGAAACGGTGGTTAAAAAGGTATCAATCGTTCCGCTTGAGGTTATAATACGCAATATTTCGGCAGGCTCGTTTGCAAAGCGCTACGGCGTGGATGAGGGCATTGTATTCGCAGAGCCTACCATTGAATTTTCTTACAAAAACGACGACCTGCACGACCCGCTTATAAATTCTTACCATGCTTTAGCTTTGGGGCTTGCAACCAAAAAGGAAATTGATGAAATTAAGGCTATGGCTTTTAAGGTCAACGATATTCTTAAAGAATATTTCCTCTCGCTCAATGTAAAACTAGTGGACTTTAAACTTGAATTCGGCAGACTGAATGACGGCACAATTGTTTTAGCTGATGAAATATCGCCTGATACCTGTCGTTTTTGGGACGCCGACACAAACGAAAAGCTTGATAAAGACCGTTTCCGCCGCGATATGGGCGGAGTAGAAGACGCATACAACGAAATGATGAAAAGAGTTTTCGGCAACTGATACTTGGAGGCATAAATGAGCAGCTTAAGAGAAGAATGCGGAGTATTCGGAGTATATTCGTGGGAGACAAGCGACGTTGCAAGCACTGTATATTACGGCTTGTTCGCGCTTCAACACCGCGGGCAGGAATCCTGCGGGATTGTGGTAAACGACGACGGCGTTTTTAAGGCTTATAAAGACACGGGGCTTGTAAACGACGTTTTCACACCCGAAATAATAGGTAGGCTTGGAGAGGGCAATATTGCGGTAGGTCATGCGCGCTACGGTACTACTGGCTCAAATGACCGCAGTAATGCGCAGCCGATAGTGGTAAATCATATAAAGGGCAAAATGGCGTTGGCGCACAACGGCAACCTTGTAAATTCGGGGGAACTAAGGCGCGAATTAGAGCTTGAAGGCTCAATTTTCCACACCACAAGCGATACCGAGGTAATATCCTACATTATAACAAAGGAGCGCCTTACCGCCCCATCGATAGAGCAGGCGGTAAACGCCGCAATGAACCGCATTAAGGGCGCGTATTCGCTGGTTATAATGTCCCCCTCAAAGCTTATTGCCGTGCGCGATGAAAACGGCTTTCGCCCGCTTTGCTACGGCAAAACAGAGGACGGAAGATACATTGTGGCTTCCGAAAGCTGCGCGCTTGACGCGGTGGGAGCGGAATTTATACGCGATATAAAGCCGGGCGAAATAGTGGTGTTCGATAAAAACGGGGTAAGAACCATTGAAGACCATTGCCAAAAAGCGCCCTGTTCGCTTTGCGTTTTTGAGTACATTTATTTTGCGCGCCCCGATTCGGTAATAGACGGCTGCTCGGTGCATACCGCAAGGCAAAGGGCGGGCGCGTTTTTAGCGCTTGAGCACCCCGTGCAGGCCGATGTGGTAATAGGCGTGCCCGATTCGGGGCTGGACGCGGCTTTAGGTTACTCAAAGCAATCGGGCATACCCTATGAAATAGGCTTTATAAAAAATAAATACATAGGCAGAACCTTTATAGCACCGGGGCAGAAAAGCCGCGAGGATAAGGTTAAAATAAAGCTGAACCCCATAGCCGAGGTGGCGCGCGGCAAGCGAATCGTTATGATAGACGATTCAATTGTGCGCGGCACTACAAGCGCCAGAATAGTAAGGCTTTTGCGCGAGGCTGGCGCTAAGGAAATACATATGCGCGTGTCCGCACCGCCGTTTATGAACCCCTGCTATTACGGAACGGATATTGACTCGCGGGAAAATCTGATAGCCTGCAAGCACTCGGTTGATGAAATAGCAAGGCTTATAGGCGTTGATTCGCTTGGGTATTTAAGCGTTGAAAGCGTAAAGCAGATTGCAAAGGGCGTTCACGGCACGGGCTACTGCACCGCCTGCTTTGACGGAAATTACCCGACCGAAATACCGTCTGCCCCCATGAAAAACAGATTTGAAAGTAAAATTTCCGAAAATAAGGAGAACGGCAATGAATAATTCACAGTCAAAATCATACGCCGCCGCCGGCGTTGATATAACCGCGGGCTATAAATCGGTTGAGCTTATGAAAAGCCACATTGCAAGAACAAAAACGGCGGGCTGCCTTGACGATGTGGGCGGCTTCGGCGGCTGTTTCGGTCTTGACCTTAAGGGTATAAAAGAGCCTGTTTTGGTTTCGGGAACCGACGGCGTAGGCACAAAAATTAAACTTGCAATGCTGCTTGACCGCCACAATACCATAGGTATAGACTGCGTTGCAATGTGCGTTAACGATATAATCTGCTGTGGGGCAAAGCCGCTTTTCTTTCTTGATTATATTGCCTGCGGCAAGAATTATCCCGAAAAAATAGCCGAAATAGTAAGCGGTGTAGCTGAGGGCTGCGTAAGGGCAGGCTGTGCGCTTATAGGCGGCGAGACTGCCGAGCACCCCGGTCTTATGCCCGAAGACGATTACGACCTTGCGGGCTACTGCACGGGAATAGCGGATAAAAAGAAAATGCTGCAAAAAGACACTGTTAAAGAGGGCGACGCGGTAATAGCGCTTGCTTCATCAGGAGTACATTCAAACGGCTTTTCGCTTGTACGGCGGGTGTTTGACATTGAAAACTGCGAGCTTACCTCTCCGCTTAAAGAGCTTGGCGGCAGAACACTCGGCGATACGCTTTTAGAGCCTACAAAAATCTACGTTAAATCAATGCTTGCGCTTTTTGAAAAGGTGAATGTAAAAGCGGTATCGCACATAACGGGCGGCGGCTTTTACGAAAATATACCGCGCGCATTGCCTGACGGTTATTCGGTTAAGGTTGATAAAGCGTCTCTTAAAATTCCGCCGATATTCCGCCTTATTGAAGAAAAGGGCAATATTCCCGAACGAGATATGTTCAACACCTTTAATATGGGCGTGGGTATGAGCGTTACCGTAGCAGACGAGGACAAGGAAAAGGCAATAGAAATTCTTAAAGCGAACGGCGAGGACGCTTATATTATAGGCTCGGTTATTAAATCCGACGAGGGTGTTATAATTGAATAATAAAGTAAATATTGCTGTGCTGGTATCGGGCGGCGGAACAAATTTGCAGGCGCTGATCTACGCCCAAAAAAGCGGAATTTTAACAAGCGGCGAAATAAAACTTGTGGTTTCAAGCAACAAAAACGCCTACGCTCTTAAAAGGGCGGAAAACGCGGGAATTAAAACCGCGATTTGCGAAAGAAAGGGCTTTTCGCAAAAGGAATTTGAAGAAAGTATTTTAAACGCGCTTGAAAAAGAAAAAATCGAGGTTATTGTGCTTGCGGGCTTTATGAGCATTTTAAGCGCGGATTTCGTAAAGCGTTACCCCGATAGGATAATAAACGTGCATCCTTCGCTTATACCGTCCTTTTGCGGCGAGGGGTTTTACGGGCTTAAGGTTCACAAAGCGGCGCTGGATTACGGCGTTAAGGTGACGGGTGCCACGGTGCATTTTGTTAACGAAATACCCGACGGCGGCAGAATTATAATGCAAAAGGCGGTTGAAATTAAAGAAAACGACACGCCCGAAGCTCTGCAAAAACGGGTTATGGAAAACGCCGAATGGATAATACTTCCTACGGCTGCCGAAAAGGTTTGCAAAGAAATTAAGGAGCAAAAAAATGAACGTATATAAATCCTACGATATATCTGCCCTTTTAAAAGACAACGAGTATGCGGGGCGCGGAATAGTTATAGGAACATCACCCGATAAGAAAAATGCGGTGTGCGCGTATTTTATTATGGGCAGGAGTGAAAACAGCCGCAACCGCGTGTTTGTAAAGATTGGCGAAACGCTTAAAACCGAGCCTTTTGACGTTTCAAAGGTTGGCGACCCTTCGCTTATAATTTACAACGCCGTTCGTAAAAGAAAAAACAGCCTTATTGTTACAAACGGCGACCAGACAGACACGGTATATAATTTAATGAGCGAGGGTAAAGGCTTTAAGGAAGCGCTTGAAACCCGTGAATTTGAGCCGGACGCGCCGAATTTTACCCCCAGAATAAGCGGCATACTTTATTTTGAAAACGGCTTTAATTATGAAATGAGCATATTAAAAAGCATAGACGAAAACGGCTCGGACTGCTGCCGTTACACCTATTCTTATCCGTCGGTTGCGGGGCTTGGGCACTTTATACACACCTATAACTGCAACGGCGACCCGCTGCCTACGTTTACGGGCGAACCGCACAGGGTAAATATTAAGGCAGATATTGAGGAATTTGCAAGCGAAATATGGGAAAGCCTGAATGTGGAAAACAAAATTTCGCTTTATGTGCGTTATACCGATATTGAAACAGGCAAGTATACCGATAAGATAATAAACAAAAACGGGAGATAAAAAATGAAAGAGTTTGAACTGAAATACGGCTGCAACCCAAACCAAAAGCCCGCTGAAATATTTATGGAAAACGGAGCCGAGCTGCCCATTAAAATTCTTAACGGCAAGCCGGGTTACATAAATTTTCTTGACGCGTTTAATTCCTGGCAGCTTGTAAAGGAGCTTAAAGAGGCGCTGTGTCTGCCCGCCGTAACTTCGTTTAAGCATGTAAGCCCCACAAGCGCGGCTGTTGGTATTCCGCTGTCCGATAAGCTTAAAAGGGCTTGCTTTGTCGATGATATAGAGGGGCTTGACGATTCGCCGCTTGCCTGCGCGTATGCAAGGGCAAGGGGAACCGACCGTATGTGCTCTTTCGGCGATTGGGTGGCGCTTTCCGATATATGCGATAAAAAAACCGCCGAGCTTATAAAACGCGAGGTGTCCGACGGTGTTATTGCCCCCGGTTATGAGCCTGAGGCACTTGAAATTTTAAAATCAAAGCGCAAGGGCGGCTACAATATAGTTGAAATAGATCCCGAATATACTCCCGAACCGACAGAACGCAAACAAGTTTTCGGCATAACCTTCAAGCAGGGCAGAAACAATTTTAAAATTGATAATTCATTGCTTGACAATATTGTAACGGAAAATAAAAATATACCCGAAAGCGCCCGCCGCGACCTTATAATTTCGCTTATAACCCTTAAATATACCCAGTCAAATTCGGTTTGCTTTGCGTTTGACGGTCAGGCTATCGGCGTGGGCGCAGGTCAGCAGTCGCGCGTGCATTGCACCCGTCTTGCAGGCTCAAAGGCAGATACTTGGTTTTTGCGGCAGTATGAACGAGTGCTTGAGCTGCCGTTTAAGGACGATATAAGACGTCCCGACCGCGATAATATTATAGACGGTTTTATAAACCGCAACGAAGAGGACGTTTGCGCCGACGGCATATGGCAGAAATACTTTAAAACCCGCCCCGAACCGCTGACCGATGAGGAAATAAAGAATTATTTATCGGGTATTTCGGGCGTATCTTTAGGGTCTGACGCATTTTTCCCGTTTGACGATAATATAGAGCGCGCGCATAAAAGCGGCGTTTCGTATATTGCAGAGCCGGGCGGCTCAATTCGCGACGATATTGTAATTGATTGCTGCAATAAATACGGCATTGCAATGGCGTTTACGGGTATGAGGCTTTTCCACCACTGATAAGGAGTTTTTTAAAATGAAGGTAATGGTAATAGGCGGCGGCGGGAGAGAACACGCCATTATTAAAAAGCTAAAAGAAAGTAAAGAAATAACCGAGCTTTACGCGCTGCCGGGTAACGGTGGAATTGCCGAAGACGCGGTTTGCGTAAATATAAGTGCAACCGATATAGCGGCGCAGGTGAAATTTGCTGCCGAAAATAAAATTGATTACGCTGTGGTAGCGCCCGACGATCCGCTGTGCCTCGGCGCGGTGGACGAACTTACAAAGGCGGGTATTCCTTGTTTCGGACCCGATAAAAAAGCGGCGATTATTGAGGGCAGCAAGGTTTTTTCAAAAAATCTTATGAAAAAATACGGCATACCCTCTGCTGCTTACGAGGTTTTCGATAACCCCGAAAGCGCGCTTTCATACCTTGAAACGGCGCCGCTGCCCGCTGTTATTAAGGCGGACGGCTTAGCGCTCGGTAAGGGCGTAATTATTGCCGAAACGCAGGAAGCGGCAAAACGCGCCGTGCGCGATATTATGGAAGATAAGGTCTTCGGCAAAAGCGGCGAAAAGATTGTTATAGAGGAATTTTTAACAGGCCCCGAAGTTTCAGTGCTTTCGTTTACAGACGGCGAGACGATAGTTCCCATGGTTTCCTCAATGGATCACAAGCGCGCGCTGGACGGAGATAAAGGGCTTAACACAGGCGGTATGGGAACGATAGCGCCGAACCCTTATTACACCCCCGAAGTTGCAAAGCAGTGTATGGAAAAAATCTTTTTACCCACGGTAAACGCTATGAACGCCGAGGGGCGCACCTTTAAGGGCTGCCTTTATTTCGGGCTTATGCTGACGGCAGGCGGACCTAAGGTAATAGAATACAACTGCCGTTTCGGAGACCCCGAAACGCAGGTGGTTTTGCCGCTGCTTGAAAGCGACCTTTTCACGGTTATGCGCGCGGTTACAAACGGCACGTTAAAGGAAACCGAGGTGCGGTTTAAAAACGGCGCCGCCGCCTGCGTTATAATAGCTTCGGGCGGGTACCCCGTAGCTTACCGAAAGGGCTTTGAAATTAAAATGGACGAAAGCGTTAAAGACAGCGTTTTCGTGGCGGGCGCAGAAATTAAGGACGGCAGGCTTGTAACCTCCGGCGGCAGGGTGTTAGGCGTTACTGCAACCGCACCTACGCTTAAAGAGGCGCTTTGCGCGGCTTATGAAAAAGCAGAAAAAATTTCGTTTAAAAATGCGTTTTACCGCAGGGATATAGGCTTAAAGGCGCTTAACGCCGGAAAGGAAAACTGATATGGTATACCGTATATTTACAGAAAAGAAAAAGGAGCTTGCGGCAGAGGCAAGGGCGCTGCTTAACGATATAAATACGCTTTTGCAGATAAATAACGTTACTTCACTTCGTGTAATTAACCGATACGACGCGGAAAATATCACGAAAGAGCTTTTTGATTACGCGGTAAACACCGTTTTTTCAGAGCCGCAGCTCGATAATACATATCGGGAGCTTGAAAACGACGGCGCGGCGGTTTTCGCGGTGGAATATCTTCCCGGTCAGTTCGATCAGCGCGCCGACTCCGCCGCGCAGTGTATTCAGCTTATATCAAAGGGCGACAGACCGCTTATCCGCACTGCAAAGGTTTATATGCTTTACGGCGATATTACCGCAGAAGAACTGAAAGCAATTAAAAAGTATGTTATAAACCCCGTTGAGGCGCGCGAGGCGGCGCTTGAAAAGCCGCAAACGCTTGTCTTAAAATACAATATACCGGAATCAGTGGCAACGCTTGACGGGTTTACTTCTCTTGATAATAACGGGCTTGCCGAATTTGTAAGCAAATACGGTCTTGCAATGGACACGGACGATATTAAGTTCTGTCAGGATTATTTTAAATCCGAACACCGCAACCCCACTATGACCGAAATCAGAATGATTGATACATATTGGTCGGATCACTGCCGCCACACCACGTTTTTAACCCATATAGACGGCGCGGTTTTTGAAGATGAGCTGCTGCAAAGCGCATATAACGATTATCTTTCAATGCGCAAAGAGCTTGGCAGAACAAAGCCCGTTTGCCTTATGGATATTGCAACCGTTGCGGTTAAATATTTAAAAGCCAAGGGCTGCCTTGAAAAGCTGGACGAATCGGAAGAAATAAACGCCTGCACCGTTAAAATAAAGGTGAATGTTGACGGCAAGGATGAGGACTGGCTGCTGCTCTTTAAAAACGAAACTCACAATCACCCCACCGAAATAGAGCCGTTCGGCGGGGCGGCAACCTGCATAGGCGGCGCAATACGCGACCCGCTTTCGGGCAGATCCTATGTTTACGGCGCCATGCGCGTTACAGGCGCTGCCGATCCGCTTAAAAAGGTATCTGAAACGCTGCCGGGTAAGCTGCCGCAAAGAAAAATCGTTACCACCGCAGCAGACGGTTATTCCTCTTACGGCAATCAAATAGGTCTGGCTACGGGAATTGTGGACGAAATTTATCACGACGGGTATGCCGCAAAGCGTATGGAAATAGGCGCGGTTATAGCGGCGGCGCCCGCCTGCAACGTAAGGCGCGAAACACCCGCCGCGGGCGACACCGTAATACTGCTCGGCGGCTCAACGGGGCGCGACGGCTGCGGCGGCGCTACCGGTTCTTCAAAATCGCACACCTTAAAATCGCTTGAAAGCTGCGGTGCAGAGGTGCAAAAGGGCAACGCGCCGGAGGAAAGAAAGCTGCAAAGGCTGTTCAGAAACCCCGCTGCCTGCCGTATGATAAAGCGCTGCAACGATTTCGGCGCGGGCGGCGTTTCGGTTGCAATAGGCGAGCTGGCTGACGGTCTTGAAATTGACCTTAACGCCGTGCCGAAAAAGTACGAGGGACTTGACGGCACCGAGCTTGCAATAAGCGAATCGCAGGAGAGAATGGCGGTCGTTGTAGCCCCTGCGGACACAGAAGAATTTTTAAAGCTTGCTGACAGCGAAAATTTACAGGCAGTGCCCGTGGCTGTCGTAACGGAAGAACCCCGCCTTGTAATGAACTGGAACGGCAAGGCAATTGTTAACATAAGCCGTGAATTTTTAAATTCAAACGGCGCCGAAAAGCATATTACCGCCGTTGTCTCGAAACCGGAGCCTTATGATAAAAAGATAAACGGCAGCTTTACCGAAAACTATCTTGCATTGGCGGGCGACCTTAATATTTGCTCAAAGCGCGGGCTGTCAGAGCAGTTTGACTCTACAATAGGCGCGGGAACGGTGCTTATGCCGTTCGGCGGAAAAAATCAGTTGACGCCCATACAGGCAATGGTGCAGAAAATTTCGGTTGAGAAAAAGCACACGAACGATTGCTCCCTTATGGCGTGGGGCTATAACCCGTTTATTACCGAGAAAAGCCCCTACCACGGCGCTTACCTTGCGGTTATAGAGTCGGTTTCAAAGCTGGTTGCAACGGGCGCGGAATTTAAGGACGTTTACCTTACTTTCCAAGAATATTTTGAGCGCCTTAATAAGGATGAAAAGCGTTGGGGCAAGCCGCTAGCGGCGCTGCTCGGCGCATTAAAGGCGCAAACCGAGCTTAAAACTGCGGCAATAGGCGGCAAAGACTCAATGAGCGGCAGCTTTGAAAATTTAGACGTTCCGCCCACCTTGGTTTCCTTTGCGGTTACAACCGATAAAACCGAAAGCATAGTATCAAACGAGTTTAAAAAAGCGGGTGATAAGGTTGTTTTAATAAGGCCCGATTATGATAAAAACGGTCTGCCCGATACCGCCTCGCTTTTAAATGTTTATGAAAGAGTAACCGCGCTTTTGCGTTCGGGCAAGGCGGTTGCCTGCTACACACCCACTCTCGGCGGCATAGCCGAGGCGGTTATGAAAATGTGCTTCGGCAATTCATTAGGCTTTAAATTTGCCGATAATCTGACCGTCGGGAAAATTTTCGGCTATTGCTACGGCGGATTTTTGCTTGAAGTAATCGAAGATATCGCAGATACCGAAGAAATAGGCAAAATAACAGCAGACGGCAAAATTTCTTATAACGGCGAAGAAATAAAGCTTGAAAGACTTCTCGGAATTTACGAAAATAAGCTTGAAAGCGTTTACCGCTGCAATAAGGAAAACCCGAAGACCGAAATGCAGACATTTTCTTATAAGGCTGAAACCTGTGTTGCTCCCGCAGTAAAAACGGCAAAGCCCAAGGTGTTAATTCCGGTATTCCCCGGCACTAACTGCGAGTATGACAGCGCAAAAGCAATGCGTGACGCAGGCGCCGAGCCTGAAATATTCGTTATAAACAACCGCAGTGCCGAAAATGTTGCAAAAAGCGTTGAAGAATTTGCAAACAGCCTTAAAACCGCGCAAATGGTGTTTATTCCCGGCGGATTTTCGGGCGGCGACGAGCCTGACGGCAGCGGCAAGTTTATAACCGCATTTTTCAGAAACGCCGCGGTTAAAGAGCAGGTGACCGACCTGCTTGATAACAGAGACGGGCTTATGTGCGGCATATGCAACGGTTTTCAGGCGCTTATAAAGTTAGGGCTTGTGCCTTACGGCAGGATAATCGATACCGACGAAAGCTGCCCGACCCTTACCTACAATACAATAGCGCGCCACCAGTCAAAAATAGTAAGAACGCGTATAGCTTCAAATAAGTCTCCGTGGCTTACGGATACAGAAGTAGGCGATATATACAGCGTGCCTATCTCCCACGGCGAGGGCAGATTTATTGCAAGCGACGAGCTGATACACCGCCTTGCCGAAAACGGGCAGATAGCTACACAGTATGTGGATGCAAAGGGAAAAGCCACAAGCGATATTCACTTTAACCCGAACGGCTCTTACTATGCGATTGAGGGTATAACCTCGCCCGACGGCAGAGTGTTCGGTAAAATGGGTCATTCCGAAAGGTATGCTGCCGACCTTTACAAAAACGTTCCCGGAAATTATGATATTAAAATGTTCCGCTCGGCTGTAAAGTATTTTAAATAAACGGTTCTTCAATTGTGTTATGTTTTTAAACAGACATTATCTTACAAATCCATTATTTGTGTGGTTGGCAGCATAACCGCATAAATAAAGTATTTCAGCACGGTTTCTCGCCGTGCTGATTTTGATACATGGAATAAGTTTACAATTATCGGCAAAATATATCTTAAATATCCATCCGTAAAAAGCATAGCCCCGATGAGCTCGGTTTTTCCGCACTCGTCGGGATTTTTGCGTCCATAATTAAAACTTTACAGCATATATTATTGACAATTTTCAAACATCAATATATAATTGACTTATGAGTTAGTAACTTATGAGTTTGTAAAGGAGTGCTGCTTGTGTTTTATTGCAGAGAAAAAGAACTCGGCGATATGAATAGGCGTTATGCAAAGAACGGATTCGAATGTCTTGTTGTTTACGGAAGACGCCGCGTCGGTAAAACGGCATTGATCAACGAATTTTGTAAAAATAAGCCTACCGTGTTCTTTTCGGCCTTGAATGCAACATCTCAAGAAAATTTGGAGGCACTTTCAAAAGCAATTTATGAAAAGGAACATCCGAATGCGGAAGCTGCCCCCGTATATCCGAGCTTTGATGCTGCTTTCGCTGAGATTACACGTATGGCTGAAAACGAGAGACTGGTATTCGTTATTGATGAGTACCCATATCTCGCAAGAGCGAATAAATCTATTTCCTCTCGGTTGCAGCATATTATTGACCATACATGGACAAACGGCAATCTGTTTCTTATTCTTTGCGGCTCATCAATGAGCTTTATGGAGTATCAGGTGCTTGGGTATGAAAGTCCGCTGTACGGCAGACGAACGGGACAATATAAGCTTCAGGCACTGACCTATAAGGAAATGACTGTTTTTAATCCCGGATTGACGGACGAGAATCAGGCGCTTATTTATGGTATTACAGGCGGTATTCCGCATTATATCAATAAGCTGGACATTGATGGTAATGTTGATGGTGCTTTGAAAGAAAATCTTTTTAATACCTCCAGTTACCTTTATGAGGAACCGGAAAATCTTTTAAAGCAGGAGCTCCGCGAGCCGGCAATCTATAACTCTGTGATTACGGCAATTGCCGGCGGAGCCTCCAAGGCAAATGAAATTGCAACCAAGGTCGGCATAGAATCGGCAGTTTGCGCAAAATATCTTAAAGTGCTACTCAGTCTCGGAATCTTAAAAAAAGAAACTCCGATTACCGAAAAGGCAGGCAAGAAAACCATTTATGCAATCGGTGATAATTTCTTTCGTTTTTGGTATCGGTTTGTTCCGCAGAATGCTTCGGCAATTACGGCAGGGCACATCGACAAAATCTATGACGGTGTGATCAAAAGATATTTCTCTGACTATATGGGCCTTGTTTACGAGCAGATGTGCAAGGAATACCTGTTTCTTTATGCAGAGGATCTTCCAATCGTACTCTCGAATATCGGTCAATGGTGGGGGAATGACGCAAAAGAGAAAAAGGAAATTCAAATTGATATTGTCGGCACGCCTGTTGATGGCAAAGAGTATATCATCGGTTCTTGCAAGTATCGCAATGAGCCTATAGGTGTAGACGAGCTTGAACTTTTGAAGCACTATACCGAGGTTTTCGGAAAAGGCGAGAAGTATCACTACTACATCTTTTCAAAGAGCGGTTTTACCAAAGGGCTGCAGTTGCTCGGCGATAAAGGTGAGGTGAAACTTGTTACATTGCGGAATATGTACGAATGAAGAACGGTAAGGAACACTTAAAATAAGCAAAATATGTACCCGATTGCGTTGATAAAGAGTTTCAGCACGGTTTCACGCCGTGCTCTGCATGAGCGACCGCCTCTCTGCCTTTGACAGAGAGAACCTCATCGTCCCGATTTGGATGATATAGAACCTAAACACAAGAATGTATTTATTTTATAAAAATAATTAGCGGACGCTTTATAAATGACAGAAAAACAAATAAAAATGTTGTGTAAATTTATTTGTTAATGGGAAAAGAAAAATTTATAACTTTTTTTTGAAATCTTGTTTTTTCGGATAACAGCCCTTTGTGACAGTGCTTTTTATGCTTTATGGGACAAAAACTGTGGCGGTAATTTTGTGAAAATGCGAGACTGAATCATATGTATTTTTGTGAAATCGTTTGTTGATTTGTCCGGAATTTTGTGATATACTAATGCTGAGAATAGATTATAAGGTGATTTTATGGATAGACTGAAACGAAAAATAGACAGTTTTCTTGCAGAGTGGAAAAGCAATCCGGAGCATATGCCTCTCATTGTTAAGGGCGCCAGACAAATCGGCAAAACAAAGGCAATCGAATATTTTGCTTCAAAGAACTATAAGTATGTCGTTGAAATCAACTTTGTTCTTCAAAAACAGTATAAGGACATCTTTGACGACGGGTTTGAAGTAGACACCGTTATCAAAAACATTTCCCTTAAAAATCCGTCCCTTGAGTTTGTACCGGGTGAGACGCTTTTTTTCTTTGATGAAATACAGGACTGCATCAACTGCGCTACCGCGCTTAAATCTTTCCGTGAAGACGGCAGATATGATGTTATCTGCTCCGGATCGCTTATGGGTATCAACTATAAGGAAATCGAATCAAACAGCGTAGGCAATAAAGAAGATTACGAAATGTATTCCCTTGATTTTGAGGAATATCTCTGGGCAAAGGGATATAAGCCCGAACAGATAGATGGGCTTTATCAAAACATGCTGAATCTTACGCCGCTTTCAAAGGTCGAGTATGAGGTAATGCTTGAAAACTTTAGGGAATATATGGTTCTCGGCGGTATGCCGGCTATTGTATTCTCGTTTGTCACAAAGAAAAATTACAGCGGAACGCTAAAGCAGCAGCAACAGATAATTTTTGATTACGAAGAGGATATTACCAAATACGCCGAAAGCTTAGACCAAGGTAAAATACTGAACATTTACCGCAAAATTCCTATGTTTCTCGGAAAAGAAAATAAGAAATTCCAAATATCCAAGGTTGCTAAAAACGCCCGTAACAGAGATTATGTCGGCACGGTAGACTGGCTAAATAATGCAGGCATTATAAATGTCTGTTATTGTATGGAACAGCCGGAGCTTCCCCTAAAGGGCAATGCCAATCCCGATATATACAAGCTTTACTTCCGCGATACCGGACTTCTTATCGGTTCACTTGACGAGGAAGCGCAGGAAGACCTAAGAAACAACAAAAACTTTAACACCTATAAGGGAGCTATATACGAGAATATTGTAGGCGATATGCTTGTAAAGGCAGGTTATCGGCTGTATTTTTACAAAAACGAGCGCGGAACTCTTGAAATTGATTTTATGGTTCGCGACGCTCATTCTCTTGTACCGGTAGAGGTAAAAGCAAACGATTCTGCCACGGCGTCCCTTAATGCTCTGATAGAAAAAGAACAGTATTCAGACATTAAATACGGAATAAAGCTCGCCAACAAAAACATCGGTTTCAACGGAAAGTTTTACACATTTCCGTATTTCCTTACCTTTCTTCTTAAAAGATTTCTCAAAGAAAACAATCATAACGAAAAGCTTAAAGCTTTTAACTCAAAAGAAAACTGATTTTTCACAATATCCTCTAATGGCTCTTAGAGGATATTATTTTTTTGATTATGTTTACAAATTTCGCTTGGTTCCTCTTTATCTACAATGGTATCAAAATAAAATGCGAACCGAAAGGAGGATATATATACCGCTGTTTTGATACACATTAAAAATCGGAGGAAAAAATGATTAAAGTAGAAATTTTTGATAATGGGCAGATTATAGCGCACAACAATATCATTGCCGACAGCGTTTTATTTGAAAAAATAAGCTTTAATTTCCCTGAAAGCTGGAACGGATATAAAAAAACCGCCGTATTCAGAAACGGCGAGAAAAAGGTAAGTGTGGTTCTTGACGAAAGCAGTGAATTATGCACGGGCGAAAATGAGTGTTACATACCGTATGAAGTTATAAAGGCTCCGCAATTTACGGTGTCGGTGTTCGGTGTATTGGGAGAAAGCAAGGCAACAACTCCGCAGGCAAGAGTAAAAGTAACGGAAAGCGGCTACGGTGTCGGAGATACACCTGAAGAACCGACTCCTACCGAGTATGAACAGCTTTTGAGTATTGCAAACGCAACAAAGCAAGTAGCACAATCGGTCAGGACAGACGCAGATAGCGGAATGTTCAAAGGAGATAAGGGTGAAAAAGGAGACAAGGGTGACAAAGGAGATCCGTTTGTTTATTCCGATTTTAACGATGAACAATTAGCACTGCTGAAAGGCAAAAAAGGCGACACCGGAGATACAGGCCCGCGCGGCTTGCAGGGTGAAAAAGGCGATACAGGCGAGCAAGGCGTTCAGGGCGCCAAAGGAGATAAAGGCGATAAGGGTGAAAAAGGTGATAAGGGCGATGCATTCACCTATGCGGATTTTACCGCTGAACAGTTGATGGGATTGAAAGGTGAAAAAGGCGAAATGGGAGAAGTAAGTTTAAAATATCTTGTCAATAACTTTTCAAGTTCACTTAAAGGCTCAGCCAGCAATAAAACATTAGTAATAGATGATGTTTCAGAAGTATCACACGATTTGAAAATAAACTTAAAAAGCAATACAATAACAGATTTCTCTGAAATGAAAGTGACGCGCTATGGCAAAAATTTATTTGACAAATCAATTGACTATACTGATTATACTTCACTATCCGGAGGATATAAATCATTGGAAATATTTGTGGGATATGGGAATAATGCCTGCGTTTCACTAAGAAAAAAGCACGAAACGAATTTGGGGGCATACTTTTATATAACATTCTGTAAGGCAACAAATGAAAATAAGAAACAGATTTGGATGTATCATTCTACTATTGAGGCATTAAACGCAAAATCAAGAGTTGGAAAGACATTGGATGGATATATTACATTGTTCTTGACAATCGAGGCTTATAACCATTTCAAAGAAGAAATAATGGTGGAAATTGCTTCTGAAAGTACAGATTATGAGTCTTTTGTCACACCTGAAAGTTCTATCGCAACATCTGAAGGATTGGTTGAAGGAATAACATCCGTATATCCAAATATGATTCTTTTGGTTGAACGTGATGATATTATAATAAATTGTGAATACAATCTTGATATTAAAAAATATATAGATAAAAGAATAAGTGAAATAACTAATTAAACGTGTTTCGCAAATTTTCTCAGAACCCTTAATTCCGAGAACAGTAATTATATGCAATTATTTTATCACAATATAAT
>ERZ808240.123-NODE-123-length-103982-cov-28.346272_pt1 | contig 103982 bp, 99 predicted proteins | sample MGYA00521084_ERZ808240 | MGnify/ENA primary metagenome ERZ808240 (study PRJEB31516, sample SAMN03275571) | gut metagenome | biome: mammalia-associated habitat; material: feces | host: Papio cynocephalus | place: Kenya | collected 2012-08-06 ...
TTTAAATGATAATCAAATTTGATCGGATCGGATTAGACAAGGCTTTGTTTCAGGCCAGACTGTTTGAAGCATCCGTGGACAAATACGGAACATCCAGTCCTGTTTTTCTCCGTCGCTTCTATCGTTCATCTTATGCGGCAAAGCTTGATACTTGTCCAGGCGATTTGTTCCTTTATGATTTGAACGATGCCTTTTATCGTCTTGACCAACAATATGGAAAAAGCAGTTATGGCACTCTACGTTATCCAAAAGAGAACCTATATTGGCTCGGTTATTTATCCCGGTATATCTGCTATACAAGAAATTTTGACAGTAGACTCTTTTATTCTTTCTTTGACGTAAAACAAATCTGTCAGTCGTATCCTGCCTATCATACGCAGAGTGAAGAATGGTGTCTTGCCCATCTTCTTGATCAATACGGCTATACGGAAGATGATTTAGATAGGAACAAGAGACTTAAGAAAATCATCAAGGCATCAAGGATTGAACGTAAGTTAATTCAGGACAAATAGAAAAGCGCTTGTAAGTTTTCCGATTCATGGCACAGAAAGACCCCATTTATCGTGTCATTCTGCCCTCCTTACACAAACTTTATGCTACTCCCCTTTGCATCATTGCCACTGTCTTCTCTGGCATTGTCTTTGTCACTTGCGGTATCTGCGTCATTGTTGCAGGCGGTGTTGTCAAAGGTACCGTTGACGCCATTAACAGCTCTCTCTAGTTTCTCTTCAATTCATCGGAGAAGCCCTTCGTGTTTCCTTATTTTGATTCCGAACACAGAATCCCGGTCTACGGGATTCTGTTCTTTTTAGGAATTCTTCTGTCCGGACTTATCCTCTTCTTTTTGTCAAAGTCTTCTGAAAAAGCGAAACGCTTTGATATCAGGCTTGGCTCGTGCTTTGGAAGGATTGGGGCATTTATCGGATCGAAGCTTCTCTTTGTTCTCACCGCCCTTCCGACAATCATCGAGTATCACCTCTCCCTTATTACGATTCTACGCTCTGGGTTTGTCTTCTATGGCGGACTGATTGGCGGTGCTCTTGGCTACCTAATCTATTGCCTGATTTATAAGATCGATTTCTTGGCTAGGATAGACTATGTCGTTGTCGTCGTTCCTCTAGGTCAGGCGATAGGACGCCTTGGCTGCTTTGCGGCAGGCTGCTGCTATGGCCGTCCGACGGATTCCTGGCTTGGTGTTGTGTATACCCATCCTGCCGATACGAATACCCCTGTCGGAGTGAAACTATTGCCTGTACAGCTGTTTGAATCTGCGTTCTGTTTTCTTTTGTTTTTCCTTCTTCTGTTTCTAAGACTAAGAAAGAAGACACAGATAGGAACGTGTGTGCTTGTCTATCTCTTCGGCTATTGTTCCTTCCGGTTTATCAATGAGTTCTATCGCTACGATGCAATCCGCGGAAACTATGGAAGGCTGTCCACTTCTCAGATTATTTCCTTAGTATTGATTAGGATTGCCCTTCTTGGCCTTCTGGTCAACCGTATTAAGCAGCTTTGGTGGCTGAAACAGAGATAACCGAAAAGAAAAAGGGCCTTTATCGGAATGCCAGTCCGATAAAGGCCGTTTTTTATTCTGCTTCCTGAATGACTTCTTTTAAGGCTAAGGCGGATGCCTTAAGCTTCTCCCTCTCTTGCTTAGTCAGGGGAAGCTCGAGGACTTTCTCGACTCCGTTTCTTCCTACTAAGGAAGGAATGGACAGGGCAAGTCCGGATAAGCCATATTCTCCGTTTAGTTCAGTCGAGACCGGAAGCCTTGTATGGGTGTCGTTGACAATGCAGGAGACGATATGGGAGACGGATAGGGCGATTCCGTAATAGGTTGCTCCTTTTTTCTCAATGATTTTATAGGCGGAGTTGACGACATCATCCTGAATCTGCTTCCTTCCGGCATCATGGTCCGTGTACCCTCTTAAGGCGCAGAAGTCATTGAGGGGGATTCCGCTGATGTTAGCTCCACTCCAGATTGGGGTCTCACTATCGCCGTGTTCTCCGATAATGACTGCGTGGACGTTCTTTGTATCGACGGTCAGACGCTTAGAAAGAAGATACTTTAAGCGGGCCGTATCCAATACGGTTCCGCTTCCGAAGACCCGGCTAGAAGAAAATCCGCTTTCCTTGTAGGCGATATGGGTTAAGACATCGACAGGGTTAGAGACAATCAATAGGATTCCCTCGACTTTGGCTTTTTTCAGTTCGGAAATCACGGACTTCCTGATTCCTGCGTTTTTGTGGATCAGATCTAAACGGGTTTCTCCCGGTTTCTGGCTTGCCCCTGCGGTGATGATGATGACGCTTGCGTCCTTTGCATCCTCATATGTTCCTGCATAGATGTTCCTTGAATAAGCGTAAGGAAGCCCATGGGAGAGATCCCTTGCCTCTCCTTCGGCTTTTGCCTTATTGGCATCGATAAGGACAAGCTCATTGAACTGTCCTTTCTGCCTTAGGGCGAAGGCTATCGAACTTCCGACAAATCCGCATCCGATGATGACGGCTTTCTTGATGTTGACCATTTTTGTTTATCTCCTTTGGGTTTAGTATACCGAAACGGATGCTTTTTTGCTCAGGATGTGTTTCTCTCTTTCTTCCGATTCAACGTCGAAGGGGATTAAGGGAAGATGAACAACAAGAAGTAAAAGATCTTATTGTTTTGTGAAATAAAGAAGGCCAAGGAGCAAAAGGGATTTCTTGAAGCCTAAGTGATTTTTTTACGACATAAAATGACAAGGGATTGCTCGTTTCAATTTAAGAGAAGATACTTTATACTAAACAGGAATAAAAAATGATTCAGGAAAAAATCTGTCTGAAACTAAGCCAAGATCTAATCGACTTCATAGATTCTGATTGCCTACAGTTTGGAATCCTGAAAAAGGACAGGAGTCCAAACCGAAATGCTTTTTTTAACCAACTTATTTCCTCTTATCAGCTATGGGGGAAGAAAGCACCATCTTTCCCTTTTGAAAGTGCACAAAAGAATGATAAAGGAATAATCGTTGGGTTTAAGCCCAACAAAGAAACGTTTCTTCTGATTGAAAAAATCAGAGGCGAGAGTCCTAACTTTTCTTCTTACAGGAAGGAGATTCTTGAAACCTATCGGCTTCTTGGACAGGATAAACGTGAATCTTTTCTGTATTATGATGTCTTTCTGGAAGCAAAAAAAGCTATAGAGAGTAAAAAATGCCTTCTCTGTCTGCTCAAAAATGAAAAACAGGAGGAGATTCTTCTTGAACCTTATGGGAGGAAGAACAGTAATCCGGAAATGCGTTTCTATCTCCTTGGATTGAGAAACGGAAAATTCTCTACGATTCGGATTTCGAAGATTAAAAAAGCGATGCTTCTCGATAAGCCGTGCCGTGAGTTGACAAAAGCACAGCAGGAGAGGTTTAGACGCGCGGAACTTTATGGTCCGCAGTATAAGTATGCAGAGGACGATGAGGAAATTGCTGTCAGACTAGATTCCTTTGGAGTCGCTTGCTACAAGAAAATGTATGTCTATCGTCCTATCCCTGAGAAAGTCGAGGATGATGTCTGGTACTTCCATTGCTCTCCCGACCAGTTTTTCAACTATTTCATTCGGCTAGGAAATGTGGTCACGATTCTTAAACCGGATAGTAGGAAAAACCGCTTCAAGTCTTTCTATCGGAAGGCATTAAATCGATTACCTTGATTTTATCTATTTATTCTAAAACTATCTTCTACAGTTAAACCATTTCCTTACAAATCTATCGTCTTCATTTTCATAAATAAAAATGGCTCTTCTATTCTTTGAATCAAACAAACAATAATATCCTTCTATGATTATTGTCTTCTCTTTTATTCTGCTAAGCAAGACTGTGCTGAAAGGAAAACTATCTTTGATGGATTTTTCGCTACTTTCCGTAAAGATTAAGTTCAGAACCTCAACAAAATTGAACCACGCATGTTCGATTCTTTTCCCAAGAAAGCGTGTATCGTGAAACTGTAACATGGTCTGGAAATCAGGGTCTTGATTGAATGGCTTTTCGGAAGACAACTTTATTCCGGCTACCTGTAAAGAAGGAAAATGCCAATTAAAATATCTCTCTTGGGGATACGTCTCTCTGATTCTCGAAGAGACAGCCCAGTTGGTTTCACACTTCCAATGGAGAATATATGAAGAATATAATCCCGAAAAAAAGCTTTTTAGCCTCTCTTCTCCTTCCAGACTATATATATTGACTGACTTTACTTCTTTTGAATTGGGATACCAAAGAAGATCAAGCGGCATACGAAGATACTCCCTCTTCTTGTTCTTTGGATAGAACCAGTATCTTATTAATCTGGTATATTCGGTAATCTGTTCTTCGTTTAGTTTTGTTGCGGTAATCATATTAGTTATTTAAGTAATAAGGTAAGCCATAGAAGGAATGCGGAATGATCAAATATATAAGTCATCGATTATCTGACTGGATTTATTCCTCGCCCCATCAAACGTTTTTTCCATTTCAGCCTGGTCAAATTCTGTGCTGCCATTAATTGCCTCATTTACTTTTCCTCCTTAGATTTCTGGTATTATTCTAAAAAAAGTCCACATGGACTTCAGTGGATTTTTTTCTATTTTCTGTTACCACCGAAAATACAGAAAATGCCGAAAGAAAAGGCTTTTCCTGTTCTTCTATTACCACTGAATATAAATAATACTGATTTGTAAATCGAAATAAGCTCTCTTCTATGAGAAGCCAGAAGCTGATTCTGTTTATCTTTAATACACAGAATGTTCAATCTAGTGAATCCGGTTGGATAAGATCTTTAGTGACTTCGTGGACTTCCTTTGCGTTTGCTCTGCCAGAGCAGGGAGTCATGATGATGATTCATTGAAGCAAAAAAGAAACAGAAAAAGGGGAGCTAATCCCCCTTTTTCTGTTCATCCTTTTTCTTCTGTCTGTAATAGTCCTTAATGATTTCCTTTGATCGTCTTGAAAGGTGTTTTCTGTTTGTGAAGAGGACAGGATAGAGCTTATAGAAGAGAACGCCGAGGATGGCCAAGGCGACAAAGAAACAGACTGTGAAATCAATCCAGTTCATAATCCGATTACTCCGTTAAATCCGTTGCAAGCCCAGGCGATCGTTCCGATGATGGTCGAAATGGTGTAGGAGATAAGAAGTTCCCTGCCCATAGCAGAGAGAAGCTTCTTTCCTGACTGAAGCTCTCTTCTTAGGGCAGAGACTGCCGATACACAGGGGATAGAGAAGAGATTGAAGCAGAGGAAGGAGAAAGCGGTCAGCACTCCGTTTGCGTCTCCGGAAGAGAGGAAAGCAAAAGGAGAAGTGGCGGATAGAATGTTGTTTCCTCCTCCGGCGATGACTGAGAGGGAGGAGACGACCTGTTCCTTTGCGATAAGACCCTGCCTTGCCGAGACGGTAAGACCCCAGGAATAGTGGCCTCCGAAGGCCGGAATGAAGAGATAGGCCAATCCTTTTCCGATGACAGCGAGCCTTGATGAGCCAATATCCATCGTATCGATGTTCTCAAAACTTCCTACAGGACCAACGTATTTCCAGGTAAAAGTGTAGCGGGTAAGAAGCCAGACGAGGAAGGTGCAGATAAAGATTGTCGTTCCGGCCCGGTTTAAAAAGTCGATTGTCTTATCCTTGGCATCCCGGTAGACATAATAGGCGTTTGGCCTTTTGTATTCCGGAAGCTCGGAGATAAATGTGTCACTGCTCTTTTTGTAAAATATTTTCTTCAGGACAAGAGCAACGGCAAGGATGATAAAGATAGAGAAGAGATAGCAGACAAAGGAGATAATCCATCCTGCCTTCGGGAAGATGACCGAGGCTAAAAGAGACCTGATTGGAAGTTTTGCGTTGCAGGGCACAAAGGGAACAAGCCTTGCTGTCCTCTCTTTTTCTTTCGGATCTTCCACTGTACGGGCAGTCCTGATTCCGGGGACGGAACATCCTGTTCCGACAATGAACGGGATGATGGACTTTCCGGAAAGACCGAATTTCTTGAAGATTTCGTCAAGGAGGAAGGCGATTCTTGACCTGTATCCGCTTGCCTCGAGCAAGGAGAGACAGACAAAGAGCCTAATCAGCTGCGGGACAAAGGAGAGCACGGTGGAGATTCCGCCGATGATTCCGTTGGCGAGCAGATCGGATGCCCAGATAGAACCGCCAGCGTTTTCGATTGCCTCTCCTAAAAGAGGTCCAAGCCCTTTGACGGAGAAGGGAACCGTATGGAAAAAGACATCGATTGTTTCGGATCCGTTAAAGACGGCATCGATAAAGTCACTGGTTAATGAACCGACAAAGCCGACGGAAATAAAATACATCAATCCGATGACGATTAAGAAAATCGGCAAAGCAAGAAACCGGTTAAGGACAATCTTGTCGAGCTTGTCGGTCATCGACTCCGGCCTTTGCTTTTGCGCGCAGCACTCTTTTTTTATTCTAGTGACAAATTGATAGCGCAGATCGGCGATAATCTGTTCACTATCCCTATCATATGTCTTCTCTAGTTCAGCAATTTCCATTCTTGTAGAAGAGTTGTCCAGTGCTTTGTAATAAGGATCCCGCTCAAATAGCTTCACTGCACCAAAGCGTGCATTCTGGGACTCCTCAAGTTCTTTTGATAAATCGCCTTCTAGGTGATCGATTTCCTTCTGCACGTCAGGAGCATAAATTTTCTTCTTTGGATTCTTCCGGTATTTCTTATTCCGGATGATATCAATCAGGTCTTTGATTCCTTCTCCTGTCTTTGCCGAAATCCGGACAACCGTGATGCCAAGCTCCTCTTCAAGCTTGGAGAAGTCAATGGTGATTCCCTTCTTCTCAAGGATGTCTGCCCTGTTCCTTGCCACGATGACATCACAGTCAAGTTCCCTGAGCTGGGTGGTGAGATAAAGGGATCTTTCCCTGGAGGTGGCATCCACGATGTTGATGATTAGATCAGGGTGAGACTCCAAGCAGAAAGAACGGGTGACTTTCTCTTCGCTCGTGTAGGGAGAAAGAGAATAGACACCAGGAGTATCGACAAGCTTAAGGCTCTTGTCTTTGTCTCCCTGGATATACCCTTCCCGTCTTTCGATGGTGACGCCTGGCCAGTTTCCAATTGTGGCATTCTGTCCGGTCAAAGCGTTGAATAATGTCGTTTTTCCAGCATTCTGGTTACCGACAAGACCGATTAACCTTTCCTTAGTCATGTTCGTTCTCCAGTACGACGATATCGATGTTTCTCAAATCCTCAATCCGCCTCGCGAGTTCGTATCCTCTTAGTTCAAGATCGACCGGGTTACCAAACGGGGCAATCTTCTTTACTTTGACAATAACGCCTCTGGTGATTCCCCTATCGAGGAGATGCCGCTTTAAGGCAGCATTGTCATTATGGAAGTCAAGGACTCTCGCCACTTGGCCTTTTCGCAAGTCGGAGAGATGACCGTGATCGCCGACTTTCAGATTCTGTCTTCTTTTTGTTGCATCGTTAACGCTCATCTTAGGCCTCCAAACAGCTTTCCTATTATAGTAGAAATATCATTTGATAGCCAAAGAACGCCTGAATTCCTAAGGCAAGGAGGTTCCGTCTAAGCCTTAGTTCTTTCGCTTTAGGACTTCTGCCTGATTGTCCGGATAGTTGTCAGCCCTTTTCTCGTAGTTGTCGTTAATATAATCGTTGAAGCTTAACTCACTATTGGTGTAGTAGGAATCCGTACTTCGGATAATGTAGGTCGGTTTCTTTTCCTCTAAGTATTGAATGATGGCGGTGTTCCTTTCCGGAACAAATACGGCCTGTGCTGACTGATAGGCTTTGTATTTCAGACTGGTTTCGATGTTGTGTTTAAGCTGGACTGAAGAAGATAGGTCAAGGACGAGGACATTATCTTCCTTTTCCTGCTCTGCTTTGGAAATGCTTTCGTTGATTTCCCTGTCTAAGGAATCGCTGTAGGCTTTGGAAAACTTTGCCTCTTCTCCGGATAGGTGGTAGATGCCAAGAAACCCTGATGCGGATAGAATGTCGGCAAGGAAGAGCAGGATGATGGTCTGTCGGCTAAGTAAGGAGATGGATTTCTTTTCTTTGCGGAAAGAATAATGGATGCCTGTCTGATGACAGAAAACAAGAAGGACAAGGAAAATGCAGGGATAGTAACTGATCCAATAATTGGTGAAGCGAAGGAAGACAAGGTTGAATAGGGAACTTACTGCGCAAATGACCAGGAAGAAAAGGGATAAAGGATTGTTTTGCTTTTTCCTCTTCCGATACGCAAGAAAACCAAGAAGAAGGAAGAAGAGAACGGCTATTCCACAGCAGATGGTGGTGAGAAGGAACCGGGAGTCAAGCCTGTATCCGCCTGTTCCGCTAAAGACGGACTCTAACCTTGGCTTAAAGAACCCTTTATGGTAGGCATACCCATAGACTATGGCCATCAGGGGAAGGAATCCGATAAGGGCAAGGAGGATGTTCAGGAACAGCTCCTTTACCTGGATTTTTTTCTGTATGCAGAGAATAAGAAGGTAGAGATAAAGAGGAATGACGGCAAGCCCGTCCGATGGACGCCTGTTGAAGCTGATGGCGATGGTTACTCCCCCAAGGAAGGTCCCAAGGCGGAAGTCTCTCTTTCTGTCCCTGTGATGGATGCCTTTCCTATAAAACAGGTAGGCCAAAGCGGAAAAAGGAAGGACAAAAAGACCATTTGCGTTTCCTCCGGCTACCACTGCCCACCTTAAGGCGATAAGAACAGAGGAAAATAACGCTTCTTTCAGGGAGAAGGAAGAAAGAAAGTATTCCTTGGCCAAGAGGAAGAGAAGGAAATTGGCAAGAGTGAGAGTGATTAAGTTAAGGACGATAAGGGAGTAGTAGCCCCCTGTGGCATAGGCAAGGTAATTGACAAGGATAGTCAGGAAGCCTTTATGATCAAAGAATTCCGTATAAGGTATTTTCCCTTCGGCGAAGAGCTTCCCTTCTAAAAGGTAGAAATAGCTATCCACGCCCCTGCCATCATGGGAATAGGCGGGATAGATAAAGGAAACCGCAGTGAAATAGAACAAAGAGACAAAGAGCGAGGTGACTACTGCACAAAGGAGGAGGAATAAAATCGGCTTTTTCTGAAGAAACAAGTTCCTCTTTTCGGTGAGTCTTTTCATCTTTTCATTATATCATCCGTGATGGATGGCAGGTAAAGTAGACAATCTGTCTTTCTTTGGAGATCTCATTGAGAAAGTCTTTGACTTTCTTCCTGTGGTCCTCGTCAAGAAACATGAACAAATCGTCCCTGATCAGGAACGGCCTGTCTTCTTTGAAGATGTTGTCAAGAAGAGCTAAGGTATAGCAGAGAAGAACAAGCGCCCTTTGCCCGCTTGAAAGATGGGTGTAATCGACTGTATTTCCCTTTTCAATCAGAGAGACATTGAACGAGGTGTCAAAACTGACCTTTGTTCCCCACACTTTCTCTAGCCTATCGCTATAATGGACGAATCTTTCTTTCCTAGGCTGGATATACCGGAATTTGATCTTGTCTTCCGCCTGGTCAAGAAACTCAATTGTCTTTTTAATCCTTTCTTCCTTATGGCTTAGTTTCCCATACCTTTCTTTTAAATCAGGAAGGGTAGCAATCTGCTCGTTCCAGGTATTTATCCTATCTTCGTTTTCTTCAATCCTTCTTACTCGTTCTGCCTTTTGATCGGACAGCTCATTCCTTTTCTCGGTTAATGGGTTCCTGTCAATCGGCTGAAGATTATCCCTCTTCTGTGTCGGGCTGATGTTTTTTTCCGACCGGTAGTTTTCTAGCTGCCTGTCGGCCGACTTCCAATTGCTGATTGCTGTGTTATAGTCCGCAATCTTCTGGCGTAGATTGGTGAGAGAAGAAAGTCTGTATTTTTCTAGGAAATGGTCTATCTTAGCGGTGCATTCCTGGATAGCTTTCTTGTTTTCCTGCTTTTTTATTTCAAAGTCCTTGGCTTTGTTTTGTAAACGATCAAAGGTGGAAACTTCGTTTGACAAGGTTATAAGGCAGGACTCATAATCATCAGAAAATAGCTTATATTTGGAAAAGAAATCCGAAAGCGATTTTTGATAGTTAGACAAGGCTTCTTTCTTTTCGTTATGGAGTCTGTCTTCTTCTTCCTTCTTTGCGAGAAGAGAGGCGTATCGGACATAGTCGCTTGATAGGCGCCCATAGGCTTCTTCGACGTCGTCTCCCTGTATGCCTAGAATCTTCTTCATGACTGCCGTCTGCTTAGCGAATGCTTCTTTTTCCTTATTAGGAATCGTCTGGTCACCTTCTTTTTCTTTCTTAAGAAATCCCCTGACGGCAAAGACGACAGCCGGAAGAAGAAGCAGATAACACCATTTTGATAGAAGAAGACCAAGAAAGATGCCGGCAAGTAAAGTAGCGAGTGACAAGGCGGAATAAACAATCAGGGATGCCGGAACGCTCTTTTTTCCTGCGGGAGCATTCTTAGGATCCGCCTCGTATTCTTTTTTTGCTTCCTTATAGTTGACATATGCGTTTTTTGCCTCGCCCCTATTGATCGGATGAAGAGAAAACCGCTTTAGGATTTCCTCTTCCTCATCCGACAGCAATGACGCCGGCCTGGCGTTTTTCCTTCTTAGGTAGTCATAGACATCCTTGCGGACTTTCTCGAGGATTTCCGTAGATGGTATCCCATCAGCAAACTTCTCTTTGAGCTGATGATATTTTGCTTTTTCTGTATCCGATAAAGGTGAGCTATCTTGGAAGCTAGTAATGCTGTCTTTCGTCGCTATGGCTTTTTCGACATCCTGTAACTCATCTTCGCTTGGGATGCCACAGGGGAATCCGGCCTTCTTCTTTTCAACTAGGGCTTTTGCCTCTTCCGCCATCTTTTGCTTGTCAGACAGTGACTTATAGACCTCGATTGAAGCATTGATCTTGATTGCTTCATCCTGCTTCTTGCGGTTGTCTTTTATTTCCTGCTCAAGCAGATCTAAGTCGGCATAGTCTTTATCAAGTTCCTCCTGCTTTTCGTCTCTATTCTGCTGCAATTCTTCGATTTCGTTTATCTTCAAACGGCATTCGGCTATTTTTCCGCTTTTCTGAGCATTTCTTGCCGGTTTGAAAGTTCTCTGAAAAACCACGAGTTTGTCTTTGATGTCATCAAAGGTATTGCCTTGTCCGGTGCCATCTGTATACTGTCCCCTTTTGCTGTCAATGGATTCGGTTGATGATATGGTTAAGTCTTCGGGAGTAAGGAAGACAAGTTTCCTAAAGGACTCACGGTCAAGTCCTCCGAAGAACTGAGCACCAGGCTCATCCTCTATCTCCCTTTCTTTCCCATTGCAGAAGAATTTGACTGTATCGCTTTTTGCCGTGTTTCCGAAATGACGTTCAATGCGATATGTCTTTCCCTGATCCGTAAACTCGAGTGATCCTCCGCAGTCTTCTTTTGAGTAAGGAAGATAGCGTTCCCGTTCCTGGCTGTTTCTCCGTGCTCCTAATCCATAAAACCTAGCCAAGAGGAAATTTGCCAGAGTGGTCTTCCCTTCCCCATTGTTTTCTAAAAAGGTGTTGATTCCTTTCTGAAAGTCAAACGTTCTGTTTTCAATGTTTCCGAAAGCACGGACATAAGCCTGTGTCAGTTCCATTTTAGAAAAGCTCCTTGTTTGCTAAGGCAGCTAAGCCTAAGGCAATGATGTATTGTTTATCTTCCTCGGACAACGTGCTGTCATTTATTACCAGGCGATAGAATTCTCCTTTTAAGAAGGCGTCGTTCTTTAACTTTTCTTTGTCAAACTGAACCCCGGTAAGTTTTTTGACGTTGATGAGTCTGGCTAGTCCGCTAAGCTGTGTTTCAATATCCTCTGCGGTGAACTCTGCATCTTCCTTTACGTCTCCCTTTAGAATAATGCGGTAGACATCATTTGGATTAAACGGAACGGTAGATTTGATTTTCCGGACAATATCCGGGACAGAGCTCCTTGAAGTGATGTCGACTGTCTCTTCGTGGATGACAATGTGGGAAAAAGGAACGAATTCCTTTTTGATTCTTTGGTTTTCAATCGTTAACAGGATGAATCCTTTTTCTCCGATTTCATCAAATCCTCTCCCCTGAAGACAGCCAGGGTAGGCATAACTTCCCCGGTCGTCAATCCTTCCCTCTTGATAGGAATGGATATGTCCAAGGGCAAGATAGTCGATGTTTTTATCCTTGAGTTTCCGTAAGCAGATTCCATCCATTCCCGGTTTATCCTGAATTGCTCCGTGCAGCCTGACGATATTGATCTTGCCTTGGTCAAGAGATAGTGTGTCATACAGGGACAGGGAATTATCCTTAGCCCTTTCGATGCCGCTTAAGACAATATTCCCGTCTAAAGGATAGCTTGTCCAGACTACAGAAAACCGTTTCAGGTTTTCCGGAACATTCTCGTCTAATCCATACCGGTCATGGTTGCCTTTCAGATAATAGAAGGTGATCTCCGGATATCTGCGGATGACGTCGTAGAAGAACTTCTTGTCTTTGCTCGACGGCGTGTCTGAGTCAAAGACATCTCCGGAAAGAAGAAGAACAGATACTCCGTTTTCTTTTGCGTAATCGGCAAGACGGGAAAAGGAGTTTCTGACTTCTCTTTTCCTGACATCGGATATGTTCTTCATCTTGTTGTCGATTGGAGAGCCAAGATGCAAATCAGCTGCGTGAATAATTTTCATTGTTGCTCCTTTTAAAGCCGAATACTCTTTTTGAAAAAATTATAGCACTAGTACTGATTGGATTTATAGGAAGAATCCTTATTGATCCTGTTGGATGCTACATGGGACAAAGAACTTTTTAAAATGGACATAAATGGCAAAATGTGACTTGAAGAAGGCTGGGGGGGGGATATAACAATCGCCGGAGGAAATACATATATGATGAAAAAAAGATTGATGTTCGTTCCGGCTTTATTTGCAATGTTATTAGGGATGACAGGTTGTGCGAAAAATGATTCTTATGCCCATATCAAGTCACATCTAAAGGATCCCGATTCGTTTAAGGTATACAATTGTGAGTCGGTAAGTGATGACAAATGCACTGTATATAAAATCGAGTATAATGCAAAAAATAGTTTTGGCGCCTATACAGGAAGAGAAACCGTATATGCTCTCTATGATAAAGAAGATGATAGCTGGGAGTGCTCATATTGTGAAGTACTTGAAGGCTATTGCTTAACGGCGTATGTTTTAATAGAATTGTCGAAATAAAAACAATCTCGTCTTTAGAAGTTAATTTTAAAAAATTCTCCTGTTTTCCTTTTACTGTGGGAATTCAGGAGAATTATTTTTTCAATAATAGAGTGGACATCTATTTGTTTCTTTTAGCCTACCCCCTAATCTTGGACTTTAGACAGGACTGTAGCATAGCAAATGGACACGGCCACCTATCAACAATCTGCCGGTTGGCTATGCTGCGAGAAGAGTCTCTGCTTTCACTCCTGATGAAGAGGCAGAAAAATGGCACATATAAGGCCAGGATGGGGTGAATTTACCACACTCTTTCATTTCTTGTGAAGATAAAAAAAACTAAAACAAAGGACTTTTTGGCTCTATCTTGTTCAGAAAGTGTCAAAGTGGATTCCTTTTTTTGATGCTTTGTCTTTTCTTCCGGACCAATGATTTCTTTTCGCCTGAAATGCCGGTCATTGACTAATGCAACTTCCGTAAAGGGGAATTGGATTCCGGATAGATTAATGTTGATACCTCTCTTGCAAAGTAAGGAAAAAGTAAGGATAGTTATTCCGTCGTTTGAACCCGCTTTTTGACGCAAATCCATATTGTACTGGTTTTAATGTTGTCTGATTAACCTGCTTAATCTCTTCCCTGATGATTTCATCGTCATTGGGATGATTGGTAAACTTGTATTCAAAGAACACGTAACCATCTTCGCTCTTTTCAATCACATCAAACTGACCATTTGTTTTTTTATTGGATTGTCATACCAATAGGTTCCGATATTAAGAAGAACGGGAGCAAGCTTCCCTTGTCTCTATACTGCTACCGAGGAGGAAGAACTTAAATTTTGTCGACCTTGCGTACTTGTCGATGATTTCCTGTAATTTGGAATCGCAGCCCTTAATTACGCCCTGAAGGTAGGGGTATTCATCCAAGACAAAATAAAATTCGTTATCTATGGCATAGTTAAACAGAAAGCTGACTGCATCAAAAAAAGAATGAAAAAGAATGTCTGGAAGATTAAGAACTGTCTGAATCGCTTTTGAGAGTTGCTCGGTATTTTCCTTTTCGTTTGATTCTTTACACTGATAAAGAATAAACGATACTCCTGTGTTTGTGAGAACGTGCTTGATTAATTCCGTTTTCCCATGCGTCTACGTCCATAGATGATACAGGCTTGATAGCCTTTTGCTGACAATAAGCGATTGATTTCTTTCTGCTCTTTTTCTCTACTAACAAACTGCATTTTGATATCCCTCTTAGTAAATCATAAATTAGTAAACCAAGAACTACAAACGCTATACTAAACCGTTGACTTAATTTCAAGAAAACGAAGTTATGGGAGTGGTGAGACGTCTGAAGTCAAAATCATATCAGCAATTTTTCTGAAAAATAATCTTTATGCATTGTAAAAATGAATAGATCCAGAAAGCCACAGAAATCAAGATAAAAGGCGACATTCCCCAAGAATTTCATGGAAGAGGATGGACTTCCTTTGTTTCCTCTGCTTAGTGTATTAATCCCCCCCGATGCAGAGGTGCAATTTAAATTTATTCTATCGATGGGTATGGCGATATGATTATTCCATAATCGAAAATCTTTTAGGTTGTCTGGGTCCAGACACATGGAAGGTATCTTTCTCTTAGGCACCCCTAAGGAGATGTTATTCAGATTGACGAGGTTTAAAGTCATCGGAAGCAAGAAATAGGATGTACTGACCAAAGGGCAGGGACGGACTCTGACCCTGCTGTACTTTGTCTCCTCTTCTATTCTCATTTCATTTCAAAATTCAGCAACTCATGCTTTTGCCTTCTGATTGAACCACGATTTGCCTTCCTAACTGTGCAGAGAAGGAATCATGGTAAAATAAAAGCCGGATTTTTAGGAGGCTCGCTGATGAAACAAGGCAGAGAAAAGGGCTCTTCTTTAGTGAAGAATACGATTCTAGGGATTACGGGTCTTGGATGTCTTATCGCTTCCGCATTCTGTATCTATCAGCACTATACCAGGGTGAAACTGGACAAGGACGAACAGAAGATTGTTGAGGAATACCGTCTTTTAAAGAATGATTGGCTCTATGGAAATGAGACGGAGTATCTTTCTGATTTTGCTTTGCAGGGGATTCTTTTGGGACCAAGTGAAGAAAGGAACGATCCCTATACCTTTTACACTTCAAATAGGGAGGAACAGGGTCTTTCAAGGGACGGAAAAGGGTTTGGCTTCTCTTCCCATAGTTATGATGGTGGACTTTACGTCAGTGAAGTCCACGTTGATTCTTCTGCCGAGGAAGCCGGTCTTGCCGTCGGTGATGTTCTTTATTCTATCTCATCCCCTTTTTCCTATCAGTTTAACGAACGCTCCTATTCTGAAGTCAGCACCTATCTTAAGACGCTTTCTTCAGAAGAAACCTATACTTTTAGCGGAGTCCATGCAAACGGGAAGGCGTTCGAAGTCCAGAGGAAAAAAGGAACTTATTCCACACGTCTTGTCGATCTTCTTGCAGCTCCATCTTCGTCTAACGGAAATACTCTGATTCTTAAAATCAATACTAGGCTAGGTTCTCCGACATCTGCGTTAAAAGCATTTCTGGAAGAATACAAGAAAGACACAAAGCATCTAGTTCTTGATTTCCGCGGTAATGGAGGAGGGTATCTGGATCAGGCGGCAGAGAGGGCATCCCTTTTTGTAAAAAAAGGGACGCTCATCTATGAGAGGAAAGACAAAAACGGAAAGACCATAGCCTCGGTCAGTCAGGAAAAGAGCCCGTCCTATTCGTTTGAGAACTATTCCATCATCAGGGATGGAAACACTGCCAGTGCCAGTGAATCGTTTATTCTGGCTAGGCGCGCCGGGACAAACGCAAAAGTTTACGGCCTAAAAAGCTACGGAAAAGGAATCGCCCAGAACATCAGACAGTTTTCCGATGGCTCTGTCGTCCGCTATACTTCTGCCTATGTCTATGGCCCGGAAAGAGCAAATGAGACAAGGTATGACGAAGGAAAAGACGATGACGGGATTAGGTGCATCCATAAGAAAGGGATTCTTCCTGATGTCGCCTATCCTCTTGATTATTCTTTTTTGGCTTCCGACTGGGATATTAGCGAAACCAAAGGAATATCGGATTACGGACAGGACATGTTCCTTCGTGCCTTAAATCTCCTTTATCCTGATGTTCCGGACAACTATTCCAAAACCTACCATTTTGATGATGCGATAGAAAGTTACTTTAGCCTTGTTAAGGACAAGTATTCCATTACTGATGCATTTGATGATGATGGGACAAGGAACAGGAAATTGAACCAGAAATGGGTGAAAGACTGTTATGATCTCTATCTTGACTATTCTCAGAAACTGACAAGGAGGGTTTATGACTGATCCGGAGCATCGCTTTGAACTGATTTCCCCATATCATCCTACCGGCGACCAGCCGGAAGCCATCAAGGAACTTGTTGACGGAATCCAAGAAGACAAAAAGTGGCAGGTCCTTCAAGGGGCAACGGGCACGGGCAAGACTTTTACGATGGCAAACATTATCCAGGCCTGTCAGCGGACGACAATGGTCCTTGTCCACAATAAGACCCTGGCTGCCCAGCTTTATGGCGAGTTCAAAGAACTCTTCCCTCACAACCGGGTGGAGTATTTTATTTCCAATTTCGATTTTTATCAGCCAGAAGCCTATATTCCAAAGACCGATACCTTTATTGATAAACAGGTGGTTAGGAACCAGGAAATCGAGAGGAGGCGTGCCTCAGCCGTCAACTCCCTTCTTGAACGGAAAGATACTATTGTTGTCTGTTCTGTCGCTTCCATCTATGGTCTCAGTGATCCTGACGAATACCGTGATCTTGCCTTTACTCTTCATGTGGGGGAGCCTTTCAACGCCAAGGAAATCGGACAGAAGCTTCTTGCCGCCCAATATAAACGAAACGATAGGGATTTACAGCCTGGCTGTTTCCGCATCCGCGGAGATGTGATGGATATTTTCCCTCCGAGCGGAGACAAATACATTATCCGTGTCTTTTCGGATTTTGATGAAATCAGCGAGATTGATCAGATTCAGCCTACGACAGGTGATGTCGTTCAGACAAGGGAGTATTATCCTTTCTTCCCGGCTAGTGAACATGCCTCGGGAAGAGAACGGATTAGGCGGGCATGTAAGACTATCCGCGAAGAAAGGAACGAGCGCCTGAAGTTTTTTGAGGATCAAGGAAAACTTCTTGAGGCAGAACGCCTTAAGCAGAGAACTGAACACGATTTAGACTATCTAAGTGAATTTGGAAGGTGTGCCGGGATTGAAAACTATGCCCGTCATTTTGACGGACGTAAGCCAGGAGAGACTCCTTATACCCTTTTCGATTACTTCCCTAAGGATTTCCTAAGGTTCATCGACGAAAGTCATGTGACCATTCCTCAGATCGGGGCGAGGTATCACGGAGACAGAAGCCGGAAGGAGACCCTTGTCGAGTATGGCTTCCGTCTGCCTTCCGCCTTAGACAACCGACCTTTGAAATTCGATGAGTTTGAGAAGAAAATCACCAATGTCATCTGTACTTCCGCTACGCCTGGAGACTATGAACTTGATCAATGCGGACACCATGTTGTGGAACAGATTATCCGTCCTACCGGACTTCTTGATCCGATTATCGAGATTCGCTCGAACAAGAACAACCCGGTCTATGATGTCAGGAAGGAAATCGAAGACCGGATTAAGAAAAATGAGCGTGTCCTGATTGTCACTCTGACTGTCAAAGACGCTGAAAACCTTTCTGAGTTTCTTGAGTCAAAGGGATTTAAAGTCGCTTACCTTCAGCATGAAATCCTCACTAGGGAACGGACGGAAATCATCTATAAGCTGAGAAAAGGAATCTATGATGTCCTTGTCGGTATAAACCTTCTTCGCGAAGGACTCGATATTCCTGAAGTTTCCCTTATTGCCATCTTTGATGCTGATAGAGAAGGGTTCCTCCGTTCTGCCCGCTCCCTTACCCAAATTGCCGGACGTGCGGCAAGAAATGCAAATGGACGGGTCATCAGGTATTGCGATAATATTTCCGATGCCAGGGCACAGACGATTAAGGAGACGAAACGGCGCCGCGAGATACAGGAAGCCTATAATGCTGCCCATCATATTGTCCCTAAGACCATCGTCAAGCCAGTGGAAGAGCCAATCCATATTGTCGGTAAGAAACAGGAAAAGGGATTCGAAGGCGGAAAACTGACGGCCAAGCAGACACAGATGAGGATTCGCCGTCTGACGACGGAAAGGAATAAAGCCGCCAAGGCACTTGACTTTGATCAGGCCGCCTTGCTCCGTGATCAGATTTTTGAATTAAAAGCTACTTTGGCAAAATAAGACATAGTTAAGTCCATAAAATTTATGCCCTATTGTGTGTACGAATCAAAATGGTTTTGTTACTGCCTGAAATTAAGAATCGGACACAGGATGCTGAAAAACCAAACTGCTGTTATTTATCTGTTTTCCATGATTTTTAGAGGAAATTTCCGAAAAAATCGAATAAAAATAAGAATATGTTAATTTTAAATTTTCTAGATGTTCTAGAAATAACTAATCTGCATTATTCCTATGACATGGTATACGGAAAAACAGGCGACATTTTTCTTTTTCCGACCTAGAAAAAACAAGAGAGGCCGACGATTGACCGACTTTCTTTTCCTGTCCTTGTTTTCGTTAACAACGGCAATAAATTTTTGTATAATAAACAAGGATAAATTAGGAGGAGATTACTCAATGTCCAAAATTAGTTATGTCCATGCCCGTGAAGTCTTAGATTCCCGTGGCAATCCGACGGTTGAAGTCGTTGTCCGTCTTGAAGATGGCGTTCAGGGTTCTGCCATTGTTCCCTCTGGTGCATCTACCGGCGAGAACGAAGCTCTTGAACTCCGTGACGGCGATAAGACCCGCTTTGGTGGAAAGGGTGTCTTAAAGGCTGTTGCCAACGTCAACGAGAAGATTGCTCCGAAGGTTATCGGCTTAGAAGTTACTGACCAGCTCACTATCGATAACACCATGCTTAAGCTCGATGGAACCGAGTTCAAGAAGAATCTTGGTGCTAATGCTATCCTTGGTGTTTCCTTAGCCGTTGCCCATGCAGCCGCTAATGAACTTCACTTACCGTTATATCAGTACATCGGTGGAACCAATGCCAAAATCTTACCGACTCCTTGCAGGAACGTCATTAATGGTGGCAAACATGCTCAGTCCACTGTTGACTTCCAGGAATTCTTCATCATCCCTGCCGGATTCAAGACCTTCCATGAGGCTCTCCGTGCCGGTGTTGAGTGCTTCCACTCCTTACAGAAGGTTGTGAAGGCTAAGGGATATGAGACTGGTGTCGGTGACGAGGGCGGATTTGCTCCTTCCTGCAAACACGGCAACACCGAACCTCTTGACCTCATCTCTGAGGCTGTTGAGAAGGCCGGCTACAAGCTTGGCAAGCAGATCTTCTTAGGTATGGACTTAGCTTCCAGCGAGTTCTATGACACCACCAAGAAGAAATATGTCATGGCCCGTTCTGGCGAAGGTGAGTTCACCACTGATGAGAGGATTGCCTACCTCGAGAAGATGGTCAAGGAACATCCGGCCATCATCACCATCGAGGATGGTCTTGCTGAAAGCGATTGGGAAGGCTGGGTCAAGCTTACCAAGGCTATCGGTGACAAGGTTCAGCTTGTCGGTGACGATCTCTTCGTTACCAATGTTGAGTTTGTCAAGAAGGGCATCGCAAGGGGTGCCGCCAACTCTGTTCTGATCAAGGTCAACCAGATTGGCTCCCTTACCGAGACTCTTGATACTGTCCGTCTTGCCCAGACCCATGGTTATACCTGCATGGTTTCCCATCGTTCCGGCGAAACTGAAGATACAACTATTGCTGATCTTGCCGTTGCCCTTAACTGCGGTCAGATCAAGACTGGTTCTGCTTCCCGTACTGATCGTATGGCTAAGTACAACCAGCTTCTCCGTATCGAAGAAGAACTTGGCGAAAACGCTCAGTTTGCCGGCCTTTCTTCCTTCAAGAACCAGAAGTAGTCTTTCTCCTAAACAGAAAACACCTGGCAGCAATGCCGGGTGTTTTTTCTGTCAATGGATTTTCTTGCTGAAGCACTGATTAAGGATGAATTCAAAATCCTCTAAGTCACAAAGAAGAGACTTATTTCTATTCTTAGAGCCGTAAACCTTTGGTGAGAATGCTTCGCCTATGTTCTGAACTACTATCCCTAAGTATGGGAAGAAGGACAAGGAGAATAAAGAAAGAACAGTTTCCTTCCCTTAAGAATAGCCCTCTTGGCTCCCTTTGTGAATAGATGGAGGTAGTGAGCAGAATAAGAAAGAGGGTGGGTGCTTTCCTGCTTCCTTTTCTCCTCCTTTTGAAGACAAAGACAAAGAGTGAAAAAAGAAGACCTAGGCAAAGAAGCAGGGAAAAGATTCCCTTTGTCCTCAGGATGTCAATATAGACGCTATGCGAGGTATGGAATACCATGTCGGGTGCAGCAAGGAATTTGCGGTAAGCAATCAGAAGGAAGGCATAAGGTGTCTCCCCCCTTCCTGTAAAGAAAAACCGGTTATGGTTTCTCAGCAGATCCAAGGCTGTATCGATAAGGCTCATCCGGGAATGGACTGTTCCTTTATTAAGGAAGGCCTGGATTATGGTTTTTATTTCCTCGGTCTTAAGTGTGTAGAGAATGATAAGGGATAGGAGAAGCAAAAGAAAAAAGGTTAGAAAGAAAATCGACTTTCCTTTTTGCTTTCTGAACCTAAAGACAGGATATAGAAGAGAAAGAAGAATTCCGGCAATTAGACTGAGAATCAGAGGTGTTCTTGACTGAAGGATAACCAAATAGACAAGATTGATGATGTAAATCAGGGGATAAACCCAGTTTTCTTTACGGCTGAATAGATAAAGACAGGCAAGACAGGAGAGAAAAATATAGAAGCCAGCTACGTTTTTATGGGAAGTAAAGGATTTGACGGATGTGAAGAAACTAGGATCGGAATGAATAAGATGGTCGATGGAGACTTTCCTTTGTTCCTGTTCACGGCAGATTGAATAAAGAATGAGGGAAATTCCAAAGAGAATAAATGCCTTTAACAGAAGAATGCTTACTTTCTTTGCCGGTAGGGGAAGCCTTTTTATATAGTTGAAGGCAAAAAGGAAGTAGGCAGAAAACAGACTTTCGAAGAAAAAGGAAGAAAAGCGGTCATAGAGAGTAAAGCCGGGGTAGGAAAAAGACTTTACCCTCACTCCGGTATTTGAGTAAATTGGGTATTGAAGGCTTCCGTAAGGGAAGGAAAAAAGGGAACCTGCCCGATACAGAAGAAACACAATAAATATCGATAAAGAGATAAGACTTAGTCTTTTTTTCCTGCGGAAGGATAAAAAAAGAAAAAACAACCTTGATCCCACGATAAGGGTTACAGAAACGAAGACTGGTACGGATACTGGTCTTGACCAGTCAAAGGAAAATTGAAAGATTTTACTGTTTATCCAATCTGACTCGAAGAAATCCCTCTGCCCTATGGTTAACCTTGACATCCTGAAGGTTGAAAGATAGAAGAAGATAGTGATTAGAATATCTTTTCCCTTTTTCCCGCTATTTTGGGCATTTATGCTGTTCATTCTGTCTTTTTTCCTTAGTTATTTTATCTGTTCTATAGGGAGGAAACAAGACCCCGGGAAGCGTCTTGCTTTTCAGAAAGAAAGGAGAGGTGTATAGTAAAACAAGGTAATACCCTATGGGGGTATAGAAAATCATGGATAAAACGGAAAAATATGCAATTACCGGCATGACCTGCTCCTCCTGTGCAAGTCATATACAGAAGGCAGTAGGCAAGTTAAAGGGCGTCAAGCAGGCCGATGTCAATTTAAGGACGAACTCAAGGAGGGTGACCTATTCCTCCCCGTGCGACGAAGAAAAAATAAGGAAGGCCGTCTCTGATGCCGGTTATGGTGCATCCTTGCCTTCCGACAAGGCCAGGCCGAAAACAACAGAAGACAAAGAAACAACCCATCTTTTTTATCGAATGGTGTTCTCCTTTCTTTTCCTTATTCCTCTCTTTTATATCAGTAGGGCCTATAGGTTCAACAGGGAATATGAGATAGTCGTCTGGCCTCTTGGCACCTTTGGTGATAGTCCTTTCCTTATCGGTAGGACCACTAGGTGTCTAGCCTTGATGATTAGGCTGATTAATAAGGAGTTCTATTTCTCCGGGGTCAAGTCCCTTCTTCATCTAAGTCCGAATAGGGATACACTTGTTTCCTTAGGATCCGGTGTCGCCTTCCTTTATTCCTTTATTCTTTATTTTGTCAGGCTTGGCCTTATAGGAGGAAGCGATTCCTCAATGCGGATAAGGCGGTTAAGCAGGAACCTCAGCTTTGAGACGGCGGGAAGGGTCCCTGCCTTAATCACCATCGGGAAGTTCCTGGAAGCCTATTCCAAAGGGAAGACGACGAACGCCATCCGCTCCTTACTCAATAGGGCACCGAAAAAGGCCTGCCTGGTTGTTGACGGAAAGGAGAAAACCATCTCCGCTGATGAACTGAAGGCAGGGGACGTTTTCCTAGTCCGCCCAGGGGAGACCTTTCCGGCAGACGGCGTTGTTCTAGATGGTGTCTCTTCCGTCAACGAATCCTATCTGACCGGAGAATCTATCCCGGTAGACAAGCAGACAGGAAGCCCTGTTTCCTGTGCTACCATTAATGAAAACGGAACACTGAAATGCAAGGCAACCAAAGTCGGAAGCGAAACCAGGCTTCATCAGATTGTCGATAGGGTGGAACAGGCAAGTGGGACAAAGACGAAACTATCCAGAAGGGCGGACAAGGTTTCCCTTGTCTTTGTCCCTGCGGTCATCCTTGTCTCCCTTCTGGTCTTTGCCGGATGGAGGATTTTCGGCAAGGACTTTGTTTCTTCCGCCTTTGACGGATCAGTCACTCTTCTATCCTATTCGATTGAGCGGGCCATTTCCGTTCTGGTCGTTTCCTGCCCCTGTGCCCTTGGCCTTGCCACTCCTGTCGCCATCAGGGCAGGAAACGGAAGAGCGGCAAAGATGGGCATTCTCTTTAAGACTGCCCAGGCTAGGGAGAATACCGGGAAGATTAAGTTTGCCCTGTTTGATAAGACCGGAACAATCACGAAGGGAACGCCGGAAGTGAGCCAGGTTATCCTTGCCAAGGGTATAGACCGAAACTTCTTCCTTTCTCTTGCCTGTTCCCTTGAGAAAAATAGCTCCCATCCGCTTAGTAAGCCGGTCGTGGAATATGGGAAAGGCGCTCCTTTGCTTCCAATCGAATCCTTTTCCACCCTTCCTGGAAAAGGGGTCAGAGGAATAATCAATGGCAAGGAAGTCCTTGGTTTATCAAGGAAGGCAAGGAAGGAAGAAGGAATCAGGGATAGGGAAAGGGAAGCCGTAGGAGAAACTATGACTAACGAGGGAAGGACTCTTCTTTGCTTCTCCTATGACAGAAAGATTATCGGGTTTATCGGAATTAAGGATGCCATTAAGGAAGAGGCGAAAAAAGCGATTGCCTCTTTGAAACATAGGGGAATTGCCCCGCTTAGGCTGACAGGCGACAATAAACAGGCTGCCAAGGCGGTGGCAAAGGAAGTCGGAATTGATACCTATTTTGCCGAGAGGCTTCCCCAGGATAAGCATGCCGTCATTGAGAGACTGAAAAAGAGAGGAAGGGTGGCTAGGATTGGGGACGGAATCAATGATGCCCCTGCCTTAGCCGCCGCTGATGTCTCCTTGGCTGTAAAGAGCGGAAGCGATATTGCCAGGGAATCTTCTGATGTGGTCTTAAGGAAGTCCTCGTTAAGGGATGTTGTCAAGGCGGTAAGAAGGTCACAGAAGACAAGCAGGAACATCAAGGAAAACCTCTTTTGGGCTTTCCTCTACAATGTCATCAGGATTCCCTTTGCCGCCGGTGTGTTTTCTGCCCTTGGACTTAGCGAAGTGAAGCCCTGGAGGAGGGCATCTGCCATGGCTCTTTCCAGTGTGACTGTCTGTCTTAATGCCCTCCGTCTTAACCTTGTCTCCCTTTCCCATCTAGGAAAGAAAAAAGAACCCTTGCCGGTTTTAGACGGCAAGGTGAAGGATGGCAAAGAGGGGCTAAGCCATAAGCAGAGGCTGATTCCTGATAGGAGGTGTCAGCACTGCGTCACGAAGATTACCGATGCCCTCTCTTCCTTGCCGTGTGTCTATCATGTGTCTGTCTCCCTTGAAAAAAAGGAAGCGGAATGTGATGTTAAGGATTTGTCGGATTCTACTCTTCTTGACGCAGTCAGGAAGGCAGGATATAGTCCGAAGATGATTCAGAAATTGGAGGAAAAGAAAATGAATCAGAATGAAAAGCAGGTTGCTGTCGTCAAAGGCAGGAGGTGCCATGGATGTGAAAGGGCAGTGGAAGGAAGCTTAAAGAAATTAAGCGGCGTTCTTTCCGTCAAGGCTGACCACAGCAAAGAAGAGGTGATCATTGAATCAGAAAAAGGAGTCTCTTCTTCTGATGTGAAGAAGGCGGTAGAAGATGCCGGTTATCAGTTCGTCTCGTTAAAGTAATAGGAAAGGGAAAACAAATGGCTCCGGACACAGACAAGAAGAAGATTTCCCGTCAGCTTGCCATTGCCAAAGGACAGAGGGATGGAATATCCAAAAGGATTGAGGAAGGAAGCTATTGCATCGATATATCCAATCAGCTTCTTTCCACTATTTCCTTGCTTAAGCGGGTCAACGAGGAAATTATATCCGGACACTTAAGCCATTGCGTTAGGAACGCACAGAGTGAGGAAGAAAAGAGACAGAAACTGAAAGAAAGGGAAGAGGTCCTAAAACGAAGGTCTTCCTTATAAGAACACACATCTTCCGCTATTTATACAGGTTGTCTTGGAAACTATAACCGAAATGTTTATGATTTCTTCTTGCAAACAATTATTACTGAACGTTTCCTTTGTTTTGTCAGTGGATGAAGTGCTATAGGCGGGAAAGGAACTTAGAGGTTTTGCCTGTCTGTTTAGGATTTCAACTGGAATATTGCTCTGTTTCTTAGTTTTCTCTTTTTGCCTTTTCGCTTCGGTACTCCTTGACCTGCCTTTTGATTTGGTTGGAAAGTTCCTTCCTGTCGCAAGGCTCAAGATACCTTTCCTGCCTATTGCTAATCTGTTTACGGAAGACATCCTGCCTATGATATTCGCTAAGCCTAGCCCGGATAGTGTACCGACCGATGATGTAGGTCCTTGCTCCGTTACCAATAAGCTGGGCACCCCTGTCGATGACTGATCCTAGCCTTTGCACCCTTGTCGAGGAGGAATCCTTCTTAAAGATTTTCGATGCCAAGGAAACTCCTCTTGGCATCGAGCTAAGGCCGAGTCCGACACAGGCGGAAGTGACGACTTTAATCCTAATGCGGTTCCTTTCCTTGTTGGAAGGACGGAAACCATAGAGCCAGACGATATCTTTGATCCTTTCCCTGTTTTTGATGACAATAATGCCGGCATCGACAAGGGTGTCCGGGCTTACTGCGGTCAGGGTTCCGCAGAGAACTGCTTTTTTCCATATCCTTCCTTTCGCCTTTTTATAGATAACTCCGTTTTTCTTCCTCCTGATGGATAGATTTTCCGCCAATTCTGTTGAGTCTTTGCTTTTGTAGGAGGGAATGCTTTTTCCGTAATGCCGGATTTGTTTTGTCAGCTTATCTAACGCCAGACTGTCTTCCTTTTTCTTGGTGTAGAGTTCCTTTATGCTTTCGCTCTGGCTGATAATGTTCTCTGCCCTCTTCCAACGGATGCGGTTATTCTTGTTTTCCGCATTTCTCTTATTCTGATTCTGCTTGGAAAAATCCAGGTCAAAAGAGTGACGGGAATAGATGTCGACAAGGATAAGAATAAAGATAATAGTATAAAAGAGTGTAAGAAGGCCGCCCACACAATAGCCGGCTATCTTATTCCTCTCATAGATGTTCCGGGTGATGGAGGCGAATAGTCCGATACCGACTAAGTAGCCCATCAAGGTCAATAAAATAAGAATAGCCCGGCTTCTTTTCTCCTGACTGGATTTGACGTGATAGTCCTGGTATTCCTTAAACGACCTTTCTACGTCATCATCGATTGAGCTGATGTCCTGATAAGAGACATCGATCATTGTCGGTGGCTCCTTTTCCGCTTTCGCCTCTATGATACCGCTTCTCTTTGCGGGTAGTTCGTTTTGGTCCATCCTATCTTCCTGCCTTAGCTTATTTTATCTTAGTCTGGGGAAAAAGAAAAAGGGGCGGCCTTGCGCCCCGATTCTAATCTTTTGGATAAAGACCCTCTTTGATCCTCTTCTCAATCGCATCATGGACAAAAGGAAGATCTTCCTTGTACGTCCTTCCGTACCAACGGTCTGCGTTGTTATAGACTTTTACTGTGGCTCCCTCTTTAATGCCGTCATTGATTCCGTCCTGGACCAAGTACTCGTCTTTCCTTAGGTTTGCGCTAGCAAGGAAATGCTTATATCCTTTATCTAAATAGGAGAAGACCTCTTCGGTTAATCCCCAAAGGTTCCTGCTTACCGGAGTATCAAGGGCAAGTCTGACTTTCTCTCCGTCGATAAATCCGTTTCCGTCTTTATCGATGTTCCTTCCTTCTTTTGTCTTTATGAGGAAACCGTCTTTGAGAGTACAGATGCCACGGTTCACGACTCCGTTATCGCTTAGAGTATTCTTTAATTCATAGCATACCCTTGCGTATTCACCCTTCTTTGCCTTGGCAAGGTGCTTCTGAATCTGCCTAAAGGCATGGACGCCATAATAGTCATCGGCATTAATGATGCAGAATGGGTTTTTGACTACGTCTTTGCAGCAAAGGATGGCCTGTCCTGTTCCAAAGGGCTTTTTCCGCTCGGCAGGTTTATCCTTCCTGTCCTGGATGACATAGGTAACCTTCCTTGCTTTTCCAATCCGGTTTCCGATCCGCTCCTTGAATTCTTCTAAGATGTCCTCACGGAGAATGAAGACAACGTCTTCGAATCCTGCTTTCTTGGCATCATAGCAGGAAAAGTCTAAAATGCCACGCCCGTCATCGGTGATGGCAGCCGCCTGTTTAAGCCCTCCAAAACGGGAGCCCCTTCCGGCAGCCATAACCACTAATGTTGTTTTCATAATAAAAAACCTCTTGCCTTTATTATAAGAGGCAAGAGGCATTAGTCAAATTCTTACTTTTCTTCGTATCCGTTCGGATTCTTCTGCATCCAGTTCCATTCGTCCTTGCACCTGTCGGTAAGATTGTATTTGGCGACCCAGCCTAGTTCTTTCTTTGCCTTTTCGGCGGAAGCATAACAGGCAGGAACATCTCCGTCACGACGGGGTGCGATGACATAAGGGACTTTCACACCGGTGGCTTTCTCAAAGGTATGGACGATATCTAGGACGGAATAGCCTACTCCTGTTCCTAAGTTATAGATGTGGACGCCCGGCTTAGTGCAATGTTCGATGGCGGCAATATGGCCAAGGGCTAAGTCAACGACATGGATATAATCACGGATACAGGTTCCGTCTTTGGTCGGATAGTCATCACCGAAGACATTGAGATGATCAAGCTTTCCAATGGCGACATCACCAATATACGGCCTGAGATTGTTCGGAATGCCATGGGGGTTTTCACCGATTTCACCGCTTGGATCAGCACCGATCGGATTGAAATAACGAAGAAGTACGATGTTCCAGGAAGGGTCTGCCTTCTCGATGTCCCTTAACCTTCTCTCAATGATGACTTTGGTTTCGCCATACGGGGAAGGGGAAGTTGTCCCTGCACAGGTTTCGTCTAACGGAAGCTTCTTAGGAAGTCCATAGACAGTCGCAGAGGAAGAGAAGATGATGCTTTTTACATCATGGGCTCTCCTGACTTCGAGAAGAACCAATGTGCCGACAAGGTTGTTGTCATAGTATTCAATCGGCCTATGGCAGGATTCTCCGACGGCCTTTAAGGCAGCGAAATGAATGACGGAATCAATCTTGTTTTCGGTAAAGATCTTATCCCTTCCTTCTCTGTCACGGATGTCGATGTCGTAGAATTTCAAGGAACGTCCGGATAGTTTCTCTACCCGATGAAGGCTTTCTTTGCTTGCGTTGCAGAGGTTGTCTACGACAACGACTTCAAACCCTTTCTTTAATAGTTCCAGACAGGTCTGTGCACCGATGAAGCCTGCTCCACCAGTGACTAAAATGGTTTTTTCCATGGCTTTCTCCTTACCCCTTTATTCTTTTTTAGTATAATACAAAAAAAATATTCTTCAAAGAGAAAAAAACCTTGTTTCCTTCGGTCTATTAAAGCAATAGGACTTTCGGTTTTGCTTAAGAAAACTCTTTCTGAAGAAGGAAGAAAAAATAGAGAAGCCACCCCTGTTTTTGCGCTTCCATGCTATAGTAAGAAAGCGTGAATCAAGATTATCTCTAAGGAAGGAATGGAGGAAACCTTCCTTAATGCATTCTGTAGTGAAAAACACACGAATGTTTTTAAATGAACACGAGTGTATCGAACTATTGACCTTTATCGGGAGCTATGGCAAAGATAGCTAGGACTATACGATTGTGAAGAACAAATACTAATCTAAAACACAGCATAATACAAGAAAATAACCTGTTAAATAAGATGTTTTATACTAAAAGGCAACCTCTTATATACAAAAGAAGTTAGGTAAGGAAGATTTCCTTCCTTCTTTCTTTTTCAATCCAAATATTGCCCATTAATGCATCTGTTCCCATTAAAATGTGGTATTTTATTAAGTTACGAGGTACTTATATGAAAATTCAAGACAAAGAATTGCTCGTAACAGTCAATCCACAAGGCGGTGCTCTGTCCTCCATTTATAATCTTCACCGAAAACAGGAATATCTTTATCAGCCGATTCCGGAATCCTGGCAGGGCCAGGATATTGTCATCTTCCCCTTCGTGGGAAGAAGGAAAGAAGGAACCTATCTCTATAAGGGAAAGACTTATGAAAGGAAGAACCATGGCCTTATCCGTTATAGGACAGGAAAAGAAATCCAGATAAGTGAGAGTGAAGGATCTGTCGAGTTTCACTCTGACGAAGAAACAAAGAAGAGATTTCCTTTTGACTTCTCTCTGACAGTAAACTACCGTCTGAGGGGAAAGCGACTATCGATTTCCCGTACTGTTACAAATCTCTCTTCGGAACCTAGGCCTTATAGGCAGGGAGCCCATCCCGCTTTCCTTGTTCCTGGTACCAAGACAGAAAAAGAATTCGATATTTCCGGAAACTCCATCTATTTCCCGAAGAAAAGGAAATTAACCAGGGTAACTAGGGATAAAGACGGACATTTTATTACCGGGGAGAAGGAATTAGGGAAAGCAAACAGGCTTCCACTTTCTAAGTCTCTCTTCCGGTCTTATCCTACTTTGATTTTCAAGGCCGACAATATTCCTTATGTCGACCTTATCAAAAAGGATGGGACCGCTGTCCGTGTCTATAAAGAAGGAATCTCCTACCTTGCCATTTGGAGCGATAAGGAGTGGGGAAACTTTGTGGCTGTTGAGCCATGGAATGGACTTCCGGATGCGATTGATGCATCAAAAGACATCACTGAAAAAGATACTATTGATTTCCTTGATCCGGGTAAGAGCAACAATCTGTTTTCTATCTCTATCGAGATTAAATAGGAAGAAAAATGCCAGTCCTGTGACTGGCATTTTTTAGTCTAAATATTGATCGATTTTTACTGCTTCACTGGTTCTTTCTTTGGTTAGAAGTGTAAAAGATAGTTCCATTTTCTTCCTTTCGTCAGTGGCTTCGACTGCGAGGATCCTGCAATGAAGGAAATCATTAGGAAAGTAGACCTCGTCAAGAAGTACTTTTTTCAATGAAAAGATTCGAACTCGAATTTTATAAGGTGCTTCTACCTTAAGAGGGACGACAGAAAGAGAAAATGAGACGACTTGGTGGATGTTGTCATAAAAGGATTTAGGGATTATCGCTTTCTTTTCAATGACGATTTTGATTTGATGTCTTTCGTCCTTTAGAAAACAAGTCGGTTTATCCATCCTTAACTGGCGGGAATCAATGTCCCGCCTGTGGCTATCGTAGAAGGTGATGTCTTCGTCGATTCTGTCTTCGGTAGAAAGAATGCAGTTTTTCTTCTCTATGCGGGCTAGGAAGGAGTTATACATTCGGATTTCCTTTTTTGCTTCGTCGAGGGAAGAGGAAGAAGCAGAAGACGAAAAATATTCTTTCCTTTCTTTTTCGAGATTTGGATCAGGGAAAAAAGAAAAGAGGAGAAACGGAGAATCCTCTTCCCTCCTCTTCTGTTTTAGTTCAAGGCTTTCCTTGTCGTCCGAAAGGATATAGAGAGTCTTGAGATAGCAAGAGGAAACGTACTGAATAAGAAGCTTCCTTTCTTTCTTCCCAGAGAGATGGTTTCTGACTAAGGAAAGATAATTTTCCTTCTTTTTCTGGAAATTATAATCATTTTTCCTCTTTCTTGCCAGAGGATTTATTCCATAAATGAGACTCACTTTTTTCCTTTCTTTTCTGTATGTAGTAAGTAATCGTTTTACTTAGATTGACCCATACTGACACCATTCTTACACGAAATTCCTAAGAATGCAATTCTTCTTGCCGATGTCATCCACGGCCTGTAAAATAGTAATGAAAGCTGAGGATTTGTTATGGATCTTCCTTATGTTCTGGCCAATCTTGCATCATTGACCGGCCTTCCTGTCAGAAAAAGGGAAGACGGATATCTTTTGAATACGAGGTACTCTGTCGTTTCTTTTCCCTTCGACCCTTTTTCTCTTCACATGGATAAGGCGATGACAGATGCTTCTGCTTCGGTTTCTTTTTTCTTTACTAAGGATTCTTTCTATTACGGAATCCTGAAAAAGGGAAGAGAGGCGATTGTCATCGGACCTGTTTCTCAGGTTCCTTATTCTCCTTCCCGTCTTAGAGATGTTTTGTTCCGATCCGGTGTTTCTAACAATGACATTCCAGGCTTTATCCAAAGCTTTTCTGCTCTGCCAACTTATCCACTTCTTGCCATGGGAAGAATCCTTCTTAGGGTAAATTATATCTGGTCAGGGGAGAAACTTACTCTTTCGGATGTTTTGATAAAAGAAGAAAATCAGAACCGGATTCTTGATGACTTAGTAAAGCAGAAGGAAGAAAAAGTAGAAAAAAGTGTGTTTCCGCATAATACCTATTTTAGGGAAAGAAAACTTCTTTCCTATATTAAAGATGGGGATATTGCCGCATTGCACCGTTTGTTTCAGTCTGAAAGGCCTGTACGTGCAGGGACGATGGCACAGTCCCCTATCCGACAGAGGAAGAACACAATCATCGTAACGATCTCTCTTGTTTCCCGTGCCTGCATAGAAGGGGGAATGGGTGTGGAAGAAGCAAGGTCTCTCTCCGATAGTTATCTCCAGCAGTGCGAAAGGAGGAATTCCATTCCCGAATTACAGAACCTAAACTACCATAGGATTATGGATTATGCCCAGAAGAGGGGCGAAATCAAAGGAACGGACAAGTATAGTGCGACTATCCGGAAGGCCATAGCCTTTGTCCAGCATAACGTGAACAAGAAAATTACTGCACGGGAAGTCGCTGAAGAAGTCTATTTATCTCCGAACCGACTGGAAATCCGCTTTAAGGAAGAAACGGGAATCACTCTTCATGATTTCAGGAGAGAAAAGAAGAGGGAGGAAGCCAAGCGGCTTCTTCTGAGTACCCGTCAGACAATTGAGGAAATTTCCATTTATCTTTGCTTCTCCTCTCCTTCCTATTTTCAGAACGTCTTTAAAAAGGAATTTGGTCTTACCCCTCGTCAGTTCCGGGAGAACGGATTGAAGGGAGCAGGCTAATTGTTCTTCTTGGGATGAACGCGGAACCAAATATCATCAGTTCCCTTTGATAAAGACAAAATAAAAATACACAAAAGAGAACGGAATTACAATATAAGCGCTTACACTGTTTCCTATAATATCCATGTCAAAACGAGGGCGAAGATATGGACATTCTCGAAAAAACAAGCCTGTTTGGCGGACATCAAAACTGGACGACCCATTCTATCCCTGACAAGGGGATTAAGGCTAGGTTCCTGACCGACGGACCTCATGGTCTTAGAAAAGCGGCCGCTTCCGGTCAGTCGATCGGCCTTAGAGGCGCCGAGCCTTCGACGGCTTTTCCGACAGGAAGCTGCTTAGGAAACACTTTTAATCCTGAACTTGCCTATTTAGAAGGAAAATGCATTGCTGAGGAATGCCGTTTCTATAAAGTTAACATCCTTCTTGGACCGGCGATTTGCCTAGATAAGAATCCGCTTTGCGGGCGGAATTTTGAATATCTCAGTGAAGACCCGATTCTTTCCGGGAAGCTTGGGGCTGCCTGGATCCGCGGCGTTGAGGACGAGGGAATCGGAACCTCGGTTAAACATTTTATCTGCAATAATGAAGAAAATTACCGCTTCAGGTCTGATTCTGTTGTTGATGAGCGTGCCCTCCATGAACTTTATTTTCGGAACTTTGAGATTGCCATTAAGGAAGGGAAGCCTGCCACGGTTATGTGTTCCTATAATGCTGTCAATGGTGTCTTCCTGGCTGAAAACAAGTATCTGCTTACGGATGTCCTAAGAAAAAAGTGGGGCTTTGACGGGGTGGTCAGGACGGACTGGGGCGCTAATCATAACCGTATTGAGTCTCTTAAGGCAGGGACGGACCTAGAAAGGCCGGGTGACTATACGGCAAACCGAAATAGTCTGATTGATCAGTCAAGGAAGGATCCGGACCTAGAAAAGGCCATAGATGTTTCTTTTGAACGGATTAAGCGTCTTCATGAAAAGTATCAGGATATTGCCCCAAGGGATAAAATCGATGTTTTAGGTCATGCTTCTATTGCCTTGCAGATTGCCTTGGAAGGGGCGGTGCTTTTGAAAAATGATAATGGTGCCTTACCCTTGAAGAAAAACGGAAAATACTGCATCATCGGTGAATTTTTTGAAAAGAGGAGATACCAGGGAAGTGGTTCTTCCTTGCTTAATCCGATAAAAAGGGTAACGCCTAAGCAGGCGTTTGATCAGGAGAACATTTCGTATGTTTATGCAAAAGGGTTTTCCTGCCTTTATCCGAAAAAGAATGACAGGTTGAGAGAACAGGCTTTGCAGCTTGCCAAAGCGTATGACTCCGTTCTTCTCTTCCTTGGACTAGATGAAATATCCGAAAGGGAGGCGAACGACCGGACGGATAGGAAGCTTCCTTTAGAAGAAAGAGAGCTCCTAAAGGAGCTAATAAGGTTAGGCAAGAAAGTCAACATTATTCTCTTTACCGGCAGTCCAGTGGAACTCATCCAACACCCGCTTATCACTAGCATTCTCGACAGGCAACTTCCCGGAGAAAGGGGTGGTGAAGCGGTCTATCGTCTTCTTTTCGGAGAAGATAACCCGAGCGGACGACTTTCCCAGACCTGGCCCAAGACAAGGAATGATATTCCGTTTGTTTCCGGATATTCCCGTTCCCGGCAGGAACTCTATAAAGAAGGAATCTTTGTCGGCTACCGGTATTATCTTTCCCATCCTGAGGAGAGGGCTTATCCCTTTGGTTTTGGATTGAGTTACACATCTTTTGCCTACTCGGATCTCATCGTGACGGAAGAGAAGGAAAGAATCCATGTCTCCGTTAAAGTGAAGAACACAGGCTCTGTACCAGGAAAGGAGGTTATCCAGGTCTATCTATCCAAAATTGCCTCAAAGACCTACCGCCCTCTCCGTGAACTCAAAAGCTATAAGAAGACAAGACTTCTGATGCCGGGGGAAGAAGAAACGGTGGATATGGCGATCGAAAAAGAAATGAGGAAATATTATGAGACCTCCTTACATAGTTATCTGCTTGAGGATGGAGGCTACAAAGTCTTGGTCGGATGCTCCTCAAGGGATATCCGACTGGAAGCGGAAATTGCTGTGCATGGCGAGACGTGTGATAATCCGTTAATCATTAAGTCATTTATTAGCCGGGATATTAAGAAAATCACGGATGAAGAATTCGAAATGTTAATTGGAAGACCGATTCCGAAAGTAAAACATTATACAAAGAAAGACAAGATTACCTTAGATACAAGAATAGATGAGTTTCATGGCTGTAGGGGTAAATTCGTCCGCTTTTGCAGGAGGGCATCGGCAAAAGGAAAAATCAAAAAGGCAAGGAAGGAAAAAGATGAACTACTCCTGATGGACGGATGGTTTATCTTCCATGTGAGGGAAAATAGTTCCATTCGCTCGCTATGTATGTCATCTGGTGGCATAAGGCAAGAGCATAGTATGTACGGACTACTCTATCTTGCACGAGGAAATATATTTAAAGCAATCTATTATTTCTTGAAGAAAGACAAGCCATATCCTTATCCTGATGGTTCAAAAAAATAAAGGAGAAACAATGATGGAAAACGGAGAAATAAGAAAGCGTACGGGAAGTAAGCTGTTCCAGTCACGGGTACATTCAAATCATGTAACTGGAAAAGAAAAATGGCTCGGGTATCTGCTTGGCCCTAGGGGTGCATTGGTTCTAAACGCTGTTTTGGGCACCTATCTGAATGTCTATTACACAGATGTTTTGAATCTGCTCTCTGTAGGAGGCGGTCTTTTCCTGATGCTCTTCCCCATCATCTCTAAATGTATTGACGCATTGACTAACCTTAGGATGGGGTGGCTGATTGACCGGACAAAGTCAAAGAACGGCAAGGCACGGCCATGGATTCTTCTTTCCGCTCTTCTTGTTCCTCTTTCCGGTCTTCTTCTCTTCCTCTCGCCTGCCAACGAAAGGGCTAAGATTATCTGGGTTGTCATCAGCTATAACCTTTACTACAGCTTCTCCTATACCATCTACAACAGGGCGCATACTAGGATGGTTCCTCTTTCTACCCGGAACACCATTGAGCGCGGAGGACTGTCTGTCTTTACCCAGATTTCCAATGTCAGGGCAACCGGCATTATCGTTGCCCTGATCTTCCCTATGGCGATTAGGCCTTGGGCAGGAGCCGAACCCTCCCGCTGGCTTTTGATTAGGGGAATCGTCTCTGCCCTTGCCCTTCCTCTTACCCTTCTTGAGTACTACTTTACAAAAGAACGCATAACCGAAGAACGTTCCAATGTTTCCGAAAACGTAAAGAAGATTCCTTTCCGTGCACAAAGGCGTGCGGTCTTTACCGATCGGTACAGGATTTTCCTTCTTCTTTATTCTTTCATCTATTTTGTCGCTTCCCAGCTAAAGAACCAGGCTCTTGTCTATTACTGCAACTATGTCCTTGGAACCTATCAGGACGGAACGACTCAGAGGAGGATCTCCGTCCTTGGCGGTATTCCGATGGGCATTGGCATCTTTGCCATCTGGCCATTGGCCCGGAAGTTCGGGAAGAAAAACGTGACAGTGGCCGGTTTCCTTCTTTACTCCCTTGGCTCTTTAATCTGTTGGGTGTTTCCCTATAACAGGGCAATTGTCCTAATCGGCCAATTCATTAAAAATATCGGTGGTTTACCCTGCGCCTACATTTTCATGGCCCTGTTTGCAGATATTCTTGATCACGAAGAATGGAAAAATGGTTTCCGTGTGGATGGCTTTGCCACCTCCGTTTACTCCGTCATCACAACGGCATCCTTCGGTGTGGCACAAGGAATCTTCAATCTTGCCACTTCCAAGGCGGGCTATGTCGCACCGGTAAAGTTCCAGAATACTACGGAAGCGGTTAGGAAAGGATATAGGACCCTTGGCTCTTATCAGGGTGTTGGCATACAGAAATATACTTTTGCCGCAGAAACGGGAAGCGGGTCGTTGATTTTCAATCAACCAGATGCCGTCAAGAACGTGTTTACTTTCTTCTTTGTCGGAGTAGAGGCGATTACCGGTCTTCTTTGTGCCCTTTGTATTGCCCTATTGACCGTGGAAAAGCGAATTGAAAAGAAACAGGAGCAGATTAAGCAATTCAACAAAGCAGCCTGTCTCTCTAAGGGAGAGGAATATGTGGATCCCGAGGTGCGGGCCAAGTTAGAGAATGAAAAGTTCGAGGAGGAAGTCGAAGAGAATCTAAGGCGCACCATAAAGGCAAAATGTGAAAAAATCGGAAAAGAGTTCTCTGTCGAATGGGAAAAGCATGTTGCCAAAAAGGCGGCTAAAAAAGAAAAAGAGGGGAAGAAGAAAAAGGCGATTGAGGATAAGACGAGGATGAAAGAAAGGAAAAAGAAAAAGAAGGAAGAAGAACGGCTCAACAAAAGGACGGACGGAAAGAAAACTGCTTACCTTCTAAAGAAGAAGGCTAAGGCAAGGAAGGAAGAAAAAGACTGGATGAAAGAACAGGAACAGGCGAAGAGGCATCGGCAGAACAGGGAAGAACTCTATCATCTTGATTCCTGGGGGATATAAAAAATGAAAGCAATTAATGTCAGGACTGAGTATCTTTATAATCCGATAGGATTGTCTATCGTTCATCCGCGTATTTTCTGGAATGCCGAAGGCGGAATCAAACAGAGTGCTTTTGAAATCCTCAGGTCCTCTTCTTTTGGGAGGGAGTATTCATCCGGAAAGGTCGTGTCTTCTTCTAGGCATTATGATGTCCCCTTTCCTCTTCATAGCCGTGAGAAGATAAAATTCAAAATCCGATTGTTTGACGAAAACGGGCTGAGTGAAGGCTATGGCGGTGAGAACTATTTCGAGAGGGGGCTTTTGAATAAGGAAGACTTTACCGGTTCCTTTATTGCTGGTGACTATTCCCCGAAAAAAGGAAAAGACTACCCTGTTGATTACTTCCGGAAAGAGTTTGATTTGCCAAGTATCCTCTCGGCACGTCTTTATGTGACAAGCCATGGCCTTTACCAGGTTTTCCTTAATGGCAGTAAGGTGGGAGACTTTGTCTTAGCACCGGGCTCTACGGACTATTCCCGCCGTTTGCAGGTTCAGGTCTATGATGTGGGTTCGCTTTTAAAAGAGGGGAGAAACATCCTGACCGCCTCCTTGGCCTCTGGTTGGTACAGAGGCCATAATGGGGCAAAAGGAAGAAGGAACACCTATGGAAAAGTGACGAAGCTTTATTATCAGCTCGAGGTTACCTGCCGCGAGGGAAAACAAATCACTATCCAAAGTGACGGAGGAGAGAAATGGAGCAACGATGGTCCGCTCCTCTTTGCAGACCTAAGAGACGGAGAACGATATGACTTTAATAAAACGGCAAGCTTTACAGGGAAAAGCAAAATCGTTAAAGCTGATAAGACAACTCTTTCCTTTTCCGATAACGTTGTGGTTAAGGAGCAGGAAGTTTTCTTGCCGAAGAATGTCTCAAGGACAAAATCAGGCAAAAGGCTTATCGAATTCCCGGTGAATCTGGCCGGTTATCTTGATCTGACCATTGTCGGGAAGAAAAACCAGAAAGTAGACATCGCTCTTGGCGAAGTTATCGGAGAAGACGGCGAGCTTACCTTGAAGAACATTCAGTGTCAATACAAAGGCAAGCCGACCCCACTACAGGAAATCCATTTAATTCTGAAAGATGGGGTGAATCACTATCACAGTTCCTTCTTTTTTGGTGGGTTCCGCTTTGCTTCTATCTCGGGGGATGTCCTTCCTAAGAAAGAAGACATTCGGGCCATTTCCCTCTATTCTGACTGCAAAAAGGTCGGTGATTTTTCTTCCTCGAACGAGCTTCTGAACATATTCTTCCGGAATACCTTACGCTCAAGGCGAGGAAATACGATTGACATCCCTACCGACTGTCCAACCCGTGAACGGAGGGGATGGACAGGTGACAGCCAGATTTTCTTTAACACGGCCGGATATAGGACAAACTATGCCTCCTTTGCCCGGAAGCATCTTCGTGATCTCTTTGACGAACAGGGCAAAAACGGGAAACTCCGCCAGATTGTTCCTTTTGCTAACGAAGATTGGTTTAGGTTCCCAAGGAACGGCTCTGTCGGATGGGCGGATGCCGGAATCCTCATTCCATATCGGTTCTATAAGAGGTATGGGGATAAACGCATCTTAGAGGACTTTTATTCGCAAAGGAAGAACTATGCTTCCTTTATGATTTCCCGAATCGGAAAATGGGGAGGAATCTATCAAAAGCCCTTGCATCTCTCCCATAAGGATAGAAAGTGGGCAGTGGCGAGAGGACAGTCCTATGGCGAGTGGACAGAGCCGAAAGATGTCTGCGAATTCCATTGGTATGACTTTGCCTCTCCCCACCCGGAAGTCTCTACCGCCTATACATCCGCTAGGAGGAAGCTGAGGAGTGAAATCGCTTCTCTTCTCGGTGACAAGGATAAGTCTGATTACTATCAGGAAATTTCCATAAAGGTACGGCGTTCCTATCAGGCCCTTCGGCATACAAAGGAATATTCTCTCGACACTGACCGTCAGGCGAGGCTAGTCCGCCCTCTCTATTTTGATTTGCTCGGTGAAGAAGACACGAAATACGCCAAAGAAAGACTTATTAAGGCTCTTAGAAATTATGGCTATCGCCTCGGAACAGGTTTCCTTTCTACTCCGTTTATCCTTGAAGTCCTTTCCCGGTATGACATCCCTTGCTGCTATCGGCTGCTTCTGAATGAGGAAAGGCCAGGATGGCTCTTCAGGGCGAAAAATGATACGACGACCATCTGGGAAAGCTGGGAAGGAGAGAAGGCAGCGAAAGGCATTGCCTCTCTGAACCATTATTCCAAGGGTGCGAGGGTTGAATGGCTATTCAAAGGAAGGTGTGGAATCCATCTAAAGGGAGAGAACCGTTTCTCTGTCTGTCCGATAGTCGGCCCTGGCATTGACTTTGCCTCTGCAAGCTATGAAAGCATCTATGGAAAGATTGTCTCTTCCTGGAAGAAAGAACAAAATGGAATCACGTTTACCATTACCATTCCTTCCAACACCAGCGCTGAATTTGTCTACAGGGAGGAAAAAAGAGAACTCGGCCCTGGAAGACATGAGTTCCAGGTTGAACAGACTAGGGCACAGAAGGAAGAAACAGAATGAAGGTCGCCACGATTGATCTCGGTGCCACTTCAGGACGGATAAGGGTTGTTAAGGAACAGGATGGTTTTCTTTCTTATGAGGAAATCCATCGATTTCCTAACCGGACCTATCGTGACCTAGACGGGGTGCTTCGGTGGGACTTTTCCTTTCTTCTTTCCGAAATCAGAAAAGGAAGGAAGAGGGCGCTTGAAAGGCACACGGACATTGCTTCCATCGGGATTGATACCTGGGGTGTCGACTATGGCCTTCTCAATGAAAAGGGGGAGCTGATGGAAGACCCGATTTGCTATCGGGACGAAGGAACATTTGAAAGCAGGAAGGAACTTCTTTCTAAGATTCCCTATGAAGAAATCTATTCGATTACGGGAATCCAGAATAGGCACTTCAATACCATTTACCAGCTTCACCGTCAGAGAAAAGCGAGGAAGGGAGTGTCCACAAGGCTGCTGATTCCGGATTTGATTGCCTACTATTTGACCGGCGTAAGGAGAAGGGAAGAAACGAATGCTTCCACGACTGGTCTCTATGACAAACGGAAGAAAAGGATTTCTCCTTACCTTCTAGAACAGATTGATGTGCCATGTTCTCTCTTCCCTCCTAGGATTTTTCCTGGAGAAGTCTACGGAGGAAGGAAAAAGGAATTTTTGCCTTCTCCTCGCCGTCAACCTCTTCCCGTTGTGGCTATTGCAAGCCATGACACCGCAAGTGCGGTGCTTGCCTCTAACGGGGAAAAGCCCTTTGCCTTCCTTTCTTCAGGAACGTGGTCTTTGATGGGGACGGAGATTGATGAGCCAATGATAACAAGAGAGTCCTATAAAGAAAACTTTACGAATGAAGTTGGATATGGCTCAAATATCCGGTTTTTGAAGAATAGGATGGGAAGGTTTCTAATCAACGAAGTCAGAAAGGACTATGAGCGAAGAGGAGTCACGATCCCTCTTGGGAAGATTGCCGGCCTCGTTTCTGCATCGAAAGATCTTGATACCTATCTGGATGTGGATGATCCTTTGTTTGAGACGCCGGGAAACAGGCTAAGCAAAATCAAGTCCTATCTTACAAAGACGAATCAGATAAGGCCATCGTCGCCAGGAGAGAGGAGGAAGACTCTTTATGTCTCTATGGCTCTTACCTATAAGCGAGTCTTTTCTCAGCTTGTGTCTTTGACCGGAATCCCTCTGGATTCTTTGCTTGTTGTCGGAGGCGGGAACAGGGCGTCGATTCTGAATCAATATACGGCAGATGCCACCAAAGCCAAGGTGAGGACGGGATCAAGCGAGGCGACTGCCTTAGGAAACGCCCTCTGCCAGTTCATCCGCCTTGGCACATTCGATGGAAAGGAGGATGGGCGGAAAGCAATTAGCAGATCATTTAGAGGTCAGACTTTTGCTCCTAAGGATACCTGGAAATGGGAAAAGAAATATTGGTCCTATAGGAAAATCGTACAGAAAGGAAAAACAGAATGAACAGAGAACAGATTGAGAAGAATTACCAGGAAGCGAAGAAAGAGTTTTCTTCTTTTGGGGTAGATACGGAAAAAGCCCTTGAACTTGTCAGGGACATTCCTATATCCGTCCACTGCTGGCAGGGGGATGATGTACTTGGATTTGATGGAACATCCTCCCTGGAAGGAGGAATCCAGACCACTGGCAACTATTTAGGAAGAGCACGTTGCCCACAGGAACTGAGGGATGATATCAAGGAAGCCTTCTCCCTGATGCCAGGGAAAAAACGTCTTAATCTCCATGCCTCCTATGCCTTTCTTGGATCCGATAAAGGAAAGTGCGACCGCGATTCTTATAAAATTGATTATTTCCGGCCGTGGATTGATTTTGCCAAGGAAGTCGGCGCCCAGGGAATTGATTTTAATCCGACCTTCTTTTCCCATCCGATGGTGAAAGACAATCTCACTCTTTCATCGCCTGATGAGAATGTCCGTCAGTTTTGGGTCCGGCATGGTGTTTCCTGTCTGAAAATCACGGAGGAACTAGGAAAGGCTTTCGGCACGCAGTCTTTAATGGATATCTGGATTCCGGATGGCTATAAGGATGTTCCTGCCGACCGCCTAGGCCCCCGGATGAGATTAAAGAAGTCCTTGGATGAGATTCTTTCGTTCCCTTATGATAGCCGCTTTGTCCTTCCGGCGGTCGAATCGAAGACTTTCGGCATCGGACTTGAGTCATTTACGGTTGGAAGCAACGAATTCTACCAGAACTATGCGGCAAGGAAGGGTATTTCCTGTCTGATGGACAGGGGCCATTACCATCCTAGGGAATACGTTTCCGATAAGATTTCTTCCCTCCTTGTCTTCCATGACAAAGTAGCCCTCCATGTTTCCCGCCCGGTCCGCTGGGATTCAGACCATGTCGTTCTTTTCGATGATGAGCTGAAAGAGGTGGCTAAGGAAATTATCCGGAACCATGCCGAAAAGCGTGTCCTCATCGGTCTGGATTATTTTGATGCTTCGATTAACCGCATCGTGGCCTTTGTAACCGGACAGCGTTCAAGGGAAAAAGCCCTTCTTTTTGCGGCGGTTCTTCCTAACGAGGAAAGGAAGGAACTCCAGGACAAAGCCGATTTTACCAAGCTGATGTTCCTTCAGGAAAGAGTAAAGAGGCTTCCTTTTTCTGCCATATGGCAGGAATATCTTTTCCGCCAGGGGTTAGAGGAAAACTACTATGACGAAGCAATCCGGTATGAGAAAGAAGTACTAAGGAAACGAAAATAAAATGAAAGACATTGCTGAAGCACCGTTTTTAGTCGAATTAGAGAAGAGGACCTCGAATAGGTACCGTCTTGGATGGGATGAGAGAAACGGAGGAAATGTTTCCTACCTGCTCAAAGAGGAGGAAGTTGCGGAATATCTTGATCTAAATCATGTTCTCCGTGTGATTCCTTTTGCCGGAGTGAATCGTTCCTCCTTGGATGCACGCCCTCTTTCGGGAAAGATCTTTCTCGTCACAGGAACAGGAAAGTATCTGAAGAACGTGGAAGATGATCCGGAAACAAACCTAGGCATTATTCGGATTGCCAAGGATGGACAGAATGCAGAACTTTTATGGGGGTATAAAGACGGCGGTAGATTCACATCAGAACTTCCTGCCCATCTGATGTCCCATATGGCCCGACTTAACGTAGATAAAGAAAACCGTGTTGTCAGGCACTGCCATCCGACAAATCTTCTCGCGATGACTTATGTCCATCCGCTAGATGAGGCAAAGTTCTCCCATACCTTATGGGAAAGGTCAACGGAATGCATTGTTGTCTATCCGGAAGGAGTGGGTGTTCTTCCTTGGAGGCTATGTGGAACGGACACGATCGGGTATGCCACCGCGGAGAAGAGGAAAAAATACCGCATTGTTCTTTGGGCCGGACACGGTATCTACGGCGCAGGAAAAACGCTTGATGAAACCTTCGGTTTAATTGAAACCGTGGAAAAGGCGGCACAGATTTATAATCTGATTGGCAACCGGAAAATCCTTAATACCATTACGGACGAAAATAGGTTGGAGCTTATCCATCTTTTTAAACTTGAAAAAGCCGTTCGATGGGACTTTCTTTCTGTAAAGGAAAAATAATTTGCTTTGAACAAGAAAAAAAGCCTTGCCAGATCCGGCAAGGCTTTTTGATTCTTCCTTTACTTGGAATTGACAAAGGAAATGAATTTTTTCACTCCCTTGTTTCCTTTTTCGTTCTGCTTATATACGCCTGCGCATTCAAGGACATGCTGGAAGGTATGTCCGATTTCCTCTTCAAGGATGGAGTCGACTTCTTTTTCGTCTTTGACATTGGCCAGTCTTTCTTTGAAGGAATTAAGCCACGAGGCATGCTTACTGACTTCCTCGTTTTCTGAAATATCTTTCTTGGCGAGGACCCTACAAGAGATAGTCTTCCTTTCCTTTTTAAGACGGGAAGGGAGGATGGCTCTGCCCATGACTTCGATTAGGCCGATGTTCTCCTTTTTGATATTCCAGTATTCCTGGTGAGGATGATAAACACCTAAGGGATATTCTTCCGTAGTGATGTTGTTTCTCAGGGCTAAATCCCTGACGAGTTCATCTTTTTCCCTGTGGAGGATCGGAGTAATGGTGTTATGGGGCGTATTATCCGTGTTTGCATAGATAAAGGATTCTTCGTCGGTGTATCCACGCCAGCAGTCGAGGATTTTTTCGGAAAGATCAAGGATTTCCTGTTTATCCTTACTCCGGAGACGGATGACAGACAGCGGCCAGTAAAGATAGCTTGCCTTTACCTTTTCGTATCCTTTGAAGGAGAAAGAGAAGGAATCCTTTGCCTTGAACATCGGGAAGACATAGCTTCCTCCCTGATAATGGTCATGGGTAAGGATACTTCCGCCTACGATGGGCAAATCGGCATTGCTCCCTAGCCTATAATGGGGGAACTGACTGACGAATTCAACTAGATGCTCGAAGGTCTTTCTGTTGATTACCCTAGGAATGTGGTTCTTATTAAAAACGATGCAGTGTTCAGGATAATAGGAATAGGGGGAATACTGAAGATAATAATCATCTCCGGCCAAGGAGAGAGGAATGTAACGGATAGTCTGACGGGAAGGGCGGCTTAGTGTGCCCCGATATCCCCTGTTTTCCTTACAAAGCAGGCATTTTGGATAGGAAGACTGTTTCCTTAGCTTGGCTGCGGCAATGGCTTTCGGATCCTTCTCCGGCTTGGAAAGGTTTATGGTGATATCAATGTCTCCATAGGGAGAAGGGGTCTTCCAACTTAAATCTTTGCAGATACGATAGGATTTGATATAGTCGCTATCTAAAGAGAGGTGATAAAAATAATCGGTTGCCTTTTTGACATCGCTCTTTTCGAGTTCCCGGAAATTACGGATGACTAAGTCCGGGCGGGGAGTAAAGCAGTTCCTGATCTTAGAAGAGAGAAGATCACGGTAAACAATGCTGTTTTCCTTGAGGATATGTTTCTCATAGGCATAGTCGAGAAGGTTATCTAATGTCTTCTCTAACTGGACTCCATGGTATTCCTTCCCATCGTCAACAAACTCGTCTAGGTCAAGAACGTCGAGAAGAAGATTGATGCTATAAGAATACTCTTCCTGGCTGATTAGTTCCTTTTCTCTTGCGTAGCAGGCCAGTTTCTTGATTTCACTCTGGATATTCATCGTTAGTCGATTCTCTTCCCACCGTCACCGACTTCCAGAATGTTGAAATCAGCTTTAAGACCGGTTTTCTTTAGATAAACATCTCCGACATTCTTCTTGAACGCATCGACACAGTCCGAACGAACGATGGAAATCGTGTTTCCTCCCCATCCTCCTCCGGTCTCCCGTGCTCCAAGGCATCCTTCCTGTTTTCTTGCCTCTTCGACAAGGACATCAATTTCCTTGCAGGTTGCATCATAGAGATAATGCAGTCCGTCTCCGGAGGCGTCAAGGAGTCTGCCGAAGGTGACAAGATCGTTTTTCTTTAAAGCATCGACTGCCTTCTTTGTCCGGTCTTCCTCCTCGACGGCGAACTTCGCCCGCCTTTTGCAGGTTTCGTTTTTGATTAGATGACTGTACTTTTCAAATTCTTCCGGTGTCAGCTCACAAAGATTGTTGATTTTCACCTCGGATTGAAGGTCCTTTAGTGCCTCTTCACATTCCTTTCTCCGGTCATTATAGTGGGAGGTGACTAAGGAATGCGGCTTGTTGGAATTCGTTACGATGATCTTATAGTCTCCGAGAATGAGAGGAACATAGGTGAAATCCAGGGTGGCACAGTCGAGGAATAGTGCCCTGTCTTTCTTTCCGTTTGCTGAAGCGAATTGGTCCCTGATTCCACAGTTTAGTCCGCAGAATTTATTTTCGGCTTCCTGGGAATATTTGGCGATGGTCACACCATCGACATGGAAGGAGAAAGTATCGTTAAGGATGACGGAAATTAAGACTTCCCTTGCCGCGGAAGAGGAAAGGCCGGAGCCGGGAATGTTTCCGTAGACATAGATATTGAAACCATGGGGGATTTTGTACCCATGATCTAAGAATGCCTTAAAGACGCCCTTGGCATAGTTCGTCCATCCGTCCTTTTTGTCGTAGACGAGGTGATTCAAGTCGACAACGATGACTCCGTCTTTAGGAAAATTCTGACTGAAGAAATGTAGTTCCCTGTCGTTTCTGTCTTCTACGACTGCATAATTGCCAACACTTAGTGCACAGGGGAAAACATGCCCTCCGTTGTAGTCGATGTGTTCGCCGATAAGATTCACACGGCCTGGGGCCCTATAGACTCTCCTCTCTTTTTTGGGAGAAAATAGTGCAACAAATGCCTTCTTCCTTGCCTGAATATCCATGAGATTGTTCCTCCGAATCCTCAAATTTATTATACGTTAGAATTTTTTGGATAGGTAGGAGAAAGAGCAAAAGGCAGTAAGCCTTTTCTTTTTCCGGAATGTATCTTTTGTCTACTAATTAAGGATAGATTATAATAAAGATTGGTAGGGCATTCATTTCTTATCAAAGCCTGACTAGAAAAAATGTATCGCGTAATCATAGTGGATGATGAATTATCTGTCCGGAATAGATTGAAGACGAGGCTTGAAAAGCAAGCTGGCGTTTTTGAAATTGTCGGTTGCTTTGAAAACGGCTTCGATGCTCTTGAAGGAGGCATCTCTCTTTCTCCGGATGTTCTGATTACGGATATCCGCAGGCCCTATATTGATGGGATTGAGCTGATCCGTCAGTTTAAAAGGGATCTGCCTCTTGTTCAGACGATTATCGTCTCCGGCTTTGATTCTTTTGACTATGCTAAGGAAGCCATATCGCTTGGTGTTATCGGCTATCTGACAAAGCCGGTTTCCTCTGATGAGTTTGATGCAACGATGAACAAGGCAAAGGAGATTCTCGATAATCAGTACCAAAAGGACAGGAACAGGAAGAGCCTAGAGGAAAAGGCACAGAGTTCCGTCCGCTTTCTTCAGTCGGAAGACCTGAAAAGGCTTATCACCGTCAAAGAGCTTACGGAGAACCTAAACGGAAAACTAAAGAACGACGGAATCGATTTAAGCCATCCCTATCAGCTGATGGTTGTGTTCGATGCCGATAAGGAAAACCTTGGCTTTGAGCAACAGGAAGTCCTGTATTTTTCCCTGAAGAATACCATTCAGAACGAACTTAGTGATTCCTATGTCTATTATCTCTTCCTCAATGACAATCAGCTTGTCAGGCTTCTCGAATTTGATGGAAAACCGGATGAAGAGTGGCTGATGCTGAAACTTAACGAGACACTCGCTAGGATTAAGCGGGGGACGAAAATATCGGTATCCTGTGGGGTGAGCGATGTCAGGAGCCAGCCGATTAACTATCGGAAAATCTATCGCCATGCAAAGCGGTCGCTTGAATATCGGACTGTCCTAGGGACAAACGCCGTATTTTCCTTCCGTGACTTAGAGGAAGATAACGGAGAAGAGAAGCTAACTAACGGCAAAATCGATGAAAACGAATTTAAGAACCTTACCTATGTCATCTCCTATGGCGAAAAAGAAGAGGCAAAAAGGAAAATCAAAAAAATGATTTCTCAGATTAGTACACCTCAGTACCGGGAAAACTACAACTATATCCTATCCAATATCCTTGACGCCATTCTTAAGGCCTGCATATCTCTTTCCGATTTCTATCGGTCCTTTGATTCCCATGTGGAGATTCTTGAGAGTCTATTCCAGATTAAGACGCAGTCTTCCCTTGTCGAGTTTTTCTGTCAGATCATCGACCGTGTGGTGCAGGTCAATGAATCCAAGCGTTTATCCGGCCTTCAGTCTTCCTATGACCGCATTCTTCAGTTTCTGGAAGTCAACTATACAAATCCTAATCTTTCCATCGAAGATGTCGCTAACGAACTTGCTTACTCCGTAAGCTATATCTCGGCGATACTGAAAAAGAACGGTACGACGTTTACTAAGGTGACAACGGACTTGCGTAGGAAGAAGGCACTAAAGCTGCTTTCTGATTCCAATAACCGGATTATCAATATCGCACGGGATGTCGGCTATGCCGACCCGTATTATTTCTCTCACTGCTTCAAGAAATATACAGGCAGGTCGCCGGATGAATACCGAAAGAAAAAACTTGCGTAAGCGTCTGTCTCTGAAAGCGGAGCTTTTTACTTCCTTCTTTTTGGGCTTTCTTTTGTTTATCATTGGCAGGTTTGTCATTGTCAGTACGACCTATTCTGCCAACATCGAAAAAACCTATATCCAGCAGGTCATTTCGACCTCTGAGCAGGCTCTTTCCAATTATGCCACCTATGCGAGTGATGTCGTAAATGTCTCTGATGCGATTCAGAAACGCTTGGTCAATGAATCGGAAAATACGATAAAAAGACAGGCGGCTGACTTTTTTGACGAAATAAAAATTGTGTCACCTGCCATCGAGTCCATCTCCCTCTATAGTGGACGGGGTGAACTGATTGCCGGAAATACAAACTACCAGGATGATCATACGCCAAATGAAGTCGTGGCCGAGAGCTGGTTTTCCTCCGCACTCAATAGTCCTCTGGTCAATGTCTTTTCCCGCGTCGACTCGGCTTCCCTTTTTACTCTTTCCAAACTCTTTAATTATGCGGACGGAAAAAAAGAGGCTGTCATTAAGATTGCCTACGACTTTTCCGGGATTGCCTCAAGGATTGACGATGCCCAGCTTGGGGAAGGAGGGCATGTCTATATCTTCGACAATGACTCTAACCTTGTTTATTCTTCAGGTGAAATCGGCGAAGACGAAAAAAAGGCAATCAGCGAAAAGGTCATCGGAAATAGGATTTATTCCGAAAACGGAAACTCCTTCTTTCTTTATCTTTCCACGATTCCGAAAACGAGATGGAGAGTTGCCATTGCCACGAATATCAATGGACTTTACAGGGCAAAGAACAAATTCGTCGTCAACTGTCTTATCTTCTCTTTAATTGCCCTTGTCGCCTTCCTTGTCCTGTTCTATCTGATTTCCGCACAGATTTCCAATCCTCTTGTCCGGCTGCAGAAACAGAGGGAGGAAGTGGAAAACCTCGACTTCCAGCTTCGCCCGGATACGGCAAAGGGAGGGACGAAGGAAATCGTCTCCCTCAGCCATTCGTTTGATCGGATGAGGAACAAGATCCACCGCCTTGCCGAGGAGGTCGTCAATGAGCAGAAGGAAAGGACAAAATCCGAGCTCAAGGCTCTGCAGAATCAGATTAACCCTCACTTCCTTTACAATACCTTAGATTCCATTATCTATAGGATTGACCAAAAGGAAAATGTCAAGGCACAGGAAAGGATTGTCGCCCTGTCCCGCTTCTTCCGTATCTCCATTTCCCGGGGGAAGAACATCATTCCGGTCAGAAACGAGCTTGACCATGTCAAATACTATCTTCAGATTCAGAAAGTCCGGTTCGGCGAATCCTTCGGCTATGACATCCAAGCCGAGGATGATACCCTTAATCTTCCGATTATCAAATTGATTCTTCAGCCGATTGTCGAAAACTGCATCGTCCACGGCTTTGGCGAAAACGCCAGAGAGGGAGCGAAGATCCTTGTCCGCTCCTTTCTTGATAAGGGCTATCTCTGTTTTGCCATAGAAGACAACGGCAGGGGAAGGGTTAAGGAACGGATTTTGGAGATTCAGAACTCGTTTAAAGACAAAACGATTCCTCAGGGCGTTGGACTTTCCAATGTCTATCAGCGAATTCGCCTCTTTTACGGAGAAAAGGCGGATATCCGCATCGTATCGGAGCCGGACAAGGGTACAAAGATAGAAATCCTTATCCCTCTTTCGGAGGTGAAACACAATGAAGAATAAAATCGGGCTATTGCTTCTGCATTGCCTTCTCCTTTCTTCCTGCGGAAAGGAAAAACTTTCTGCGGGTGTTTTTATCTATGATGAAGCGGATACCTTCATCCATTCCTTAGATGTCGCCTTGCAGGAAGAAAGGAAGAATATCGGATACGATTATTCTCTTTCCTATGCGTCAAATTCCCAGATTAAGCAGAATGAGGATATCGTGGAGAGGATGGATTACGGTAATCCGGATAGGCTGTTCATTAACAGGGTGGACCGGATGTCTTCCTCTGCTGTTATCGACAAAGTATCGAAAAAGGATATTCCGGTTGTCTTCTTTAACCGGCAGCCGCTTGACGAGGACAGGATACGAGGGCGGCAGACGAACAAAAAAATCTTCTATGTCGGAACCGATCCCGTCTTTGAAGGCGAAGAGCAGGCAAAAAGGGCGGAAGAGAGGTTTAAGGGCGAAAACGGTCTTAATTCCAAATACGACAAAAATGGCGACGGAATCATCCAGCTTGTTTTAATTAAGGGAGAAATCGGACATCAGGATTCGGAAAAGCGGAGCAGCTCGGCTCTCTCGGTCTTAGCAAATGATGGGTTCCGGACGGAAACACTAAGTTCAGTGTACTGTAACTGGAGCCGGAAAAGGGCGAAGGAAACGAGGCGGGAAATCAGGGAACAATATAAAGATAAGATCGAAGTCGTTCTTTCCAATAACGATGACAGGGCTGTCGGGGCAATCGACTATCTTTTGGAAAACGGATACTTAGACAGTTCGACAGGTGAGCTTCCTTTCCCGATTTTCGGCGTGGATGGGACACAAGTCGGCCTAAAATATATTGATGAAGGATATCTTTCCGGAACCGTAAAGAATGAAGGGACAGAGCAGGCAAAAGCCTGTATCGAGATTGTGAAGGATATTTTCCAAGAAGGACATATTTCTTCTGATTTTCCTTATTCCAGGCAGAACGAATACACGGTTTATGTCGAAGGAGAAGGCATTACGAAGAAGAAAAACATGGAATAGTAAGAAAATAAATGATATCCGCTTACAATCTTACACGGCTGTGCAAAAACACGAATAAACCGCTAACAAGTAGAGAAAATTTCAATAATGTAGATTATTTTGCATTTGTCTTCTCAGTGAAATGAAATAGAATGTAACCGCTTAACAAAATCGTTCTTCGATTTGCTGGGCTTTTCATCAAAACCAAACAGGAGGATAATTGAATGAAAAAAGTATCGGTTTCTATTCTTTCTTTAGTTAGCTTGCTCTGCTGCTCTTGCGGTGGTGCAAAAAAGTGGGATGCAGCCAAAGCCTTCGAAGATAAGGAACTCAACTATTGCTTACTAATCGGCCAGATTGATCATAACGATTCTGCTGCCCGTACTGGCGGTATCCGTTCTGCTCTTCATACCCGTCCGACTGCGACAAGCAATGCCAATACCGAAACTCCGGTCGAGGGAAAACTCACCTTAGACGGAACCGAATATAAGGTCAAGGAAATTGCCCATCAGGAATCGAAGAATACTTCAGGGGCCACCTGGGATGCCCAGACTGCTACCTCTCTCGCTCAGGGCTGGTTCAACAGCTATGGCGATAAGATTGATTTCATCGTTTCCAACAACGATGGTAGGGCTGAAGGCGCTGTCGCCGCTTCCAACTACATTGAAGGAACTCCGATCTTCGGCTATGATTCTAATTCCACGACTTTAGAGGCCATCAAGGAAGGACGCGTCAGGGGAACGGTCAACCAGAATGCTCCTGCTCAGGTCGCCGGTATCTTGAGGCTTGCCCGTAATGTCCTTGACAATGTCGCTGATCCGATTGCCACCGGCTTCACCGCTGAGGGAGACTACGGAAAGATTTCCTCCAAATTCACTTACAACGAAGATAGCCATGCCTACCTTGTCGATAACTTTGCCATTACCAAGGAAAATGTTGACAAGTATGCAGGAAAGGCGGCTGCGGACCTTGTGGATGCCGGTGTTAAAAAGAAAGCCGGTGTCACAACGAAGGCCAAGGTCTTCATGAACTACTACAATTCCAGTGATACCTTCCTGAATGCAACGGTCAAACCTCTTGTTGCCGCCTATGAAGACACCTTCAATAGGGACGTCGTGGATACCTTTGCCGGTGACGGAAACCAGGATTCTTCCGTTCTTGATAAAATTGTCACAAAGTACGATGCCTATATCCTCAACACCGTCAAGACCACCGCTGCCTCTTCTTACCTCGATAAGCTTGCCGAGGTCGAAGGCGCTACGAAAGAAAAACCTTGCGCAAAGCCGGTTGTCTTCTACAATCGTCAGGCGACGAAAAAAGATAACACTCTCGATACTGCTGTTAGGAAGGATGAACGCTTCACGCATATCTACTATGTCGGATTCGATGCTGTCCAGGGCGGAGAAGTCCAGGGCCAGATGATTGTCGACTATCTCACCGCTCAGGAAAAGGCTGCCAAGGCTGCTTAACCGCTGACCTATTTAAGCGAGTAGAAAGGATTTGGGGGCTTTCGCCCCCAATCCTTATTTTGATGAAAACGGAGGAAAATCAATGGAACAGGAAAAATATGTTCTCGAAATGACGGGACTTTCCAAAAGTTTCGGCAAAAACCATGTTCTGAGAGATGTCTCCTTAAAAGTCCGTCCGGGGACCGTTATGGGACTGATGGGAGAGAACGGTGCCGGAAAATCCACCAGGAGGAAGTGCCTCTTTGGTATTTATTCGATGGATTCCGGCGAAATCAGACTTGATGGGGTCAATGTCAGTTTCCATTCGCCGAAGGAAGCTTTGGAAAATGGTATCGCCATGGTTCACCAGGAACTCAACCAATGTCTTGATCGTTCGATTATCGATAATGTTTATTTAGGGCGATATAGGACGAGAGGCGGAATCATCAATGAGAACGCCAGGTATTATAAGTGCCTGCAATTATTCAGCGATCTAGGAAGGAATTATAATCCAAAGACGATTAGGCGGACTAGGTCCGTTTCCCAGCGTCAGATGGTCGAAATCGCAAAGGCTGTTTCCTATAACGCAAAAGTCATTGTCCTCGATGAACCTACTTCTTCCCTTTCCGAACGTGAGGTGAAGAAACTCTTTGAGATTATCAACCGTTTAAAGAACGAAAAGCATATTTCATTTGTTTTCATCTCCCATAAAATGGATGAGATTTATGAAATCTGCGATGATATCACGATTCTCCGTGATGGTGAAGTCACCCTTCAGGACGCCGTAAAGAACACCGATTTGAACATACTGGTTAAGGCAATGGTCGGCCGTTCGCTTGATAACCGTTTTCCGCCTAGGACCAATACGCCTGGAGAGGATGTATTGCTTGTTCATAATTTGTCGACAAAATACAAACCGTATCTTAAAGATATTTCCTTCAGTCTGAAGAAAGGGGAAATCCTAGGCGTCTATGGCCTTGTCGGCGCAGGCCGTACGGAGCTTCTTGAATCTCTGTTTGGAATACGCACGATTGCTACAGGTGAAATCTTCTATAACGGTAAGCGTGTCTTCTTTAAGAGTCCGGTTGAGGCAAGGGAAGCAAATTTTGCTTTTGTCTCCGAGGAACGAAAAGTTCAGGGTCTCTTTCCTAGGGATGATTTGACTTTTAATACTTGTATTGCGGATTTGGATAAATACAAGAAATTCGGAAGGCTTTCTAATGGAATGAGGAAGGATGCGGCTAAGCGGGAAATTGCTCTTAGGCATACCAAGTGCAATGATGAGAACGATAAGATTTCTTCCCTTTCCGGCGGCAACCAACAGAAAGTCATCATCGGGCGTTGGATGGAGAGAAGCCCGGATGTCTTCCTTCTTGACGAGCCTACCCGCGGCATCGATATCAGGGCCAAATATCAGATTTATGAACTGATGATTAAGCTTGCCGAGCAGGGAAAGTCCATCATCATGGTTTCTTCCGAAAGGCCGGAGATCCTTGGCGTCACGAACCGGATTCTTGTCAGGTCTAACTACAAGATGGCCGGTATAGTCAACACGAAGGAAACCAACCAGACGGAACTGATGAAGCTTTGTGCCAAGAATCTGTAAAGAAAAGGAGAAAGAAAATGGCAAACGAAAATCTATTGTCGGCGATGGACAATAGTCCATATTCGACAAACGCGAATTTCCAGAAATATCTGGATGAGCTGACTGAACTGAGAAAAGAGGGAGAGGCAAAAAGGCGTGCGATTCGGAATGAAAATCAGCAACTGAAACTGAATAAGCAGATTGACCAGAAAACCAAAGAAAAAAGGATTGCCCAGAACAACAAAATGTTGAAGATGGCTGCCGGTATCCAGACAAAGAATCAGGTTCTGGTCAATAAAATCAAGCAGAAGGCTATCGCTGAATCTTCGGCAAGTTTCAAAAAATACTATACCTCTGTGTCTGTACAGGCCAAGAGGGAAATTGATAAGGCCAAGGCAGAATTCAGTCAGAAGTATACCGCTCTCCGCGGTGAGAATGAAAAGAAGGTTGCCGTAATTAAGGCTAGGACTGCCAGTCAGGGACAGAGTCCTAAGGACCTTCAGGAAAAGAAACAAGTCGAGCTGAAAGCCCAGAAGGTCGCTTTCTCTTCTAAGCTCCTTGAACTGAAGAGTGCCCGCAATGATGCCATCTCCAAAGTAAAGGATGCACGCTTCCAGGCCTATAGGGAAAAATATGGATACGAAGGAAAGGTTCGTTTCGATAAGCACACTCCTCTGGAAACCCTTGAATTCAAGTATCGCCATTATCTTTATACCTTCAAGCCGAGTGAGTACTTCCTCCGCAACGCCATCTACTTTGTTCTTCTCTTCTTCTTCATTGTCTGCGTCGGTAGGCAGCCTGGCCTTCTCTCGAGGAACCATCTGATTGGTATCCTTGGCCAGTCTTCCACAAAGGTCTTCTATTCTCTCGGTGTCGCCGGTCTGATTCTTATTGCCGGAACAGACTTATCCATCGGACGTTTGACGGGTATGTCAGTCTCCTTGGTCTGCAGGATCAGGTCGAAGCAGTCTTACAGCTTCAACAAAACTGTCGGTGGAGGAGCATTGAACTTCTCCAATAGGAGTCTCCCCAGTGCATTCATCTTGGCGAGGTTAGTTTCTATTGTTACCTGCGTGTTCTTTACTGCCATTGCCGGCTTCTTCACGGCTAAGTTCAAGAGGCACCCCTTCATTACGACGCTTGCCACCCAGCTTGTCTCTTTCGGTCTAATGATGGTCCTCTTCTCTGAAACCCCCGCCTTCAACAGGAAATCCTCCTGGGCTAAAGGCATTCAGGGATCTAATTCCGTGTATTTGATTATCTATGCTGCTATTGCCATTGCCATTGTCTGGTTTATCTGGAATAAGACGAAATTCGGAAAGTATAGGTATGCTGTCGGTGGCAATGCCGAAGCGGCCAATGTCTCCGGCATCAACGTCTTCTGGGTCACAATGGGCATCTTCATTATGGCCGGTGTTCTCTATGGTTTCGGTGGCTTCTTCGAAGCAACCCGTATCGGCTTAGGCAACCCCTCTACCGGTTCCGGAACCGAACTTGACGCTATTGCAGCCTGCGTCGTCGGCGGTATCTCCTTCAGTGGCGGTATCGGAAAGGTCAAAGGTGCTGTTATCGGTACCTTAATCTTCACCGCTCTCACCTACTGCCTCACGGTCTGCCAAATCGATACGAACAGGCAATACATCTTCAAGGGTGCCATCATCATGGCTGCCGTCTGCTTAGATAGCATTAAGTACCTGAAGAAGAAGTAAACACAGATTCTAAAACGAAAAAAGATTGCCCCAGGAGGGCAATCTTTTTTTGACCTATGAAATTTGTTCTAGTATGTAATTAAGTGTTGCCTTAGAGTTTCTCAGCCGTGTTTAAAGCTAGATTAAGGCATGCGGCAACTCCGTTTGGGGTCGTATCTTTTCTGACAAGGACGATATTCTTTTCAAAGCCATAGAGCAGCCTTCCTCCGGAAGTGATTTTCTTATCTATAGAGGCATTGAAGTTATCCCTGAGCTTTCGGATAAAAAGCCCTCCGAATTTAAATTGGAAAGACGTCTCCCTTCCTTTTTCCAGGTATTCGTTATACACAGTAACGCCTTGATTGATTCCTGAGATTGTCGACTGAATGACCATCGGATCTCCGATTAGAATATCGCAGTCTGCCTCTAGCCTCTTTACGGATCCGATTTCCCCTTCGAAGGAAGCATCCTTCTTCCTTTCTTCAATGACTTCCTTGGCAAGACTGTTTTTCCCAAGCCCGGAAGGAAGCAGAAGTTTAGAGGTCGGATCTTTCTTTCCGTTAATCTTCTCTAAAAGCCTCTTCCTTTCTGATAGATAGTTTAAAAAGTCTTCTTTGGATGGATTGACTTTATATCCAAGGTCGCCAAGAAGGGTGAATTTCCCTGTGTAGGCATTGGGGTAGGAGGAGACAATCAATGGAGAAGAGACTACGCGGGTAAGCCGCTTTTCTGCCGCCAAAGCCACCTGTGTCTTGTTTCGGAAAGAGACAATGCTTTGGCATTCCTTTTCCTTTGAAAGAGAGAACAGACGGTCTAAAGCCTCTTCTTTCTCTTCCTCTTTTGCCTTGATGATGTTTATTCCCTCCAAGGAATTGATGGTCAATAGATTTTCTTCTTTTCCAAGAAGATAGAGCCCGACTTCTTTTTTCTTGTTCCTGAAAAGCTTGATGCCCAAGCCCGCCTGTTGCTGCTCCTCATCTTTTAAGTCCGTTAGGTCCATTAAAATCCGGTTCATTATTCTCTCCTTAAGCAGGATATAACTGCTTTTTTTCCTAATCCAATCTTCTATAATATTAGCATGAAAAATAAATCTTTATCTGCCTTTTTCCTTCTTCTCGGCCTAAGTGTTTTCCCGTTAGTCGGATGTTCGGCAAAGGAAGAAGGAACAAAAGCGAATATCATCTCCTCTTCAAGTCATCTCGTTGTCGATGAGAGCGGATTTAAGAAGGAATATACGGACGGAGAGAGTATCGATTTCTCCACCTTGAAGGTCACCTTCGATTCCCTTACTCTGACTTATCAGGATGAGGGAGTAAATAAAGATGAAAATCACTTTTATGTGACGGACAGCATGAATGATCCTACTGTAGCGGTTAGCAATAATGTCCAGGTTCAGTCAAGCAAGAAAGAGTCGCAGACATTCATCTATGTTGCCTATAAAACGGAGATAAGCGGTGATGTGACCTATTATGTCAGTGCTCCGATTACCATCACGATAAAGAATGACAACGCTTTAAGCCCCTGGGTGCTTTATACCGTTACCGGCCTTGTCTTTTTGTGCCTTATCGGCTTTTCTTTCTGGAAGACGTCAAAAAGAAAAAAAGAAAATAAGCCTGTCTCTGTTTCTTCATCGGATAAGCCGTCTATCTCACCGCTGAATCATTCAGTGCAGAAAAAGAACGGCCAAGAGGAAAAGAAGAGTTCTTCTTCTGATGACGACGAGGAAGTCTGATTTGCCGATTGCCTAATCCCTCTTGCCGTCAGGCACGGCGTGTGAATCAAACTGATTTTAAAGAAAAAATATTTGAGGTAAGTCATGGCACTTTATGCACTAGGAGACCTTCATCTCAGTTTCTCTAATCCGGAGAAGTCAAGGGATAAGTTCGGACCTGTCTGGATCAATCACGAAGAGAAGGCACGGAAAAACATTACCGCAGTCGTCAAGGACGAAGACACTTTGGTCCTGACCGGTGACCATTCCTGGGCGAAAGATGTCAAGGAAGCCGAAAAGGACCTTGAATTCATCCAGTCCCTGCCGGGGAAGAAGATTCTGCTAAGAGGCAACCATGACCGGTTCTGGGATTCCCATCAGACGAACAGACTTAACGAACTGTTTGCCGGTAAGCTTTTCTTTCTTCAGAATAATTTTTATACCTATAAGGACTATGCGCTTTGCGGCACGAAAGGCTTTACCTTTGAAGGTCCTTTCTATGTTGACAAGAAAAACAACCGGATTGTCGGCTTCGATAAGGCACAGGAAGCCCATAGCCAGAAACTGATTAACCGTGAGGCAATGCGACTGAAAAGGTCACTTGACAGGGCAGTAAAAGCGGGATATGAAAAGTTCATCGTCTTTCTCCATTATCCTCCGACCAACATCAGGCAGAAGGATTCCGTCTTTACTAAGATTGCCGAGGATTATCATGTCTCTCAGGTTATCTATTCCCACTGCCACGGGGAAGATCGCTTCCATGATTCAATTATGGGAAGGCATAACGGAATTCTTTATTCCCTAGTTTCCGGAGACTATCTCGACTTTATGCCGATTAAAGTCCTTGACTGAAAAAACGGAGCACGATTTACGTGCTCCGTCTTTTTTAGATAATGTGGAAGAGCAGATCGCCGTAGGAAGGGACCGGCCAGTCGTTTTTGCCGACCGACAGCTCTAAGGCGTCGATTGGCTCTCTTAGCGACTTCCTTGTGTCAAGGAGATTATCACGGCAGTAGACAGCCAGTTCGCGGCCATGGTATGCCTTAGCCTTTTCAATCAGGGAATCGAGTTTTTTCAGCACTTCGCCTGCCTGATCGAGGAGAACAGAAACCTCATTGATTGTGTTAAGAGTTGTCTTAGGAACGGAAAGTCCGCTTTCCTTCCTATCTTTGACCTCTCTTGCCATCTTTGCAAGGAAGGAATTAACACTAGGAAGATACTGTTTGTGTGCCCTATGGGACCTTGTCTTTGCATCGATTAGGGCCTGGTTTGCATACCTATCATATTTGATGTTGGCACGGGAGGAAATCTCGGTTTTGCTTAGGACCTTTGAAGAGGTGAATAAATCAATGACCTTCTTATCGGAAAGAACATCGGTTGCTTCGACTGTGGTCTTCAAATTCGGCAATCCCCGCTTTTCCGCTTCCTTGACCCAAGAAGCGGAATAGCCATCTCCGTTAAAGATGATGCGTTGATGCTTCTTGAGATTTTCCCGGATCCAGTCATTGATGGCCTTTTCCTTGTCCTTGGCTTTCCCGACTGTATCTGCAAAGTCCTTTAAGGCAAAACCGGTTATGGTATTTAAGACTGTGTTCGGAGTGGCGATATTCTGCTCTGAACCGACCATACGGAATTCAAAGCGGTTGCCGGTATAGGCAAAGGGAGAAGTCCGGTTTCGGTCAGTGGTATCTTTGCTGAGTACGGGGAGGGATTTGGCACCGGTGAGGAGCTTACTCGTTTCCTTTCCTTTTTTGTCTTTCTTATCGGCGACAATGCTTTCCACCACTTCCTCAAGTTCATCGCCGAGGAAGACAGAGAGAATGGCCGGAGGTGCCTCATTGGCACCAAGGCGGAAGTCGTTTCCGTAAGTCGCTACTGAGCAACGGAGTAAGCCTCCGAATTCATCAACCGCCTTAATGACTGCCGTAAGGAAGACAAGGAACATTTTGTTTTCTTTCGGATTGTCTCCCGGACGGAAGAGATTTACTCCGGTATCGGTGTTGATTGACCAGTTATTATGCTTACCTGAACCATTGACTCCGTTAAACGGTTTCTCCCCAAGCAGGCAGATAAAGCCGTGTTTTTTGGCAATCTTCTTTAGGACTAGCCTAACCCTTTCGTTCTGGTCTGCGGCGATGTTGGTCTGTGCAAAGACAGTGGCGAGCTCATGCTGGCTAGGTGCGACTTCGTTATGCTCTGTCTTTGCAGGAATTCCAAGCACCCATAGGTTTTCGTTGACTTCCTGCCTGAAGGAGATGATCTTCTGCCGAATCGGCCCGAAATAATGGTCCTCCCTTTCCTGTCCTTTAGGAGAGACTGCACCGAAGAGCGTCCGTCCAGTATAGACAAGATCCTTGCGCTTTTCGTAGGCATCGGCATCTAGGATGAAGTATTCCTGCTCAGGCCCTTCTAAAGTGAAGACACGGGTAGTCTTGTCGTCTCCGAGAAGACGTAATGCCCGGATGGCTTCTTCGCTGAGATAGTCCATGGAGCGAAGAAGGGGAGTCTTTTCATCCAGTGCCTCTCCGGTGTAGGAACAGAAGGCGGTAGGGATATATAAAACGGCTCCATATTCGTCATGGATGACAAAGGCAGGGGAAGTGCAGTCCCAGGCTGTGTATCCCCGTGCTTCGAAGGTTGCCCGTAATCCTCCGGACGGGAAAGAGGAGGCATCCGGTTCTCCTTTAATCAACTCTTTGCCGGAGAATTCCCTGATGACTTTTCCGTCTTTGTCCGGAACGGAAATGAAGGAGTCGTGCTTTCCGGCGGTCAGACCGTTTAACGGTTCAAACCAGTGGGTATAGTGGGTGGCTCCTTTGCTTAGTGCCCAGTTTTTCCTTCCTTCTGCCACATCATCTGCTAACTTGGAATCTAAAGCATAGCCCTGTTCGATGGTTTTCTTTAGTTCCTTGTAGATGTTCGGGGAGAGGTAGTCCTTCCTTGCCTTATCGTTGAAGACATCGATGCCGTAATTGGATACTACGTCGAATTTCTTCTCGCTCATTTGGCGTCCTCCCTTTTCCTGCATCAAAAAATAACAGAAAAAAGATATTCTTTTTCTTGCCTTATTACAAGAAGTTTTTGGCTTTTGATGAAAACCAATCAGTCTTCTTCAAAGCGGAGGAGTTTTCTGTGGATATCGTTCTTTTTCTGCCGTTTCTTCTCTAGGCAAAGGAAAAGAAAAAAGAGGAAAAGAAAGAAGGCGATGAGGAAATCGGTAAGAAAAACGGACTTAGTCCTTCCTTTACTTCCATCCTGCCTCCATTCCTTTCCGATGACATAGCCAGGGAAGACATAGGAAGGAATGAAAATCTTGTCTCTGTAGACCGTGATAAAGGGGATGGACTCTATGACGGTAACAAGGGTTGAGAGAGTCATTAGAATAAGGGAAACTAGATTTGGAATGCTAAATTGGATTTTGCGTAAGATAAGGAGAATAAGGCAGAAAAGATAGACAAAGAAGAAAAGAGAAACGAACACGGAAAGAGAAGAGAGGTTTTTTGTAAAATAGAGGGTCAGTACTTCTATCCTTCCCCTAAGAAGACCAGAGAGGGAAACGTTGGACAAGGTTTTCAAGGAACTTAAATCCGGTGTGTCCCTCTTTCTTCTCTCCGCTTTAATTTCTTTTCTGATTTGGCTTTTGGCTTCTTCTTCCTCCCTGCCCATGCTTAAATAGGAAGAATATCTTTTTTGATAGAAAAGATTCCTTTTCTGAAAAAGAGTTTCTTCGTAATCCTTGTGCTTAATGAGTTCATCGTGAAGATAGTCAGAGATAAATGATTCCATATGTTTAACTATACCACGTTCATTCCGAGAAAGGGAAAGAAAAAAGAAACCGCTTTCTTTAAAGCCCTGTTGAAACCGGGAAGAAATTCCACTATCATTATTTTCCATTCTTCGTGGACGACCAAAAAGAAGATACGATGACGTCTTTTTTCTGTATCCGTAGACGAATGGCACACCAACAAGGAGGATTCAACAAGATGACTGAAAAGAACATCAAGAAGGAAAGCAAGAAGGCTTTATTCAGGTCTCTTCTCTATGCTCACATTGAAGCTCTGTTTAGCGGAAACGCACTTGACTTCTAAAAACGGGCGGGCACGATAACCCGCCTTTTTCTTATATCTTAGTCTTTTCCGGTCATTAAACTCTGAGTGGACTAGAAAAGACATTTCCTTTCTAATCGGAGTGTAGGAGGCTTCCTCTGCCTTCTTTCCTAAACAGAACTTTTTCTTGATTCCTTTCTTCCGATATATAATAAACACACTATGCCAGTGGATAATTTATCTTTACAGATTATTGCTGATTCCTTGAAAAAAGAGATGGTCGGCTCGAGAATCGGACGGGCTCTTGCTTTAAACACGAAGGACTACGCTCTTCCCTATGTCCGGGAAGAGGAAACCTCTCTCCACCATGGATCATTGATTTTTTCTCTTGATCCGACAAATCCCTTTGTCTGTTACTCGCTGGGAAGATTCAGCAAGATTGAAGATACCTCTCCATTCTATAATTCCCTGAAAAAGCTTTATGCCGGGACTATCTATGATGTCGTCAAACATCAGGGTGAGCGGATTATTACTTTTAAGATCAAAGCGGATAGGAGCGACATCAGTAATGTCAATACAGGGTACGACCTGATCCTGGAACTGTTCCCGAATCGGCCAAATTGCTATATCATTGCCTATCCTTATGGGCGGATTGTCTCTCTTTATCATGAGCACACCGACATAGAGAAAGGAATCTATCTTACCCGTAACGCTATCTATAATTATCCTTTGACAAGAAAACCTAGGCCGGAGATTAGGAATGACCCGGAAGAGGCGCGCCCTTACCTTCCTAATGCCACTCTTCGCTACCTTAAACAATATGTTGCCAAAGGAAACGATCTCTCTTCTACGTTGAAGGAAAGGAAGAGTTCAAAGGATATCTATGTCTACAAAAAAGATATTCTTTCTTTCCCTTTCGGCCTTCCTGAGGCAAAGAAGGTAAAAGTGGAAGATATTTATTCTTGCTTTGTCCTTGACCAGAAGGAAGTTGCCAAACGGGAGAAGGTAAAAGAACTCTTATCCTTAATTAATAAGGCAATCAAGAACAGCAAGAAGAAAATCATCAATCTAGAACAGGATCTCTCCACTGCCGAGGGCAGAAGGAAGTATAGGACTTATGGCCAAAGGATCTATCAATACCAGGCGGAAATCCATAAGGGGGATAAAGAGCTTGTGAAAGACGGAGAGACGATACCCTTGAATCCCCGCCTTGATGCTCCGCATAATGCCAATTATTATTTTAAGAAGTACCAGAAGGCCAAGGCTGCTTTGACTATCCTGAAAGAATTAATCGATAAATGCAAGGATGATGAAGTCTATCTGGAGAAGAAGCTTTGGGAAGTGAATGACGGCACTCCCCGGGATATCATGGAATTAAAGAGCGAACTTCTTGAAGAAGGCTATATTAAGGAAAAACAGGGACGGAATACGGTCTATAAGGTTTCAAAGAAACATTCCTATGACCCGCATTACCTTATTCTTCCAGAAGGAAAAATCGGATTTGGAAGGAATGGACTTCAGAACGAGGAACTGACCTTCCACAAGGCACAGAAGGACGATGTTTTCCTCCATGTAAAGGACTATCCAGGTGCTCATGTCGTTATTCTGGAAGGGCAGGGAGAGGAAATCCTCCATGTGGCAGGGGAACTCTGCCTTTATCTTTCCCATCTTTCCAGCGGAACAGTCAGGGTTGCCAGAAAGAAGGACGTAAAGAAGAATCCTAGCCATATCGGACTGGTCAATATTCTGAAATACAAAACCAGGGAAGTGAAGTTCATCCGTCCGGAATCACTCGACTTGTTCAAAAAGGCACTGAAGAAGGCGAGGTGATAATTAAAGATAAGTCGCTCATTGCATCGGATACTTAAGCTACAAATCATGATGGGAATTATGCGGCAGACAAAATAAATGCGATATTAAGATTAGCCGAAGCAATAGTTCAGATGAAGTATATTTCTTTAAAATAACTAAGACCAAACAGGAGTCGGCCATCCAATAAGTGGAAATCAATCTTATCTGCGAAACCTAAATATAGTGATTATCTTAGACGAAAAGTTACAAAATAAGATTTAAAAAAAGCTACAATCTATAAAAGATATAATTTAATGATTGTCCGCTCATATGACGTTAAACGTGGAGTATTGAAAGAAAGCATCTTAGAAAATCAAATAAGGTAAATTGAGTAAGGGGTAATGCTCTCCCTTGCTTTATACAAACAATATCAAAGGATAAATGAATCTTTGTAAAGGGGAAATGAAAAATGAATCGGAATACAAAACTTTTTATTCTTTCTTTGGTTCTCATGGTCTGCGGTGTCTTTAGGTGGGTGTTTGGCTATTCTCTATCCTATAACGACGGCAGGAAAACAGGTATTTTCACCATCGGAATCTTTGCTTCTGCCCTTGGACTGATTGGGGCGCTCTTTTTCGCCCTGAAAAATGGAAAAGGCAAGGAAAAGTAAATCCGTGACAAGAGGAAAGAGAGAATGAGGAGAAGAAAATCTGCCTCTTTTATTGACTTTCCCCCATTAATTCAGTATAGTAATTGTCGCTGTTCTTTCTGCCCCCTTAGTTAAGTGGTATAACGGATCCTTGGTAAGGATCAATTGCTAGTTCGATTCTGGCTCGGGGCACCATTTAGTTCAATACTTGCCGTATATAGTTCGTTCAATCTGTGTGTTATCTACGGGAGGACCTTCAATGAGTTCTAAGGATAAGAAAAAAGGCGCCGGCAGAGCTCATGCCGTTGCTGCCTGGGAATGGTTCAAGGAAGCTGCTTGGCTCCAGGTTTTGCTTATTGTCGGAATCGTTGTCGGTGTCGTTGTTGCCATTCCTTATGCCGTCAAGGGAATCTCCAGTATGGTCAACAGCAGCAAATCAACCTTCTTTTCTTCCCATGCCATCACCTATGAACAGCTGAACAAGAAGCTTGATGGGACTGAAAAAGCCGGCAAGACTGTCGGAGAAGATAAGACTTCTTTCTCTGTCAGTGATAAGAAGGACGGATTCGTCGTTCTCTTTTATAAGGATAACTGCGAAGCGTGTGACTCCAGGCAGTCTCATGTAGAAACCTGGTATAACAACTTCAACAAGAAATATGAGGGAATCGATTTCTTTGCCGTCAATGTTGCCTGGACTCCTGGCGACAGCGATGAATCCAATCAGAATCAGGGACAGGCTGCCCTTTATGAAAACAAGAACATCACTCTGGAAGAACAGAGGGACGTCCAGAACACGATCCGTCCTGTCTATCTGAATGAAGACGATACCCATAAGAATTCCGAAGTCACGGAAGAAAAACTGAAAGCCGATCTGACTGCCGAGAAAGACGGTGGAACACTCCCTACTCCTTTCTTCGTCACTTTCAGGAAGGATAAGACTGCTACAAACTACATTACTGACACCGAAGGATATGAGGCGGATAAGGCTGCCGGAAAGAAGAATACTGCCTTCACCCGTTCTACTCCTAGCCGTGCCTTAGCTGCTCCCTTCGCTTCTCTCTCCGTCACTTCGTCCACTGATGTCGCCTCCATGAGGCTTGACATCTACGGATTCCAGCGTTACGTCAAGTAAGAACAGGCTGCCGTAAGGCAGCCATTTTCTTTTCCAAAAAACCATCCGCTTGTTTAGCGGATGGTCTTTTCAATATTTTTATAGAGATATTCGGCTAGTTCGGTAACACCCTTGTCCTGCTTGGCCGAGAGAGCAAAGAGGATGGCATCTTTATTCCGTTTACGGACATTCAGGTTGAACCTGTCAAAGGAGAAATCGAAGGCAGGGAGTGTATCCCTTTTACTGACAACGACCAGCGGTGCGACTTTGAACCTAAGCGGATACTTCAGAGGCTTATCAACGCCTTCGGGAACGGAGAGAAGAACCCTATTCTGGTTGGCACCTGTGTCAAATTCGGCAGGGCAGACGAGATTTCCGATGTTTTCGAGAAATACCACATCCAGGCCCTTAAGTCCGAGGGCTTCTAGGGCCTCCTTTGTCCTTTGGGCGGTCCTGTGGCAGGCTCCACAGGTGTGGACCTGGAGGACTTTTGCCTTGGTTTCCTTTTTGATGGTTTCCCTGTCTTCCTTTCCGTCGATATCCGCTTCTAAAACACCGATTCTCAGTCCCTTCTTTTCCAATAACGGAATAAGCTTTGTCAAAAGAGTTGTCTTTCCGGATCCCGGAGAAGACCTGACGTTAATGAAATAGACATTGTTTTTCTTTATTTCCTGTCTGACTTTCTCTGCCTCTTCTTCATTCTTGGCTAATACATTTTCCTTGACGGAAATGATTTTTTCTTCTTCGCTCATTTTCTGCTTCCTTTCTTTTTCTCCCTTGCCTGTAGAACCGGTTTAGGAACAAGCCGGGAGATGTCCTCTCCATGGAAGAAGATTTCCTTGATGTTGCTCGAGGAGACAAAGGCCTGATCCTTGTGTGCCATGAGATATACCCTATCAATCTCCGGCTCGATGAATTCGTTTACCTCGTGCATCTGGTATTCTGCCTCATAGTCGGTCACGGCTCTTAGTCCTCGGATCAAGGCCTGTGCCTTGAGCTTCTTGGCTTCCTTGACGACAAGGCCTGTGCAGCAGACGACGGAGATGTCTGGATAGTCCTGGAAGACTTCTTTGGCTAGCTCCACTCTCTCGTCTGCGTTGAAAAGGTAGTGTCCTTCCTTTTCCGGGTTATCGGCCACCCTGATGATGATTTTATCGAAAATCTTTGCTGCCCGGAGGGCGACATCGACATGGCCGTTGGTTAAAGGATCAAAGGATCCAGGATAGACTGCGATTTTCATTTCTTTTCCTCCCTACGATAGATTCCGACGCTTTTCTGTCCGTAATGGTATTCTTTAAGGGTGAAGCCTTCGATTTCTTCGTTCTTTGTTTCCTGCTCCGAAACGACAATGGCGCCATCTTTCAGCCTGTTTCTCTTCTTCCTTTCCTGGATGACGGAAGCGTTGATAATCCTTTTATAAGGAGGATCAAGGAAGACGAGATCAAACTGAACATTCTGATTCTTTTTGAGGAAAAGACGATAGTCACTTAGGGAAAGGAATACACTGTCCTTTTCCGGGCTAAGAGAGAAGATGTTTTCCTTTAGGATTTTGAATGTCTGAAAATTCTTGTCATTGAAATAGACAATCTTTGCTCCCCGGGAGAGGGCTTCAAGACCCCTTGCTCCGCTTCCGGCAAAAAGGTCAAGACAGGTAGAAGAAAGCACTTTGTCATAAACGGCATTGAAGATGGCCTGTCTGACCTTGTCCCTTGTCGGTCGGGTCACTTTACTATCCGGAATCTTCAAAAAACGTCCTTTATAGATTCCTTGTATGATTCGGATCATAAAAGAACTTCCTCGGTGATTTTTGCAGTTAGATGGTTCAGAATCTTCTGCCTTTTTTCATAATAGAAGAGGTATTCCTTCCTTTTCGGCGAAGAAAGAAGGGCTTCGTCTGCCTGTTTTGCTTCTTTCCTTATCTTTTCCTTTTCTGCCCCATCCTCCCTATTTACCGCCTTACCGAAAAGATCGTTTCTTTTCCTGCTTAGGCTTTTCAGTTCCCCATCTTTGTCGATTTCCTCAGACAGGGCTTTGATTTTTTGGTAAAGGGCAGAAGATTTCACCGCCTGGATGAAATCAAACTCTTCTGCTTCGAATTCTTCTCTTTTCACAGCTAGATTATAGCATTTCCCGCTAGATTATCTTTGTTAATGCTATAATCTTTCCGAAATGAAATTGTTTAAGATATTTACAAATCAGGATGCCGTCCTCCATGAAAAGGCATCTTTGGTCGAAGAACCCATTAAAGAGGAAGATAAGCAGAGGCTGCTAGATAGGGTGGAGTACCTTCGGCTAAGCCAGGACGAGGAATTCTCCAAGGAACACCACATCCGCTCCGGAGTCGGCATAGCCGCTCCGCAGATTGGTGTCTCCAAGCGAAGGTTCGCCATTTATTTTGATGATTCAAACGGAAAACACTATGAATACGGTCTTGTCAATCCGAAAATCCTCTCTACTTCCGTTAAGCGCGCCTATCTCACATCCGGTGAGGGCTGTCTTTCCGTTCCTAAGGATGTCCCAGGCTATGTTTACCGGTACTATAAGGTGACTAGGACCGGCTATGATGTTGTTTCCCAAAAGACGGTCACTCTCCGCCTCTCCGGTTATCCCGCTATTGTCTTCCAGCATGAATATGACCATCTCGATGGAATCCTTTATACCGATAAAATCGACAGGAAGGATCCTTTCCATAAAGACGAGGATGCCATTGCCCTGTAAAATCCTAGTGTCTGCCTTAGTTTTTCTTCAGTAAAGCGTTTTTTTCTTTTTCGCCCCTTGTTTAATATTTTTAAGTTGTCTAGAATAATAAACGAAAAATTGTCGGAAAAACTGAATTCCTTTATTTTCAGGTTTTTCCCATTGCAGAGGTTATTGATTTATCATGGTTTCAGTCAAAAAAAACAGTGCCTATCCTGTCGAGGTCTATGCCCTTGGCGGTCTTGGTGAGGTCGGAAAAAACCTTTATTGTATCGAGGACGAGAATAATATTCTGATTATCGACTGCGGTGTCAGGTTTCCTGATGCCACAAGGCCGGGAATCGACTATATCATTCCGGATTTTACCCATTTGGTCCAGAACAAAACCAAGATCCGGGGCAGGGTCATCACCCACGGACATGAGGATCATATCGGCGGGATTCCCTTCCTTCTTCAGCAGAGGGATATTCCGGTAATCTATGCCCCGAAGCTTGCCGCTGCCCTCATCCGGCATAAGCTTGAGGACAACAAGAGGCGGACGAAGACTGCCTTAAAGGAGTTTGATGGCGATTCGGTCCTTCACCTTGGTGATTTCAAGGTCGAATTCTTCCACGTCACCCACTCTATTCCGGATGCCTATGGTCTTTATATCACTACTCCGCAGGGGACGATTGTCGAGACTGGCGACTTTAAGATTGACTTGACCCCTGTCGACGAAGATTTTGACTTATCTAAACTTGTTCATTTCGGTGACCAGGGAATCGATCTTCTGATGGCCGATTCCACCAATGCCGAAAAGGAAGGCTATACCCGTTCGGAAAAGACGGTTATCCAGGGAATCGAGGATGTTTTCTCCGAAGCCCCCGGCCGTCTTCTGATTTCCACCTTCTCCTCGAATATCTGCCGTATCCAGCAGATTATCGAGACAAGCAGGAAATTCCGCCGTAAGATTGTCATCTTCGGCCGTTCAATGGAAGCAAACGTCGATGCCGCCCGCCAGTTCGGTTACATCAAGGTGCCGGATGAATATCTTGCCGGACCTGACCAACTCCGTACCCTCCCTCCTAATGAGGTAACGATTCTTTGCACCGGTAACCAAGGCGAACCGATGGCTGTCCTTTCCCGTATTTCCCGTGGCGAACATCGCTTCATCCATGTCCTTCCCGGTGATACTGTCGTCTTTTCTTCTTCCGTCATTCCTGGTAACACGGCTGCCATCAATGCTTTAATCAACGGTCTTGAACGTCTTGGCGCCTCGGTTGTCACTAATTCCGTCTTAAACAACCTCCATGCTTCCGGACATGCCTCGCGTCAGGAAAGGCGGCTTTTGCAGAAACTTGCCCGTCCGAAATACTTTATGCCTATCCATGGCGAATACCGTAGGCTTAAGCTCCATGCGAGAATCGGAAGGGAATGCGGCCTTCCTAAGGACCATACCTTTGTCTGCAATAACGGTGATGTTTTAAGGCTTGTCAACCACAAGGTGGTGAAAAGCGATATCACTTATCCGGGAGAAAACATTTATATCGATGGAACCAATCCTGTCGGCATTACGAATGCTGTCATTAAGGAACGGACCACGCTGATTAACGAGGGCAGGGTTTCCGTATTCGTTGTCATTGATCCTAAACGGAACAGGCTTGTTTCTTCTCCGGTTGTCGAATCCAAGGGATTCATTTCTTCCAACAAGAAGTCTAGGCAGAAAAAGGCCAGTGAGATTATCGGAATTGAGGTAAGCCGGGTAAGGCACGGGCAGGCAAAGGTCAACTATCCGGAAATTAAGAATGCCATCCGTAACGTTACTTCCCATTTCCTTTATCGGGAAAGTAAGCGGCGTCCTGTCATCATTCCGGTCATCCTAAACTACTCTCCTGTAGGAAAAGAATAGAAAATGGTCATCTTAGCCAGCCAGTCTCCCCGCCGAAAGGAATTGCTTAAGGAAATCCTTGGCGATGTTCCTTTTGCTGTTGTCCCCTCTTCTTTTCAGGAGCGGGCAATCCAGTCTAAGGATGTTCGTCTTCTCTGCCTGAGGGAAGCACAGGGAAAGGGATATAAGGTTTCTCTTGAGCATCCCGATGATGTCGTTATTTCTGCTGATACGATGGTCTTCTTTCATGGAAAACAACTTGGCAAACCGAAAGACGAACAGGACGCGCTGAATAGGCTCAGACTTCTTTCCGGGCACACGCATGAGGTGGTTACTGCCTATTCCATCTATCAGGGCGGGAAGGAACTGAAGCATCGTATCTGCATCAGCAAGCTTTTCAGGGAAAAGAGGGCAGACAGGGAAATTGAGGAATATATCGAGACTGGTTCCCCTAGGGATAAGGCAGGTGCTTATGGAATCCAGGACAAAGATTTCATCAATGCCAAAATCGTGGAAGGGGAGTACTCTACCATCAGGGGACTTCCGGTTGAGGATCTCCGGGATGATCTTATCGCCCTTGGCATCATACAATAAATAATTCTTGGACGGAGAAGGGCTTTTATGCCCTTTTTTGGTTTCCTGTTTTGAAGGTAGGTAAAAATCTCTCTTGCATTGGTGAGAGGTCTGATTTTCGGCAGATGCCCCTGTCTTATATATTCTTCTTATCCTATTATCCAAAGTATTCTATCAAAACGAGGAGAAGGAGAATCTTCTATGATTAGGGAGATGAAGATGATAGCTTCCGCTTTTACCATGAAGATGGTTGACAGAAATTTTGCTTCAGACAGGGAAAGCTTTTGGCAATCCAAAGGATTGTTACAAGTAGATAAGGATTATAGAATAGACGAGACTATTTCCTGTTCTCTTCGAGCAGTTTTTTGAATTCTTCGGATTTACTTCCGATGATAAAGACGATTTTATTCCCCCTGTACCTGCAGTCTTTGAAGCAGGCGTTGATTTTTTCCTTGTCAGCCAACGAAGGGTCTTTCCTGACAAGGGTCACTCTAGAACCCTGCTGGGTGACGGAGAGAATGTTTTCTTTCCCTCCGAAGCAGGAGGAGACCTCCTTTGCGCTTTCCTCTACTCTTCGGTTGGCGGCTTCGTTTGATAGGCGGACTTTCTTTTTCTTGCTGGCAAGCAAGACAATGAGAATAATTAAGGCAATGAGAATAAGGACTCCGGCCACGGAGCCAAGAACGATGTAGAGAAGAGAAAATACAGAGTTATTTGTTGTTTGAGTCATCATTATTCACCGGATATCCTTTCTTTCAGACGGCTGATTTCGCTTTTTGGACGGAAATGAAGGAGCACGAGGCTTTTGTCGGATTTCGGAGAGAAGACAAACTGATTGTCTCTCCTTTTGCCAGGTATACCGTCGAGGACAGGAATCCTTTTTGCCTTTAGCTCGATGGAGAGGGTTTTCTTGTTGTTGATGACTGCTTTATTGATGGGGTTAAGGGAGAGACGGTTGTAGCAGGGTGCGATAGTGGCGAACTCATAGACATCCGGAGTCCCTATCCTAAATGGTGAGCCTAGGCTTGCCGCATACCCCGAAGATCCTATCGGTGTGGAAACAACGATTCCGTTTCCCCGGATGTTTGTCAGAATTTCCCCGTCGATTTTTGCAGTCACCCAGCAGGTCTTCAGTCCTTCGATGCAGACATCGTTAAGGAAATAATCTTGGTTTCCGAGGGAATCCTTGACTATGCCAAGAGGAAGGACTTCTTCAGATGGGTCTTTGTCTAGGATGTCGTTGATCCTTCGAAAGGCCGAGTTCCTGTCATAATCGGAAAAGAAGCCGAGATGTCCGGTATTGAGGAGAACGAATCTTCCGTTGAAGTTCCGCGTGTGGATGGCACGAAGAAAGGTTCCGTCTCCTCCGATGACAATGACCAGATCCCCCTTATCATCGTCACGGACAAAGCCCTTGCCCTGAAGCAAGGAAGTAAACTTTTTGATTAAACCCTCGTGATGTTCGTATTTCTTGGAATATATGGCAAAACTTGTCGGTTTCATCGTTTGCTTACTTTTTATTTTCCCGTGTTTATTGTATCATATAGGTGCGAGTTCAGAGGCAAATTATGGCAAGTAACAAAATTGAAATTGAAGCGAAGATTCTCTTATCCAAAAAGGACTATGAACGTTTAGTCGGGAAGCTCGGCTTCGGTGAAAAGGAAATCGTCCAGACTAATTATTATAGGGATAGCAAAGATCGCAGGCTCAAGAAATACGGAATGGTCCTGCGTCTCCGCAAGACCGGCGAGCAGTATGTCCTGACCAGGAAGGCCCCTCTTAGCGAAGGACTTCTCGAAAAGAACCAATCGTTGACGGCCAAGGAAGCGAAGAGCCTAATCGAGCACAATGTCTTCCCCCGCGGTGACATTGCCGACTTCCTTAACACCCTTCATCTTCCGGCTTCCAATCTATCCGTTCTCGCCGAGCTGACGACTAACCGCCGCGAAGCCACCTATAAGGATACGGAACTGGATATTTCCAAGAACGAATACGGAAAGCATGTCGATTATGAACTGGAGTGCGATTCCGACTCTGCAGTCAAGAGCCAGAACACCCTGCAGGAAATCTGCTCGAATTTCGATATCACCTTTAAGCTGAATACCCTTTCTAAGGAAACCCGCGCCATCAACGCAGCGTTAGCCAAGTAAACAAAAAAGACCGGCCCGGAACAGGGATCGGTCTTTTCTTATGCCTTGGAAATCAGAAAGGAAAGGTAATCCTTCCGCAGGGACTACTTTCCGCAGTCGCCTGAGCAGGTTTCCCTTGGATGCTTGGCCCTCCGGTCGGAGAAACGGTGGACGCAGTTCTTGTACTCCGGACAGTTTTCCTCCGTACAGGTCTCCTTGGCGATATGACGTGCTTTTTTGTAGGCTCTTTTATCCCGCTCGAAGATCTCGATTTCATCCGCATTGTATCCGACCTGGATGGAGGAATCGTTCACGATGATCGGGCGCTTAAGAATGGTCGGGTTCTTTTTGATGAAGTCGAGCAGTTCCTTAAAGGACATCGAGTCGATGTCGACCTTGTTGTCCTGGATGACTTTGCTTCTTGTGGAGATAATCTCATCGGTTCCGTCAAGGGACTTATTCAGCCTTTCCTTTAGCTCATCTTCCGTCAGTTCGTGCTTCAGAATGTTGATTTCCTCATAGGGTATCTGGTGTTCTTCAAACCATGCCTTGACTTTCCGGCAGCTTGAGCAGCTGGGCGATATATAAATCTTAATCATTCTTCTCTCCTTTGTCTTCGTGTACAGGCTTCTTCAGCCTCTTATATTCTAGTTGGATATAACCGACAAGTGCAAGGGTGAGGAACATGATGGCGACGCTGGAGAGGGAATCGAAGACGAGATGCCGCTGATAGAGAGAACTTTTCTGCAACCTTGGGCCGGCGAAAAGAAGAGCGCCTAGCCTGAGATAGAAGACAAAAGTCGATACCTTTCCGTACCAGCGGGCCTTTCCGAACGATTTCTTCTTTAGTGCCCTGTGGATGTCCTGTCCCCTCAGGGTCAGTTCCTTTAAGATGAAGACGCCAAGCCTAAGATCGACTGCCACGAACGAGTAGAGCTTGACGACAAGGGCGATGGCGATAGCGGCCTGAAGCAGCTTATCCGCCCTTGGATCAAGAAGAGACCCTAGTTTTGACTTCCTGTTGTAGGTTCGGGCAATGAAGCCGTCGATGAAGTCTGTATAGGCGGCAAGGGCGATGACGCCTGCGGAAAGGTAGATGTTCGCTAAAGCGTTTCCAGCGATTGTGATGGGATGGAAATAGAAGGTCAGGAAGACGCCGATTAAGGCAATCCGAAAGTAGCAAAGAATATTCGGAACCAGAAAGACGTCTTCCTTGCGGAAGTAGTCGAACCAGACGTCTTTGAAGTTCTGCTTACTCTGTTCTCTTGTTTTCATCGTAATGATTATTATATCAAGTCAGGCCATCATTTCGAGGAATTTCCCCATTTTCTTCCATAGGAGGTCTTGATGAGAAGGAGTCCTTTTGCCTCCGCCTTCCTTTTTTGGTAGTCCCTCTCTTCACCGCAGAGCCTTCTTTCCAGGCGGGAGAGAGTGACTTTTCCTGCCTGATACTGGATGCATGCCCCTACCCTGCAGCGAATCTGGTAGCGCAGGAAGGACTTTCCCTTGAAGGTGAGGACTGTCCTTTCTCCTTTCTTCTTCCTTTGGGCAGAATTGAGCTTTAGTACCCCTTCCCCTCTTTCTTCGGGGACGGAAAAAGAAGAAAAGTCATGAATCCCTGGAAACAGGGAGAGAGCCTCTTTCCTTTTCCCTAGATCCAATATTCTTTCGGGGACATAGGAGAAGGGAGTGAAGAGAGGATTGACCCTCTCTCCATTTTGAATCAGATAGCAATACGTCTTTTCCTTTACCGAATAGCGGCTAGAGAAATCCCTGTCTCTCTCTTCTACGGATAGAATGACGATAGAGGAAGGAACCATGCGGGTTAGATAGTAGGATAGATAAGACAGGGAATATCGGTCAGAGGGAGGGAAGAAGTTCATTCCAAAATCCAGAGCGGAGACGAAACGGTCTAGGCGGGAAGAAATTGTCACTTTGACGGGCTGGTTATAGATTCGGGAAAGAAGGTCTTCGAAAAGACCCTGAATAGTCGGCCTGTCTTTTTGCTTCTGTGTCCCATAGAAGGAACTTCCGTTAAAAGAAATCTGGATAAAGACGTTCATTTTATTTTCGGAAGAGTAATCCCTAAGTAGACGAACCTGTCGTACTTCCTGACGGCAAGATAGATAGAGGAAGCAAGGAAGAGGCAGAGGAAGACGACTCCCCTTGTATCTCTCAGCGACCAGGAATAAGTCTTGTATCTGGTCCGCTTTCCATTCGGGTCATAGCCTCTTGATTCCCTTGCATCGGCAAGCTCCCCGGAAATGGAGAATGCTGACATGAACAAAGGGATGATCAAGGAAATCAGGGACTTCCTTTTGTCTTTGAACTTGCCTTGGTGGAAGTCTACGCCCCGGCTTGCCTGCGCCTTCCTTATCCGCTCCGTCTCTTCGGTCAGAGTGGGAATGAAGCGCAAAGCGAGGGATATCGACCTTGCAATCTTATGAACGGGGACAAAAAGAAGCTTAAGCGGGGCAAGAAGCCATTCCCTGGCATTTGTCCTGTCCCTAGGCTTTGTCGTTGCCGTGAAGATATTGGTTAGCATGAGGACAAGAATCAGACGGACGATGATGTAGCAGACATTGACAATGGAAGCATAGGTAACAGGGATGCTTTTAATAAAAAAGGCGATAGCAATACCACGTTTCTGAATTTCCTCTAGACTATACTTTGGGAGGAAAAGATTAATGACGACTAGGATAAGAATCCTCATCCAAAGCCTTTTCAGGGAGGAAAAGAGACGTCCGAAACTAGCCTTCCCGAAAAGGGAAAGAGTCAGAAGGATAAGAAAGAGCCCTGCCCTGATGACAAGCCCCCTGTACTGGTTTCCATAGTCGAGGAAGACGCACACCATCCTGATGACCATTCCAACCAGCTTGATTCTCGGATCCATCCGATGAAGGAAGGTATCGTAGGAATTATATTTTCCTAATGGTAGTTTCATTTTTGCCCTCTTCTCATCGAGACAATCTCTTCGGCTAAGGAAGAAACGTCCTTTATTTTGTTTAAATCGATTGGCATGTTGTTTTTCTTAAGCTCCCTGGCAAAGGAAAAGACTTTGGGAGGTTCGAGAAAGGAGCTCTTCCTGAAGTCCTCGTCCCGGAACAGTTCTAAGGGAGTGCAGTCTTTGATGACTTTCCCTTCATTTAGGACAATAGCCCGGTCGCAATAGGAAAGGACGACATCCCTGTTGTGGGTGGCTAGGATGATGCTTGTCCCATTTTGATGGAGATGGACAAGAAGGGACCTAAGATCTCTTTCCCCCTTGGCGTCTAGGCCGACAGTCGGCTCATCTAGGACAAGGACGTCTGGTTTAAGGGCTAAGATCCCGGCAATGGCGACTCTCCGCTTCTCTCCTCCTGAGAGCTCAAAGGGAGAGCGCTCTTCAAATGACGGATCAAGACCGACCATCTTCAGGGCTTCCTTTGCCTCCTTGATGGCCTCTTCCTCACTCCTACCGAAGTTCTTCGGACCATAGGAGACGTCTTTTAAAACGGTATCTTCAAAAATCTGGTATTCCGGAAACTGGAAGACAAGCCCTACTTTTTTCCGTAGGGACTTGATGTCCTTCCTTTTCTTTCTGTGCTTCTTTTTCCTTGCCCGGACGTCTGTTTTTCCGTTTTTCTTGTACTGCAGCGTCCTGTCGATGACATATCCGTTCGCATCGATAATTCCGCTGTCCGGAAGAAGAAGTCCGTTCAGATGTTGAATCAGAGTCGACTTTCCGCTTCCGGTGCGTCCGATTAAGGCAGTGAAACAATGGTCGGCAAAAAACAGGTTCCTATCCTTAAGAGCCTCTTTTTCCGCCGGTGTGCCTTTATCATAGGTGTAATAGACGTTCTTTAACGAGATTGGCATATCTTGGCTAAGAGCTCCTTATCGCTTCTTACGTCTCCTAAATCAAGTCCGAGTTCTTTAAGCTTTTTGTTCAGCTTATGGGCAAAGGGAATGTCAAGATGAATGGAAGCGAGGAACTTATCGTCTTTGAAGACGTCTTCCGGCTTGCCGTCTAGGACGAGCTCACCCTTATTCCTCACCAAGACCCGGTCAGAGTCGTACGCTTCGTCAATTTCGTGCGTAATATTTAGGATGGTTAAATCTGGATTGTTCTTCTTCCGTTCAAAGATGATGTTTCGGATTTCATGTTTTCCTTTCGGATCGAGCATGGCCCCTGCTTCATCCCTGATTAAAATCTCAGGATGCCGGGCAATGCAGTCGGCAATAGCGACTCTCTGCTTTTGTCCTCCGGAAAGATTGCTCGGCTCCTTATCTAGATAGTCTTCCCTTCCGACTTCCCGTGCTGACTTTTCGATGATGGCATTCCTCATTTTCGGGTCGACACATTCGTTTTCCAGTCCGAAGGCAATGTCGTCACGGACTGTCGCTCCGATGAACTGGCTATCCGGATTCTGGAAGACAAGGGCGATTTTCTTTCTTAGAAGCAGGGCGTTGTCGTCATCCCTTTTGATTCCATCGATATAAATGTCTCCGCTGTTCTGGATCAGGATTCCGTCAATCAGCTTCGAAAGAGTGGATTTCCCTGAACCATTGTGGCCGATAATGGAGACATATTCTCCTTTTTTAATATCAAAAGATACATCCTTGAGGGCCAAGGAAGTATCATCGTAGCCAAAAGTCAGGTGGCGGAGGGAAATGGCATAGTCTAGAGGAATGGAACTATCTCTTTTTAATAGCTCCCTGGTCTTATTTTTGCTTCTCATCATGGCGGGTTTGAATGAATTTCCTTATCTGTCTGATCCAGTAGACGGCAAGCATCAGGAAGAAGATTACAGCCCAGACAAGGACAAAAATCCAAGCCTTGGAGGAGATGTTTTCCCTCTTGATGACCGAATAAAGCAGGCCGAGAACCATTACGGCGCAGAGAAGAATGACCCTTGACGCGATCAGACAACGCTTCAGGGGAAAATGGGTATGATAGGACTTATCGGCTTTCATTTTGATTTGGAAAAGGATATTTCCGGAACTCTTCCTTCGTATTTCTCATAAGGAATCTTTGCCCTGTCAAGCCTTTTCCGGGCAGCGATGCCGCTATCGGAGTCATGGTACTTGTCATCAAGATAGATGACTTTCTTGATTCCGGACTGGATGATTGCCTTTGTGCATTCATTGCAGGGGAAGAGGGTGACATAAATCGTCGACCCTTCAAGATTATGGGAAGAATTCAGGATGGCGTTAAGTTCTGCATGGCAGACATAGGGATATTTGGAATCAAGTAAAGGATGGCGGGCATCCCTTCTCGACCAAGGAATCTTTTCGTCATCAATCCCAGTCGGCCTTCCGTTGTATCCAAGAGAGAGAACCTTATGTTCCTTGGACACGATGCAGGCCCCTACCTTGGTATGGGGATCCTTGCTCCGTAAGGAAGAGAGGAAGGCAATCGACCTAAAATATTCATCCCAGGAGATATTGTCAAATTTTTTCAACTCACGATCCTCCCTATCCTATTCATTATAAGCATCTTTCTGCTTTTTTCCTACTTATGGGCAACACAAAAGAAGCGGTTTAATGATGGAAGGGAGACTATCTTTCTTATTTCCTGTTCTTGACCTTAATCCGGTTGATGGCACGCTGAAGACGGATCTGGAATTTCTGTTCCTGGGCAAAGCTGAGTTTGTTTTTCAGCCTATCCCTTGCTTCCTCTTTTGCTTTTTCTGCCCGGACTAAGTCGATGTCCTTGTCTTCCTCAAAAGATTCAAGGCAAAGAGTGGCCCTGTTTTTCTTTTGGTCGAAAAGAAGGGAGCCTCCGCCGATTGCATATCGATGCCAGGCGAGAGAGGTCTTGATTTTCCTTTCGGAGATGACAAGTTCTGCAATCCTGTCGATATGCCGGCTTAAAAGACCAAGTTCCCCATCCGAAGTAGTGACAATGAGTTCCTCGATATTTTCAAGGATGGCCTTCCGTTTAGGATCAAGCAAGACAAGGGTGAACGTATCCATATTAAGCTGCCTTCTTTGCGTCTGCTTCTTCCTGAAGCTTCTTTGCCTTTTCCAAGGCATCGTCAAAGGTTCCTACATAGGTAAAGGCAGCCTCGGGAAGACTATCGCCTTCTCCGTCAAGAATCCGCTTAAAGGAAGAAATCGTGTCTTTTATCGAAACGAACTTTCCATCGAATCCGTTGAACTTTGCCGCCACAAAGAAAGGCTGTGAAAGGAAATTACGGATTCTTCGGGCACGGTTGACGACTAGCTTATCCTCGTCTGAGAGTTCGTCGATGCCCAAAATGGCAATAATGTCCTGAAGGTCCTTATATCGCTGAAGGATGGCCTGGACTCTTCTTGCCACATCATAATGCTCCTGCCCTACGACATTGGGATCAAGGAAATTCGAGGAAGAGGCAAGAGGATCGACGGCCGGATAAAGACCAAGGGAGGCGATTTTCCGGTCAAGCACGGTTTTGGCGTCAAGGTGGGAGAAAGTCGTTGCCGGGGCGGGATCGGTCAAATCATCTGCCGGAACATAAACCGCCTGGATGGATGTGATTGAACCATTCTTCGTCGATGCGATTCGCTCCTGAAGCTGGCCCATTTCCGTAGCCAAGGTCGGCTGATATCCGACGGCGGAAGGCCTTCGCCCTAAAAGGGCGGAAACCTCGCTTCCTGCCTGCGTGAAACGATAAATGTTATCAATAAAGAGAAGGACATCCTGATGTTTGACATCACGGAAATATTCGGCCATGGTCAGGCCGCAGAGCCCTACCCGCCTACGGACGCCAGGAGTCTCGTTCCTCTGTCCGAACACCAAGGCGGTATTCGGAAGGACTCCGGTCTCCTTCCTTTCGTAGTAAAGGTCATTTCCTTCCCGGCTTCTTTCTCCGACGCCGGCAAAGATGGAAATGCCATGCTTTTCGGTGGCGATATTATGCCTTAGCTCCTGAATTAGAACGGTCTTGCCTACTCCTGCCCCGCCAAAGAGGCCGACTTTCCCACCCTTGATATAAGGGCAGAGTAAATCAATTACCTTGATTCCGGTCTCAAAAATCTCCGCCTTGGTGGACTGGTCCTGGAACTTCGGTGGGTCGTTGTAGATGGAATGGGTCTCTTTGGCCTGGAAAGCCGGACCATCGTCGATGGTTTCCCCAAGGACATTGAACCTTCTTCCCAAGACTTCGTCTCCGACAGGGGCCTGAATCGGCTTTCCGGTGTTTTCCACCTTCAGCCCTCGCTGAATACCTTCCGTCGAGCCCATGGAAATACACCGGACAGTGTCGTCTCCGATGTGCTGAAGGACTTCCAGAGTCAGTTCCTTCCCCTGTGCGGTTTTCACCTTCAATGCGGTGAGAAGCGGAGGGAGTGCCTGCTGAGGGAAAGAGACGTCCAAGACAGGTCCGATGGCCTGAACCAATGTTCCATACTGCTTATTATCCATAGGTTGTTCCTCCTAGTCTTCTTTTTTCTTTCCGGCATTTGCACCGGCAACTATTTCTGTTATTTCCTGCGTAATCGCACCTTGACGCCTCTTGTTGTACCTGATTCTGAGTTCGTTCTCGATTTCTTCTGCGTTATCGGTTGCATTCTCCATCGCATTCCGGCGGGAGCTAAGCTCTGATAGCTCACTCTCTAGTAGGCGGTTATACAAAAAGGAGTCTAGGTAATGGGCGGCTGTTTTCAAGAGGACTTCGTTTTTGTCAGGTTCGAAAAGAGGTGGGTAGATATCCTTCTTCTCTTTTAGTTTTTCCCTATCCAGAGTCAGAGGGAGAATGACTTCATCCCGGGGAAGGAAAGTCAGGGAGTTCTTATAGGCGGTGTAGACAAAGTGAATTTCTTTATACCTTCCCGTCTTATATAGACTGACGATTTCGTGTCGCAGGTGCTTGATCTGACCGAAAGAGAAACCGTTCCTTAGGTTTTCATATTCTAGATAGGTCTTCCCTTTAAAGGACTTATAATGGCTTACCCCTTTTCCGCCGATGAGGAGGAGTCCGTCGTTGTCATCTAACATCGGATCCACCCTTTTGAACACGGCGTAGTTGTAGGAACCGCAGAGCCCTAACGTACTTGTCCTGATGATGAAAAGCCGCTTCTTTGCATGAGGATAACTTTGCCTTAAAGGAGGAATCGGATCCTTTTTGTCTTTCCAGGAAAAAGCCGTATACCTTATTTCCTCCCTGGCCTTTTCATAGTCCAGGTTTGAGGTATACCTTTTCTTATAGCGCTGGTACTTGACCGAAGCGACAAGCTTCCTTGCCTTGGTGATTTTTTCGGTAGACCGGATGGTGTTAATCCGTCGCTTGGTATTGATTAAGGATTCTGCCATTTGTCTCCTTTAGATTGCCAAAGCAGAGGAAAGGACTTCCTTTGCCACGCTTTCAATCGTACTCTTCCTCTCCGGAGTAAGGACCTTCTGCTTCTCCCTCTCTTTGATGACGTCCCTATGGGAGGAGAGAATCAATGTCCGGATCTGTTCAAGGGCAGAAGGGACCTTGCTAAGAGGAAGAGAATCGAGAAGTTTTGTCTGGGCAACAAAAATATCGATGATTTCCGCCGGCCTAGAGAGCGGAGAATATTGCTTCTGCTTAAGAACCTCCCTTAAAATGGATCCATGTTTTAGAACGTTCTGGGTGACGGAGTCGAGATCGGAACCGAACCGGGAGAAATCGAGCCTTTCGTTATAGTTGGCAAGCTCGATTTTTAGGGAAGAGGCCACGGATTTCCTTGCCTTCCACTGGGCCGAGGAACCGACACGGGAAACAGAAAGACCGGAATCGACTGCAGGACGCTGTCCCTGATTGAACAAGTCGGTAGTCAGGAAGATCTGTCCATCGGTGATGGAGATGACGTTAGTCGGAATGTAGGCGGAAATATCCCCGGCCTGGGTTTCCACAATCGGAAGTGCGGTAATTGAGCCGCCTCCGTATTTATCCGAAAGCTTGCATGCCCGCTCGAGAAGCCGGGAGTGGAGATAGAAAATATCGCCAGGATAGGCTTCACGGCCCGGAGAACGCTTAAGAAGCAAGGAAAGTGCACGGTAGCTGACCGCATGTTTTGATAAGTCATCGTAGACAATCAAAACATCCTTCCCCTGTTTCCTGAAATATTCCGCCATGGTTGTGGCGGCATACGGGGCGACATAAAGCCTTGGGGCAGACTCACTTGCCGAAGCATTGACGATAATCGTGTACTTCCTGGCATCGAAGGTATTCAGCTTATTTTCAATCTGGGCAATCGTGGAGTTCTTTTGCCCTATTGCACAATAGATGCAGATGACATTCTTTCCTTTTTGGTTAATGATGGTATCGATGGCAAGAGCCGTCTTCCCAGTCTGCCGGTCTCCGATGATTAGTTCACGCTGGCCTTTTCCGATAGGAATCCTTGAATCGATTGCCTTAATTCCCGTCCTTAACGGCTCATCGACCGATTTCCGCCTCCTGATGCTAGGGGCAGGTGCCTCGATAGGATTATACTCGGCTGCCTTGATTTCCCCTTTGCCGTCGATCGGCCTTCCTAGGGCATTGACTGTTCTTCCTAACAGGGCTTCTCCGCAAGGAACGGAGACGACCTTTCCTGTCCGCTTAACCCTGTCGCCTTCGTCAATCAGGGTATCCTTTCCTAGTAGTACACATCCGATACTGTCTTCATTGAGGTTCCTTACCCTTCCATAGACCTCATGCGGGAAGGAAAGCAGCTCCCCATACCTTGCCTTGTCTAGTCCATAGATGGTGGCAATTCCGTCACCGACGGAAATCACCGATCCGACATCATCGGTTTCAATCTTTTTTTCGTAGCTTTGAATCTCTTTCTTGATGAGATTGCTGATTTGGTCCCTATCGGTCATGTTCTTCTCCTTCCTATGCTTTCTGCTTGAGTAGAGTCTGGCGTACGGCTTCTAGCCGAGAGTCGATGGAATTGTCATAGAGAGTATCTCCGACATAGATCTTCCTTCCGCCGATTAAGGATTTGTCGACAAACTGGCGGAAGACGACGGTTTTTCTGTACTGGTCGGAAAACGCGCTTTCCAGCTCTTTCCTTTGCGTATCGTCAAGAAGATAGGCAGAGTAGATTCTGCCTTCCAGGATTCCCTTTTCTTCGTTGTAGAGGTGCTGGTATGCAGCTTCAATCTGTGCAAAATGCTTTAAGGCGTTTCTTTTCCCCCTGATGCGGATAAATCCGCTAACTGCCTTGGAAAGATTCGGATCAAGGGCATCCTTCCTTACTTTTTCCTTGTCGAAAGAGGAAACCCTTGGCGAAGAAAGAAAAGTCAGAAAGTCCGGATTCTTTTCAAAGAGGAGGGCGAGGAATCTCCTTTCCTTGCTATACTCCTCGGCTTTGTTCTCATCTTTTGAAAGGGAAAACAAGGCATAGGCATAATGCTCAAAAAGGGACTTATCCATTCTTCTTATCCTTCTTCCTCTCAGTGAGGAACTCCTCTAAGACTTTATCGTTGTCTTCTTTGTTCAGCTCACGTTTAAGGATTTCCTTTGACGCAGAAATGGCACCGTTTACGATTTCATCATAAGTCTGCTTCTGATAGTCCTTCTTGATCTTTTCCGCATCTTTCTTAGCCTGTTCACGGATGGCTTCAGCCTGCTTATTTGCCTGGTTGATGATGCTTTCAGCAGATTCCTTGGCATTCTTATTGGCTTTATCAATAATTCTTACCGCCTCGTTTTTGCCATGAAGGATGTTGTCTTTGCAGATTTGCTCGCTGTTTTTCACTTCCTCCTTCGCCTGCTGGGAATCCTTGATGTTCTTTTCGATATATTCTGCTCTTTCCTTCCTCTTCTTCTTGATGGGTTTATAGGCGAACACAAAGAAGATAACCACCATGACTAAGAAGGCGGCTAGCTGAGCCAGGGAAATCCAGAGATTAGGAAGGGCATCTGTTACTTTGTCGGAAATTGATCCCGACCTCCCTTCCGTATCGCAGGATGTCAGCCTTAGCAAGGAAACCGATAACAGGGAAGCCGCAAATAGCTTCTTCTTCATGTCCGGTCCTGACTTCCTTTTTACTTGGCTAAGGCAATCGGATTGGCGACGAAGATTAAAAGAATGGCAAGGACAAGGCCGTAGATGGCGACGGATTCGCAGATTGAGCAGCCGAGAATCATCGAAGAACGAAGCTTTCCCGCAGCTTCCGGATTCCGTGACCTTCCTTTGACGGCATTAGTGACCACTAAGCCTTCGGCCAAAGAGGAGAAGCCCATGGCAATCCTGATGATGCCAATAGCAATATACCTCTGTCCTAAACTGGCAAATTTGGCTGCCTCTGCACTCTGATCGGCTAAGAAACTGAGATTGGATAAGAAATTCATAAATTGCCTCCTTATATTGGCGATATCTGTTCTACCTGTGTGCCTTAAGCGTGATGGCTTTGGCCTGTGCTTCCACGGCTTCGTTTTCCGGAGCCTGCTGGGCGATGTTCATCCTGGTAATCCTGACAAACACCCTAGTCTGGATGATCCCACCCCAGAGGTCGAAATAGGCATGTATAAAAGGCCTTACGACAGGCGCTAGAACCAAACCGAAGGAATTTCCGATGCCATCGAATAAATAGTAAAGAAGGGTTTCGATGCAGAATCCGGCAAAGGCGTTTCCGAATAGACGCCTTCCTAAGGAAAGCATCGGAACGAAGTTGGTGGCGAGGGGAAGGAGAGGAGGGAAGGTGAAAATGAACTGTTTATAATAGTTCCATTTATCACTGCGGATTTTGGTAAACTCAATTAGAATGACGGTGAGTAGGCCAATCGCCCTAGTGAAGGTAAGATTGGTGAAAGGCGGGGATATCTGGCTGAAGAGATTCTTTTCGTTCCTGATATAGCCTTCGCTTTCCGGACCTAGGACGATAAGATTAGGGAACCCGACCATTCCAACGATAAACCCAAGGAAGATGTAGGCGGCAAGAGGAATGATGTATCCTCCGAAGTTAGAGAAGTACTTTGGCTTCCCCCTTAGCTCGTTCACCTGCTTGTCTCCGAAACTGACGATGATTTCGGCAAGATTGACGATTCCTTTGGGCTTGTCCTTATAGGAGTACTTTTTCTGCTTGAAGTAGACGACAAAGGAAAAGATGATAATCAGGAGCCTTGTGATCCTGCTGGCAATGAATTCGGTGGAGATATTCCGTGCGAAGTTTGTATCGCTGATTCGACTGAAATCCATTGTGTTTATTTCTTTTTCCTCTTCTTTTCTGCCCAAAGAGTTTCTGGTATCAATAACCTATATAAGGTTAGCACTTCTGCAGGAGGAATGAGTAGTGAAAACCCTTTTAGCCGGGAAGAAAACCAGGGGATATAGGCAAAGCATAGGGCGGGAAGAATAATTGCCATTGCGACAAGGAAGTAACGAAGCATTAGAAGCAGAAAGAAAACGCTCTTTCTTGTCCCTCCGTAGCTGATTCCTTTGGCGAAAGTCATCCAGATAGGAAAAAGGAAAGGTATGGGGAAAAGGATCCTGACGCCGTAGGGATAGAGCTTCCTTCCAATAAGGATGGAAGATATCAATAGAAGGATGAAAAAGAAAGGGACAAGGAAGAAAAGAGAATATTTTATTTCTGTTTTCATGATGGAAACATAATAACAGATGAAAGCAGGCAAAGGAAAAGAATGAAAAAAGAAAAAGAAAGTGATTGACATTTATCGGTCAAACAATTAGAATTACTTACGCTTTGGGCGTTTAGCTCAGCTGGGAGAGCATCCGCTTGACGTGCGGAAGGTCATAGGTTCAAACCCTATAGCGCCCACCATTAAAGCAAAGAAGGCCATCCCAGCAGGTGGCTTTTTTTCTTACCAAAGCGATGGAGCAGTACCCAAGCGGTTCAAGGGAACGGTCTTGAAAACCGTCAGTCGGCTTATAACCGAGCAAGAGTTCGAATCTCTTCTGCTCCGCCATCTGATTTGTATCCGAACCTTGTATGTTCACCATTACGGGTTCGGTGTTACCATCAAGCTAAGTCAGTGGAATAAAATCCCTGAAGAGTTGGAAGGTAAATAGTGAAATGATCACCTCAGAAATGAGGTGATTTTTCTATATTAGACCTTTTCTCCCATTATTAAATCAACAATTCTTTTTAATTTTAATCATCTAAATCAGTTGAGTCATTTTCGTTTACAATAAAATCACAGCTGTATGTTCCATTAGGATGCTTTAGGAAGAGAATTGAATCAATTCCGATTTTTAGTAAATCCTCATATGTAATCAAATGTCCTTCTTCCACATGAAGCACATCACGCAATATCCATTTTCCGAGATCTTTGTTCGGATTAGACATGAGAGCTTTCCCGTCTTCTTGACAAATTTTCATTGATATCGTCTTTCCATTAGGAAGTTGCAAGTCCCAAGGTGTGTTTCTATCAGGAAAGAAGTCTTTGTTTGCCATTCTAAGTTTCTTGGGAAATGGAATATATAATTCATTTTCATCACGTTGCTTTTCTACATGAGCTACTGTGCCATCTTTTCGTATACGATTCGCTGTACGCACACCATTCCATTGATTCAGACCGCTTTTTTCAGCAACAAACTTACCTTTACTTTTACTTTCAGAATATAGTGGAATGATTAAAGAAGGAAGCGTAATTTTCTTTTCTTTTGCTTGAACTGAACGATTGTTTCCTTCCAGTAAATCTACGGCTCTACTAAGCATTTCCAATGGGTCACTAAGCACATTTACTATAAAAGAAAGAAAAGGAGGAGTGTTTTGGAAAAATTTAAATAATGTGCTTTTCGAATAATTAAATAGATAGCGTTCAATTCCATCTGTGAATTCAATTTTATTGGGTTTATCTAAGGATATTTTGATGTTCGAAATATCAATACGATGCATTGGCTCTTCGAAAACATCAATTTGACCATTTGAATCACGAAGAATACAATGATATATCATAGCGTTTAAGCCATAGTTTCTCATCGTAAAATCAATTCTATCGTTTCTCAAAGAAGAAATGATATTAACTAAATCTATCCCTTTTTTGCCTTGATATAATGGAATTTGTTTATCAAATTCAGCTATCTTTTGGTATGAACCAAACGCTTTTTTGAGAAAAGTCTTAATACCAATCCCGGTTTTGAAATCATAAATTGCGTCCGCTGTACAATCCGATCGTGAAACGTTAGTAGCATTAAACGCTTTACAATAAATATTTTCTGTTGCTCTGTAATAAATCATTGGAGCAGAACTTGTAGAAAATAGATTTGATAACGAACAAACTAAATTGAGTTGTTTTTTATATTCATCAATTTGCTTTTGTGAATAGTTAAGTAAAGAATTACCCATAGGTCATTTCCTCGGAAATATTTTACAATATCTTCATTGATTTCCCAAATTTGACTCAGACTAATTGCGGCGCGCCGCATTTTTTTATATAATCATAATTATCGGAGGATTTGATTTAATGAAATGTGCTAGTTTTTTTGCAGGTGTAGGCGGAATCGAAGAAGGCTTCGAACAAGCCGGCTTTGAAATTATATATGCAAATGAAATGGATGATTATGCTGTTAAGACATATGAATTGAATTTTCCGATAAAAGTCGATCATCGAAAAATCGAAGATGTAAAGGGGAAAGATGTTCCGGATTGCGATATTGTCATGGGTGGTTTTCCTTGCCAAGCTTTTTCCATTGCCGGCTATCGTAAAGGCTTTGAAGATAAGGAAAGAGGAATGCTCTTTTTTGAACTTTTAAGAATAATCAGAGCAAAAAAACCACGTGTGGTTTTTTGCGAAAATGTCAAGAATCTTGTCAGTCATGACAACGGAAACACTTATAGAGTCATACGTGATGCTTTAAAAGATACTGGATATGAGGTAAAGAATGCTGTTTTGAATGGAATGGAATACGGAAACGTTCCTCAAAATAGAGAGCGTATTTATATAGTCGGATTTAGAAAGAAAAAGGATTTCAAGAATTTTGAGTTTCCGGAATCGATACCTTTAACTTGCCAATTATCGGATGTTATCGATTACGATAAAAAAGTGGACGATAAGTATTATTACAGCAAAGATAAATGCAATTTTTATAACAAACTTAAAGCATCCGTTACAAACAAAAATACAGTTTACCAATGGAGACGAGTGTACGTGAGAGAAAATAAGTCTAATGTATGCCCTACACTGACAGCTAATATGGGAGAAGGTGGCCATAATGTTCCAATTGTTTTAACAAAATATGGAATACGAAAATTAACTCCACATGAATGCTTTAATTTACAAGGATACCCGAAAGATTACAAACTCCCAGATGATATGGCACAAACACATCTTTACAAGCAGGCCGGTAACAGCGTAGTTGTACCGGTTATTAGAAGAATTGCTGAACAAATTGCTAATGCAATCGAAGAAACTGATAACGAAGAAGCATGAGACAGGAAAACCCATCCGTAATCAGAGACTATGACAAGCCTAAGAACCACCACGGCTTCGTGTATGTGAGAGCCGGAAGAGACGGCAGAGTGCCCCTTTGGGAGATGCGAAAGCCAACCCCTGACGAACGTCTCTCCATCATCGCCAACTGGATCAAAATGCACGGCAAGGAAGGACCAATACAGGTCTCCATCTTTTCAGAGAAGCTAGGGGTGAGCGACAGAACCATCCAGTCTATCCTGAGATTGCTTGAAGAGAAGAAAGCGATAACGATAGAGCCTGTTTTCAACGAAAACGGAAAGCAGCAGGGAAACATCTACCATTGGTCCGGGAACGTCGATCCTGTCATCGGAAGTCCTACCATGGAGATGCTCTACAAGAGATATGATTCCTATGGCTTCTGTTCCTTCACCTGGGATGACTACAAGATGAAGACGGATCCGTCTGGCAATCTCACATGCGAGGATTATTACCGATATGGAGAGCTCATGGACGAGAAGAGAAGACTCAAACGGAAGAAAGGAAAAATCTATAAATCCCATCTCAAGAAGCTGAAATCCATGAAGGTCCACGACAGGGACGACAAGCCACTCTGATTTTTTTCACTTTCCTGTTTCTGTCAAGGAAACCCAAGAAAAACGCATGCCCGTTTCTTCCCATGGAATCGGGCTTTTTCGGTCATTGGAAAAATATTTTGAGATTTTTCGTCAAGTACATGGGTGAAATTCGGTATTACTAGTGGGTAGACATTTCAACAATCACAGTGTCCAAGAAGTGTGCTAACAGTGTGTGACTATCTGTGTTTGTCTGATGTCTATAAGAGGGTAAGGAGGAATCATATTGACGGAAGCAATTACCAAGCAGACAGGAAGCAGTCCGTTTGTTCCATACGGCATCATACCTGTGTCTGATCCGTATCCGTTGCCGTCTCCGAAAGAGGAAAAGTCGAGGAAAGGGGCCCCTTTTGCACAACAGGATAAGGGACTGGCTCGATTTGCGTCAGTCCCTCCTTCCGAGTACCTCGGACAGTGGGAAACCCACATGGCGGAAAAGAAGAGAAAACGGAAGCTGACACGCATCCAAAGAGACAATCTGAAAGACGCGTCCTGGGCCTTGAAGGACTGCGTGCTGGCAAAACTCGAAGAGGACGACTCATTCCTCTGCCGAGTGAGAAGCAGCGTGTTCATAGACCGGCATTGGAAGCTCCTCTGCAGAGATTCGAATGAAAGAAACCCGTTCGTTCCCAAAGTCCTACATGACGGCTACCTTTACGTTTGGAACGTTGTCGATGAGATGCTAGCTTTATTCGGATTGCAGATGACAGATAGGATGAAGGAAACTCTCGTTAAGGAACTTTTCTGGCTGTTCCTGGTCGGCGGACATGTCTACGTCAATGGTTCCACTGCGTCCGAAGCATAGGAGGCAACAAGGATGATGAACAAGATGAAGGTAGTGCAGGATCCGAGACTGAAGGACAAAGCCGTCCTCTACTTACGATATTCCTCGGAAAGCCAGACGGAGAATTCCATCGAGGGCCAGAGACGGGAATGCATGGAGTTCGCAAAGAAGAACGGGATGGCCGTACTTGCCGAATACATCGACAGAGCTATGACGGGAACAAACGACAACCGCCCTGAGTTCAGACGAATGATACGGGATTCCTCGAAGAACGCCTTCGGAAACGTCATTGTCTGGAAGAGCGACCGCTTCTCCAGAGACATGCTCGATGCCGTGAGATACGAGCGCGAGCTCGGCAAGAACGGGGTCAAGCTTTTATCCGCCACGGAAGCCAATCTCGACACACCTGAAGGTACTTTGTTGAAATCTGTTTCCCTGGGATACAACCAGTTCTATTCCGAGGAGCTGTCGGTCAAAGCCAAACGTGGTCAAAGAGAGAACGTGATCAACGGGAAGACACTGGGAGGACATCTTCCCTTCGGATACAAGAAGGAAGGAGACCATTACGTCATCGATGAGAAGGAAGGCCCCATTGCCCAGGAAGCCTATGTCCTCTATGGTGAACGGAACTATTCCATCAAGGCGATAGAGGAGAAATTCCGTATGGAAGGCAAGACGAGAAACGACGGAAGACCCATAACCCATTGCTGTCTTGAAAAGGTATTGGCATCCGAGAAATACATCGGAGTCCTGAAATGCGAGGGAACAAGAAACGAGAACGCCATGCCCGCTCTCGTTTCCAAAGAGCTCTTCGATCTCTGCCAGAAGAAGAGAACCAAGAGAAAGCACAAGAACTTCAAGCTGAAAGGAAAGGAGGAGTACTATCTTTCCGGAAAGGTGTTCTGCAAGGAATGCGGAGAGCAGTATCTCGGGGAATCGGGCACAGGCCACTCCGGGCGCTTCTACACCTATTACAAATGCCATGGAGCCAAGAAGCATACGTGCAAGGCAAAAGCGATAAAGAAGGACGTTCTGGAAACTATTGTTCTATCGGTGCTTCTCAAGATCCTGTCCGATGACGAGACGGGAAAATACATCGCCGGCTGCATCTATTCCGAGCAGAAGAAGGAAGCCCCGGAGATAACGTCCATGAAGAAGCGGAGAAACGAGGTGGAGAAGAAAATCGGAAACTTCGTGAAGGCGATAGGAATGGGAATCGTTACCGAGTCGACCAAGTCTGCCCTTCTTTCACTTGAGTCGGAGAGAAGCCGGCTGGATGAGGAGCTTTCCAGGCTGTCGCTCAATTCCCGAAGCTTCTCCAAGGATGAAATCAGATGGGCGATAAAGGAGCTCTCCGCATACGATATCAAGGATTCAAAGGCGAAATCGTCCCTCTTCGACTGCTTCGTCAAGAGAGTCAAGATAGGAACGGAAGGGAATATCACCGCAGAATACGACCTCTTCGGGTACGAGACGGGCTTCACCATGGGCTCACAGGACTTCAAAAAGGTTCGGAAAAATCCTGCATCGCTCCGCCATCGGAAAATCAACACGGAGAAATCCGTGTTTTTTAGATTAGCATTTAACGTACTTGTTTATGTACGTTTATATCTGTAAATGATAACGAGGTGAAAAAGGCAACAACAAACGTTACAGAATTGAGAAAGAATTTGTTCAATACAATAGATTCCGTCATTAAATTCAACGAGCCCATTCAGGTTGTTACGAAGAATGGAAACGCAGTTCTTTTAAGTGAGGAAGATTATAACGCGCTTTTGGAAACTGTTTATCTTATGTCACAGCCTGGACTGGTTTCCAAAATTAAGGAAGGCAAAAAGGAAAAAATATCCGAAATGTCCAGATTCGATCTGAACGAGGAATGGTAAATGTGGACTGTCCTTTTTACCGAAAATGCTGAAAAAGATAAGTCGAAATTGAAAGCATCTGGCTTAGAGAAGAAAGCTAAGGCCTTGCTGGTATTGCTGTCTGAAAACTCATTTCAGACACCTCCTTCTTATGAATAGTTTGTTGTTGATCTGAACGGGTATTCTTTCCGAAGAATCAATATCCAGCATCGGCTTGTTTATCGTGTTGACTCTCAAAGACATATTGTGATTGTTCATTCCATGTGGTTACATTACCAACCATAATGGTTCGGAAAAATCCTGCATCGCTCCGTCATCGGAAATTCAAAGTGCTGTTAAAAAGTGTTCGGCTAAGATGCCGGATGGTTGGGACAGCACTTTTTCAATCGCTGTAAATATATAGGGCTTTACTAAGCCTGTAGAATATTAATCTCCCGTTATTGAACTAACTGCTATTTAGAATTATACTATCATTGAAAATAAATTCCGTTTACGGAAAAAATATTCAATGGAAATTCTATGGAAATCATCAAGCGAGATTCTTATTTGCGCCGTTTAATCAATAAGCGAGAAAATGGTCTGGTTAAAATCATCACAGGGATAAGAAGATGTGGGAAATCTTTTTTGCTGGATCCGCTTTACAAAGATTATTTGATAAAAGAACACGTAAAGGAAGACCATATTATCAAACTCGATCTTGATGAAAGACGAAACAAAAAATATTTGAATCCTGATACACTGGATGAATATGTCAGAAGCCACATCTTAGATGATGACATGTATTACCTTATACTGGATGAAGTGCAAAAAGTCGATGATTTCGAATCCGTTTTAAACGGCTTTCTTCATATTAGAAATCTTGATGTTTACGTGACAGGAAGCAATTCGAAATTTCTATCTTCCGATATCGTTAGCGAGTTCAGAGGAAGAGGTGATGAAATCAGAGTGTTTCCTTTGTCTTTTTCTGAATTCGCTTCTGCATTTTATGGATCAGAGGAAAAGGCATGGCAACAATATGTAACCTATGGGGGTATGCCACGGGTTCTCTTTTGCGCAAACGAAAGTGAAAAGAGCATCTATCTGAAACAGTTATTCGAAAAAACATACCTAAGTGACATCATCGAAAGAAACAAAGTCCAAAGAACAGATGTTTTGGATTCTCTCGTTAACATTCTGGCCTCTTCTGTCGGCTCGCTTACGAATCCAAACAAATTACTGAATACATATATCAGTAACGGAGTTAAAGATATATCTATAAATACGATAAACAATTATATAGGTTATTTGCTCGATTCATTTTTGCTTGAAAAGTCGGAAAGATATGATGTTAAAGGGAAAAAGTATATACATACTCCCTATAAATTTTATTTTTCGGATATTGGTCTAAGAAATTCAAGACTGAACTTTAGACAACAAGAAGAAAATCAAATCATGGAAAACATCATATTCAACGAACTACTGGTACGTGGGTATAATGTGGATATAGGTGTGGTGCCAATTCGTCAAGGAGATCAAAAGAAACAAATTGAAATTGATTTTGTTTGCAACCAGTTCAATAAACGATACTACATACAATCTGCTTTATCGTTGGATACAAGAGAAAAAACGATTCAAGAAGAAAGACCATTGCTGAGCGTGCCCGATAATTTCAAGAAAATAATCGTGGTCAAAGACAATATAAAGGCGTGGACGACCGAAGAAGGCATCACGGTTATCGGAATAAAGGAATTTCTCTTGAAAAGCGAAAGCCTTGATTTCTGAGAATAGACTTTTCTGAAAAAATCGGAATTAGATCAAGAGAACTTAAAGAATTAAGTGGGTAAGGATACCGAGGAGTTCAAAAAAATCGAAAAAATCCTGCATTGCTTCGCCCTCTGATTTGTATCTGAACCCTGTCTATTTACCATTATGGGTTCGGTGTTACCATAAAACTTGATATGTGGAGTAAAATTCCTCAAAAGTTGGAAGGTAAATAGCGAAAGAATCACCTCAGAATGGGGTGATTTTTTGTTACACTAAATTTTTTCGGAGTTCCATCGTTTTTTCTTATACTAAAGGCTGTATTTCCTGAACCTCACCTACCTGCGAAGATGGTGAGGTTTACAGTCGAGTTTGCCAGAGCATATGAGCCTCCTCTCACAGCATATCCGCGCGATTTCCGGGATCGACGTGTAAGCATGGTGAACCGAGTCGGTGTCGATGAGCTGCTTGGAATAGGCATTGATCTTGGCGACGTTGCCCTCGCGAGCACCTGGCACTCAGGCGCCCCGGCGTTTTTGATCGTCGATTCCCTGTTCAGCTACTGGTACATGGTGGCTAGGCTGAACCCTATTTCCTTCGAAATGGCGCTTGGCCGGTAACCGAGGCATTCCTGTATTCTTATCTTCGACTCTTCGTCCAATCTTTTTGAATTCGCCATAATTGTTTCCTACTTCATTTGGCAAACAAATTTTGGAAAACGGCATAAACGAAAGACTTCCCCTTGACAAATCCTGGCCCACTTTTGGGGACTATCTAAACTTTCGCGGTTAGTTTGTCGCTTAACGGACGGATTGTTGCCACACCAAAATTATATGGTGTTATTTATGAAAGATGAGATGTTTTTGATATAATTTCAATATGAATTGGTTTAATTACTACGGACTTGCCATAATGGCAGCTATCATGATACCGAATATAATTTATGCGGTAAAGCACAAAAATCAAGTGGCCGTTTATGATAATAAGGCGGCTATTTTTTTAGAGCAAATCGGCAGATATGGCTGCTTTGTCTTTATGATATTCAATATTCCGTACACATATATCGGCTTTTGGTTTTCTTTCGGGGAAATATTTTACATAACTGTCGATGCAATTTTGATTTTGGGATATTGTATATCTTGGATTGTGCTGTGGAATAAAAACGGTATCGTAAAAGCTCTGTTGCTTTCTATAATACCATCGTTAGTTTTTATTGTATCCAGCATACTTATTGCAAGTATTCCTTTATTTGTACTTGCCGTTATTTTTGCCGTAACGCATATTCTTATCTCTATAAAGAACGCAAAGGCGGAAAACACGGATGAGCCGAAAATAAAAAAGAAAACGATTATTTCGGTTACGGCATTATTATTGAGTGTGGTTTTGACTTTTGTTGGCACATTGGGCGGACTGCTTGTTTATCAGCAAAGCAATTTCGGCAAACTTAAAAACATGTCGTCGTTGGATATGATTGAATATTGTTGTTCAAACAAAAACACTAAAATAAGTGTTGCACTTATCGAAAACGGTGAAATTAAATATCGTATTTATGGTAAAAACGGTGAAGAAACAAACATATACGATTATGAAATCGGTTCGATCAGTAAAACTTTTGTCGGTGCATTGTGTGCAAAAGCCATAAATGAAAATAGACTGAACTTGACAGACAGCATTGCGAAATATCTTGATTTGGGAAACGATAAATATTATCCGACAATAGAGCGGCTTTTAACGCATACCTCTGGATACGCCGCTTATTATTTTGAAAGCTCTATGATCGGCAACAAATTCGCACATAACGCAAACGATTTTTACGGAATAGACAAAGATAAAATTCTTAACAGAGTGCAGCACGTTGTGCTTGAAAATAAAGATTATCCCTTTGTATATTCAAATTTCGGCATATCGGTTTTGGGACTTGTTTTGGAGAGCATTTATAGCGACAGTTTTACAAACATTATGAATGACTTTATCCGTAATGACTTGCACTTGCAAAATACGGAGGCAGCAAAACAAAGCGGTAATCTTGATAAGTATTGGAAGTGGAAACAAAACGATGGTTATATTCCGGCAGGTTCAATTATTTCAAATATTGAAAATATGGCGATTTATTTGCAATTATATATGAATAATACTATTTCATATTTGCCGATGACTTATTCCAAAATAAAAGATATAAATGCTAACCAAGCAGCCTACGAAGCAATGAATGTTCGTATGGACAGCATAGGTATGACTTGGATGTTGGACAATAAAAACGATATTATTTGGCATAATGGTGCAACTACCGATTTCAATAGTTATATAGGGTTTACTCAAGATAGAAAGCGTGGCGTTGTAATTTTAAGCAATTTGAATGCAAATGATAAAATCTCAATGACGGTAATCGGGGCAAAACTTTTGACGGGTCAGTTTGATTTATAAAATTCGATTTATGTTACTAACGCTCCGCCATCGGAAATTACACGGAGAAATTCGTGCTTTCTTTTCTTAGCGTTTAGCGTACTTGTTTGTGTACGTTTATCTCTGCATAATGGTAACGAGGTAGAAAACATGGAAACAACAAACGTTACAGAATTGAGAAAGAATTTGTTCAATACAATAGATTCCGTCATTAAATTCAACGAGCCCATTCAGGTTGTTACGAAGAATGGAAACGCAGTTCTTTTAAGTGAGGAAGATTATAACGCGCTTTTGGAAACTGTTTATCTTATGTCACAGCCTGGACTGGTTTCCAAAATCAAGGAAGGCGAAAAGGAAAAAACATCCGAAATGTCCAGATTCGATCCAAGCGAGGAATGGTAAATGTGGGCTGTCCTTTTTACCAAAAATGCTGAAAAAGATAAGTTGAAATTGAAAACAGCCGGTTTAGAGAAGAAAGCTAAGGCCTTGCTGGTATTGCTGTCTGAAAACCCATTTCAGACACCTCCTTCTTATGAATAGTTTGTTGGTGATTTGAACGGGTATTCTTTCCGAAGAATCAATATCCAGCATCGGCTTGTTTATCGTGTTGACTCTCAAAAACATATCGTGATTGTTCATTCCATGTGGTCACATTACGAACGATAAGGGTTCGGAAAATCCTAAATTGCCCCGTCATCGGAAATCAACGCGGCGAAATCCGTGTTTTTTGATTGAAAATCTGTATTATGTTTGCTTAATGGATTGCACTTCCTTAGAATTACTTATCATGAAAGGAAGAAGTTGTTAAGATGTTATTCTCTTTTTCTGTAGGAGAAGTGGTAACTACAGTTTTTTTGAATTTCCTTAATGTTTCCGCCGTCTGATGACTTCCCGGAAAGAATGCCTTATGATATATCTTGTCTATAAAGCGTGAGGCAGACCTGCTTTGCAGATCAGTTCTCTTCCGTTCGATACATGAAGGAGATCAGCCATGAAAATCCATCTTATCGCATATGATGAGGATGGACTAAAGAAGGGCTTTTGAATCCTTTGATATCAGGGCCGTCATGTTGTGGACGATGCCTCCCTGTTGGAGGACGCTTTTGGAACATGTGGCCTATTGCCTCGGACATCCCACTTAAGCCATTGGTGAGGAACGGCCGATTTTTTAGCTTACGCTTTTTCAGCGAAGCAGGAGGCAAATCTTATTTGTCTCTTCTCTCTGTGCCGCCTGAAGTCCACCATATCTTCACTGGGCATATTCTTCATGGATGCAGTCCTCCTTATTTGTGTTCATCATATTAATGATAAGGTCTGCACAACCCAGCCTTCCAGAAAACAAAGATAACTTATCCTTTTCCCTTCATGCAAAAACTTTACGCTATTTCCTAATTCTTATTTCAATTTACGACTTGGCTTTTTAATTCATCTATATGTTTTCTTATATTTGGTGAATTGCAAATAAGGCGAAAGCAGTCTGCTACTAGATCTTCATTAAGAAAATCAGAGATTCTGATTCTTTTCTTCCGCCGGAATCGGTGAGATGACTGGATTACCCTGGCGATCAAGAAGGGGAGTGACTCCGAATCCGACTCCGTTGCATGCGCAAAGATAATTGACACCAGTCTGTTTGTCCACAATGACCATGTATCCGGAATTGAAAAGGCCATTATCTTCTTGGTAGACCTGAATAAATCTTTTGTCTTTTTTCTTCATTCTTATTTACTCGTTTTCTTCCTTTTTCCGTAACATAAGAATTGCCTTGGCACCGGGAGTTACGGAAAATGTGACTAATTCATACCCTTTCTTTGCCCATTCGTTGGCTGTGTCTTCTATCTTCTTGGCAAGGTTCTTGACGAAAGGCGAATAGGAAACAACAACTGTCTTATAGATCATAGATACCCCCTTGTTTTACCTAGAATATTTTATCAATTAAAATGCAAATAATGTGTAAATGATTGTAAAGGAAAAGCAATAATGAACAAAGAAGAGAGAACGATATAGGGTAAGAACAAAATGATTTTGCGGTAAGGTGGGGCGATACTCTCTACAAAGAAAACCACAGGATAAACTGTTTTCCTCTTCCTTATGCCTTGATAATTTGTTTAGAATAAAACCATGAGAAAAACATTGTTCATGGATTTTTTTGGTGTTTTCGTTGATGAGACAGTCTCCGCTTACTATCAGTATCATCACTTTAGCCAGGAACAGAAGGAGGAAGCAAATGCGATTTTCCGGCAGGGAGATCTTGGAAACATTCTTTATCCTGAAGTGAGGACACGGGTCGGAGCTATCGATGGCACTCCATTCATAAGGGCGTCCGACCAGCTTTTTGCATTTTCCAAACCTAAAAAGGAGACCATTGAAATAAGCTGGAAGCTAAAGGAGGAAGGGTTTGAAATCTATCTTCTTTCTAACGCTTCCCTAGGACACCTTCTTCCTCTTTTGGAAAAGTATCATCTTGACCCGCTTTTTGACAAAAGGTTCATTTCTGCCCAGATTCATCATGCAAAGCCAGATATGGACTTCTGGCTCTATGTTCTTAATGACTTAGGAAAGAAGGGAGACGATTGCATTAGGATTGATGACCGGAAGGAAAACATCGAAGGCGCGCGTTCAGCCCATTGTCTTGGTATTGTGTTTCATGATGCCAGGCAAAGGTATAAAGAAATCCATTCTGACGACTACCGATAATAGAACCGAGGAAGGAAGAAACATAAAACAGGACGATATAAGAAAGTTGCTTTTAACAGGAAAGTGTTAGTAAAAAGAATAAAGAATACTATTCTGCTTAGAATGCTCCTCGGTTTATCTTTTATTTCTTTGGATTTAAACTTTCTGCTTCTGTTCAATTAGCGATGTCTTTGTATTCTTTTGTTTTGCTAAACAAAGAGGGCCACTGAGTTTTAGTCGCGGCTTTGCCTGCCATCATAGGAAAAGACGATCCTAAATATCTGAAATCGGTAGAATGGTCTATATAAATATGGTATAAAATATAAGTGGATTAGGCAGACGGCAATTTGAAGGTAAATTTATGAGTGGGGTAATCCTATATCAATCCAAATATGGTGCGACAAAGAAATATGCCGACTGGCTTTCGGAAGCGACTGGCTTTAAGTGTATAGAAACAAAAAAAGGCCGACATCAATGAAGTTGTTAAATTCGATACTATTGTTTTAGGCGGAGGAATCTATGCTTCCGGTATTGCCGGTTTACCATTCCTAAAAAAGAATATCAAAAAATTGATAGGCAAAAAGATTATCGTATTTTGCTGCGGAGCCTCCCCTTATGAAGAAAGCGCCTTTAAGCAAATCCTGGAACGGAATTTAAAAGACGGGCTTTCTGATATTCCTGCTTTTTATTGCCGTGGCGCGTTTGATTTTTTTTAAGATGACTTTTGTCGATAGAACGCTTTGCAACATGCTTAGAAAGGTAGTCGCAAAAAAAGATCCTTCCCATTATGGACTATGGGAAAAGGCCTTGATTGATGCAAGGGATAAACAAAATGACTGGACGGATAAAAAATATATCGAGCCGATAATTGCCTGCATTAATGGATAAACCATAATGACTGCTTAAGATAAAAAGAGAGCAATTTAAGTAAGCCGAACGATATCAATGCTTTAAAAGTAAGCTAGCCCTCTTTCCGTATAGAATTCCATTGTTATAGCAAGGAAAAAACATCGGCAATTCAAAAACAATTTCCGCCCTGTTCCAGGATGTCCTTAACTGCTATAACGATTTGCATTCTTTTGCTCTTCTTATTGGTTCCTCTTTTCCTTATAGTCTTCTTCTGCTCTTATCGGTATAATATTATCCGAATGGAAACGGGGGTATTGACTGTGCCAAGAATCATCCTGATTGGAGGAGGTTCCTCCTCTGGCAAGAGCTATGTTGCCAAAAATGTTATCCGGAACATCGGTGAGGAAAACGTAACTCATATCACAAGGGATGATTATTACCGTGATCAGACCAATAGGACAAGGGAAGAGAGAAACCTTGTCAACTATGACCATCCTAAGGCCTTTGACTGGAAACTCAGGCGGAAACAGATTCTTGATCTCAAAAACGGAAAGACGATCGAGAAGCCTCTCTATGACTTTAAAGTAAGAAACCGTAGGAAGGAAACGGAGACGATTGTTCCCCGGAAACTGATTGTCATTGAGGGTATCATGGCTTTGGTCGATAAAGAAGTCCGTTCCATGGGTGACCTTCTTGTCTTCATCACGGCTTCTCCCGAAGTCCGCTTCCTCCGCCGTTTCATCCGCGATCACGAAGAAAGAGGACGCGGATACGAGAATATTGTTTCCCAATATCTCAATACAGTGGCACCGAGGTATTCGGAAATCATTGCCCCTAGTTCCAATTATGCCGACAGGATAGTGAACAACGACAATGTTTCCAATCATTCCATTGAAGTCCTTACCTGTGTTTTCCAGGAGGAACTAAGAAAGGCGGAAGACCCTGATTTCAAAGAAAAAGAAAAACGGAATGAATTCAGTGAAGACATTTTAAACCGCGTCTTCCAGCAGTCCGTCAAGGCTTAAACGGCTGAAAAAGCCTAAACATCTGATTCTGATTCCCTAGCCTTTCTTGGTTGGAACCGATGAAAGAGAATTAATTGTTGACACCATAGAGAAAAGGGGTTAGAATGATTTCCGCCTGAAAAAACGGCAGGAATTGGGGCTGTAGCTCAGCTGGGAGAGCGCCTCCATGGCATGGAGGAGGTCGCGAGTTCGATCCTCGTCAGCTCCACCAATTTAAAAACAAACCCGAGCAATCGGGTTTTTTTCGTGCCTCCTTTTATCCTCTCCCTAGAAAATAAACATGTCTTTCTTTTCCGCTCTTTTGGGAGGATTAAGCCATTTCACTCCCATCTTTGGTGACGCCTGAATTCAAGAATCCCTTGGATAATCGGATAAATTTTCTTGCAATTGTTTTCTGAACTTTTTATGATTAAAGAAAAGCATAGAGAGATAGGAGGTGCTATGGCAGAAGAAAAACGCAATACGGGAAAAACCTACATTCTTACCAAACGGGCGAGCGATGGAAAGTGGCAGCTGAAGTACACCGGTGGAGAAAAAGTCATCAAGCTTTTTGATACCCAGGCTGAAGCCCTCGAATTTACGAAAACCCGTGCCAAGAACAATGACCGTGCCGTTGTTGTCAAGGCAAGCAAGGGTAAGTACAAAGGCAAGTTCCAATCAACGTAAAAGGCCCAAAAGCGCTTTCACAGTTGCTAAGAAAGGAAGGAAGGCCACCCCTTCCTTTTTGTTTTGCTTTCCTTGCAGGATTATGAAAGAGAAATTTCTTCGATTTCAAGCCTAAATTGCCGTTCTCTCGGCAATTTACCCTGTTTTTTCTTTTTTGATTCTTTCTCAGTATCTTTCTTGAAAGGCATAACCTTTTTCTTTATAGTAATAGTGTGTTATTTCAATCAATAGGAGGTCAACCATGAAATTATCCGGACCAAACGAAAACCTGACCTATTCCTTCGTCCCTAATGGCGATAAGGCAAGGAAGTTTTCGGATGACGACAGCCAGCCTCCGAAGAACAATGACCAGCAGGATAAAAACAAGTTTGGCAGGCAACCCCCGGCTTCCAATAAGCCGCGTCCAAAAGGATTCGGGTCGGTCATTGCCTTAGCCCTCGCCTTTATCTTCCTGATTGCCAGGATGGTTTATTACTTCGGATTCCGCAATCGTTCCACTTCTCTCCTTTATTCCAACAAGGACATCTACTATTCCGTCGATATCGACAAGGACGGAAAAGCAGATGATCCTGCTAATGGGAATTATGGGGTTTTGTATGAGCAGAATGCTGCCACATATGACTATAAGACTCTTAGTGAGACGGTGAGGGAAGCACCTGGACCTGGGGCGTTAGCTACGGTTCTTCTGCATCCCGAACAATACAAGGATGTCACTCTCTCTGTCATCCAAAGCAATCAGAGGTCGAATCTCTACTATTTGCAAGGCTCGTTTACTCTTGTCACCGAAACAGGAGAAGTCCATTATTCCTATTCCGTTTCCGGCATTACCAGTGACGAGTTTGAAAACTACATCAGGCCGATTGTCCGTTTTGTCAAGGTTAAAGACAAAAACAACGTTTATCAAGACTATTACAAGCCTAATACAACCTATGCTTTCGGTCTGGAAAAGACCAGCAACACTTCCTGGATCCTTCCCGTTCTGAGCCTGGTTGTCACTGTAGGCCTCATTGTTTTCCTCTTCACCCGCAGGTCAAAGACTAGGGGCGGAAGGGGCGGAAACCCAAGGAGCGGCTTTGTCGACAACCTCGGACGCAAGACGGCCAAGTCGAAAGTCCGGTTTTCCGACGTTGCCGGCTGTGATGAATGCAAAGCCGAATTGGTCGAACTTGTCGACTATTTCCGCAATGCCGATAAATATACCCGCCTTGGTGCGAAACTGCCTCATGGTGTACTTTTAGTCGGCCCGCCTGGAACAGGTAAGACCCTTTTGGCCAAGGCCGTCGCCGGCGAAGCGAACGTTCCCTTCTACTCTATCTCCGGCTCCGACTTTGTCGAAAGGTATGTCGGTGTCGGCGCCAGCCGTGTCCGCTCTCTGTTTAAGACCGCAAAGGCCAATGCACCGTGTCTTATCTTCATCGATGAAATCGATGCCGTCGGCCGTCAACGCGGTGCGGGCTTAGGAGGCGGAAACGACGAACGTGAACAGACCTTGAACGAACTCCTTGTCGAAATGGATGGATTCGATGACAATTCCGGCATCATCGTCATCGCCGCCACCAACCGTCAGGATGTCCTTGATCCCGCCCTTACCCGTCCAGGCCGTTTCGACCGGACGATTACCGTCGACCTTCCCGATAAAGCCGGACGTGCCGCCATTTTAAAGGTTCATTCCAAGAACAAGAAGGTCGCTCCGGATGTTTCCTTTGATTCTATTGCCAGCCGTACTGTCGGCTTCTCCGGTGCGGATTTAGCCAATATCAGGAACGATGCCGCCATTCTGGCTGTCCGTGCGAATCGGACTGCCATCACCACATCGGATATCGACGAGGCTATCGACCGCGCCATTGCGGGCCCAGCCAAGAAGTCCCATCTCGAGCCTGCCGAAAAGAAGCAGGTTGCCTACCATGAGGCGGGACATGCCGTCATCGGCATCTTCCTTCCTTATTCCGATAAGGTGCAGAAGATTACGATTGTTCCCCGTGGCCGTACGGGCGGCCATGTCAGGATGACACCGGAAAACGATCGGTTCCTGATGACAAAGAACCAGATGCTTGCACGGATCACCGGATATCTAGGCGGACGGACAAGCGAAGAGATCTTCTTCGGCGATGTTTCCTCCGGCGCTTCCAATGATATCGAGAGGGCGACGAATATTGCCCGTAGCATGGTTACAGAATACGGTAGGTCGGATTTAGGGCCTATCCAGTATGAAAAACCGGAGGGTTCTGTCTTCCTCGGACGTGACTATACTTCCTCTAGCGCCCACTATTCCACTCAGGTTGCCTTTGAAATCGATACGGCGGTTCGCAAAATCATCAATGAGTGCCATGAAAAATGCCGTCAGATTCTCGAAGAACATAAAGATGACGTCTCTCTGATTGCCGAGACCCTCATTGCCAACGAAACGATTACTGCCGATCAGATTGACTATCTCCTTAAGAATCGCAAGCTCCCTCCTGTCGAAGAACACCATAGGGAGACAAAGAGGAGGCCGAAGAATCCAAGGAACATCATTCTTTATCCCGGCTTCAACCGCTTCTATCTCTCTTTGGATAGAATCCTTGCCGGAAAGCCTTCCCGCCTTGTCCTTGTGGTTTCCACTGTCCATGGCACGCCAATCACCGATGAACAGTTCAAGGAAGCCTGTGTAAGAGGGGCAGAAGACCCAAGCCATATCGGAACGCTTTTCCTTGACTATGGCAAGGTCAGGAATGTTTCAAGGTCAATTGAGACGTTCGGCTCCCATCTCGAATCCTATGCCGGCGTTCCTACTCTTAGGATTACGACGGATGATGAGACTGTCCATCGACTGGAAGCGGAATTCTCTACAAAAGAGGAGCCGGCAAAAAATCAGCCGCGTCCGGGAGTGGTGAAGGAAGTCCTTCCGTCCGATAAGAAAGACGAAGACAAGAGCAAACCATCCGAAGACTCTTCCGATAAAAAAGACGAGTAAAAGATAAACAAACAAAGGAGGCTAGACCATGGCGAATAAGAAATTCACCAAGCACGCCCAGCGTGTGCTCAATCACAACCCCAATGTCGTGAAGTGTACGGAGGCAAAAATCACCTTTACGGATGAATTCATCCAGAAGGTGGTCGATGCCCTGAAGGCAGGAGATGATCCTTACAAGGTCTTCGAAGACAATGGAATCTCTATCCGTGTCCTAGGAAAAAGCCGTGTTTCCGGAGCCATCGGGCTTTGGAAATCCCGCTTTGAACTGGAAGACCTTCCCCGGCGCAAGCCCCAGGCCAAGGAAAAGAAGCCTGTCGAGACTGCTGCCGAGCGCCGTGCGAAGAATCTTTCTAATGCCATCAGGTACTGTGACGGTCTTATCGCCGCTCCGGGAAGCCTTTTAGGCCTTGATCCCTCTACCGATGCGGACACCATCCGTTTCGCTGCTATCGAGAAGACCTTTCTGACCCAGAAAAAGGTCATTGTCAAGGATCTCTGCGCCCACTATGGCTACCCCTATTCCAAATACTATGCCTACCTCCAAAGCAAGAAGCCGAAGAACGAGTACGTCAACATCCTTAATCCCCACAGCAGAAAGCGTAACTAGTTCATGCTTCTTCTTTCCTCGTTTTCCGATCCCCGCGCCAAGGACATTCTTCTTCAGGGAGAGGTCCTTGCCCTTCCGACCGAGACGGTTTATGGCGTGGGCGTCCGTTTTGATGATGAAAATGCCTATCAGCGGCTATGCCAGTGCAAAGGCCGCTCCCCCTCTAAGCCGATAGCGGTTAGGTGCGGACCGGATTTCCCCTTGGATGACTATTTTCTCCTTACCCCCGCCATCAAACGTGTCAGGAAGAAATTCCTTCCGGGTCCTTTGACTGTCTTAGTCAAGGCTAAGGAGAGCGCCCCCTATCAGACACATCTTGGAACTTTCGTCGCCGGTATCCGTATACCGGGAAAGAAAGAACTGCTTGATTTCCTCTCTTCCCTGCCTTTCGCTCTACAGGTTACAAGTGCCAATAGGTCCGGCAGTCCGGCCCTTAAAGACAGGCAGAAAGTCATCGAGGTTTTCAACGACTCTCCACTTGTCAAAGCTATCGTGGAAGGAAAATGCGAGAGCGGGACACCCACGACGGTCGTTTCCTTGGTTGGCGATTCTCCTCTTATCATCCGGCAGGGTGACGTCACAAAGGAAGAAATCGATCAGGCCTTTTTCGGAAAAGGAGATTAAGCGATGAAAATAGCATTTGGCTGTGACCATGGCGGATTTGCCAGGAAGGAACCGATTTTCGCCCATCTTCGGGAAAAAGGAATTGAAGTCCTTGATTTCGGTACCTTTTCCGAAGAATCCTGCCATTACCCCCTTTTCGCCTTTGCGGCAAGCGAGGCAGTAGCCGAGAAAAAAGCCGATTTAGGAATTCTCGTCTGCTCCTCAGGCGAAGGAGTCGCAAGGGCGGCGAACAAGGTCAAGGGCGTCTTGGCCGGGATCGGATACAACGATGAAGTTGCCCATCTGATCCGTGAACATAACCACGCCAACGTTATCACGTTCGGTGCAAAGTTCAGGACTAAAGAAGATATCCTCCGCCGTATCGATATCTTCCTTTCCGCTACCCCCCTCCCCGGCCGGCACGAAATCCGTGTCAGTATGAGGAAGGACTACGAAGAGCGGCATCAGAAATAGTTTTGTCCGGCTTCGGCCGGACTTTTCTTTTTCGGAAAACCAGGCGGAAGTTTCCTCCCTATTTATTTCAACCTATATAAATATATATATTGATAAATGGACAGAGAGTCAGACAGTCGGTTTTCAGCAAGAAAAAATTTTAAAAATAATTGTTGACACCCGGAAAGGCGGAGAGTAGAATATTTTTCGCGCC